>Ga0193752_1000700_pt1 | contig 30581 bp, 24 predicted proteins | sample H1c1metaG_FD_144924 | JGI IMG/M metagenome (GOLD analysis project Ga0193752, IMG submission 144924) | Soil microbial communities from a riparian zone of the East river system, Colorado, United States - H1c1 | ecosystem: Environmental > Terrestrial > Soil > Riparian zone | place: USA: East River... | reverse complement strand
GCAGACTCTGAAGGGTTGTTCCACGTGGAACATATCCATGGGGAGGAGGCCCAGATTTTCCTTACTACTTCGTTTAGATCGCCGACGATGGTTTTTTACTGTCGATTGAAAAAAGGAACGAAAACACCACATATTGTTCCACGTGGAACATCATCCAAGGTATTTCTGCAGGTATTCGTTCTCCTTCAACCTAATCACTTTTATGTCCCCAGGTTTCTTGTCCTTGTAACCACAGAGATGCAGGACGCCATGAAAGATTACCCGGTGGAGTTCGTTCTCAACCGAAACACCAAACGTTCTGGCATTTTCTCTGACCCGGTCGATACTGATATAGATCTCAGCAGAAGATTCCAGCTCATCAGAGAGATCGAAAGTGATAATGTCCGTGAGATCACCGTGGCCGAGGAAATCCTGGTTGATCTGAAGCAAGTATGCATCCGAACAGAAAATCAAATCCAGGTTGTCAAGGGTTCTATTTTCTTTTTTAAAGACAGATGAGATGAAATCCTTGAGATTAGAGCGGTTCCGTAATGTGCAGGGAGTTAGAAGATGAATTTGGATATGAACACCGGAATGCCTGGTCATCAATTAAAAGTGCTGGATTATAGTTGTTACAAAACTACATTTGTTGTCAGTATGAAAAGACTATCGGAGATAAAGCACGGGAAATCATTAACCATACATTCTTTTGAAGACAACGAACTTTTTTTGAAATTAATGGAAATGGGCTGCCTCCCTGGAGAAAAGATCAGGATTGACCAAGTAGCGCCGCTCGGCGACCCCATATCTATCGCGGTTTCGGGCTACAACCTCAGTCTCAGGCTGAACGAAGCGCACTCGATCTTCGTGGAAGAATCTGATATATAATTGATTATCATTGTATTGTATGAGAATTGGGTTGTATTTCGGTTCGTTTAATCCTATCCATACTGGTCATCTCATCATTGCCAGCCACATCCTTCAGCACACGGGGGTCCAGCAAGTCTGGTTTGTGGTTTCGCCGCAGAATCCCCAGAAAAAATCGGGCACGCTGCTCAATGAATACCATCGACTCTACCTGGTTCAGCTGGCTATTGAAGGCAGTACCGACCTGCGGGCGTCGGACGTTGAATTTCACTTGCCGCGGCCATCGTTCACCATCGACACACTCACCTACCTGCAGGAAAAATATCCCATGCACCAATTCTCTGTGATCATGGGCAGCGATAGTTTTCAAAATCTGCGTTCATGGAAAAATTATGCTCAGATACTCCAACACCATCAGGTGATCGTTTACCAGCGGCCGGGTTTTGAAATCGATTCCGAAGAAAAAAATTCGAACATCATCATTCTGAAAGCACCCTTACTTGAAATTTCGAGTACCCATATCCGGGAGTCACTTAGGGAAGGGAAATCTATCCGCTATCTTGTTCCCGATAGTGTGATGAATGAAATAGAAAGAAACAGTTATTACAAATCGGTTGCAGGTTAATTCTTAGTTTAGCCGGGTAAATATCTTAGGAAGGAACAATGATACTCTTGCGTCACATTCCATTTTTGAAAGCTGTTTTTCTGCATAGCATCACCGCATTTGGCGGACCCCAAGGACACTATGGGATGATGATAAAAACTTTTGTTCAGCAGCGCCATGATATTACGGAAGCAGAGTTGATGGAATACAATTCGTTCTGCCAGTTGCTTCCGGGAGCCTCGTCCACACAGATTCTCACACTGATCGGTTTCAAACGGGGAGGTGCGCCACTGGCGGTTCTCACGCTTTTGCTATGGATCTTTCCGGCCTGCCTGCTGATGAGTGTATTTTCATTTCTGCTCTACCTTGTTGATAAAAAACCGGGCGCTACAGCCGCCCTGCAATTCATGCGGCCGATGGCTGTGGGATTTCTTGCCTATGCTTCAGGAAAATCATTCAAAATCTCCATTGCGGGTCCGATTACCTGGTTACTGCTTATTGTCAGCACCATCGTAACACTGGTTTTATTCAGGAGTCCCTGGATCTTTCCGCTGCTTCTTGTTGTGGGTGGAATTATATCCAACCTCAGCAAAAAACGTATTCCGCAAATTGAACTCACCGAGAAAAAAATAAAATGGTGGAACATCTGGCTCTTCGCCATTATTTTTTTATTGGCGGGAACGCTGAGTGAATTGGCCAGGAAAAACGACTGGCCAAAAAGGAATGCCCTGAATCTATTTGAGAATACTTATCGTTTCGGGAGCCTGGTTTTTGGCGGTGGCCAGGTGTTGATTCCAATGATGTATGAACAATTTGTTGCCCGCCCTACTTCGCCGCTGGTAAAACGGAAGAACCTGACCAAAACACAAAATGTAATCGAGATACCCCGCGATGATTTTTATATTGGCGCAGGCATCGTAAGAGCCATACCCGGCCCCGTATTCTCGATTGCCGCCTTTACGGGAGGACTGGCGCTCCGGGGACGGGGGCCTGCCTGGCAGCTTCTCGGCTGTGCGATCGGATCTCTGGCCATTTTCCTTCCCAGCGCCCTATTGGTGCTGTTCTTCTTCCCCATTTGGCACAACCTGAAGAAGTATGCCGTCGTTTACCGCGCACTTGAAGGCATCAATTCGGTAACCGTAGGGATCATGGTGGCGTCAACGCTTTATATGATCAGGGACATTACATCCCTGGATCACCCCCTAACTCTCCTGATCAATGTGCTCATCGTGTTATTAACCTGGCTGGGCCTCGCATACACACGCCTGCCTTCGCCAGTTATCGTATGCGCATGTATGTTAGCAGGTGTTGTAATTCAGTAAGGCGGATCTTTTTTGGGCGTCTCGACCTCCGGGCTTTTTTCTTCAACATCCTCCCTGGGCTGTTCTTCCACAGGGCTTTGTTTTGGAGAAGAATTGGCTTTCATTTCTTTTTTCATATCCAGTATAACCCGGGCCCTGTCCTGCCATTCATTGACATGCCCGCCTTCAGCGTTTCCTGAATTTTCTATGTCTTCGGGATACATAATTGATATTTTTTATAAACTGTTTCTTCGTTGGTTGAGGTCCTCTACGCGTTTGCCGGGTTTGACATCATCTCCATTTTTTTCTTGTCGGCCCTGGCCAATCTGATTCCTTACGGCTTGCGGGTTGTTCATTTTTTCAAGCTCTTCATTGTTGGGCAGGTCTTCTATTTTGCCGGCTTCCCTCAGGTATTTTTCTTTATTCTCTGCGTCTTCACGATCAGTTGGATCCCTGGCGGAATCATCCTCATTTGGAAAGGAGTGAGCGTCCGATAATTTTTTCATGATATTAAATTTATTTTATAAGCGAAAAAAACATGCCACCAAATACAAAGGCCACCTACTCGGTGGCCCTTGCATATAGCTCGGATTTGAAGTGTTAGGTTATTTCCAGGAATCCTGAATCGCCTTTGCCGAATCGAGGTGCGACTTGACAATGGGCAAAGTTTTTGTTGCAAAAGCCTGAAGCTGAGGATTTTTTGCATCCTTGGATGCTTTCTCAAAGGCATCTGCGACCTTTTTATGATCCTTTACCATCATTCCAATATAGTCCTTGTCAAATTCTTTTCCGGATTTGGCAGACAGCTTCTTAATATGATCCAGCTGATCTTCACCGGGAGAAGGTGGCAGGGTAATATTGTTGGAAGAAGCAATGGCTTTAAGCTCATCGCCAGCGGCGGTATGATCTTTCACCATCATTTCACCAAATGCCTTTACTTTTTTATTGGAAGATTTTTGTTGAGCCAATTCTCCCAACTGGACTTCGGTCATACCTGCTCCGGCCGCTTCAACTGCGAATTTTGAATCGGCTTCAGAAACAGGAACAGCTTCGGCTCCTGAGGTTTTTTCGGCAGAATCCTGTTTAACATCATTGGATTCTTTGGCGCTGTCGATACTGTCGGGAGATGAATCCTGACAGGACTGGAAAATAAATAGTCCGAGACAGGCGATCGCTATAAAACTTAGTTTCTTCATAATTTATTTTTAATTTATTTTTTAAATAATCAAGATCGATTTACCCTTAACATTACAAATCATATGCCCCGCACAGAAAATGCTTAATCCGTAGAATTGCCGCCACCTATATTAACTTGCAGGAATGAACAGCGATTTTAACAGTATTTCACAGATCATAAAGAAAAGAAGAACGGTTAAGCCAGACCGTATGAATGGCAATCTCATTGAGGATGAGGTGATTCAGGAGTTGGTGGCCCTGGCAGACTGGGCGCCAACCCACGCGAAAACGGAACCCTGGAGATTTGTGGTGTATGGTCCCCAACAGGCGAAGTCATTCGCGCTTACCCATGCCGACATGTATAAAACCTTCACGGGCGAGGCCGCATTTACCCAACAGAAATACAACAATCTGTTAAACCTGGGGAATGGCGTGTCGCATATTATCATCGTGTGGATGAAAAGAATTCCCAACCATAAAATTCCCGAATCAGAGGAGATTGCCGCGACCGCCTGTGCCATACAGAACATCCTGCTTGGGGCCACCGAAAAAGGAATAGTGTGTTTCTGGAGTACAGGAGGAATGGCTTACCATGCCGCATTCAGCGCCATGCTGAATCTTGGCGAAGAAGACAAGGTTGTAGGCATATTGTACATGGGCTATACCGATGAACCATGGCCGGCCGGCAGCCGCATGATTCCTCTTGACGAGAAAATAGAATGGGTGAAATGAGCAGCACCTCCAGCCTGATGAAATTGGCTCATGACCTGGAAGGTGAGCTGCATACCGACAAGGGGATGAAGATCCTTTATGCCACCGATGCCTCGGCTTATCGTGAGATGCCGCTCGCAGTAGCGATTCCCAGATCCGCCACAGACCTGAAAACCCTCATCCGTTTTGCAAATGCTAACAAGGTGGGACTCATTCCCAGAACCGCCGGCACCTCCCTTGCGGGCCAGGTTGTGGGCAAGGGAATAGTAGTGGATTTGTCGCGGCATTTTACAAACATCATCGAATTAAATAAGGAAGAGGGCTGGGTGAGAGTTCAACCTGGGGTGATCAGGGACGAGTTGAATGTATTCCTCAAACCGCACGGACTTTTTTTCGGCCCCGAAACCTCCACAGCAAACCGGGCAATGATCGGTGGCATGGTAGGCAACAATTCCTGTGGATCCAATTCCATCATCTACAGAAGCACAAGGGAACATTTGCTGGAAGTGAAATGTCTGCTCAGCGATGGGAGCGAAGCCGTTTTTAATCAGATCGATCCCGAAAGCTTCCACCAGAAATGCGAAGGAAGTTCTCTGGAAGCAAAAATTTACAAAACAACACGGAGCCTGCTGGGAGACTATGGCAACCAGACAGAAATCAGGAAAGAATTTCCGAAAAAAACCGTGGAAAGAAGGAATACGGGCTATGCCGTGGACCTGTTGCTCGAGACAGCGCCTTTCACCGCAGGAGGGGAAGATTTCAATTTCTGCAAACTGATTGCCGGATCAGAAGGAACCCTGGCCCTCATCACCGAGATCAAATTGAATGTTGTTCCACAACCCGCGCCGGAAGCGGGTCTGCTCTGTGTTCATTTCAATTCGATCGACGAGGCCCTCAGGGCCAACCTCATAGCACTGAATTACCATCCAACTGCCAGCGAACTCATCGATCATTATATACTCGAATGCACAAAGGACAATATAGAGCAGTCGAGGAACAGGTTTTTTGTACAGGGCGACCCAGCAGCAATACTTGTTGTGGAATTCATTGCCACCACCAGGGATGAGGTACTGGACAAGGCCGCGAAAACCGAGGCCGCCATGAGAGCTGAGGGTCTTGGCTACCATTTTCCTCTCCTGTTCGGTGGCGACATAAAAAAGATCTGGACACTGCGAAAGGCAGGACTGGGCTTGTTAAGCAATCTGCCGGGAGACGAGAAAGCAGTACCCGTCATTGAAGACACTGCTGTTGCGGTGGAAGATCTGCCGGCATACATCAGGGAATTCAATGAGATACTCAGGCGGTACAATCTTTATTCAGTGCATTATGCGCACGCTGGTTCAGGGGAACTTCACCTGAGGCCAATCATCAACCTGAAGACAGAAGAAGGCAACAAGTTGTTCCGGCAGATCGCGGAGGAAATCGCAAGTCTTGTAAAAAAATACCAGGGTTCCCTCAGCGGTGAACATGGAGACGGAAGATTGAGAGGTGAATTCCTCAAACAAATGATCGGCCCCAAAAATTATGACCTGATCAAAACGATCAAACAGAGCTGGGATCCCAACAATATTTTCAATCCCAATAAGATCGTGGACACGCCACCGATGAACACGATGCTTCGTTATGTGCCGGGCCAGCATACACCGGAATTCAAAACCGTATTCAGGTTCCACGATCAGGACATATTACAACACGCCGAACAATGTAATGGTTCCGGTGATTGCCGGAAAACGCATATTTCCGGAGGCACGATGTGTCCATCGTTTATGGCTACCCGAAACGAGAAGGATACCACGAGGGCGAGGGCAAACATCCTTCGTGAATTTTTAACAAAATCCGACAAGCAAAACCGGTTTGATAACAAGGAGATCTATGAGGTGATGGATCTTTGCCTGAGTTGCAAGGCCTGTAAATCCGAATGCCCCTCAAACGTTGACGTCGCCAAGCTTAAGGCCGAATTTCTACAGCACTATTATGATGAAAACGGAGTTCCGTTGAGATCCAGGCTGATTGCCAACTTCAGCTTCTTTTCGCGCCTGGGGACGATCGCACCCTCTGTTTATAATTTTATGATGAGGTCTCCGCTGATCAGCAATGCCATCAAGCATTTCGCGGGTTTCGCCCAGGACCGGTCGATGCCCGCCCTGGATCACACCACAGTTATGGCTTGGTACAAGGATCACAAAAAAGAATTGCCGGTTATTGGCCTGACAAGGAAGGTGTATTTGTTTTGCGATGAGTTTACGAATTACAACGACGCCTCCATCGGCATTCAGGCCATCCAGCTGTTGGAAAGACTGGGTTACGAGGTGGTCATTCCAAAGCATATAGAAAGCGGGCGGGCCTGGCTATCAAAAGGACTGGTGCGAAAGGGAAAGGAGATTGCCAACAGGAATATCGAATTGCTTGCACCATATATCAGTCATGCGATGCCACTGATCGGCATCGAACCTTCCGCCATACTCACTTTCAGGGACGAGTACCCCGACCTTGCCACAGACTCCAACCTTGAAGCCGCGCGCAGCCTGAAGTCTAATGCATATCTCATTGATGAATTTATCGCGAGGGAGGTGCAGAATGGCAATATCAATTCAACCTCGTTTACGAAGGAACCCAGGGAGGTACTTCTTCATGGGCATTGTCAGCAGAAGGCCATCAGCTCCCTTGACGCTTCTGTGAAATCACTCAGCCTGCCTGAAAATTATTCGGTTAAGACCATCCCTTCCGGCTGCTGTGGCATGGCCGGGTCATTTGGATTCGAGAAAGAACATTTTGATCTTTCGATGCAGATCGGCAACCTGGTTTTATTTCCTGCTGTCAGGAAGCGAAAGGAAAATTCGATCATTGCGGCACCGGGCACCAGCTGCAGGCATCAGATCAAGGATGGCACAGGTGTCAGGGCATTGCACACTGTTGAAATTCTTTATCAGGCATTGGTCTGATTTTTCTAACGAAAAGCAACCTTCAACGCCGTTGTTTTTCCCCTTTCCATCTCTTATTCAAATGCGAATCTTGCTGACATAACAGTGCAGCATGATCGACAATATATTCAGGGCCGGACGCCCTCCCCCGGGCATTTTTAGCAACCTAAGACAGGCTATTCAATTTCGTTTCCTAAACCATTATTTATGAAACCAGTCAAAACAATTCTGATGGGAAGTGCACTCTGCATGGCCATCATCTCGTGCAGAAAGCAGGCCGACTTATCACCCCGGGGACTCACGCATCCTTTAGTTGAGAGAACGGCAGAACAGGAATCGGTTGCCGGATTAACCAGAGAAGTAGCCGGATTGCTCGAGAAAGTTTACAGGGACAGTCTCGCTTACCGGGAAGTAAACGCGACGATATATTGCGGGTATTATGAGGACGAAAGAGTATTGCTGGGAGACCTCCTGGATCCGGAACGAAGCAATTTGTATGCGTCGGCCGAATTCAGGAAGCAGCAGGCGGGCGCCGGCAGTTTTCGTAAAAGATTTTTGGAAGAGGTGAGGACGGGCCTTTATCCAAGAGTAAAGGCGGAACTGGGAGAGAGCAGGAGTACCGTGAATGCTTCCGCAATTGTGATTCAGCCGGTGACAACCGGTTCAGGGCTTGCGTCTCTCAACAAACTGTGTATCTACTTTCCTTACTCCGAGGAACATGTTCCAGGGGGCATCAACGCCAGTGGAGTGGCCGCAACCATTGTGTCAACCGACCGGCATGCCGATTCGGGACCGGGCAGAGAACCTTACAAATGCAGTCTCGGTTCGATCTGTTACCGGCAGGTGCTCGTAGATGATAATTATGCTTTTAGCCATCCCACGCATATAGTAGGCGTTGGGGCGGATCCCATCGCAAAGCCACAGACTGAGCCGTTGAAGGAGACGGTTGTGAACATGGTGTATCATGGATGGGGCAGACTAACCCGGCAGATGGACAAGCTGATCAGCTTCACGGGCAACGGTGGTGGGTCCGAGATCAAACTCGGCAGGATCAGCGCTTACCTCAAAACAGCCAACCAGCAGGTCACTGGTTTTACGGGTGACCTGGTGACGGTGCATTTTACCAGGAGCGAAATCAGAAAATCGCGGTGGAAGCGAATCTTTAGTATCTGGGACCCCAACTGGGCCACCACGGATAAAGAAGAAATCTATGCCGTTTATGAAGACGACACGGAGGGCAGCTCTACTTTCAACGGCAGCCTGAATGTAAGTGTGAGTATTCCGGGGAAGATTGCAAAGGTTGAAGGGAAGGTGGGTTACGAAGTGAAGGTAAAAACACAGGACAATATTCTCACCCAGCGCAAGTTCGACAGGACCTCGTATTACCGCGGTGCTTTGCTGAACCAAGGCTGGGGATTCATCAGGGATGACAACGATTTTCTTCAATCCAGCCTGGATTGGCCGATCTATGATGGGGCGGCCGTCTGGCAATATACAATGGCAAACAGGGACTATTGAAGGAGGCAGTTTCTGCCACTTTTCCTTGATGAAAAAGCGGCCAAAAAATCAAGGCTGTCGTTGAAAAGCCTGTCTGCCGGCCGGCAGGTCTAAAAAACGCAGCTGCGGACTAAAGAAAAACAAGCCACAACTTCAGAATATGTCCGGGCATTTGTAGGACTTACGGGCTAAGAATGTATCAGGACTGGGGGGAGGACACAGATTCTCAGTACGAATTAAAGAAGCTTAAAACGAAAGAAACCCGCTACAGACGTACGTTTGCAGCGGGTTTTTCATTTTCTTCAAGTTTTTAAAAAGTGTGGATTCTCGCTGAGTTTGTTACACTTTTTCGGCGCACTTTTAACTATTTGAAGGCCATGAACATTCCGAGCCTGATCCCAGTGGTCAACTGGCGTAACGAAGTGCGAAAGAAAGGCATGTATCCAATCCACCTCCGCGTCTACATTCAGGGGAATCCAGGAGATATGAAGATCCAAAAAACGAATTTCTTTTTCGAAAGGATACATTTATAAAGATCCCAAACTTTAATAGTAATCTGAAAATTTTAGGCAACCGCGTCAACATAGTTCGTCCTATTTCCAATAAAACCGTCAGGCACACCAATGCTTCAAGCGGTCGCTATTTAATTATTAATCATACAAACATCCTACAAATGCAAATCATTCAAAGTATCCAAAACAGAATCTATGAGCTTAGAGGTGAACGGGTGATGCTGGATAGAGACCTAGCTATCCTTTACGAAACTGAAACAAAAAGGCTAACAGAAGCTGTAAAGAGGAATATTAAGCGTTTCCCGCCCGACTTTATGTTCCGGCTCACCACAGAGGAATTTGAACAGCTAAGATTTCAAATAGAAATTATAGAAAAGAACGACCCTTTAAGGCCGCAAATTGCGACCTTAAAAACTGGCCGCGGGCAGCACAGCAAATATCTACCGTATGCTTTTACAGAACATGGGGTTGCCATGCTGAGTGGTATTTTAAACAGTGACAAAGCCATTCAAATGAATATAGCCATCGTTCGAGCATTTATTGAAATGAGGCGATTCAGTATTGCCCATACAGATTGGAAAGAACAAATAAGAGAAATCAAAGAAAGTATTATGGCCCATGACGTTCAACTGAACCAAATTTATGATGCTTTAGAAAATCTTCTGGACGAAAAAGCTGCTCAAAGAAAATGGGAAGACCGGGATAGAATAGGGTTTAAAAAATAGTGCAATGATCATTTTTGCTTGAAACAATAGGTTGAACACATCATTTTATTTATGGCATTTCTTTCCCGATCTTATTCTTAAATTAAGGTCCTGCATTCCAATCGGACCGAAAAGCCCTGTTTACCTTGGTAGAGGTTTTTATGTTCAGTGGAGGTGCTGTGAACAGTGATCCCAAAATCTGTTGCTGGCAGCGTAGCTTTGTGCCAGTAAAAAGGAATCAATGGAAATAGGGATAGATAGTTTCGCAGCCATGGCCGGCGCCGAATCGGGAATCGCCAAAACTAATGTGGAGGCGATGTCATTGCTGATCGACAGGATGGTTCATGCCGATCAATCAGGGTTGGATGTTTTTGGCATCGGAGAACACCATCGTAAGGAGTTTCTTGATGCGGCACCGTTTAATATATTGAGTGCGGCAGCGGCAAGAACAAAGAAGATCCGGCTTACCAGCGCAGTAACTGTACTCAGCGCCGCCGACCCGGTGAGGGTGTTTCAGAATGCAGCCACGCTCGACCTGATCTCTCAGGGTAGAGCCGAGATGGTGGTGGGCAGGGGATCCTTTACCGAGGCGTTTCCGCTTTTCGGATTGAACCTGGAGGAGTATGACGAATTGTTTATTGAGAAGCTGGACCTGCTGCTAAAGATCAGGGACAACGAATCAATAACCTGGTCGGGAAAATACCGGCCACCATTAATCAATCAAACGATCTACCCCCGACCAGTGCAACAACCGATTCCCGTGTGGATTGGCGTAGGCGGCACCCCGGCTTCCTTTTACCGCGCAGGCTTATTGGGCCTCCCCCTGATGGTAGCGATCATCGGCGGAGAGACCCATCGTTTTCGTCCATTGGTTGATTTATACCGTAAGGCCGGTCAGGAGGCAGGTCATCCTGCTGAGAAATTGACCGTCGGCATCCACTCGCTGGGTTATGTTGCCGAAACCAGGGAGAAGGCCATCGAAGAATTTTTTCCGGGATATGCCGAAACCTTCACCAGGATTGGCCGGGAGAGGGGCTGGCCTCCCACAACAAGGCAAAGCTTTAATGCCCAGAACGGGCCACTCGGTGCATTGATCGTCGGCAGTCCCGAAGACGTGGCGGAAAAAATAGTCAGGCACAGCAAGGCCCTCGGTGGGATATCCAGACTGACATTCCAGATGGACAATGCCAAACTTTCCCATGCGGAGTTGATGAATGCCATTGAGCTTGTTGGGTCTAAGGTTAAACCACTGGTCAATAATGAAACAAACTCCGCGATGACCAGCGATAGTGAAAGGGGAAAAAAATAAAAGGTTTAGGGGTTAGGCCAACTTGATGCTGACCGTTCTAAAGTTCAGTTATTATTTATCGGATCCAATACCGCAAATAGGGGATATTGCCTAGACCAGCCTTTCGTTGATGGCCTTGCTGACCGCCTCGGTCTGGGAGTGCACCTGCAATTTTTCATAGATGCTTTTGATGTGGGTGCGAACAGTTTCCACGCTGATATACAACTCTGCGGCAATCATTTTGAAGCTGTTGCCCTGCGAAAGGCTCTGGAGAATATCCTTTTCTCTCTTGGATAAGGAATAATCCTTGCCGCCCGTGGCATCGCGCATATTACCAATGATCATCCTGGCAATTGAGGGGCTCATAGGAGCGCCACCTTCAATCACCTCACGAATGGAACTGGACAGTTTATCCGAAATGTGCTTTTTCAACAGGTAACCATTGGCACCCGCCTTGATGGCATCCAGCACATGACTATTGTCGTCAAACACAGTGATCATGATGATCTGAACTTTCTGATTGGTCTTCCTGATGTGCCGCACAGCTTCAATGCCATTGCGTTCGGGCATGTCGATATCCATCAACACAATGTCCGGGCGAAAAGACATCACCTGCTTTTCCGCTTCACGGCAATGTGCGAAGGCCGCGAGCAGTTCGAACTCACTATTAAGCGACATGAGGTTGACCAGGCTTTCTCTCAGCCGGTCATTGTCCTCAAATAACAGGAGTGTGGGGATCATGATTCCGTAACGATTTATTCGAAGGCAACATAGATTTAATATCTGAAGTTTTCATACCTAAATCATGGTAGGGAAGCTGGAGGCTGACGAAGGTGCCTTTGCCTAATGTGCTTTCCAGCTGAACAAAACCTTTTAGCTCAGTCACCCTCTCCCTGATGTTTCTTAATCCATTGCCCCTCCTGACAGTGGCTTCGTCAAAACCGACGCCGTCGTCCTTCACGTCGATTGTGATCCAGTCATTCTCTGAAACCACCTCGATCTGCACATTGTTGCCTTTGCTGTATTTCACAGCATTGTTGATGATCTCCTTAAATATGAGGTAGAGATTTTTTCTTTGCCGCGGATTGAGCTGTCCCGACAAATCCCCGCGGGTATCAAAATGGTATTGTATATTTTGTGGTTCAAGAACCTCCGCGGTGAATTCCTTCATCCTGAAGATCACGCTTTCCATTGTATCCTGTTTTGGATTGATGGCCCAGACGATGTCTGAAATGCTTTCCATCATTTCAGTCGTGTGCTCCGCCATTTTCTTCAGGCTGGCCGTTACCAGCGGGTTGTTTTCAAACTGCCTGCTTAGTGTTGCCCTCTGAATATTCAGACTGGTCAGGGTGGAACCGATATCGTCATGAAGGTCACTCGCAATGTCATTTCTCATCTTTTCGATCTCGATTATCCTTTGGGAGCGCTGCATCAACCGGTACCTGTTAACCGCCAAGGCGCCCATCAGTACCAGGAGAAGGACCACGATTCCGGAGCCCAGTTGCCAGGCCCGCTGTTTTTGCATAGTAAGCAGAGTGACCTGGTTGTTTTTCTTCAGCAGGGCAATCTCCTGTTCTTTCTTTTGCGCCTCATATCTCTCGGTCAATTCCCTGGTCTGCGCCAGGCTGGCGGCGGCCGACAGGCTGTCGCTGATCTCGACACTTTTTTGCAGATACTCAAATGCCCGCTTCCAGTCTCCTTTGGCCACATACATTTCCGACATGTATTGTGCTATTTCCTGACGGTAATTGGTAAGTTCCAGACTGTCGGCAAGATGAAGGCTTTCAGAATAGAATGTTTTGGCCTGGTCGAATAGTTTAAGGGCAACATAGGCCCTGCCGATGTTGATGGCTTCATACGCAATGTCGGCAGTGTTGCCGATCTTTTGGAAGTTGCGATATGCCAGTAAGTAATTGTTGAGCGCCTGCCCGTACTCTTTTTTTCCTTTCCACGTATTGCCTAAGTGCTCATAAATCATTCCCTGCTGGTATTCGTTTCTTGGGATCTGTGTGGATTTGGTCAGACAGGATCTGAGGATAACCAGGGAGCTGTCGCGCAGGTCGACTTCATTATAAACTATGCACAAGCTGACGGCCGCATTGATATACCGGCGAAGATCCTTCTGCTTCTCAAAGCCGGCGAGGGCTTCTTTAAGATAGGAGATCGACTTTTGTTTTTCTCCCGTTTCCCGGTAGATGATGCCGAGTTGTCTTTTTACATCAGTGAGTATCCTTTCGTCTTTTGCCTTTGTCGCTGCGCTTTCAGCCTCGAGCAAATGCTCGATCGCCGTAGAGAAATGACTCTGCCTGGTGCATGCCTCTGATAAATTGATGCTCACTCTTGCCACATCTCTTGGTGATTCCAGGCTGGCAAATATCTGCCTTGCTTTTAGAAGATAAAAGACGGATGAATCATATCGGCCCTTGGATAGAAAAGCCCATCCAATTGTATTACAGGCGTGAGCAACCCCAGACTGAAAACCTCTGCCCGTAGAAAAGTCCAGGGCGCGTCTGGCCAGTAAAAATGCGGAGTCGGAATTCCTGTCGATGAGTCCATGCGCCACTACGGTAAGTGCAATGATCTGCGAATCGGATGAGGAGGCAGGCAGGGAGGCCAGTGAATGTTTTGTGCTGTCCCCGCCTTCCGCTTTTAATGCGGTACATGCAACCAGCCAGAGAGTCAGTAATCCCACGCATCTGATTATGGCAGACCATGACTCATATTGGTGGACGACCGGACGGGATGTACACATTTAGAACTGTTTTGCGGTAAGTGGTTAACACAGGGTCGGTAAGGACGCACAAACACAGGGCAGAACCTGAAAGTACTAAATATTCGATTCGTGCGGCTGATGAATAGTCGTAAATAACCCCCTATGCAGAACACCGAAATGCCATCCTCACCAACGATGAAGAGTAAATCTTCCGGACCACCCCTGGAATGGAGATGTTTTTGCCTAAGTTGTCGCCGCAGCCAGCTGAAAGGCAGCGGGGTAAAATTCAGGGAAGCCGTATTTCCGGCAAATTCCAGCCGCCTAAACCAGATGTTTACTGGCGGCGGATGGTGGAGCAGGATAAAGTATCTGATGATAGATCTGAAAGCTCTGGTCATCAAAGCAGACGAAAACCACTTTTTGGACGGAACCAGGATGGCTGAGAAAATCCTTCACTGCCCCGATCGCAATTTCGGCAGCATTTTGTTTTGGAAAATGATAAACACCGGTGCTGATATTCGGAAAGGCGATGCTTTCTACCTTTAATCCGGCGGCCAGCCTCAGGCTGTTCAGGTAGGCATTTTGTAACAGAACTTTTTCATTGTTGCCGCCGCCAGTCCAAACTGGACCTACGGTATGAATCACCCATTTTGCCGCAAGATTGCCCGCGGTGGTGAAGACCGCTTCTCCAACTTCGCAGCCACCCTGTTTTGCTATTATCTTTTTACATTCTTCAAGTATGGAATTACCGCCAGCGCGATGTATTGCACCATCCACTCCTCCTCCGCCGAGCAGCGAACTATTGGCCGCGTTTACGATTGCGTCGGCCTGTATTTTTGTAATATCGCCTTTTACCAATTGAATCATCGCTAGTTTATACTTTAGTCTATACCCGAAAATGTATGCCACAATGAAACATGCAACTGGATAGCATCTTCTTAACTGTCAACGGAAATCAGGAAGGAAGATGTTTGGGTTCACAGAAGTAAAAAACGCCGCCATTAAAGAGGTCAGATACAGCGAATCAGGCATGCCAGTCAAAACCTTTCAATGGCAATAACGAGAACTCAGGCGACTTCCGTGTTCACATCAACCCGCAGGGCCTTCAGCCCACTTACTCCCTGCAGTTCTTCGAGGTCGAGGTATTCGATGCCAGGAAGAAGCACATTTTTATTCTGCAGGTAACTGATGTATTCGACGTATTCGTCGGCTTCTTTTTTATTAAAATACACCATCGCTATTTTTCCCGGCTGGGTAAGGCGCTCATTGGTGCGTTTGATGGTTACTTTATCAATCCTTTTCTTGATCACCTGGTAACGAATATTGTATCCTCCTTCCACATCAAACCTTCTTTCATCATTGCGGAAGCTGATATCAATACTATTGGAATGAATAAATATCAGTTGGGTGGTTTGCAGGGGTTTGCTGAGTGTTGGCAGAAGTTGTTGTGTGAGTGTAGAAATCGCGGCCATGGCGGTCAGCTGCCAGAGACGCAGGTTCTTAAGATAGAGAATGTTGAAGGGCTTCTCCGGAGCAATGGACTGACCGATGTACATGTCGAATTCTACGCCATCTGTGCGGAATTTTTCAAAATACCAGGGGTAGGATTCCTGCACCCCAGCCTTAAATACTTCCAGGTATTTATTTATTGCGGTGTTGATCTGCTGAATCGAAATTTCCAGGGCCCTCCTGTTCTCAAAGGCGCTGCCAGTTTCTTCATTAATCTCATCAAAATAATTCGACACTATCGGAGCCAGCGTTGAGTCGGATGATTTAAAATGGGAAAGAAAATCGTTCACCTCATAATCCAGAAAATCCCTGATAAAGGTCTGGTATTCTTCCATTGGTTGTTCTTCAATACTCTTCAGCCATTTCTGACACTTGAAGATCAGTTCATCGGCAATGGCAATATTCTGAACTTTATTAATTTCCTTTGCCGCAGCTATAACCAGGTTGAGCTGAATGCTAAGATCCGACTTGAGCGCGTCATTTCTTTCAATAGTTGAATTCCTGATGTCGACAGCAGCATACAGGGGATAGACATCCCTGAACAAAATATTCTGTACTCCATTTTTATCTCCTCTTTCTTCGTGGCGCAAATGATGCCAGGCGACTTCATTGAATTTCCACTGGACCGCGGGTTGCAGGGAAGTAAATCTTTCTGTGATAACCGATTGTATCTTGGAATTGAAATGCTCGATGCTTTTTTGCAGAAGCTGGGCGAGCAAAGGCGTTGCCGCCTCCATCCTCGACAGCACGGTTTCGTTGAGCAGGTCCGGTTTGTGACTGAAGACTTCAAGCACACCGGCCACATTGTTATTGTAATAAACCGGAATCAATGCATAAGAGACCACACCTGCATTCCGGATGGGCTCGAGGACCGGCACCTGATCCACGTCTTCAGCCGTGAGCTTACGATAGAAAAGGACCTTCGGATTCCGCAAATACATCTCCGCCATGTCTGAGAGCTGGCTCTCACTGTTGCCCGATTTCAGATTGGTTTTCACCAGCAGGCTTTCCTGGCTGGCCTGGTCATCAAATACCAGTTTGTTGTTGATACGCAGACAAGGCAAGAGATCGAACATGATATCGCCGGATTCAGCCAACACCTGTAGTGATAGTCTTACTTTCTGGTAATATTCTGAATCTTCCGTCTCTGACCTGTTCAGGATGATGGACTTGATGTTTTCCAGCGCCTGTGTTGAGGTAATATCCTTGAGGCACAGAATGGTAAACCCTTCAAACCTTAATTTAGAAAGCGGGAGTATTTTATACAGGGTTTCCCAGTCGAAATGCCCCTGCAGGTCTTGTTGTTGCTGCATTTTTTCGAAATGGATTTCCGGCAGTTCTTCCCTGGCAAAGACCTCGACAAACCGGGTGTCGATACTGACTGTGAAATACCTCGGCATCCGGGTCACCTCGTCGGGGATGGTCAGAAGCATCTCGTGTTGAGTTGGTAGATCGTAGTTGTATAGCTTGTGAAGAATGTAGGAATAAATATGCTGAGCCTTTCTTGATTCCTGCTGTTTATCAAGGACCTGCGAAGAAAAATTGCACTTTATCGTTCCTGTAGAGTCATCTCTAAGCAGGTCATAGAAAGTATTCGTCCCATAAAAAACGATAGGAGTTACGGGCGCGGCAAGCGCCCAGTATTCTTCTTTCTCCTTTGATATAACAGGCATGAGCAGACTGTATAGCAGGGTAAGCTCATCCTTGTATTTTGATATATTTTCGAGTGAAACGGTCTCTCGCAGTTCTTTCTTTGCCTTGAATTTGCGCAGGACATAGGCAAAAAAGTTCTTTTTTACAGAATTCTCTTCGACAACGCGTTTTTCGAGATAACTGATGAAATGTCTGAAGGTAACTTCAACCTCTCCCCTGAATAAACTTGACCCGGGGTTGGGGCTGATTTCTAATCTCGTGGTTTGCATCTGGTAAAGCTTTGGCCATTCTAATGTTTAAAATCTAAATCCCATCGTGAAATAAGGATACCAGCCTTCCTGCGAATAACCCGCCACTAATTGAAAAACTGCCATTTGTGCAGGTGCAAAGTATAATCCGCCACCAAGACTCTGATGTATAATGCCACTATTATAGTTTTTCTTCCAGACCTTGCCGGCGTCATAAAAGGCAATAATGCCAAACTGACCCGGTAGGATGTATCCGCCTAATTGTGCCAGTCTGATCCTGGCTTCGGCATTATTGTAGATCATACTCTGGCCCGCAAATCTGTATTGGCGATAACCCAGCAGGTTTTCGTGGCCACCGAGGAAAAATGACTGATAAAAAGCTGGCTTGCCGATCGTAAGGCCGCCTCCCACGCGGTTTGCAATTACCAAATTCGACTGTCTTCCCAATTCCTGATAGAACGCCAGTTCCGGAATCACCTGTAAGAAAGAACCAGTGCCACCCACTATTGGGGCATAGCCCTGGACTTTGAGATTTAGAAAGAAGCCGCTCTGCGGCAACAGCTTATTATTTCTGTTGTCAAAGGTATAATTCATCACAAGTCCGGCATAGAATTTATTTTCCTCGACACTCGCGCTGTCATAACTGTGAAGCATGGACACATTGTTTATGAACCGGCCCAGGTTGTCGTCTTTGTCAAACACATAATATTGAAGCGATGGCCCCGCGGAAAAGAGTCCCGTCTTGCCTGTGTGCCAGCGCAGGGAGGGATCCAGCTGGTAGATGCTGAACCGGGTCCTGTAATACCTTTTATAATTGCCTGATTTATCGATTGGTGTATTATTTCCCAAGCCGAAAAAGTTCTGGGTGTTTTCCGGGGCGAATATTTTCGCATTTATTACCAGGTCTGCGTTTCCTGCGAGTTTGAGCCATTCGCTCTGGAACCTGAACCGGTAGGCATTGGTGGAGAAGGAATGCGCGAAAGAAAATTGCTGCATGCCCGCATAGGGAAGCTTCCTGAAGCCCTGGTTGATGAACTTCACACCTGCCCCGGCAAGAAACCCGTCATCGGGGTTAAAGCCAACAACAAGGGAAGGAATAACCTTGTTGTATGGGTTGGCCTGAACATAGGCTGTCAGCAAACTGTCATTTTTCTGATGAAGCCTGACTTTGGATCGGTCGCCGGACAAAAAGACATCCTCCATTTTGTCATACAGCATGACCCGTTTACCAGAATTGACGATGTCGTATTTCTTTTTTCCTTTTTTGCCAATGATGCGGATCCTTATGTCAGAGCGGGTATTCACCACAACACTATCATCACCCTGATGAACGTAGAGCCTGAGTTCCCTGGTGACCTTAGGATAGAATATGTGCTGATAGAGCTTGTTGTCGACCTTGCCGGTTTTAGTCTTCTTAAATATCTCAACGCTGAGGCCCTGGTCGGGAGCATCGGTAATGGAAACAAATTCGTTCTTATCGGAAGTCTGCAGATCCACGACCTTGTTCACGAACCGGTAATAACCCTCCATTGCCTTTGGAAGCCCATCGCGTCTTTCTTTCCATTTCTCCATGAGTACATCATGTCTTAACCGGTAGGATTGTTCAGGTAATTGTTGCAAAGCCGTTTCCAGCACCGAATCAGTCATTGCCGCAGCAAATTCCCTCGTGGTCTTCATCCATTCCTCATACGTGAATTGATTCAGAAATCGTTTATTCAACTGATTGCTTGAAAGAAAGAAGGCATTCGATTCCCGGATCCTGCCACTGAAATTGTGAAGAAAAGGAGCGATCCAGGGCAGTGTAGCAATTTTGGGAAACACCCCTTCGCTAAGGTGGAAGACCTGGTCTCTGTCGCGTGGAACAGCTTTATACTTTTTGCCCTTACCCTTCTGAACATCGGCCCATCTCCACTGGTCTTCATGGCGGTCCCAGTCGCCCAGGAAAAGATCAAGCAACCTCGTGCGAAGAAACAGGCTGCTATCGAAACCATTGTCATTATCCTCAACAAGTTCCTTGTACATTTTCCTGGAATTGTCGGATTCACCGAGAGGTTCCCTTTCTTCGAACAGACAAACCGTGTTGGCAAAATCATTCTGAAAGATGCCGAGCCTGCTATCAGGAGCTACGAGGCCAATTACAGGATTTGAATGCGGTACATGGGCAGCATCGGCAATCACAGGAACTACCAGTGCGGAATAAGGGTGCTGAGCGCTCATTGCGTCATTGATCACATCCTTTGCAAATGTTTCTCTCACTGCTTCGGGAAGAAGAACTTCTGGAAACTTGTTCACCGTTCTCAGTACGTATTCCCGACCTTTCGAATCCGCCAGTCGCAATGATTTCGACTGATGCCCTCCTCCTCTTTGCAATGGCGTCAACCCGCCCTTTAGTTGCGAAATTCTCAGTACAGGTAAGGTGTTTGGCGTGGACCATTCCTTTCTATAATTCTCTCCGAATAATCTTCTATGCAACCGGCTCACACTGTCATATGACGTATTTGCGGCAACCAGTACACTGTCGCCGGCTACCGCAGCGCTCAGTAACTGCTTCTCCTTTTGCCTGAAATCGGTGTAAGGCTGCAGGTAGCTGAAGGCGGGCGATAAAAGAGAGTCTCCGGCCAGGTAATAGGATATCCTGCTCCGGTCCGCGGATAATTGATCGATTGTAACAAATCCCCCTCTCTTATCCGCAAACTGGGAGAATTTGCCTTTGCGGACATATGCATTCTTTGAGCCCGATCCACTGACCACCTGGATCTGCCTGTCCCTGATAAATTGTAAACCGTGTTCGTGGCCCGCTATATGCACGAGATTGGGAAAGCCTTCAAAAACCTCGTCTACCCGTCTGATCATTCCCCTGTACAACGGATGCCGAAGGTCCTCAGGACTGTTGAATATCTGTCTTAACAAGGGATAGAGCGAACCGATCACCGGCAGCGGGATAAATAGATTGGGGTGTGCATTTGTGAATGGAAAAATATGATCCATTATCGAATAATATCCTGAATGATGACCATAGGATTGAAAAGGATGATGACCCGCAAGGAGAATTACCTTATAGCGGTTCTTGTAAAAAAGGCCGTCCAATTTTTCTACTACATCATCTATTGTGGAACATTCGCAATCAGCATCGGGGTCTGTCTTGTTGAAGGGAAACAGCCACCATTCACTGTCATAGGCGATCATCACCACGCGGTCCGAAATCTTGATTTCGACAGGGTCAGGACAACCGTTGGGGGGCACGAATTTCAACAGTGAATCATGTTGTTCTTCCACAAAGGCCCACTGCTTCTGAACTTTATCAAGACCCTTACGGCCCATCTTGTCCCAGTCGTGATTGCCCGGAATGAAATACACTGCGGCCCCCCGCGCCCGCATGGGCTCAAACTGCTTTCTCAGGATCTGTTTCGATGAGGCAGCGGATTTTTCGGTTAAGCCAAATCCACTGGGGTAGATATTGTCACCGAGATAGGTCACTGTCGTCTTACCCGGTATGATCATCCGCGCGGCACCCGAAAGTACTGACTGCTGCTGCCCATCAATTTCTCCTGCGTCTCCGATAAAGATCACCCTCGACTTTATAGAATCCTGTGAGAACGAATTGATTTTTCCATTGAACATGCAAAGTACCGTGAGTATAATGGCCTGTATGGTTCGATGGAAGGGGATCATTTTATTTTGCCGGACGGTATTTGAATTTCAGAATATTGCCATTGCTGGTTGTACCCGCTTCATTGCTGATATAGAGGTTGTTTTTACTGTCGAACGCTATGCCCTCCGGCTGAATAAAAATTGATGCATCGAGGGAATAAACGTTTTTGATTGTCCAGTCTGCCGAGGCTCTTACCAGCATTTTGTTGACCGACGACAGAACAAACCATTCATTGGTAGTCTTGTTTTTTGTGATAGCAGAGGGGCGAAAGTTTACTTTCTTATTTTTTGTAATTTCCTGGATAGCATCCACATTCAGATTGAAGGGTTCCGAAGCAGACAGTTGTCCATCCGCCGCGATGGCCAATGTGTATCCTGCACCCTCATCGACCTTTTTGCAATTTTTACATAGAATATAAAGCTTGTTGTTGCTTTCATCGCCATACATTCCTTCGTACTCGCCCTGGGGAACAAGGTCTTTAAATTCCCCAACCTGATCATCAATGTTGCTAACTGATTTGTTGAGCGGAACTGTGTAAATGGTGCCATTGCTTTTCAGGATGTAAACGGTATTTCCAACGATGGTCAGGTCTTCATAATCTCCCTTCTTTCCAAATTTTGTGGTGGTGACATTGTCTGATCCTGGTAGCAAGCTGAACAGGATACCGTCCTCATCCTGGATCGCGTAGATCGTGTCGCTGGATTGTCTGATGGCAACCCCTGAAATTTCTGCAAGGGCATTAGACATTATAAATTTTTGAGGAGCAGTCAGGTCGTATGGCAGGTCAACAGGCTGTTGCCGCTCGCTGGCGGAACAGGAGAACAGGAAAATGAGTAGCGGTATGATAGAGTTTGTTTTCATGATATACATTATAGATCTTGATAGGCGAGTGTATTTCGGGAGCAATAATCATAGATCGCCTCCTGTGAGCGGATATGGTTTAGTTTATTGTAGATGGGAAGGTTCTGCAGTGAATCATTCAGCCATACAGCGGAAAGATCATCCTGCAATTGCAAATTGACCATATCCATCAGCTCCTTTTTTAATTTCTGGTCGTAGACGGGAAAGCAGACTTCGATCCTCCTGTACACATTTCGATTCATCCAGTCTGAGGAACCAAGGAACAGGAGATGCTCATTGTTGTTATTGAATACAAAGATCCGACCATGTTCGAGATAACGGTCTACGATTCTTTTGATGGTGATGTTCTCACTCATGCCAGGGATGCCGGGAATCAAACAGCAAACGCTGCGGACGATAAGACTGACCTTTACGCCTGCTGTACTTGCCTCATATAATTTGCTGATCAGGGTTCTTTCCTCGAGGTTGTTCAACTTGATGGTGATTCCCGAGGCCAGGCCTTTTTTTGCATTGGCGATCTCATTGCCGATCAATTGCAGGAATCTTTCCTGCAGATTAAACTGCGCCACCAGCAGATGGCGGAATGAGATCCGGTCATTGTCGCCGGGCTTCTTTCTTCTCGCCAGAAATAAGAATACCAGTTCGAGTTCACGCAGTAGTCCCGCATGCGCAGTCAGCAGGATATGGTCGGTGTAAAATTTTGCTGTGCCCTCATTAAGGTTTCCCGTAGCCAGCAGGCCCAGATATACCTGCCTTGCTCCTTTCTTTTTCTTGACCAATGCGATTTTGGCATGCACCTTCAACTTAGGGATACTGTATATGATTCGGACTCCCGCTTCCTTCAAATTCTTTGCCCATTTGAGATTGTTCGCCTCATCAAACCTGGCTTTCAGTTCTATGAAGACAGTTACTTTTTTTCCATTGCCAGCCGCTGTGATCAGCGCCTGCGCAATCTGGGAGCCCTTGGCCACCCTGTACATGGTTGTGTATATTTCAGCAACCTCCGGGTCGATCGCCACCTCATTAAAAAACCTGAGTACCGTGTTATAAGATTGATAGGGAGTGTGGACCCAGACATCCTTATCCTGAATTTCCGCGCAGAGCGACTGCGCCTCATTACGCACTCTGAAGACAAGCGGGTTCCGATTCGGATAAAGCAGACTGCTGTCATTTACCGGAAAACTCATCAGGTCTTTCATGTTGTGATAGGCGCCACCCTGCATTTTCCCTGAATTCGCCAGGCTGAATCTTGAAGCGAGTGATTGTACCAGCGTCAGCGGCATCCCTGGTGGATAGAGAAATCGTGTAGCCAGCCCCATATCCCGTTTGCTGATCTGTTTTTCAATTTTCTCCGCTATGTTCCCTTCGTACTCATCATCGATGTCGAGCGCTGCATCGCGCGTGATTTTGATGCTGTAAGCTGAATTTATGGTATAGCGAGGAAAAATATAAGGCAGACAGGCCTTGACGATGTCATCGATGAAGAGGACATATTGAATATTGTCTGAGGTAATTGAATAAAAGCGCGAAACGGTGTCGGAAGGAATATTCAGTATCACCAGATCCGAGCTCCTGTCTTTCTCCAGCATGACTACAATGTAGATCCTGTTATTTGCTGGAAAAAATGACCTGTCCCTGGATAACCACGCGATTTCGATCAGGCCCGCCAGTGATTCAAAAAAATAGTCCCTGGCCGTTTGAATGATGCCTGGTGGTATGGTTGTATTGTAGAGCAGGTTGATACCACTCTGGCGCAAATCAGGAATGATGTTCTCCGTCAGCAGTTTCCCAAACAGATCCTGCTGGCGCCGGATGATCTCATTCGCCTGCTGATAATTATCGACTTCCGGATTTTCGCCAATCCCGATATTTTTTTCCGTTAGTTGTAGTTTTTGCAATGCAAGGAGCACAGGAATCCTCACCCTGTAAAATTCATCAAGGTTTGAGGAGAATATGGAAAGAAACCTTATTCTTTCCAGCAATGGTACCGCTTCGTCCGCCGCCTCAAGCAAAACCCGCTCATTAAAATACAACCAGCTGATATCCCTGCTGAAAAACAAATGCTCATTCATAGCTTGATATAGTTAATTGGCAGAGCATCGCTTACTTACTGTATAAAATAGAAACAACCGCGAACCATAGCACAGATATAATCAGACCGTACATAAAAATATTGTATGACGCCCTCAGGTACCGGTATTTTCTGCCAAGCACTACTCCCTGGGCATAGACGTCTTTGATCAGGCTTCCATAAAGAAAGTCGCTGTCACGCATCACTTTCCGCATGCCGGCACTGTAATCCTCAAGAGTCATCCGGTAGAAATTGCCAAAGAATAGCAGGTTTACTTTTTTATCCTCGATATCCTGTTGCGTGAAGATCCCTTTGGGGATAGAGGGCCTGGTGGCAATGATTGCGATAACGATGGTCAGCACGCTCACCGCCATCAGGGCGAAGGTTGGATAAGTCAGGAACTGACTGTCTTCGAGTCTTCGCAGCAGCAGACTGATAATTGCCGAAAGGATGATGGAATTAACGGTGATGAGTATGTGCGCTTTGTTGTCGGCCATGTCACTCAGCCTCTGGTTGTTGCCGGAAGTGATCCTGAACATGGTTTCAATTCCCCTTCCCGGATTGTTCTTTTCGCGGTTAGGGTTTATTCCTTGTTCTGGCTGGCTTCCGGCTTGTGCAGGCTGAATGGCTGGCGGGGTGTGGAGTTTCTTTTTCAGTTTTTCGACGTTCTCCTGTTTCTTATCATTCAGCAATAAGCGGCAGTAGTCGGTAAAATAATGGTGTTGCTCCAGCAGGACGAGTGTCTGTCTTCGCCATTCCTCTTTCGAAATATGTTTGTTTTGTGTGATTTCGACTTCCTTGTGGAGCAATTTATTGTTCCTGCTGAACTCCTCTGTGCCGAAATGAGAGAGGTCGGCATCGCAAACAATTTCTTCGAGGAGACCGGAAGGATTCTGTGGCATTTTGGTAGCGAGTATACACCTGCCCACGCCGGCCTGGACGGCGGCATCCACCCGGTTTTTTCCCATAAACTCCGTTGCCAGGACAACCCCCCTTTCCTCGTGGTTGATCCCCGGGCCGTTGAAATACCCCGTATCATGAAACCAGGCCGCAACTACCACAACAAAGAAATCAAGGTCGTTCAGCTGATAATGATTGGCAATCTGAATGGCAGAACCCACAACCGACTTCGTGTGATCAATTCCGTGATAGCTAAGGTTTTTACCCCTGTGCTCGTCCATAAAATGACTCACAAACCTGCCTGCGTCTTCGATGATTTCCGAATAGTTCATTTGAATTCAGCTTTGGGTTTAAGGTAGGGACGGCCTGCAATTTACTGAACTGGAAGTAATTAGTTATTGTAGTTGATTTGTAACCAGGATAGTGAGTCTTCATTCAAAAGTTAAACCTTAAAGCTAAGTAATTCATTCTCCCAGAGATTTATTACCCGCAGGCAGCGCAGAAAACGAGTTTTGGAGGGTAGCAAAGACACAGGATAATCCTTCGTGGGTTGTCAACCTGCCGGATCATTATTTGATCTGAATCAGCTTAATAATAAAGCAAAAATTTAAGCATTCGCTAATTGATGTTTGAGCATTATATTGAGCACTTTCATAGGATAAGGTTTAATGAAACCCCGGGTGTCTACCCGGGGTTTCCCTTTTTTTAACCAGTTTGTCCATTCGATGTTGAAAAGAGACTTATCAGTAAATGAATGCTTCCTAATGGTATCGCACCACTGTACACCTGTTCAGCATTTTTATTGTACTTGTCGTAGCTCAGTTCATCGAGGACGTAAACCAGATCAGTAGGAACTTTGGGAAACAAGTGAGCAAGATCACGGCCGGTTTTCTAAGTCGCTGAGAATAAAATATCTAGCGGGTAGGGCAGGATTTCTAACTATGCGTTTCCGGAAGATTCTTCGGAACGCATGCTGTTTTCGCGGGAAGCCGGATAATGATTCACCGCAAGCCCCCGCCAGGCAGCCTTGGCGTGTTGTGTAGAATACCTTAAACCAAAACAGCTTCATCGCTAATTACCAAAACCTTAATACGGTTCAAACAACATTCTGTCCGCGCCACCCGTTCTGGTCGCACAATATCGTATGGGACCTGTAGACTCAAACTTAAACTATAGCCTTGTATGAAACTTGTAATTTTTGCTCTTGTTCTCGCCGGTTATTTTGCTTCATGTGCCAGGTCGGTAACACCTTCTCAAGCTGCGACACATCATTACCGGGAATGTCGTCCCGTACGTTAAGCCCAATGATCAGGCGATTAGAATGACTCCCTAATCAACTCTCTGTTTAGTGCAGCGCCGGCTATCGATCCCATGCCTATCGCTGCGGCCAGGGATCGCATGGGTGTGCTATTGTCGCCCGCGGCGTATATTCCCGAAACTGAAGTCATGCCCAATTCATTTACCTGTATCAATCCCTTGGTATGGCCATCGCTGTATATGGTACAACCCAGGTCTTCTGGTATGGAACTATGCTGTACCCATTCAGCTCTTGCAAAAATTGCTTTCAAAGGAATCCTGGTATGATCCTGAAATTCGACGTGCGTTAACAGTCCCGATTCATGTACAATCGCCGAGATCGGTGTTTCGATAATCTGAATTTTGTGGGCATTGAGCCTGCTTCTTTGTTCCGTGCTAAAGGTGGATGGCCCGTTTGTGAATAAACTAAGTTGCCGTGACCAGTGATGGATCAATCCTGCAAAATCAAAACCCATGTCGGCATTCGCGATGATTCCGAGAGGCTCATCCCGCACTTCGTAACCATGACAATATGGACAGTGTAACACCGAGATGCCCCAACAGTCCGCGAAACCAGGTATAGGCAATGGTATATCGCGGACCCCGGTTGCCAGTAGAATTTTTGATGCCTGGTATTCATCTCCCTGTTCGGTAGCAACTTTGAATTTTCCACTTTTACCGGTTACGTTTACCACATTCCCGGCCACTAATTTAACTGTCGGATAGTGTAATACCTGTTCCAGTGCTTTTTTTGCGATCGTAGATGGTGCCTCGCCATCGTGACCAATGAGGTTATGCGCCTGAGGTGTTTGGGCATTGCAGGGTTTTCCGCTGTCAATGATCAGCACGTTACGTCGCGAACGACCAAGAGCCATAGCGGAAGAAAGACCGGCAAAACTGCCACCTACTATAATGACATCAACCTGCGTATTTTTTTTCATGGCCCGAAGTTATCTTAAAATTATGATATGCAACAATGTTGCATATCCCTTCCGGGTTGTATTGCCTTTGCCTCTTTGATGGCAGTTGATTTCACGCAAAGCCTGTCTGCCGTAGGCAGGTCGCAACGAAAGACCGGCCTTCTTGGCTTGGCGTGAAATATTTGCAAGTGAACTCCTTGCGGGTGTAAGTGCATAAATTGCAGATTCTTTATGTTCAACACGATTGCTATGACATTGAAACAGGGTCTTCAATTATTATTCTCTATTGTTATCATTTCTTACGCCTTACCGGCAACAGCGCAGAACAAGGCGACTTCTTCCATTGAATCCTGGATAACGAATGCAGACCGGTCTGCTTTGTTTGTGAAACAGCCGACCCCCATTGTTTTTGAACGACAGACCAAGGGTCGCGGATTGCCGATTATTATTGATGACCGCCAGAAATTCCAAACCATCGACGGCTTTGGCTTCGCGCTTACCTGGGGCAGCACACTTCACCTGCACAATATGAGTCCCGCCGCACGGAAAGCAGTGATGAATGAAATTTTTTCTGTCGACACAGGCGCCGGAGTCAGCTATCTGCGCCTGACAATCGGCGCTTCCGACCTCAACAGTTTTGTTTATTCCTATGATGACCTGCCCGCCGGTCAGACAGATCCTGAATTGAAGAAATTCAACCTGGGTCATGATTATGATCATGTTATCCCCGTTCTGAAAGAAATTCTATCCATCAACCCTCAAATAAAATTGATGGCCTCTCCCTGGTCGGCCCCAGCGTGGATGAAAACAAATAACAATGTTCGCAATGGTTCGCTGAAGCCGGAATACTACAATACTTATGCGCAGTACTTTGTGAAGTACATCCAGGCGATGAAAAAAGAGGGGATAACGATTGATGCGATCACTATTCAAAACGAGCCGCTGAACGCAAAGAACACCCCGAGCATGCCGATGCGTGACCACGAGCAGGCGACCTTTATCAAACAGAGCCTGGGCCCGGCTTTCAAGGCAGCAGGCATCGCAACGAAGATCATATTGTTCGACCACAATCTGGACCGGCCGGACTACCCTTTGTCCATCATGAACGACCCGGAAATTTCCGATTATGTTGATGGTTCAGCCTTTCATCACTATGGCGGAGAGATCAGTACTATGTCTCTCGTGCATCTTGCCCGCCCCGATAAGAATCTTTATTTCACGGAGCAGATGGTAGTAGAAGATCCGGCAAGCACAACCATAAATATTGCCACGCAGGTGAAGAGGCTTGTAATCGGTACGATGCGCAACTGGAGCAGGAACCTGATCCTTTGGAACCTCGCAGCGGACAAGCTAAATGACCCGCATACCGACAATGGCGGATGCTCGATGTGCCAGGGAGCGATAACGATCGATAAAGACGAAGTAAAAAGGAACATTGCATACTATACTATCGCGCATGCCTCGAAATTTGTGCGCTCCGGTTCTGTTCGGATTTCATCCACTTCGCCAACAGACAAGGCCTTATCACTCACCAATGATGAAGAAAGGCCCGAAGTTGCGCGGGCCACGGTTATCGAGAACAGCAATGTAATGCCCAATGTTGCGTTCAGGACACCCGACGGCAAAATTGTACTGATAGTGGCAAATGATGGCCCGGGCGCCTCATCGGTTAAAATCCAGTACAAGGGAATGTTTGCCAGCCTGCCACTGAAAGCCGGCGCTGTGGGTAGCTTTGTGTGGAAGGAATAAATGGTAGCATAATTTGGCCTGGTTTTGCCGAATACAGCATTTAAGTGAGTGCATCGTGGAAGATGATACCCAGCGTATGTCTGGAACCGTTATGCACCGCACTAACGCCATGTTTCATATTCACCCGGTAATAGCCCTTCGAGCCTTGCGCAGGACGAAAATTTGTTGTGAACATCAACATGTCACCCCTTTCCGCAATGATCACGTTGGCCTTAGACTGAGCCCGGGGCATTTGTTCGGTTAGTACAAATTCACCACCTGTATAGTCCTTGCCAGGTTGATTGAGAAAGATCACGACCTGCATGGGAAAATAAATATCACCGTAGAGGTCCTGGTGGAGGGTGTTGAATCCACCCACGCCATATTTCAGAATGAGCGGAGTGGGTTTGGTTTGACCTGCATTATGACAAAGGGTTTTGAGTTCTTTGTGTGAGTCCGGAAATGTTTTGTCAATGTTCAACAACTGCATCCATTTGTTGGCTACCGGGACTATGATTGGATAGACCTTTTCCCTGATTTCAGCGATCAACTCAGGCAATGGATAATCGTAGTATTTGTATTCACCCAACCCGAAACGATAACGCTCCATGTTGACGGTTTTTCGATAGTTCTTTTCGTTATTGTATCCGGCAATCACGGCCGAACATTCGGCAGCACTGAGGAGGTCTTTTATTAGAACAAAGCCTTGTTCGGACAAGGTATTGGTGGCGGTTTTCCAGTTTTTTTTATTGAGTCTTTCCTGCAATGTCATCATGATGGTTTTTTTGGTTGTTGGCTTTCCAGGCTCGATATTTTTCGGGAAGGCAATGCGCACAGGGCCGGTATCCAGCTTTAATGCCTTCTGCTTCGGTTTTGAAGAACCTCGGTTTTCGACTTTCATTCTCTTGCCCGAGGAACAATCCAGGCTGCCATAGATCCTTTCCCTGCTGTTGCCGGCTAATTGCACCTCGATGGTTTTGATCAGCAGACCCAGTTGGCGACTGCGGCTAAATGCGGTTTTTCCAAGGGAAAGATGCGGTATCATGATCCAAAACTAGACCCTTACGGGCAACGGGGAAACCCGGTTCTTGCTCAGATTTCAGGATGCTGTTTAAAAAAGTGTTTTCAGACGCAGCGAATAAGACCTCTATTCCACGCGATCTCTTCGGAGAATATTTACTTAACCTATATAACGGCCAAATCTTCTTCAAACTAGGTGATGCGACGTCCTTAGGGGTTTACATGAATGGTCAGACAGTATACAAAACGATCTGGAATGCAAGCGTCGCCCCAGCAGCAGTGTTTTATATCGGTAACCCGGGTCGCCTTACAACCTATTTCTTTTTCTCGCGGATGGCTTTGAACTCGGATCCTTCGTTCCATTTCGGCCAGGTGGTTTCATTACCGAGTGTGAGGCCGATATTGTAGAGCAGCTTCATATCTTCAAGCCCGCCGTCAAAAGTCCAGGTG
>Ga0193752_1000699_pt1 | contig 30623 bp, 16 predicted proteins | sample H1c1metaG_FD_144924 | JGI IMG/M metagenome (GOLD analysis project Ga0193752, IMG submission 144924) | Soil microbial communities from a riparian zone of the East river system, Colorado, United States - H1c1 | ecosystem: Environmental > Terrestrial > Soil > Riparian zone | place: USA: East River... | reverse complement strand
GCGAAACTATACTCCGGGCCATCCTGCTGGAAACAGCCGTACGGAGTAACACCCTTGATCGACCTCTACTTCTGGCCCACGGGCAATGGCAAGAAGATCACCATCATGCTCGAGGAAACCGGGCTGCAATATCGCATCTTCCCCGTGAACATCAATAAGGGAGATCAATTCAAAAGTGAATTCCTTGCGATAAGTCCTAACAACAAGATGCCGGTCATCGTCGACGACGGCCTGCCGATCTTCGAGTCCGGCGCGATCCTTCAATACCTCGCCGAGAAGACGGGGAAACTCTTACCGGCCGACACCCCCGGTAAATACCGAGTGCTGCAGTGGGTGTACTGGCAGGTCGGCGGGCTCGGCCCCATGGCCGGCCAGGCGCATCACTTCCTCAAGTATTCGCCGCAGAAGGTCGAATACGCGATGCATCGCTTCCAGACCGAGGTCGCGCGGCTGTACAAGGTGCTCGACACGCAGCTCGGCCAGACCGAGTACATCGCGGGCGACTACTCCATCGCCGACATCGCCGCCTGGCCGTGGATTGTCAGGTACGACTGGCAGGGCCAGAAGTTAGAGGATTTCCCCAACGTCAAGCGCTGGTTCGAGACCGTGGGCGCACGGCCCGCCGTGCAACTCGGCGCCGCCGTCGGGGCGGATCTCATGAACGCCGCGCCCGCCGCGACGGACGAAGACAAGAAGCGCCTGTTCGGCTTCCGCGACAAAGACCTGAAATAACCCGCGTTGCCGCGCCGTGCGGTCAGCGCGCGGCGGTCAACCTGAGCACCAGGACGTCGTGGCCGGGCACTTCGGCGGCCAGCGGCTTCCCGGTATTGCCAACGAACCGGCCGCTCCACAGATTGCGCAGCTTGTAGTTAGTCGTGGCAAAGCCCGCGGCGCGTTTCGACAACTCGTCGTGGACGTTTTCGGCCTGCCAGTCGAACGACACCTTGCGCGGATCCTTGTTGCGGTTGAGCACCAGCATGGCCCACTCGCCGCCGGCCAGCGGCTTGAACCAGTATTCGATGCCATCGCGCGCCGCATGGCGGAACGCCTGCACGCCGAGCGGATCCTGGTTCACGGCGATCACCGACTTGTTGGTCAGGATCGCGGCGGTCTCCTTCGACATCTTGCGAATGTCGTTGCCGGCGATCAGCGGCGACGTGAGCATCGCCCACAGCGAGAAATGCGCGCGGTCCTCGTTCACCGTCATGCCGTTGCCGACTTCCATCATGTCGGCATCGTTCCAGTGGTCGGGACCGGCGTATTGGCGCAGGCCGTCCTGCTTGTCGAGAATGTACAGCACGCCCCAGGATTTCCAGGTGCCGTGATCCTCGATGCAATCGAAACAGGGTGTGATGTCGCCGGTCGTGCGCCACGAGTGGCCGACATCCTTCGCCCAGTCCCAGGGCTTGTTGTCGCCCCACTCGCACAGGCTGAAGAGGATCGGCCGGCCGGCCTTGCGTAATGCCTCGCGCATGGTGAGGTACGCGCCCTCCGCCTTGAGCCCGTTCGTGTCGCACCAGTCGTACTTGAGATAGTCGATGCCCCACTCGGCGTACATCAGCGCGTCCTGGTACTCGTAGCCGCGGCTGCCCGGTTTGCCGCCGCAGGTCTTCCAGCCGGCGTCCGAATAGATGCCTAACTTCAGGCCCTTCGAATGCACGTAGTCGGCCAGCGCCTTCATGCCGGAGGGGAAATGCTCCGGGTTGGGATGGATGAACCCGCGCGCATCGCGCTCGCCGTGCCAGCAGTCGTCGATGTTGACGTACTGGTAGCCGGCTTCTTTCATGCCGCTCGAGATCATGGCGTCCGCGGTCTCGCGGATCAGCTGTTCGTTGACGTTGCAGCCGAAATTGTTCCAGCTGTTCCAGCCGAGCTGTGGAGTCTTGGCCAGGCCTTCGAACTTCTGCGCAAACGCGCAGTTGCCCGCGAGCACCAGTCCGAGCGCCGAGATCGTCACCAGGTAGTTTTTCATTCGACGAACGCTCCCCCGCATTGACCGTTGTTGTTCTGTCGATACCCCGACACCCAGCCATCCCCGATCCTGCCGCGGTGCCAGATCACGTCGACACAACCGCCGGCTTACACGATGGCGCATACCGCTGCGTCGATTTTCACCTTGCGTGTGCCGCGCGCGTCGGCCGGTTCTCGACCTCGAGATGATAGACGTATTTGCCCTTGGACTTGGCTCAAAGCTGAATCGCAGCGCGCCCGGGGTATCGACCGATACGTGGGCTCCGTGCAGCGAGTTGCGCGCCTACCAGCCGAACGTCTTGCGCAGCGCCACCATCGGCTCGTCGCGCGGCTCGTGTTGCGCCTTGAGCGTCGCGATGGCTTCCTGGGCGATCGCCATGCCGAGCTCGCGATACGCCTCGAGCTGCTCCTCGTCGAAGAACTGGTCGGCCGTGGTCTGATTGGGGAAGTCGACGTTGCGCCGCCAGTACGAGGTCGTATCGGCGTTCATCGCGGCGATCGGCGAGGCCTGCAGATAGAGGATGATGCCGAGCGAATCGGTGCCCGGGTACTTGATGGTGCCCACGGCCCAGCCGCGTTTCGCGGCCGCGCCGAGCTGCGTCGGACGCAACAGGTCGAGTGGCCAGGTTTCGTTGGTGAAGCGTATATGGACGCCGAAATCCACGCGCACGCGCTGGATGGTGTTGGCGAGATCCTCCATCGCGAACGAGACGTCCTGGCTCGCCTGCGACAACACGATCACTTTCACGCGCCGGCGGATCAGCTCGTAGATGCCGGTATTGTCGAAGTGGCCGCCGTCGGTCAGCTCGATGAAAAACGCGTTTTCGGTGGTGCCGCTGCCAAACAGGCCCTGGCGGATGCCGGGCGCCAGCAGGTTCGGGGGAAACCACTTGTGCCAGGCGCGCGGCACGTGCGAGGCGCGCGGATTGCGCACCCAGTAACCGAGGCGCACGTTCGTCAGCGACAACAACAGCGAGACCAGCGCGTTGCGCGTGATGCCGCGTCCCGCGACGCCGGCATGCGGACTGGCCGCCGCGCCCGAACAGGCCACCGCGGTGGCCAGCGTGAAATGGCCGTCACCGAGATTCTTCGTGTCTATCCACCCGGTGGCGCTGCTGCCGCTGAAGCGCTGCGACAACACGAAGCTGTCGCCGCCCCGGCCGCGGAAGCGGTCCTGCCGGGCGCCGACCATCACGACGTTGCAGTTGACGAGGTGCAGCGGCCGCTGCGGATCGCCCTTGTCGTCCACGAGTTTTACCAGGTCGAACTGGTCGGCCGTGCCGGCCCGCCGCCACTGGTTGTCACGGATCGCGTCTTTCTCGGGCATGAACAGTTCCATCAGGCGATCGCGGTACATGCGCCCGATGCCGATGTAGTTCGCATTGACGATGAAGCCGGCGAACACACCCACCACGCCGACCACCGCCAGCATCGAGAAAGGCACATGGGCGATCTCCACGATGTCGTCGTCGCCGTGCAGCGACTGCACCACCGAGTACGCGACCAGCAGGATCCCGTACACCAGCAACACTGCCGTCAGCAGGATGCGCACGGTGGAAAACATGGATGAGGTGGATTTCCGGTCGCGGCCGGCGATGAACTGGTAGATGGCACCGATCACGCCCAGCAGCGAGCTCGACAGGCCTGCCGACACGCCCGCCGACGCGCCACCGATCGTGGACTCGATGAATCGAAACGCGTACGGCACGCTCCAGACCGCGGCCAGCAGGACGAGACCGGTCAGCAGCGGCCCCAGCACCTGCTGGTAGAGGATGCGCACGCGGTACTGCCACTTGTGCACCACGTGTGAACCGTCACGCGCCTGTTCGTAGTCCGAACGCGCCCACCACAGGAGGACGAGACAGGCGCACGCGGCGATGAGAAACCCCCCACCCACCGGCCAGCGCCAATGCAGGTCGACGGGATTGATCGCGAGGCTCCCGTCCGGATGCCGCAGCAGCCGCACCGCGGCGACGACGAACAGGACGGGCGGCACCGCGCCGATGAACACCGCCGCACGGGTGGGAATGCTGCCCAGCCAGCTCGCGACGCCGAACAGCAGGAACGCGCCCGTGATGATCAGTCCGAGGAACAGCAGCAGCGATTCGATGCGCTGCGGATGACCCGGCCACGGCGGCGCGCCGTGACTCGGCGGCAGGATTCCGCCGACTTCCATCGCCCACAACAGCGCCGACAGGATCGCGGTGTACACACACAGCGTTATCAAGGTGCCACGCAACGCCACGCCCAGCAGCGACATCGTCGACATGCTCGAGGGCTTGAGATAGTTGCCGTGCTGGCGGAAGTAGTCGAGCCAGGTGAAACGGCTGCCCTCGGCCGACTCGGTCTTGCTGGCGAGAAACTCCGCGCTGCGCGCTCCCAGGTCGGCGGCGCCGAGGAAGCGGCGGTACGCGCCGTCCTTGCGAAAATGGAACTTGAGCCAGGAAACGGCGCCGCCGATGTAACCGCCGCCCGACACCGTCGACATGTAGTCGAAACGATCGAAGCAGCTGTCCGCGGCATTCGCGGTGGAGTCGCCGGGCTTCTCGTTCATGAACGTCTGGATGATGCCGAGCGCGAACGACGCCGAGCGGATGCCGCCGCCGGAAATCGCCAGCGCCGAGCCGCAGGGCAACGCGAGATCCGCCTGCGCGCAGGGTAGATTGAGGGCGCTGCGTTCCTGTTGCAGGAACTCGTCGAAGACGTGAACCTGGTCGCCTTCCAGTTTGGCGGTCGCATCCTTGTCGCTTGCGCTCACGCTCCGCCCCAGGGCTGCGTCTCGTTTACCTCGCTTTCGCGCGTGCAGGGATCGGGCGGATTCACGTGCTTCAGACGCTGCGCGACGGTGTAGTGAAACCGGTCGTCGGGCTTGGGCTCGCGCGCGCGATTGTGGATGGGATCGAAGTTGTCGCCGATCTTGCCTTCGATGTCGACACGAGTGCAGCTGGTCTCGACGCAATCGGTTTTCATCGGCAGGCCGCTCACGAGGGCCTTGTGGAGCATCCAGCGCAGCGTGATGTCGTTGAGCGCATGGTTGTTGTTGCCACCGCCGACGTCCGAGTGCACGCCGCGGAACCAGACCTCGCAACCGCCGCGTACCCGCGTCGGCCTGAATGACTGGCGCGCTTCGTCGAGCGCGATCGCGTGATAGCAATACTTCACGGCCTTCGGCAGGCCGAGGTGGTAACCCAGGTTGATGCGGTTGAAATTGAACCCTGGCAGGTTGATGGCGATGCCGAAGGCCGCGACGATGTCCCAGACACCGAGGAAACGGATCTGCGGCTTTTCGACCTGGCCGTTGAGCTTGACTCCTTCATCGCTGACCGTGTTTGCGAAGTGCACCGCAAGGGCAGCGCCGCGGCTGAACCCGATGATGTCGATGTCGCGATCGCCGGCGGCGAATTGCTTCGCCATGTCGCGCCTGGCGTCTTCGATGCGCTCATGGCCGCCGACACCGAACGCGCCGCCCATGACCTTGCCGAGCGTGCCGTGTTTGGTGCCGACACCTTTGTAGAAGAATTTGGTACCGGTGTAGAGATCCTTGAACCTCACCACGTTGGTGTTGAGGTCGTAACGGCCGGCATCCTTTTCCGAGTTCCAGGTCCCGTCGAACGCGTATAGCGCCATGGTGTCCGCCTCCCAGCAGTGGCGCGAAGGATACATTAAAGGGGACATTCCGAGTTTTCTCGAATTCGGTCGCGGCATCACAACGAATCCGTTTTTGTCGCACTGCGCGAAATTGCACACACTCGCCATTTTTCAGCCGGGGCGAACTACACCGCAGCCAGTATCTTGCGCAGATGCCAAGGACGGCTCGCGCGATTCGCGCCGGTTATTGCTATCACGTCATCAATCGGGGCAACAACAAGGCACGCATCTTTCACGACTACTCCGACTACGCGGCCTTCGTGGGCCTCATGGCGGCGGCTCAGCTGAAATTTCCGTTGTCTCTGCTCGCCGCCTGCCTGATGCCGAACCATGTGCACCTCGTGTTACAGCCTTCGGCGGACCGGGACATCGCGCACTGGATGCATTGGTTGTTCACCAATCATGTCGGCGCGTACCAGCGGAAATACAAAACTGTCGGGCGGGTTTGGCAAGGTCGCTACAAGGCGAGTGTGATTCAGCGCGATTGCCATTTGCTGACCGTGATGGGTTACGTCGAGCGCAATGCGCTTCGCGCACAAATGGTTCGTCACGCGGAAGACTGGGAGTGGGGTAGTTTGAACTGGCGGCTGCGTGGCCATCCGCTGGTCACGCCGCAGCCATCACCGGTGCCACTGCCACGAGACTGGGTGAACGTAGTCAACCAGCCACAGGAGGCGAACGAACTCGAACTCATACGCATGAGTATCAATCGACAACGGCCGATTGGGTCCGAGACGTGGGTGGCGTGCGCGGCCAGCGAGTTGGGCATGGAATCCGCGGTACGAAGGCCCGGCAGACCGAAGGACGCGGAAGACTAGATCTGTTGCGTGCTAACAGAAAACCCGGAATGTCCCCTTTACCGAGAAAACCTTTGCTTCCGCGCAACAGAAACCCGGAATGTCCCCTTTACTGGGCGACCAACATATCGCAGAGCGTCGCCGGATCCACCGGCTTCACCAGATGCATATCGAACCCGGCTTCGCGCGACCTGCGGCGATCGACATCCTGTCCCCATCCGGTCAGCGCCACGAGGACCGCTCCACGCCCCCAGCTCTCCGCGCGAATCCTTCTCGCCACCTCACAACCATCGAGCTTGGGCATGCCGACATCGAGCACCACGATCTCGGGCTTCCTCTGCCCCGCGAGCGCCAGTGCCTCCTCGCCATCCGACGCGCAAGTCACCTCGTGACCTTCCATTCTCAACATCAGCGCCAGGCTCTCGAGCGCATCCTGGTTGTCATCCGCGATCAGGATATTGCGACGTACTTGCATGACCGGACCCTTCCCTTGTATTGGCTGAACCGCATCGCGTGACACTTCATCCGACTCGAACAGCGGCAGCCGCACCGTGAATTCGCTGCCCAAATCCACCCCGCGACTCGCGGCGCCGATCTCACCGCCGTGCAGTTCCACCAGCGCCCGCACCAGGGCCAGCCCGATCCCGAGTCCGCCGCTGGTCGATGTGCGTTCGCTCGGAATCTGCGTGAACAGCTCGAAAATGTGCGGCATGGATTCCGGCGGAATGCCGATGCCGCTGTCGCGCACGACGATTTCCGCGCGGCCGTCGTTCGAGCGCGTCGCCAGCACGATCTGCCCGCCCTCGCCTGTGTACTTCGCCGCGTTGTGCAGCAGGTTACCGACCACCTGGGCGAGGCGCACCGGATCGCCGCGCACCGTCAGCGCCGCGGCGGCCGCATTGACCTCCAGGTGCTGCTTTTTCTGATCGAGCAGCGGTTGCACGGTTTCGACCGCGGCCGCAATCACGTCCGCGACCGGCACGGCCTCGCTGACCAGCACGATCTTGCCGCGCGCGATGCGCGAGACGTCCAGCAGGTCGTCGACCAGCCGGATCATGTGCTTCAGCTGCCGCGCGATCACGCCGCGCGACCAGATGATCTTCGGATCCTGTGTTTCGCCCTGCATCAGCATGTGCGACGCATTACGCAGCGGCGAGAGCGGATTGCGCAGCTCGTGCGACAACATCGCCAGGAATTCATCGCGCTTGACGACCGCTTCCTTGAGCGACGTCTCGGCGCGGACCCGTTCGCGTATTTCCGTCTCGAGCCACTGGTTGGATTTCACCAGTTCCTCGTTCGCCCGGTGCAGATGCCCGTTGATCTCCTCGAGCTCACGCGTCTTTTCCGACTGCAGCGTGAAATTGGCTTCCTCGAGGTGCCGGTTGGATTCCGCCAGTGCCTTGTTCACGCTCTGCAGCGCGCGGCGCTGGCGGTCGAGCTCGATGAGCACGGCCACCTTGCTGCGCAGGATCTCGGGCACCACCGGGATGTATACGTAATCGATCGCGCCGGCCTTGTATCCTTTGAGGCGGTCGAACTCGGTGACGTGCACGCCGGTCACAAAAATAATGGGCGTGGTCTCGAAGCGCGGATGATCGTGAATGAGCGCCGCCGTCTCGAATCCATCCATGCCCGGCATCTTCACGTCGAGCAGCACCACCGCGAATTCCTGCTTCATCAGCGCTTCGAGCGCCTCGAGGCCGGAGTTCACGGCCACCAGATTGTGCCCGAGCGGCTCCAGGATGGCGCGGTATGTCAGCAGGCGCGCCGGCTGATCGTCCACCATCAGGATGTTGGCGGCCTCATGGCCGTGCGGAATGCCGGGAACGGTTGCGTTCATTGAATGTGTGTTCCTACGGGTGCAGCCACATGCGCACCAGCGACAACAGCTGGGTGGTGTTCACGGGTTTGGCGACGTAATCCGAGGCGCCGGCCTGCAGACATTTTTCGCGGTCGCCTTTCATGGCTTTCGCGGTCAATGCGATGATGGGCAATGAGCGGAACGCCGGAATTTCGCGGATGCGCCGCATCGTCTCGTACCCGTCCATCTCCGGCATCATGACGTCAGTCAGGATGAGCGACAGGTCGGGGTTGCTGTCGAGCAGTTTGATCGCGTCGTGGCCGTTGGTCGCCGTGATGACGTTCATGCCGTGGCGCTCGAGCAGGCTGTTCAGCGCGAAGATGTTGCGCACGTCGTCGTCGACCACCAGCACCTTCTGGTCGCGCAGCGGCTCGTCGCTATCGTGCAGCTTCTCGATCATGCGCTGCTTGGCTTCGGGCAGATCCGCGATCACGCGGTGCAGGAACAGGGACGTCTCGTCGAGCAGCCGTTCGGGCGACTGCACGCCCTTGAGCACGATGCTCTTGGCGCGCCGGCGCAGCTCGGTTTCCTCTTCCTGCGTCAATTCGCGGCCGGTGAACACGATGATCGGCATGTCACGCAGCCGCTCGTCGCGCTGAATCTCCGTCAGCAGCTCGAAGCCCGAAATGTCGGGCAGCTTCAGATCGAGGATCACGCAATCGAACTTCTTCTGCCGCAGGACTTCGAGAGCCTGCGCGCCGCTCGACGCCGTCGAAATGTTGATGTCGTCGGCACCGATCAGCGCCGCGATGCTCATCTGCTCGGCCGAGTCGTCTTCGATCACCAGCAACTCGCGCAGCCTCGGCGCGATGAAGTCCTGGATGCGTTCGAACACCGAGCGCAATCCCTCGACGCTCGAGGGCTTGGTCATGAACGAGAACGCGCCGCGCTCGAGCCCGTATTGCCGCTCTTCCTCGACGGTGAGCACCTGCACCGGGATGTGCCGCGTCGCCGGGTCGTGCTTGAGCTGATTCAACACGGTCCAGCCCAGCATGTCGGGCAGGAACACGTCGAGCGTGATCGCGCTCGGGTGGAACTTGCGCGCCAGCGACAGCGCGTCCGCGCCAGTCTGTGCCACCAGCACCTTGAAGCCCTTGCCATGCGCGGCCTCGAGCAGCATCTTCGCGTAGCGCGGCTCGTCTTCGACGATCATCACCGTGCTGTCGCCTTCTTCGATCGATTCGCGGTCGTCCTCGACCACTTCGATGTGCGGCGCGGGCAGCGCCGGCAGCGCCGCCGACGGCTGCTTCGCCAGCGTCGGCGCGTTGCCGCGGCCGTAGGCCGCGCCCTGGTAGGCCATGGGTAGATAGAGCGTGAAGGTGCTGCCCTCGCCCGGCGAGCTCTTGAGGCGGATTTCGCCGCCCAGCAGGTGCGCCAGCTCGCGGCTGATGGCGAGCCCCAGGCCCGTGCCGCCGTACTTGCGCGCCGTGCCCGCGTCCGCCTGCTGGAACGCTTCGAAAATGATGCGTTGTTTCTCGGGCGATATGCCGATGCCGGTATCCGTGACGGCGAACTCCATGACGCTCTTCGACTGCGACAACACCGGGTGATCCGCGGTCCAGCCCAGCATCGCCGGTCCTACGTGCAGGCGCACGCTGCCCTGCGCCGTGAACTTCATCGCGTTCGACAGCAGGTTCTTCACGATCTGCATGAGGCGCTTCGCGTCGGTGACCATCGTGCGGCCCAGGCGCGGGTCGAAATCCGCGGTGAACGTGAGATGGCGCGATTCGGCCTCGTGGCGGAAGTTGCGCTCGATCGTCTCGCGCAGCTGCGAGAACGCGAGCTCTTCGCTTTCCACCGTGACCGTGCCCGACTCGATCTTCGACAGGTCGAGGATGTCGCTGATCAGGTTCAGGAGGTCGGTGCCGGCCGCATGGATGGTCTTGGCGAATTCCACCTGCCGGGCGCTGAGATTGTTCTCCGGATTCTCCGACAGCTGTTGTCCCAGGATCAGGATGCTGTTGAGCGGCGTGCGCAGCTCGTGGGACATGTTCGCGAGGAACTCGGTCTTGTATCGGGAGGTGAGTGCCAACTCGGCGGCCTTTTCCTCCAACGCCTTGCGCGCCTGCTCGATTTCCTGGTTCTTGCGTTCCACTTCCGCGTTCTGCTCGGCGAGCAGCCGCGCCTTGGTGGCCATCTCCTCGTTCGTGGTCTGCAGCTCGACCTGCTGGGTCTGCAGCTCGCCGGCGAGCTCCTGCGACTGCTTCAACAGGCCTTCGGTGCGCATCGTGGCTTCGATGGTGTTCAACACCACGCCGATGGAGCCCGTGAGCTGCTCGAGGAACGCCAGGTGCGGCGCGGTGAATTCATACATCGAGGCGAGCTCGATGACGGCCTTGATCTCGCCTTCGTACAATACGGGTAGCACGATGACGTTGCGCGGCTGCGCTTCGACGAGGCCGCTGCCGAGACGGATCGAATCCTGCGGCACGCGCGCGAGCAACAGGCGCTGGCGCTGCACCGCGCACTCGCCGACGAAACCTTCGCCGAAGCGGTAACGGCGCGGCTCCGCCGAGTCGCGCACGTCCGCGTAACTCGCGAGCTGCTTCAGATGCCGGCCGTCTTCATAGCCGACGATGTAGATGACGCCCTGGTGCGCGTTCACCAGCGGCGCGAACTCCGCCAGCAGCAATTCGCCCAGCGTCACGAGGTCGCGCTGGCCCTGCATCATGCGGCTGAACTTCGCGAGGTTGGTCTTGAGCCAGTCCTGCTCGGTGTTGCGCTCCGTCGTGTGACGGAGGTTGTGGATCATCGCGTTGATGTTGTCCTTGAGGTCGGACACTTCGCCGCGCGCTTCGACCTGGATCGAACGCGTCAGGTCGCCCTTGGTCACGGCGGTGGCCACTTCGGCGATCGCGCGCACCTGGGTAGTCAGGTTGGCCGCGAGGATGTTGACGTTGCCGACCAGGTCCTTCCACGTGCCGGAGGCACCGGCCACGTGTGCCTGGCCGCCGAGCCGGCCTTCCACGCCGACCTCGCGCGCCACCGAGGTCACCTGGTCCGCGAAGATCGCGAGCGTGCCGGTCATCGAGTTGATGGTTTCGCCGAGCGCCGCCACTTCGCCTTTCGATTCCACCGTCAGGCGCTGGCGCAGATCGCCCATGGCGACCGCGGTCACGACCTTGACGATGCCGCGCACCTGGTCGGTGAGGTTGTTGGCCATGACGTTGACGTTTTCGGTGAGATCCTTCCACACACCCGAAACGTCGCGCACGTTCGCCTGGCCGCCGAGTTTGCCCTCGGTACCGACTTCGCGCGCCACGCGCGTCACTTCGGCGGCGAAGGAGTTGAGCTGGTCCACCATAGTGTTGATGGTTTCCTTGAGCTCGAGGATTTCACCGCGCACGTCCACCGTGATCTTGCGGCTCAGGTCGCCGCGCGCCACGGCCGTCGTAACCTCGGCGATGTTGCGCACCTGGCTCGTGAGGTTGGTCGCCATCGCGTTGACCGAGTCGGTCAAGTCCTTCCACGTGCCGGCCACGCCGGTCACCGTCGCCTGGCCGCCGAGTTTTCCTTCCGTGCCGACCTCGCGCGCCACGCGCGTCACTTCGGCCGCGAAGCCGTTCAACTGGTCGACCATCGTGTTGATGGTTTCTTTCAGCAGCAGGATTTCGCCGCGCACGTCCACCGTGATCTTGCGGCTCAAGTCGCCGCGCGCCACGGCGGTGGTCACCTCGGCGATGTTGCGCACCTGGTTGGTCAGGTTGCTGGCCATCGAATTGACGTTGTCGGTGAGATCCTTCCACACCCCCGACACGCCCTGCACTTCGGCCTGGCCACCGAGCTTGCCCTCGGTACCGACCTCGCGCGCCACGCGGGTCACCTCGGAGGCGAACGAACGCAGCTGATCCACCATCGTGTTGATGGCTTCCTTGAGCTGCAGGATTTCGCCGCGCACGTCGACCGTGATCTTGCGGGAGAGATCGCCGTTGGCCACGGCCGTGGTCACCTCGGCGATGTTGCGCACCTGGCCGGTCAGGTTGCCGGCCATGCTGTTGACGTTGTCGGTGAGATCTTTCCAGGTGCCCGCGATGCCGGGCACGATGGCCTGGCCGCCGAGCTTGCCTTCGGTGCCGACCTCGCGCGCCACGCGCGTCACTTCGGAGGCGAACGAGCGCAGCTGATCCACCATCGTGTTGATGGTTTCCTTCAGCTGCAGGATTTCGCCGCGCACGTCCACCGTGATCTTGCGGCTCAAATCGCCGCTGGCCACCGCGATGGTCACCTCGGAAATGTTGCGCACCTGGCCCGTAAGGTTGCTGGCCATCGAGTTGACGTTGTCGGTGAGATCCTTCCAGGTGCCCGCGATGCCGGGCACGATGGCCTGGCCGCCGAGCTTACCTTCCGTGCCGACCTCGCGCGCCACGCGTGTCACTTCGGACGCGAACGAACGCAGCTGGTCCACCATCGTGTTGATGGTTTCCTTGAGCTGCAGGATTTCGCCGCGCACGTCCACTGTGATCTTGCGGCTCAAGTCGCCGTTGGCGACGGCCGTGGTCACCTCGGCGATGTTGCGCACCTGGCCGGTCAGGTTGCCGGCCATGAAGTTGACGTTGTCGGTGAGATCCTTCCAGGTGCCCGCGACGCCCGGCACGATGGCCTGGCCGCCGAGTTTTCCTTCCGTGCCGACTTCGCGCGCCACGCGCGTCACTTCGGAGGCGAACGAGCGCAGCTGATCGACCATCGTGTTGATGGCTTCCTTCAACTGCAGGATTTCGCCGCGCACGTCGACCGAGATCTTGCGGCTCAAGTCACCGTTCGCCACCGCGATCGTGACCTCGGAAATGTTGCGCACCTGGCCGGTGAGATTCGCGGCCATCGAATTCACGTTGTCGGTGAGATCTTTCCACACGCCCGAAGCGCCCAGCACCGCGGCCTGGCCGCCCAGCTTTCCTTCGGTGCCGACTTCGCGCGCCACGCGCGTCACTTCGGAAGTGAACACGCCCATCTGCGTGATCATCTCGTTGACCACGTTCGCGGAACGCAGGAACTCGCCCTTGAGCGGGCGCCCGTCGGCCTCGAGACGCATGCTCTGCGTGAGATCACCTTTCGCGACGGCCGTAATGGTGCGGGTCACTTCGGCTGTCGGCCAGAGCAGATCGTCGATCAACGTGTTGACCGAGTCCTCCATCTCGCCCCAGGCGCCGGTGCGCCGCTCGCTAGCTACCCGGAAGCGCGTCTTGCCTTCCTTGCCGACCATCTGGCCCGCGCGCTCGAGCTCGCGCGCCATGCGCTGGTTGGCGCTGACCATTTCATTGAACGCGTCGGCGATCTTGCCGCCGAGACCGGTCTGGTCGGTAGCGAGGCGGACACTGAAGTCGCCGTCACGCACCGCCTGCACCGCTCTCAACAATTTCTTGAGATCGAACTCCGCCGTGACGGAATGTCCATTGCCGCCGCTGCCGTTGCTCTCCTTGATCTTGGGGATCTTGGTGACTGCTGGCGTGCGGCGGCGCGGCGAAGAACGCCCGCGTGCGGAGATGTCCATTGAGGTGTGCCCATCCTACGAGGTCGTCGGAGTTTAAAGCCTGCTGGGCGCTGACTTCTTCGGGGGGTCGTGTAGGAAATGTCGGACAAGAGGTGGGGTTGTGGGGGTGCGCGGAGCGCGTGCGATACACACCGTTTCCTCCCTTCAGTCGCGGTTTGTATGCTGGGAGCTTGGGCCGCCGCTGCGTAGAGCGACGTTCGGCATCGCGGGCGGAGGGCTGAATATGGAAATTGGGGTGGCGCGGGGAGGCGGCTTCGTGCCTTGTGCTCGTTGAGCGGTGGTGGGGCCGGGCGGTGAGGTCGGAGCCCGGTGTGCATCGCACGCGCTCCGCACACCTCGCTAGCCCGCCTCTCGTCCGGATTCTTCTCTGCGCGGCCACGCGCAGAGTCCCCGGCGTGCGGCTTTCGCTCGTCGGTGTGGCTCCCGGATCCGGAATAGAAGAGTGCCGAAGGCACGACCGCCGAGCACAGCGAGGCGAGCCACCCCGCCGCGAGCGTGGATTTTGAATTTCTCTCTCGTGGAGTCCGGCGATTTCCTCGGGGAAACCTTCAGCCCAAGGCCGTGCGAGCGCCGAAAAAGGCGAGGACGGCGGGGTCGCGCGGAGCGCGCGCGATACACACCGGGCTCCGACCTCACCGCCCGGCCCCACCACCGCTCAACGAGCACAAGGCACGAAGCCGCCTCTCCGCGCCAACCCATTCCCCAAATTCACCCCCGCGCCCCGGTGCCGATTGTCGCTCTACACGGCGGCGGCCCCGCCCGGAGCAAACAAAACGCGACTGAAGGGAGGAAACGGTGTGTGTCGCGCGGGATCCGCGCGACACACCACCCTCTACTTCTTCGGCGCGCGCTCCGCCTTGGGCGCAAAGGTGTCCCCGAAAAAATCCCCCTGAATCCACAACGGTGGCTCTTCGGAATCCGCCATCGCCCGCGTCACCCGATAGTTGGCCTCGGCGAACCGCGCCCCCGCCTCCCAATCGATCTTCTGATTCATGTCGTCCTTCGGGCTGTGGTACGCCTTCTCGAAGAACTCCCCCCATTTCGCAGCGCCGCCGTTCGCGAATCCGGTGGCGAAGAAGACGGCGGGGACCCCTTGTTTGACGAACATGTAGTGGTCGGAGCGCGTGAAGACGCCCTGCTCCGGCATCGGATCCGGCGACAGCTTGATGTTCATCGGCGCGACGGCCTGCGCCACCAGCTTGCCGAGCGTGGAATGGTTGGCGCCGAAAGCGACGACATCGGTGAATGGATACAGCAGCAGCGGCATGTCGAGGTCGACGTTGCCGACGATCTGCCTGATCGGCACGGTCGGATGGCGCGCGTAGTAGTCGGCGCCGAGCAGTCCCTTCTCCTCGGCCGTGGACGCGAGGAACACGATCGAACGGCGCGGCTTGTCGGGCGCGGCGGCGGCGGCGCGCGCCACTTCGAGCAGGGTCGCGACGCCGGCGGCGTTGTCGAGCGCGCCGTTATAGATGTGATCGTCATCGGCCTTGTCATCGGACGCCACGGTCTTGATGCCGAGGTGATCGAGATGCGCCGACAGCACGACGAATTGCGAAGAGAGTTTGGGATCCGAGCCGGGCAGGATCGCAATGACATTCGGGCTGGTGACCCGCTCCGAGGTGCTCTCGATCTGAACCCGCACGCGCGTCTGCAACGCGAAACCGCGCGGGGCGCCGAGTTGTTTGTCGGCTTCCTTGCGAATCGCAGCGAGCGTGTGGCCGCTGCCGGCGAACACCGCATCCGCGGCCGGACCATGGAGAAAGCCACCGGCGCGAATGCCGGGCGCTTCCGAGAACACGACGCCGTCGGGACCGACCCAGGAATAGTCGGGGTCTCCGGCGTATTGCAGCACCTGTTTCCAGGGATGGGTTTTCTCCGACAGCAGCGTGTTCACAGCCAGCATGCCGATCGCGCCGTGACGCTCCGCGGCCTTGCCCTTCTCGGCGGCGATGTGCGCGCCCTCTTCGCTCGGCAACCCTTTCGGAAAACCGCGCAGTACGACGACGATCTTGCCCTTGACGTCGAGCCCACGGTAATCGTCGAGCTTGAAACGCGCGTCTTCGACGCCGAAGCCGACGAATACCAGGGGCGCGGAAATATCGAGCTTCGGCTCGCGCCCGTTGAGTCCGATCAATACGTCGCCCGCGTGCGTATAACTCTTCTCGCCGGCAGGACCGCCGATCGTGATCGACCCCGCATCCGCGCCGCGGTTGGTCTGCTGAAACGTGACCCGCTGATACCACGTGCCGTTCTCGCCGCCCGGCTTCAGTCCGAAACCCGCGAACTGGTTTGCGACATACCGCGCCGCGATCTCGTTGCCGCGGCTCCCGGTATCCCGCCCTTCGAGCAGGTCGTCCGCCAGAAACGCCACGTGCGCGCGGACCCGATCCGGCGAAAACTCCGCCCCGGTGGATTGAGCCGCAACCGTGCCACAAACAACCACGGTCGCGACGCTGACTAACAAAGTAATGGTACGCATAGGCCGCGGATCATCGGACACTTGCCCGGGCCCGTCCAGCCCGCCCCCCGCCTCCTGCGCCAACCCGCTCCAACCCCACGCCGGAGCGCACCCTCACGTGCGCACGCTCGATTCCTGCTCTTTGTCTTCGCCATTCAAAGACAGCGTGGAGGGCAGCGACTGGACGCCGAATCCGGTGAGCGGCAGTCGGTGCGCGCCGCGCGCGGAGTGTGTGCGATACACACCGGGCTCCGACCTCACCGCCCAGCCGACACCACCGTTAACTGAGCGCACGGCACGAAGCCGCCCAGCGCCGCCCCGCCATTCCCCAAATCATGATGTCCGAGCATGCGAAAGAATGTCGTGGCACGGGCCGGCGGTTCCAAATCTCCGCTAACAATCCGCGACTGAAGGGAGGAAACGGTGTGTATCGCGCACGCTCCGCGCGCGGCCCCTGATCAACTACGGATCACCAGATCCAGCTTCCCTTCCCTGCGCTCCACGCTGACGCTCACGGACCCCGCATGCCGCCGCACGGTGAAGTCGACCGACGCCTCCCCCACTTCGAGATTCTTCACGCGAATCTCCTCGAATCCTTCCGGCACGACCGGATGCGCCAGCACGATCTGCCGGTCCAGTGCGTCGATCGATATCCCCAGCACGCTCTGCAACAGCAGGAACGGCGCCGCCGCCGCGCACGATTGCGGTGAACATGCCACCGGATATTGCAGCGGGGCTTCGCGCCCGCGCCGGCGGAAGCCGCAGATCAACTCGGGCAGTCGCAGCAGGTCGAACTGGCGGGCCGCGTCGAACTGCGCCGTCAACACCCGCAACGCGAAGGTCTTGTCGTCATACCGTGCGGCACCAGCCGCGAGCAGCGCGTTGTCGTGCGGCCAGACCGAGCCGTTGTGATACGACATCGGATTGAATCGCAGCTCACTCTCGGCCACCGTGCGGACGCCCCAGCCGGAGAACATCTGCTCGTCGCCGAGTCCGGCGATCACCTGACGTCCGCGCTCGGCATGCGCGATGCCCGTGAACAGGCAGTGGCCGGGGTTCGACGTGCGTACGCTGCAACGCAGCTTGTCGCCATCGAGCGCGGGCGCGAAGGTCTCGATATCCGGGCACCAGAAGGCGGCGTTGAACTTCGCCTGCAGCTCCTGCGCGGCTTCCACCAGCGCGATCGCGCGCGGCATCTCGCCGAGCGAGCGCGCGATCCGTGCGGCGCCGAGCTTCGCGCCGTACACGTAACCCTGCACTTCACAGAGCGCCAACGGCCCGGTCGCGACGCGCCCGTCGGCGTGGAAGACGGAATCCGGGGAACTCTTCCAGCCGTGCTGCGGCAGGTGGCCGGCGCGCGGCGGGCGCGACTCGACGAAGCCGTCGCCGTCGATGTCGCCATAGACGTCGATCCAGCTCAGCGCGGAGGAAATCGCCGGCCACAACTCGGCGACGAAATCGAGATCGGCGGTCCGCGCGTAATACGCGCCCGCCAGCAACACGAACAACGGCGTGGTGTCGACGCCGAAATAGTTGGGCGCGAGATCACCGCCGCGCGCCTCGTTGAGGATCTTGCCGGGTTCGGCGCCATTGGCCGGAAAGCTGTCGGAGCTCTGCGTGGCCGCGAGGAATCGCAAGACGTTGCGCGCGATCTGCGGCCACACCCACAAGGTCTGCAGCGCGGTGAGAATGGCGTCGCGGCCGAAGGCGGCGTCGAGCCAGGGAAGGCCCGCGGCCGGGATTCGGCCGTGCGGCGTCGCGGTCAGCATCATGCCGATGTCGGCCGCGGAGCGTTGCAGCCACTCGTTGAACTGGGCGTCGGTGGAATCCACCTGGGTCGGCGGCCGGCCCTCGGTGCGCGCCAGCTCCTCGGCCGCGGCCAGCGAGCGCGCGTAACTCGCGATCTGCACCGGGTTGCTGGCGGAGCGGCAGCCGATCGCGATGGCGATGGTCTTCTCGCCGCGACTGCCGATCGAAAGCTTGTAACGCAGCGCATCGGAGGAAATGGCATCCGGCGGTGTGTGGCAATCGACCACGGTCTCGCGCACGACTTCATCGGCGCCGAGATAACCCTGCGTGACGCTGTCGCGCTCGACCCGCTCGAAACGCGCGCGCCCGGCATCGACCCGGCGCTGGGCGCGCACGTCGATGATGTTTTCGAAATCCGCGGCGAACCGGATCGCGAGTTCGACGTTGATGGTGGTCAACGCGAAGTTGCGGACCTTGATCATCTCGTGGCACACGCCGTTCCAGATGAAGCGGGTGCGCGTGATGTGCAGCGTGCCGCGCGGCAGGACGACCCGACCACCCTCGCCGCGCACGTCGGGATTGGTGAGATTGACGGCCAGCAACACGTTGTCTTCCCGCGTCGTGGCCGCGAGCAGCAACGGCCGCAGCGAATTGATCGTGAGCGTCAGCCGCGACAGGTGGCGAACGCCCGCGCGGTACAGCCCCGCCTCGGTGCGCGCCTCGGCGTCGATATCGCCGATGTCGTTGAACAGCCCGAAGCAATCATCGTGCTTGAGCGTCAGTTGCTTGTCGCTGGTCTGGACATCCGCCGTGACGACCTGGTGGTGCACCGGATTCTGGGTGATCGCCTGTTCAGAGGCCACGGAAACGCGACCTCGTATAGGTAATACGGGTCCGAAGCACGGTGTCGCCGCGCACGCGCGAGTGCCACAACACGGTCGTGCAGGGCACCTTGCGGCCGAAGTTGCGCGAGACCCAGCCGCCCTGTTCGGGCCCACCGCCGCGATGCACCTCGACGCGGTCCGGTTCCTCGAACGCCTCGAAAAACACCTGGGTGGTGCCCTGCGTCACCTTGAGACCCGCATCGATACGCTCCACCAGGCAGTTCTCCGCGAAATGCCAGGCGCGGCACGCGTGGTGTTCGCCCTCACAACGCAACAGATCGGTGACCGCGATCGATTGATCGTCCGGATCGAAAACGATTTCACGCCGGTGGACGACCGGGTCCGCCAGCCGCTGATAGCCATAGTGCTCACCGACGAAACGCTGCCGCCCGGCACCGGCCTGGAATTCGAGGCAACGCGCACGCGCGTGCTCGCTCCACATGAAACTGCCGGCCTGCCGCGATTGATCTTCGCCGTCGATACCGACCGTGTTGTGCGCCAGCGTGCCGCGGAAGTAGCGGCGCCACAAAGGATCGGTGTGATAGGAGTACGTGCCCGGATCGATGAGGATCTCCTTGTCCCCGATTTCCAGCGTGAATGCCAACGCGTCCGCGTGACCGTGCGCGGCGATGCTCAGGTACCCGAGCGGGCCGGCATCGACCAGCAGGCGTACTTCGTCCGGAGTCTCGAACGCATTGCCGAGCAGGTAGTACCCGGAATCGGCGAACTGCGTCTGCGGACGAAAGCCGGCGCGACCGCGCTGCTTGAGGAAAGCTAGGCGCCGCACGGCTTCCCCACCTAACAAGGTAGTGGTCTTGCTGTCGAGCGCACCGGCCTTGGCGGCCAGGTCCGGCCGGTCGAACAGGACCGCGCCGGTGGCGATCAGCGAGCCGTGCGGCGAGAAGCCGGGCTCGGCCGCGAGCTTCACGACGCAACCGTCGTCGCCATCACCCACCATCGGCAGGCGACCCGCGAAACTGGTCATGGAAGCCAGAAAATCAACCATCTGTTCGATGCGCCGCCAGTAGAGCGGTGAGAAATCCTCGCCGCGAGCGCGCGCCGCGAGCCCGGCAATCAGCAGGAAATCGAGCACGAACGTCTGGTACGAAAACGCCTGTTCGCGATTGCCGCCGTCGGGCGCATTCTGCCGTTGGCATTCGACCTCGAGAATCTCCTGGCAACGCTCGCCCCAGGCGCGCATCTGCGGCCACAGCGGCCAGGTCGAGGCCGCGACGTAGACGCCCGCCGCCTCGCCGATCAGGTGATTGTTGGCCGAGGAAAAGCGCGACAGGTTGCCGACCACCGTGCGGGCCTGTTCGTAGATCGAACGCAGCCAGCGCTCGCGGAAGGCGGCGCCTTCCGGAGTCGAGAACAGCTTCGCGCGCGAGCCGCCGAGCAGCTGCCACGTGAAACTCCAGTTGATGAGCCGGATGCCGAGCTCGAGCGCGCTCACCCAGTTCGGCCCGCGGCCCGGCGGGCATTGCTCTATCCACGTATCGATCTGTTGCTGAATACCAATGGCATAACGCGAGTCTCCGCTAAGGACGTGCGCCTGCGCCAATGTCGCCAAATGCAGATGTCGGTTTGCCTCCCACAGATACTTGATATTCCCGACTTCGCGCTCGTCGCGATAGTCGATCGCGCTCGCGCGTCGCGCGGTGGCGACCCGATGCGTGAGCGGGTCGCGATTCCACTGCGGCGGATCGCCGAGTTCGCAGTCCTCGAGGTCGAAGAGCGAGTAACGGCCGGCGAGCACGCGATCGGCCGCGGCGATCAGCGCATCCGGCGACAATGCGATGAACGGCGGCAGGAAGCGGAAATCGGTGGCGAGCGCATCGCGCGGTGGCGGCGCGGTCGAGGCGAATTGCGACGAGACGATGCGCACGCGGCGCGCCAACCGGTGAACCACCTCGGTGCCCGACATGCGCTGCAGGCGCCGCAGATACCAACCCGCTTGCTGCATCGGCGGCGCCGCGCTCAGAGCGTCGTCGCGGGCTCCACGCCCGCGCGGCGCAATGCCTCATGAACCGGCGGGGCGTGAACCATCAGCGGCGTCTTGCCGCGCGGCGTGCGCCGCAGCCAGGTCGCGATCTCGACCGTCAGGTGCACGTCTTCCGGCACGCGCGCCCGCGCATTCTCGAGTAGTTTGGCGGCGTCTTCCGCGCCGAACCCGCGCGCGGGGATGACGAGGATGCGCGCGGACTGCAGCGTGTCCTGCACCACCTGGATGCGCAGCACGTTTCCCACTTCGTGCGGCAGCGTGTCGAACCCGGTCAGGCGAACGGGCCGCGGCGTCACGACGATTTCCTGCTCGCGGCCGAGCACGCCGCGAAACGTACGCAGCCCGAGCGCGAGCTGTTCGAGCTCCGCCTTGCCCCACTCCGCCGGCAGCATGATCAGGTCGCCGGTTCGGTAGCGCACCAGCGGCATCAGCGTATTCCAGAAGGTCGTGCCGATGATCTCGTAGAGGCGCTGGTCGCAACCGTCGGGCAGCGCGCTCGAATCGTGTGGCTTGAATTCGACGTGGGAGTATCCGGGCATGAACCGGTACTCGCGCGGCGCGCTCGCGTAGGCGAACGCGCAGCGTTCGGCCTGACCGTAATAATCGACCAGCCGGCAGCCGAGCGTGTCGCGCGCCATCGCCCACGCCGCGGGCTTCAACACCTCCGAAGAGGTCGTCACCGAGGCGACTTTCAGGGTGCGGCCGCGCTCCTGCATCAGGCGGCAGAGATTTTCGAGCGCGCTCGGATAGACGCACAACAGTTGCGGCGAAAACTTCTCGAGCGAATCGACCAGCCGGTCGAGGTTCTGCGGCGACACGTGATGGGCGCAGTAGATCCGCTGCCGGCCGCCATCGGCGCTCACGCCATCGGTGCTTTCGAGGATTCTCGGGTCAACCACGTTGTCGCCGCGCAGCAGCGCGGTGCGCACGCTGCGCGGCTGTACGCCGACGAGGTTCGTCATGCGGTCGAGCACGGCCTGTTCGAACACGATGCCCTCGAACGAGCGGACCAGCTTGAGCGGCACGCCGGACGTCCCGCCGGTATTGGCGGATGCGGACAACCAGTCCGCGCCGGTCGTGAATGCGTGCAGCCGATTGCGCAGCAGCTCCTTGTCCAGCAGCGGCCAGCTGTTGATCTCATTGTCGCCGCGCACGCTGGCGCCGTAGTCGGTGCCCCGCGCGAGGCTCAGCGTGCGCTCGAGTTGCTGCCTGTGGAACTCACGGCGCTGCTCCAGTCCCTCCCCGGCGAGGCGATCCAGCAGCCGGCGCGACCGTTCGTAATAGAACGGGTTGCGGCGGACGAGACTCTCGCCTACGACATGTCTCTTGAGACGGTCGACGAAAGCCAGCGCGGCGCTCATGCAATTTCCTTTATCTCCGCCACCGGGGCGATTCGTTGATAGATGTCGGCCAGGCGGCGCGCATACATGTGCACGTCGAACTGCCGCGCGCGTTCACGCGCGGCGCGGCCGGCCGCGAGCCGGGCGTCACCCTGCGTGATCATGTGCGCCATGGCCGCACGGATCTGCTCGATGTTGCCGGGTGTCACCAGCACGCCCTCCTGGCCGTCGCGGAACACATCGGGGATGCCGCCGACCGGCGTCGTGATCGACGGTAGACCGTTGGCCATCGCTTCGAGCAGCGCCATCGGTACGCCTTCGGCACGCGACGGCAGCGCGAACACGTCGCTCTGCGCGAGCAGCCGATCGCGCTCGGCGCGCTCGATCCATGAATGCACCACCACCTGCTCGCCGAGCGGCGCGGCCAGCTTGCGCATGCCTTCCACGTCGCCATCGCCGGCCATCACCAGGCGCGCACGGTTGCGCAGGCCTTCGGGCAAACCGGCGAACGCGTTCACGAGGTCGTAGCCGCCCTTGCGATCGCCCAGCCGTCCGAGATGCAGGAACTGCACGGGCTGATCGCGTCCCGAGCGATCCGGAACGTCCACCGGCAATTTCACCGGGTTCGGCAGCACCACCACCTGCGAGGGCGACAGCTCACATTCGTTGATGTAGAAATCGCGCCACTGCGAGGACAACGTCAGGAACACGTTCGCACGTTGCAGCGAGCGATTGACGTTGCGGCGCACCGCGGCCGGCAACTTGCGATGGAACCCGTCGAACTCCGAGCCGTGCGCGTGCAGGATCAGCGGCCGTCCGGCGCGCGCCACCATCTCGGCGAGGATCAGTTTGCGCAGCGCGCTGCCGCGCGACGCCATGTGGATGTGAACGATGGTCGGCTCGAGCGATTCGAGCGAGCGTCGCAGGATCTGCACCGCGCGCGCGAAGGTGGAATATTTCGCGATGGTCGAGCCTTCTTCCATCGTCGGAATGTGTTCCAGCGACACGTACGGCGGTAGATAGTCCAGGATGAGCTGCGCGACCGAGGTGACGCCGCCCTTCACCGACAGGCTCGGCCCGAACTGCAGGACCTTCACGCGGCCATCCGGCGGCAGCGGGGCGAGCCGCGCCGGGTAAGGCTTCGCGCGTCGGCCGAAAATGTCGGGGTGGGCAGTCATTGCAAATCTCCGTTGTTGAGCAGGCCGCGGTAACCCGCGACCATCGCCGGCACTGAAAAACAGTTCACCGCGCGCGCGCGCGCCGCCACCCCCATCAGCTGGCGCTTGCGCTTGTCGGCGTACAGGGCGGACAGGATTGCCGGCAGGCGGGCGGCCAGTTCGGTGTGCGAGACCACGTAGCCCTCCACGCCGTCCTGGATCATTTCGCGGGCGCCGCCGATGTTCGACAGGATCACCGGCCGACCCATCGACATGGCCTCGAGTGCGGCGTTCGAAAAGGATTCGACGGCCACCGACGGCAACACGAACACGTCCAGCGCGGCCAGCACCGGCCGCACGTCGTCGATTTCGCCGATGAAGTGCACGCGTTCGGAGATCGCGAGCTCGTGCGCACGACGCAGCAGCTGCTCGCGCAATGGCCCGCCGCCGGCCAGCACGAGGTGCGCATCCACGCGCGCCGCGCGCAGGCGATGCAAGGAGGTCAGCAGCACCTCCTGGTTCTTTTCGGGGGCGAGTCGGCCGACGGTGCCCAGGAGGAACGAATCGGGCTTGACGCCGAGCGAGGCGCGCAGTCTCTTGGCCGCTTCGAAGGAGCCCGTGGCCTCGAAGTGATCCGAATCGACGCCGTTGTAAATGACGGTCGAATTGTCCACGGCGCGCCGGCCGGACGGCAGCCAGAACTGGCGCTGCGCATCCGAGCCGTGCACCGTCAGGTCGAACCGGCCGAGCACGGCCTGGTAGAGGCGCTTCATGAGCCGATGGCTGCCGAAGGTGGAGGTGTTCACCAGCGCCACCGTGCGCGGCCGGTACGGCAGCAATAACGTTGCGAGCGCCACGTACAAGGCCTGGTAGAGATTGACGGCAAGGATGGTCGTGGGCCGCTCGCGCACGATGATCTCGCGCAGCTTGAGCAGCGCCCGCAGGGAAAACTTCCCCTTGCGTTCGAGTTTTTTCAGCGGCACGTCGCGGCGGATTCCCTGCTCGATCGTGTACGGCCCGTTGAGCGACACCAGCGAGACGTGCACGCCCTCGTCCTTGAGGCGATTTGCGAGCCGGACGATCTTCCGTTCCGACCCGCCGACGCCGAGATTGTTGAGCAGGAACAGTCCATCGGTGCGCGCGGCCTGGTTGACCGCGTCGGGCTGCTCCTGCGTGAGATCCCCCAGGTTCGCGTCTGCGATCGCGCGAATGTTCATTGAATCGTGCCTCTTTGGGTGGCGCCCAGCTGCTGCCGCTCGTGCCGGTCGTCGAGTAGTTCGAGATAACGTGCGGCGACGCCGCTGGTGTATTCGCGGCACGCGAAGTCGCGTACACGGCGGCCGACCGTCTCGCGGTAGACGTCGACATCGAGCAATCCGCGCAGCGCCTCGCGCATGTCGTCGACCGACGTGGCGATGCGGCCGAGCTGCAGCCGGTGCACCTTGCCGTCCGGATCGAAGAAGCTCACGACCGGTACGCCGCGGATCCACGCCTGGAGGAACGTGTTCGGGAAACCCTCGATGCTCGAGGTGTTGAGAAACACCCGCGCGCGGTCGAACAACGGCCCGGTGTCGGCGTATTTCACGGCACCCAGCATCTGCACGTTCGGCAGGCGGGCCGCGGCGGCCGAGACATCGTCGAAATAGGTTTGGCCGCCCGGCATCGGTCCACCGGCGAGCGTGAACCCCATCTCGGGCAGCTGGCGCGCCAGCTCGAGCGCGAGCTCGGGCCGCTTGAGCGCGCGCAGATTGCTGACCCAGAGCACGTCGATGTCCTTCTTCGGAGGCGTGGCGCCGCGTTGCGGCGGCTCGACCATCATGTTGATGACCGGGCTTTCGAGATCGTGATTCTCGCGCAGCAGTTGCGCCTGGAATTCGGTCTGCGCTGCCACCAGGTCGGCGCGCTTGAGTCCGAAGTCGTACAACATGCGGTCGCGGCCGAAGCGGATCCGGCCGTGCTCCTTCTCGCAGTCGGTGTCCGAGGCGACGCGGAAGATGAATTTCTTGCCGGTCATCCGGCAGAACCACGCGGTGATGCCCGTATTGGCGCCGGCCGGTGACTGGTAGTACACATCCGCGTCGACCGCGAACAGCGCGGCCACGAGTTTGCTGGCGCGCGGATGGAAGAATCTCAGGCCGGGAATACCGGCTTGACGCGCGTACGCCGGCACGACCTTGATGCCGTCGATCTCGCGCCGTATCTGCGGGCCTTCGTCACAGACGATCATCGAGACCTCGTGGCCGAGATCGCGCCAGGCGCGCGCCAGCAACACGTGCTGCACGGCCTCTCCGCCGACGTATTTCAACCCGTCGCCCGACAACATGCCGTACGAATCCAGTCCTACGATGCAAACCTTGCGTGCTTTCATGTCATCTGCGCCCCTGCGCGCCGATCCAGCCATAGGCATCGCGTGGAAGCGCGCGCCTGATGGAATGCCTTTCTGGTACAGGCAGAGGCACCGGTCTTTCCTGCGCGCACAAGATCAGCCGCATGACGATGCCGGTGTACATCCAGAAGTAGATCCAGGGTTCGTGCAATTCGACGAAGCAAATGGCGACACAAACCGCCGTGCCTCCCAGAACGAAAGCGATGAGCTGCCGGCGCAGCGCCGGTTCCGCGTCGAGGCTCGCACGCCGCGCGCGGCCGATCGCCGAAAACAGTAGATAGGCGCCGGTGAACAGGCCGACGAGGCCGAGGTTGAACCACAGCGAAAAATAGTGGTTGTGCGGCGAGAAACGGAACGGAAACGTCCAGTACACGTCCCAGCCGAAACCCGTGATGAACGTGATCGGCGCGTGGAACATCGTCGCGAACAGGTTGGCCCAGATCTCGGTGCGGGCGGACGACGCCTCGTTGACGTCGATGTTGCCGGTCTGCCCGAACACGCGTTCCGTGAAGAGTCCGCCGTACCTCGACAGGCTCATCGTGATGACGAACAGCGCCAGCGAACCCAGCACCCAGCCGGCGATGCGGTTGTAAGAGATGAGGTGACGGTAGAGATAGGCCCCGACCGCGAGCGCGACGAACAGTCCGACGAAGCCGCCGCGCGACGCGGCCATCATCAGCGCCACCGCGCACGAAAACACTCCACCGACCCAGAACAGGCGCGCGAACCCGCGCGACCCGACCGCGGCGGCGACCATCGCGGGGATGAACAGGATGATGTAGGCGGCGTACTGGTTGGACTCGCCGATCGCGCCCTGCGTGCGGCCGTCGACGCGCTCCTTGTAACCGAGGTCGAGTATGCCGCTGGCATCGAGGATGGTGGCCAGGTTGGCGAACACGACGCCGAGCAGCATCCACTTGATGACCTTGGTTCCGTCCTCGACGCTCTGCACGCCGAACAGGAACACCAGGAAGAAGATGTAGTAGTCGACCAGGCTGCTCTTGAGCCGGATCGCGCTCTCTAGGAGGTCATATCCCGGGAACTTGATCACCAGCGCCGCGATCAGCCACGTGAACACTGCGTACGCGATCAGGACGAGGAACGCGACCTGCATCTGACCGGCCGCGACGATCGAGCTGCGCCCGATGACCATGCGCAGCGCGAGGAATATCGCGACCAGGTAGATGACGAGATTCTTCGCGGACAGGCCGGTCGCGATCGTGAGATCCCAGCGCAGCACCTGGGTCGCGAGCAGGAAGAATGAGGTGATACCGAGCAGAGTCGCCAGACGAGATTCCTTCTTGCAAACGTTTCATCAGTACGCCCGATCCGTCTTGATCACGGCGAAGGCCGTGGCCACGAGAATCTGCAGATCCAGCAGCGGCGACCAGTTCCGCATGTATTCGAGGTCGTAGACGACGCGGGCTTCCATGTCCTCGACGCTCGTGGTCTCACCACGGCAGCCGCGTACCTGCGCAAGTCCTGTAATGCCCGGCAGGACCTTGTGACGAACCATGTACCGTTTGATCAGCTTCCGGTATTCCTCATTGTGTGCAACCGCATGTGGGCGCGGTCCTACGAGGCTCATGCTTCCCTGCAATACGTTAATGAGCTGCGGCAGTTCGTCGAGCGACCAGCGCCGCAGATGTTTTCCGATCTGCGTCACGCGCTGATCGCTGCGGCGCGCCTGTGTGACGCGCGCACCGTCTTCGCACACCGTCATGGTGCGAAATTTGTAGACCAGGATTTCCTGGCCATCGAGACCGTAGCGGCGTTGCCGGAACAGGGCCGGCCCCGCTGAACCGCGTTTAACCGCCCACGCGATGCCAAACAACAGCGGCGAGAGGACGAGCAGCCCCACGCCCGCGATCGTCACGTCCATGAGGCGTTTGACCAGCCCGCGGTAGCCGTGGAACGGCGTCTCGCGCATCGCCACGACCGGGAAACCGAGGATCTCGCTGGTGCGCTGCTGGATCGCGTCGAAGCCGGTGATATCCGGCACGAAGTAGATGGATGCGGTGGTGTCGCCGAGCTCGTTCATGAGCTCGCGCACGCGCGTCACCTGCCCCGGCGCGATCGCGAAGAAGATCATGTCGATGCTGCGCGTGTTGACGAACGCCGCGACGTCGCTGAAGCGGCCGAGCAGCTTCGCATGTTTGGAGCAGCCGAGCCGGTCGCTGCCGCGGTCGTCGAAGAAGCCGGCCACCGAGATGCCGAGCTCGTTGTGCAGGCTGAGGCGGCGCGTGAGCTCCATGCTCGCGGTGGTGCAGCCGATGACGATCGCGCGCCGCGCCTGCGCCGCGTCCTGCAGTAGCGCGCGGGTCACGGATTGCAATACCAGCGACAACATCACCAGCAGCACGGGAGTCACGAGCACCCACGTCACGACCACGCGCCGCGAGTACGTCTCGGAATATTTCGTCATGTAGCCGAGGGCCAGCAGGGCCGCCACGAGCGTTGCCCAGCGCAGCAGCAGGTTCGTCGCCAGCTCGAGCGGCGGCGAGATCACCTGGGTCGATTGATTGTGCGGCGGCAATACCGCGAGGGTTGCCGTCGCCGCGAGAATCGACAGCACCACGAAAGGCTTGTCGAAATCGACGTCGAAGATGCGGCACAGCGGATAGAACATGACGCCCGCGAGCACCGCGGGCAAAGCATCCATCAGCCACAACAAGGCGGGCGCGACCAGGGAGTGGCCGCGCTTGAAAATGATCGGCTGACTCACCTGGTGCTGGTAATCGTTCATCGCGACGTGTTGCCTCCCTGCTTTTACAACGTCTCCAGAATAGAAAAGGGCTGGCGCTCGCGACGCCAGCCCTTTCCTCGACTACTTATCGGCGGGACGATGACACGTCCGAATCCGGGTCCTACATTTGTATCAGTGCACCGACAACGACGGCGGTGCCGTAGGACTCTCGGCAGCGTTCACGCCCTGCAGAGTCTGGTCCATCGAATGCAGCCAGTTCTCGAGATTGGTGTAGCCATTCGATGCCTTCGTACTCGGATTCGACGGGATCGTGAGCTTGCGCGTGTTCTGTGCGTAATACGGCCAGCCGCCCGCGCTCTTCTTGCAGCGCTCGGTGCCGTTCGTCGCGACACAGTTGATGATGGCGCCGCCGCGCTCCTGCACGTGCTTGACGACGCGCTTGTCGACGGTGTCGCGGTCGGCAGGCCGCGCGCCGGCATTCTTGAGCACGCTGTTGTAGACGCCGTTGTTCGCCGTGGACCGCACGTTGATGCCGCTGTTCCAGGTCGGGACGGTCACTGTCTGGAGCAGCCCGGAGATGACGTCACCGCCGGTGAACTGGACCAGCGAGCTGCTGCCCGTGCCGCCGTACTCCGGCGCTGAATTGTCGTTCACGTAAACCCTGCTTCCCGCCAGCAGCATATAGCTGCCCTTCGTGCGCAGGTAGATAGGTTTGGTCTTGAGGTCGAAATTCGGCCCCTTGATGAACACGTTGCCGACGACCGAATTCTTGGTGACGATTCCCTTCTCGCCCTGCAGGTCCACGTCGAAATTGACCCGGTTGTAGATCAGGTTGTTGACCATGACCATCTCACGATCGCGCGACAGCGGATTGCGCTCGACGATGTGGGCCATGAGATTGTTGATCAGCGTCACGCGGCCGCCGGTCGGGCTGCTGCCGAACAACACGCCGAAGCCGTGCGTCTCCATACCTTTCCCGTCATCCCGCGGATGAATGGATTCGTTCAGAGGCTCGGAGAAAATGTTGTTGCTGAAGGTGACGTTGTCGTGCACGCCCCAGACGCTGGCCACCTCGTCCACCGCCCAGCTGAAGGAACAATGATCGATCACGATGTTGCTGACCGGCTTGCTGGCCGTGCCTTCGATCTTGAGCGAATCGCGATTGGCCGGATCGGGCCCGACCGGATCGTCGCCGGCGCGCACGCGAATGTGCTGCACCAGGATGTTGGAGGCCTGGATGCGCAACGCGGCGCCGCGAATCATGATGCCTGGCGACGGCGCGGTCTGCCCGGCGATCGTTAGGTTGTTCCAGCGGATCATCATGTCTTCGGTGATCCGGATGATGCCCGACACTTCGAACACGCAGACGCGCGGACCGTTGAAGTCGCTGGCGCATGCCTTGAGCGAACCGGGCCCGCTGGCTTTGAGGTTGGTCACCTTGATGACCGTGCCGCCACGGCCGGCCGGATTGTCGATGCCGAATCCCGCCCCGCCAGGAATCACGGGAACTGCGTGGGCAGTCGTTGCACCCAATGTCAGCACGGCAGCCGCGAGCAAGACGGCGTAGATCATCGGGCGGCGTGCGCTGAAATCGAATCGGCGAACTCGGGCGAGCTTCATTCCGGAGATCCTCGAAAAAGAAGAGAGTAGTTGGTGGGCGAAAGCGAGTGAACTGGCCATCAGATGGATTTCATTGCGGCGGTCGAGGGCGGGCCTTCGAGCCCGTTGGCATTCACGCCGGCGATCGCGAAATACCAGATGCCCGGGTCGAGCGAAGTGATTTCATAGGTGGTGACGGACGCGCCGTCGATGAACACGCTGTGATCGAGATCTTCGGGGCTGCGGCCGAAGAGAATGCGATAACCGGCGAGATCGTCGAGCGGCGAACCGTTGACCTTGGAGGCCGGTTTTTCCCATTGCAGCGCGGCGATACCAGTCGCGGTGGCGAGCACGGTGATTTCAAATGCGGCCGTTTTCACGGTGTGTGTGGCATCGGCCACGGTGATGACGATCGACTCGTACGCGCCGACGTCATCGGCGGCCGGCGTGCCGGCGATGCGTCCCGTCTTGGAGTCGAGCGACGCCCATGGCGGTAGATTGGTCGCGCTGAAAGTCAGCGCGTCGCCGTCGGCATCGTGAGCGGTCGGCTGGAATTCATACTGGGACGCATCG
>Ga0193752_1000697_pt1 | contig 30665 bp, 31 predicted proteins | sample H1c1metaG_FD_144924 | JGI IMG/M metagenome (GOLD analysis project Ga0193752, IMG submission 144924) | Soil microbial communities from a riparian zone of the East river system, Colorado, United States - H1c1 | ecosystem: Environmental > Terrestrial > Soil > Riparian zone | place: USA: East River... | reverse complement strand
GATGACAGCTATGGAATGCGCCGCACCGAGATCCGCTGCGCCCGCTGCGGCGGCCATCAAGGCCATGTATTCCCCGATGGCCCACCGCCGACAGGTCAGCGCTATTGCCTTAACTCGGCATCGCTCGAATTTTTCCCGGAGGGCGAAGAAATTCCGCAAAAGAACTGATGGTTTCTCGTTGACCAGATCAGGATGCCATACTGCTCAGCGCCTTTTGATAGCGTACTTCAAAACGCATTTAATCCGTGAAAAGTCTCTTCGCGCATTAATACGTTCAATTGCTCAGGGTTTAGCCGATTAACAATTACTATTGTCCCCCAAATTAGTTCGCTTCAAGCACAACGCAGTGCTTCAGCTTTGGCGACAGCGTCGGGACTATGAAATCGTCCTGAAATCCCTGCACCTTAACGATCTTGTCTTCTTTGAGTGCCTTCATCTGATCGACGTTCTCGTCATCGAAATAGCAGCTGACCCCGTGAAGTGTTCCCGGGGCATACAGCGTTACCCACGGCTGCACGGTACCGGTCTTTTCGGTAACGAGCAATGAAACACGGCCGCTAACAGCGATATTCTTATTCTCGTATTTTTCGAGGTCCTTGTCGGTCACACCATCTTTGGTAAATATCTTGTCCAACTCCTCAGCGGTTGCGGTAAAATCGGCCTTTTCCACCTTTTTGCTGCTAGTTGTCGGTGCAGCAGAATTAGTAGAAACGGTCGAGTTGCCCGGTGCTGTTCCGGTCGTATTAACGGGTCTGTTCGCGGGTGCGGCGTTATTGGCCGTTTCTTTCGATCCCAGCGAATTACAGCCAAGGCCGACCGCAAGCAAAGCTAAAATTGAAATTGTCGCAGCGAAAATGTTCTTCGTCATCAAAAAAGGTCTCCTTACTAATATGAGTCGATCGAAACTAAATGATCGGCTTTGTTACATTGATATAAGGCATCAGGCCGGATTTGTTTCTCAATATCATGCGCCATCGGAAATTGTTAGTTTCTGGTGCCGGCTGCCGAACTGAAACCATGTGTTATTCCGTTAGCACTAGATGCCGGCCGGTAGAAGAATTTGGGAGAGGATCTAATTAAAAATGCAAAAGGCCGACACATATACGTCGACCTTCTTGTTTTTTCTTAAGATCGAAACTTACTTTCTGTCCTTAAAACTATCGAACAGTTCAGTATGGCGGCTGGTAAGCGGTAGCAGCCGGCCATTGATGAACAGGTATTTTATGTTTGTCCGCGGCTCGAGTATATCGCCATCGGTGACGACTACATTAGCCATCTTGCCAACTTCTATCGAACCAAGTCGATCTGAAACGCCGAGGATCTGGGCCGGATAAAGCGTTACTGATTTCAATGCTTCGTCTTTCGACAGACCATAAGCTCCGGCAAGTCCGGCCTGATATGGCAGATCGCGAACTTCGCCGCCGCCTTCGCCGGTGCTGATGGCAAACTTCACTCCGGCCTGCTGCATTTTCGACGGAGCTTCGTAAAGCGAGTCATAGGCGTCGTCGTCGCGAACCGGCAAATTGTAAATATTGGTAAAAATAACCGCGATGTTATTCTTCTTAAGTTCGTCGGCGGCTTTCCATGCTTCCTGTCCGCCGACAATTATGCCCTTGACCTTCATCTCTGTGACAAACTTTATCACCGCCCGTATGTCCCGTTCACGTTCGGCCGTGAATACGATAGGCTTTTCGCCGCGAATATACGGGATCATCGCCTCAAGCTTTAGGTCGGTCGCGACGGCAGGTAGAGTCTTGTCCTTTGCGTAAGCATCCAGTGCCCGACCGTAGTTCTCAGCCAACTTGAACTGCTTTTTCAAATCTTCGATGGCTGTGTCGCGGCGTCGGATGAGTTCGTTAAAATCGAGCTGCTGTCCGCCGCCGAAGCCGCCACCAAATCCGCCTCCAAAACCACCGCCGCCGGCGATACGCGGAAAATTGATTATCAAAGCAACGGTCGGCTCAACGGCCATATCGGCCTGTGTCGAACCGTTCAGGTTAATTACGGTTCCCTGCCCCGCGATCACGCCGCCGGACGGTGCGGACATCACTGTCGTAATGCCATTAATGCGAGTAACATTTACGTGCGAAGAATGTGGATTAACGCCGGTAATGGCCTTTGCATTCGCGTTGTTAGTTCCTGTCTCGGCTATATCCACGGTAGCATTCGCTCCCTGGCCGATCTCCGCCAAACCAAGGCCGGTCGAGGCGTCGATCATTCCCGGATAAACCGACAATCCCTTTCCGTCGATCCGTTCCGCACCCGACGGGACCGCAGCACCGGCTCCGACAGCAGTTATCTTACCGTTTTGGATAACGACCGTGCCGTTCTCGATCACGGCTCCGGATACCGTTACGATCCGGGCGTTGACGATCGCAAATGTCCCGGCCTTACCTGTCTTGTTCTGTTCCGAACCGTCGCTCTGAGCGGAAACTGAGGATACGAGGCCACAAATGAACACCGACAGAAACAGACTCAACAATTGTTTTGGCATTTTACTTTTTACTTTTGACCTCATTATCTATTGTCTCCGTTTTCAGCCGAGTCTCTTTCTTCTATCCGACGTTCGGTAGGGACACGCGGCTGGTCGCCGCCGGTTCCGGGGGCCTTATTAACGTCCAGCTTTTCGAGAGCTTCGCGTTCTTTCGCGGTATCTGCACGCTTTGCAATATCTGCCGAACGGTCAAAGAAAACTTCGCCCTCGATCATCGTAATTTCAGGGTGCGAAAAAGCACTGAATGGATGAACATTCCAGATAACGAGGTCGGCATCCTTGCCTTGCTCGACGGATCCCGTGCGTTTATCGATACCAAGCTGTTTTGCCGGATTGATAGTTATCATTCGCAGTGCATCTTCTTCGGGAACGCCGCCGTATTTCATCGCTTTTGCCGCGTCGAGATTCAACCGGCGCATACGTTCGTCGGAATCTGAGTTGATCGAAACAAGAACTCCGTTCTTCCAAAGAATGTAGGCGTTGTAAGGGATCGAATCATAGGCTTCGAGTTTATAGCTCCAACTATCCGCAAAGATCGACACGCCTGCACCGTGTTTTGCGATCTCCGGTGCGATCTTGTAAGCCTCAAGCCCGTGCTGCAATGTGCCGATTTTGAAGCCGAACTCCTCAGCCAATCGCAGCAAATTCAGATGCTCGTCCGAACGATAGCCGTGGCAATGAACCAGTCGCTTTCCTTCTAATATCTCGACAAGCGGCTGAAGTTCTTCATCGGTGCGCGGCGGAATCTTCGTTTTCTTTGCACGGAAATCGTCCCACGCCTGTTTGTAATCTCGGGCACGTCGAAATGCGTCGCGGATCACTTCCATCGTTCCCATTCGGGTGCGTGGATAGCGAACGGTTTGTCCCGGCTGGAAATTCGAACTCGAACGTTTCACATTCTCGCCCAACGCGAACTTAATTCCGGGCGGAGCGTCGGCAATAATGTAATCTTCGACCGGGCGGCCCCATTTGAACTTGACCGTAACGCTCTGTCCACCGATCGGGTTTGCCGAACCGTGCAGCAGCAACGCACTCGTCACGCCGCCGGCAAGCGCACGGTAGATCGTAACGTCGGTCGGGTCAAGCATTTCGCGAACATTCGTCATCGAGGTAACGGCCAGCGAGCCTTCGTTGATCGCGCTCAACATCGAGTGCGAGTGAGCATCGATGATACCCGGCGAGACGAACTTGCCTGTCGCGTCTATCGTCCGGGCCCCGCTTCCCGCCGAAAGTCCCTTCCCGATGCGGGCTATCTTTCCGTCGCGGATCAAAATGTCCGTGCCCTCAAGCGTTCCCTTTGTCGCCGTCAGGACCGTAGCGTTTTTGATCAACACTTCACCCTTGCCCTGCGCCGTTATGCCCCCCGCAGAGATCGCAATAAAAATGAACAAGGAAAATAAAATGAAAAACCGTTTCATAATTTTGTTTCAGTTACTCAGTTACTATGGAATTCTTGTTCCGCTGATCGGCAATGCTCCCTGTGACGAATCGACGGTTCCAGACAATTGATTGCCGGTCACCGTTGCCTGAACGGTAAAGTCGATCGCCTGTCCACCGACATTCACAGAACCGCCGAAACTCAATCCGGAAGCGGTCACGCGGCCGGCCGTAATAGCCGTAGTGCCGAGATCGGTGACCATTGTTCCGGTCAGCGTTGTTCCCTGTTGGACCAGCGTGAGTGTGCCCGTCAATGCCTGTCCGGGTGCCTGGATCGTGATCGAATAGCTTCCGGCAACATTCGGAGCCGCCGCAGGAGCGGTGCCGTCAGGGCGTTGGCCGCGTCCGCGTCCTTCTGGTGCTGCGGGCGGTTTTGGTTCGAACACTTTCCCGTCGATAAAGACGTGTGTGATCGTCTTTTGCGTTCCAAACAGATCGCCCTTAACGACCGTCAGATTTGCGATCTTTCCGGTCTCGACCGACCCCAGCCGATCTGCAACACCAAAGATCTCAGCCGCTCCCAGCGTCATTGCCTTGATCGCTGCGTCCTTAGACAATCCATTTTCGGTTGCTTTGGCTGCGTTCGTCAGAAAATCATTTACGCTCGTCGAACCGCCGCCCTGGAATGCGAACTTAACACCTGCCGCCGCAAGTTTTCCGGCGGTTTTCGGTGTTTCGGCTCTAAACCGAAGCATGTCCATCGTTTCCGGATCGGCCTCGGGCGAAGCGGCGGCTGTTCGTTTTGGAAAATTTAGCGAGAGCAAAACAGGCACGTTCTGCTTGTTAAGGCGTTCCGTGAATTTGCCCGCCTCTTGTCCACCGGCGATTATCGCCTTGAGGTTATATTGCTTTGCCAGATCCAAGGCCCGGACGATCTCGTTTTCGCGGTTTGCTGTAAACACGACATACATTTCGCGATTCAATACCGGTATCAATGCCTCAAGCGATCTGTCCGCTTCGGGCCGTTTCATGCCGCGTGGATTTGCGGCGTACAGTTTCAGTAATTGATCGTGTCGGCGTGCGTCATCAAATATCTGCCGCAAAGCCGAAAATGTTCCCAGCAGTGATCCGGGATAAGTCCCCGGGATCGTTGAAAATGTAATGTGCATCGCTACCGGCGATTTTACGGTCATTTCGGAGACCGAATCACCGGCCAGATCTATGAGCGCCGATTGGCCGTTAAAGATCCGTTCGCGTCCGACGGACAATGCAGTGGTAAATCCCGCGTTCCGGTTCGCTTCAAACTGTGAGTCTCCCGCCCTTATATCGTCAAGCACGGCGTATTCAGGGCGGAATCCGGCCGGATAGTTTGAGTTGGATGTTCCGGCAGCCGCCTGTAATGCCGCCGCTGCGGCAGCCTGGCCTCCACCGCCGCCGCCGCCGCCGGGGCCGCCTGTTGCCGGGCGGGCGGGAGCCTGCAATCCGAGATTGGTCAATGAATCGATAAAGCCCGGATAGACCGTCAGCCCTGTGCCGTCAAAGACCTGAGCGTCAGCTGGGACCTTTGCGTCCGCACCGACTGCTTCGATCAATCCATCACGAACTACGACCGTGCCTTTCTCAATGGTCGCACCCGAAACGGTAACGATCTTTGCATTCGTGATCGCATATGACTGGGCCGAAACCGACACGCCGAAAAGAAAACCGATAGCCGCAAAAGCGTACAAAACGAGCTTCAATTTCATATGAATAACTGTAATTGTGAAAAACTGGAACTGTCTGGAACTTACGGAGAGGATAAATCAAAAGTTTCGGATTGCAAAGCGTCGAAGCCCGCAACCCGAAACCTTTACAAAAACTTACGAAGCCGGATCATTCAAGTAGTAGCATCGTGGAATATCACGCCCAACGTATGGCGTTCGCCGCTCGACACTTCGCTGACGCCATGCCGCATCGCCGCCCGGTAATATCCACGGCTTCCTTTTACGGGCCGACAATTCGTGGTGAAGATTATCATGTCACCCTTTCGCGGTCGCAGAACTATTGCTTTGGACTGCGCTCGCGGAACCTGTTCGGTCAAGACAAATTCACCGCCTTCATAGTCTTCGCCGGGTTCGTTCAGGAAGAATGCCAATTGTATCGGAAAGTAAACATCGCCATAAAGGTCCTGATGCAGCGTGTTAAACCCACCTTTGCCATACTTCAGAATGAGCGGCGTAGGTTTTGTCTGCCCATTGTCATGACATAGCTTTTGCATTTCGGCAAAAGTGTAAGGAAACCGGGTTGGTAAATTCAGCCTCTCAGCCCACTCGTTCGCTATCGGCGCCAACTTCGGATAAATTTCCGTCCTCGTCTTTTGGATCAGTTCGGGCAGCGGGTAGTTGAAATATTTGTATTCGCCAAGACCGAAGCGATGCCGCTCCATCACTACCGTTTTCCGGTAATCGTATTTATCGTAATTTTCGATCAGGTCATCACAGGCTTTCGGCGTGAGCATACGTTTTAAATGGACAAAGCCCTTCGCTTCCATTTCACTCGCTACATACTGCCAGTCGATGAGCTTACTGTTTTGTGTTCCTGTATCCATAAGGATTAGGCAAGCCCGCCTTCCTGACTGAGACTTATTATCTTGAGCTGGTTCCTGTTCATTCTTGCTCCTCTTTATCTGTGGTTAGAATTCTTTTTTACCACAGATAAAGATGAGCAAGCATGATCAAGATGAAATACTCACAGTCAGGAAGGTGGGCTTGCCCCCAATTCGCTTTGATTAGGCCGCTCGCTCCTTCCTTAGAAGTTTCTCCTTTCGCTCCACGCCCCATTTATATCCGCTCAGTTTTCCGGTGCTGGCGATCACGCGATGGCAAGGAATAACTACCGCGATGCGGTTGTTGGCACAGGCCTGGGCTACGGCACGTACCTTCTTCTTGTCGCCAAGCTGTTCGGCGATCTGGGTATAAGTGACCGTCTCGCCGTACGGTATCTTTCTCAGCAATTCCCAAACCTGCATCTGAAACGCCGTCGCCTGAATGTCCAACGGCAGATCGAGCCGTTTCTTTTTGCCGGAAAGATGCTTCAGAATATCGTCAACGAAACCGTTCAAAACCTTTGCGTCTTTAACTATTTCGGCATTCGGGAATTCCTTTTTCAGGTTTTCTTCGAGCGTCTTGTCTTTGTCGGCAAACGCCACGTTACACAGACCTTTGATCGTCCGCGCGACCAATATTCGTCCAAGTTCGCAATCCGTTATCGTAAAATTTATCTTCATTCCCTGTCCGCCCTTCTTGTAAGCCGATGGCGTCATCCCCAGATTCTCGGACGCCTTTTCGTATAGACGGCTGCTCGAACCAAATCCCGAATCGTACATTGCCGTCGTAACATCGCTGCCCACACGCAGTTCGCTCTTAAATTTTTCCATTCTTTTTGCCTCCGCGTATTTTTTCGGCGACACGCCGATAATTTCCTTAAAACTTCGCTGTAGATGATATGGACTCAGATCGAGTTCGGCGGCGAGATCGTCCAGTGAATAAAGATCTTCAGACTCGATCAACGCGCACGCCTTCATCATCTTTTCAACCTGCGGGTCTAACACGTTCATGCTCTTAGGCTTGCAACGTAGACACGCTCTCAGACCGGTTTTCTCAGCCGCTTCGCATGTCGCAAAAAACGCCACATTTTCCCGCTTCGGCGTTCTTGCGCGGCACGACGGCTTACAATAGATTCCCGTCGTTTTCACGCCGAGATAGAAAGCTCCGTCAAACCTCGCATCATTCGCCGTTACCGCTTTCCAAAACATTTCGGTTTCCATGATTTTTCCCTTCTGTGTGTTCCGTGCTTTTCGGTGTTTTCTGTGGTTTTGCCAAAAAAATCATAACCACAGAAGACACGTAAATGCACCGAACAAAACCTATCAACAAATGTTTCAATGCCCATTTAAGAGTCTAGATACGTTTACGAATGAAATCTATCCGTTAATTGCGGTAGAATTTAAATATGGGAGCGATCGTTCTTTTCGACGGCGTGTGCAATTTTTGCAATGCCTCGGTCAATTTCGTTATCGAACACGATCGTGGCGGCTATTTCAAATTTGCCCCGCTGCAATCTGAGATCGGCGAAGAACTGGCGACTAAGCACGGCGTAGACAAAATCGCCGCCGATTCCGTGGTCGTTGTCGAAGACGATAAGGTTTACTTGCACTCATCGGCAGCACTGAGGATCGCAAGAAAGCTGGACGGCATTTGGTCTTGGGCGTACGCATTCGTCATAATTCCAAGACCGATCCGCGATCTTCTCTACCGACTATTCGCTAAAAATCGCTACTGGTTGTTCGGTCGCCAAGACGCCTGCATGATGCCGACACCAGAGATAAGAGCACGTTTTCTGTGACTGGACCGCAGGCATCCTTGCCTGCGAATCGTTTGGTTTTAAGACTCGCAGGCACGGATGCCTGCGGTCCAATCATTTATGAGTTTCTCGCTCGAAACACTCGAATACGCAAAGCTGCTTGAGCTTGTCAGCCGTAATGCCCAAACGCCGATGGGCGAGGCTCGGTTTGCCGATCTGCGCCCATTGACGAATAAGGCGGAACTGGAACGTGAACTGGATGCGGTATCCGAGACGATCGTTTTGAACGAAGAAAAGCAGGTCTCGTGGTCGCTCAGCGGACTGGAAGATCCGTCCGACGCGGTCGCGATCCTTAAGATAAAGAACGCCACGCTTGAGCCGACACTTTTGCTTGAGGTTACGCGTGTGTGCAGCCAGGCAATATTCGCCCGTTCTCTCGTTCATCCCGAAAAAGAATTCGTCCCGGTGATATGGAGCATTGTCGAAAGCATTCCATCGACGTTGCTCGCCGCAATTGAAAAGATCAATAAAAAACTGCTTCCCGGCGGTGAGATCGATGATACGGCCTCGCCCGAGTTATCAAGGCTTCGCCGCGAAATATCGAACCAACGTGCCCGTCTGACAAAATCGCTGGAATCCGTGATGCGCAGTTCCGGCGGTGCGATTCAGGACGAGATCGTCACCGTCCGCAACGACCGGTTTGTTATCCCCGTGAAAGCCGACTTTCGCGGTAAGGTCGGCGGCGTGGCCCATGGATTTTCATCCAGCGGCCAGACTGTTTTCGTCGAACCGCTCGAAGCCATCGAAGCGAACAATGAACTCCAAAATCTCAAAGGCAAAGAAGAACGCGAGATCGCCCGCATTTTGTTCGAATTGACCGAACAGCTTCGCGAAGAGTTGCCCGCCATCGAAACCGCCGTCAACGCCGTCACCGAACTCGATTTCATAAAAGCCAAAGTCGAATTCGCCCGCAAATTCAAAGCGATCGTCCCCGACATTTCCGACAAGCTCGAACTCATCGACGCACGGCACCCCCTTTTGGAGAACAATTTACGTACTCAGACGCTCGGTGCCTTTTCTGTGCATTCTGTGCCTTCCGTGGTTAAATTCAGAAGAAAGGACGGAACCACAGAAAACACTGAAGACACGGAAAAGAGTTCAGAAACTCGATCCGAAATAGTACCTTCGAGTTTTATCCTTACGTCGAACCGTTCTGTAATGATCATCTCGGGTGCCAACGCGGGCGGTAAAACGGTCGTACTCAAAACGGCTGGCTTGCTGAGCTTGATGGCGATCTCCGGCCTGCCGGTTCCTGCAAAAGAGGCGAAGATTCCATTTTACCGTTCTGTCTTAGCTGACATCGGCGATCATCAATCGCTTTCCGCCAACCTTTCTACGTTTTCGTCGCATATGTCGAACATCGCCGGAATGATGCGCGAATGTGTGCCGCCGTCGCTTGTGCTGCTCGATGAAGCCGGAACCGGAACCGACCCTGAGGAAGGTTCTGCTCTAGGTGTTGCGATCGTCGATCATTTCCGGCGAAAGGGAGCACAGGTTGTCGCATCGACACATTATCGCGGGTTGAAAATATATGCCGCGAACGACGAGAACGTCATCAATGCCTCGGTCGAATTTGACGAAAAAACGCTGCAGCCGACCTACAAATTGCTTCTCGGTCTGGCCGGTGCGTCTTCGGGCATTCAGATCGCCAGCCGCTTTGGCATTTTGCCGGATGTGATCGAAAACGCCCGGGAAAATCTCGATATTTCTGCTCAAGATGCCGAAGCATATCTCCTGAAACTGCAGACCGAAACCAAGCTTGCCGAAGACCTTCGCATCGCGCTCGAAGAAGAACGCGAAGCCGTGGCGGTGAAATACGCCGGCCTTGAGGTTGAGGCTGTCAAAAAAGAGAAAGACCGCCAAAAGCAGTTCGAACGCGAACTCGCCGAAACGGTCGAGTCCTTCGAACGTCAATCAAAAGCCTTTATCGCCTCGATCGAAGACAAAGCCCTCAAAAACAAGCTCGACAAAGAACGCTCCGCCCGCAAAGCCGAACTGAACCGGGCCGTCGTGTCCAAAGTCAGTAGCCCGCACGTAAGTAAAGGCTCGGTTGGCCACTCGACATCGCAGCCAGATACGAGCACTGCTGGAACCGAGTTCATATCGGTTACCGATAGTGTCATCGCCGTAGGCACGAGCGTCCTAACTTCCTTCGGCAACATCGGCACGGTCGAAAAGCTCGATAAAGACACTGCTGAAGTCCTCGTCGGCGGCATGCGCCTTCGCGAAAAGATCGCCAACCTCCAAGTCGCGAGTGTCAGCAGCCCGCACGTTAGTAAGGGCTCATCTCAAGCTTCATCAAACGTACATAAACCCATCGACTCACCCGACGTCGCCGCAGAACTCAACCTCATCGGACACACCACCGCCGAAGCCGAATACGAACTAGACCGCTTTATCGACGAAGCCTACATGGCCTCCCTTCCCCGCATCCGCATCATCCACGGCTTCGGCACCGGCGCCCTAAAAAACTTCGTCCACCACTTCCTAAAAAACCACGACCTAGTCGAACGCCACGCCTTCGCATCTTCCGACCAAGGCGGAAACGGTGCTACAATTGCTGAATTGAAAGGGTGATCTTATGATGACACATGAACAAATGATCAGTACATTTAAGGAATATCCCAAACCCCTCAAATCCAACGTACTTAGGAAGCTGATGAAGGTTTTTTGAAGAAGACTTAACAGACGAAATGCTCGATCAGGCAGACGCTGAAGATCGCAAGTTGACAGTCGAAGAGCGGCTGGCGATAGTTGAAAGTCTTGCTGGCAGCATCAAAATGAATAAGCCGCCGATGACAAAGGAAGAGGAACGCGAATTCTATTACGAACGCCTGGCCGAAAAGTACAAATGATGAAGATTTTGATTGACCGTATAACAAAAGCTTTCTTGCTTATCGTCATATTGTGTTCGGCGAATCCGGCGCAGGAATCTAAGCTGATGTGGCTCGGCGAGTATATAAGATTTTCCGAACTCCCAATACTTCAACCGGTTTACTCAAATTATTCGGAGCTTGACCTTGATAATTTCAGAGACAGATTGAAATCTCTTCATTCCGATGCTAAAGAGAATGAATGGGAAGGACGATTCATTCCCGGTGGTATGGACATTGTTGGGATTTCCGTTTTGGATCTTTCGGTCAAGTCAGGTTTTACAAGCTTTTATGTTTACACTTGCACACCCGAGCTTCGCTCGATCAATTACGGGTCAGTGATTAATCGACCCGATATGGTCGAACTAGTTTCGGAGATTCCGCCAGGCTCGCCGCGTAAAAGCACACGCTCAAGATTGGTAAAAGTAAAATGGGGAGAACACCTCTATTTAGTAAACGAAAAATCACTCGCAATCTGGGCCGAGAAGGCGGTTGGCCGATATGTACCCTCGCAAAATGGATACGAGCAAAACTGGGCGGATTACTGGGAAAGCGGCAACATCGAAGCTCCACTAACTGGAATACCGTCGTTACCAACCCAATTTCAATACCTTTCCCGAGGTCCAGTCGAAGCGTCAATAATTTCCGTGCGTCCGCGCACGATCGAAAGTGAATTCTCTTCCGGCATAACCTACCACGGGGGCAACTCAGCCGCTCACCGAGTGGTTATCAATGCGGGACGGAATTCGGGGGTCAAAAAAGACATGACCTTTTCGGTAATTGGAACGGACGACGAACTCACGATCACGAAGGTGGGCCATAGGACTTCGGAGGGTGTTGTGGTGAGAGCGATTGATGATGAGACGCAACGCGATCACTGCCTAACGGACGATGCGAAAGTCATCCAGTGCCCTACACTTAAATCAGGTTTGAAGGTTTCAACTATTGTTGGAAAGTTTTGGATGTAGCTCATGAGCCCGCTCACCGACGAATAGTTGTAGGCTAACTTAAACGTGGGACGGTAAGGTAGAATAGTTTTACTTACCGTGCTCTACGACCAATATTTCATTGATGACTTGAAGGACCGGGCTGATTTGGTGCGGATCATTGAGCCGTATGCGCCGTTGAAGAAGAAGGGTGCGAATTGGATGGGGTGTTGTCCGTTTCATCAGGAGAAGACGCCGTCGTTTTCGGTGAGCCCGTCGAAGGGGTTTTATAAATGTTTTGGGTGCGGCAAGGGCGGGAACGCTTATACGTTTTTGATGGAGATGGAAGGGCTGAACTTCCCCGAGGCGATACAACGGGTTGCTGAGATGTCCGGCGTGCCGCTGCCTGAACCGGTCGATGACCAGCAGTATGCGCAGAGCAAAAAGCGGAAAGAGGAAAAGAAGCATCTTTCCGAGCAGGTCATCGAACTAAACAAGATCGCACTCGAATTTTGGGAAGCCGAACTGCAATCCGATCATCCGAAAGCAAAGGCCGCACGCGAATATCTCGAAAGCCGAGGCATTTCGGATGAGATCCAGAAACAATTCCGCGTCGGCTTTTCGCCGGATTCTTGGGATGCGTTACTAAATCATCTTCGCGAAAAGAGCGACGACAACGATCTGATCGAATTGAGCGGACTTGTCTCGGTAAACGAAGAAAAAGATCGCGTTTTCGACCGTTTCCGCGGGCGAATAATGTTTCCGGTGCTGGATGTGAACGGCGATCCGGTCGCATTCGGTGCCCGAGCGATGGGCGACGACCAGCCGAAATATCTCAATTCACCCGAGACGCCCGCCTACGTCAAAGGCCAGCATCTTTACGGCCTGTTTCAATCCAAGGAAGCCATCCGCCTAAAGAAATTCGCCATCCTCGTCGAGGGCTATCTCGATCTCATCGCTCTCTACCAGTTCGGCGTCACAAACGTCGCCGCCAGCCTCGGCACCGCATTTACGCCGGAACAATCGAAATTGCTAAGCCGGTTCACAAAAAAGATCGTCATCAATTACGATGGCGATTCGGCCGGTATCAAGGCGGCCAGACGAGCGATAGAAGAATTGCTGCCGCAGGATTTCGAAGTAAAGGTTTTGGTGCTGCCAAACGGCCAGGACCCGGACGATTTCATCCGTGCTAACGGGTTCGATAAATATAACGAAGTTCGCGGCAGGGCGGCGTCCTTTCTGAACTTTGCGTTCGACGCGTCAATGCGGGACCGTTCGATGGCGAACCCGCGGCAAAAGGCCGAGGCGATAGAGGAAGTAATGCCCGTGCTTTCGGCAATCAAGAATCCGATCCAAAAACGGCAGAGTTTTGACGATTCGATGACCTTTTTCCGGATGGATGACGACGGCATAAAACGCGACCTCTGGCGGGCCGTAAAAGACACCAATCAGACGGCTCCCGAAACCATCAGGCAACAGGTAAAACGCGTAACGCAGGCCAAAATGACCGTCGCCGAGCAGCATTTGCTGGAATTGCTCGTACACGACGCCGAACTTCGCGAAAAGACATTGCCGCTGCTTGAAGAGACCGATTTCGACAACCTCGCGACAGCCTCTGTTTTCCGTGCGTTATTTGAGATCCAGCAACAGCAGATCGACCTCGACCTCGGCGCTCTTCTCGAATTGATAGGCGATGACGAAATAGCGACCGATTTTGTGCCGCTTTTGATGATGGGTGAGGCAAAACGCGAAGCTGGCGAGGTACTCGACGCGGTGTTTCACGACGCGGAAAACTGTATTTTTTCGCTTCGTTCGATGGCAATTCAGAATCGACTTCACGAAGTTAGCCAGGAACTTCTCGCCGCCGAACAGACCGGCAATTCAGAGGTCGTCACTCACCTCGTCGCCGAACATCTCGACCTTTCCAAAATGAAGCAGTCCCTGCTTAGTAAAATCAGCCAAACCTGATATACTTTACGATTTCGATGTTGGATGAGGATTTGAAACAAAATCCTGCTTTTCAGCGTTTATAAGCTATATAGCAAACAACGATTTACAAGGGATTTCAATCAAATTCCCACCACATTATGCCTGATTACGACGAAAAAGAAGATCTAGTTGATCGCCTGCTTGCCTTAGGCAAGCGCAAAAAATTTCTCAGCATGGACGAGCTTCACCGTGAGATACCGGAGAATATGATGTCCGCTGACGATCTTGAGGACGTTTTAGAACGTCTCGAAGGAGCAAATATCTCCGTCGCGGAAAACGATGCACAGCTTTTGGAACGTGCGTCAAATCTTGCGGTGGACGACAATGAAGAAGAAGCAGCAGAGGACGAGGATGATCTCGACCTCGACCTTTCGGCCGGCGTGCTCGATAAATCGAATGACCCGGTCCGGCTTTATCTGCGCGAAATGGGTATCGTTCCGCTGCTCACCCGCGAGGGCGAGGTCACGATCGCCAAACGCATCGAGCGTGGACAGATCAAAACGCAAAAAGCTATTTCCCGCTCGCCGATAGCGGTCGAACGCCTGATAAAGATCGGCGAAGACCTCGGACGCGGCAAGGCCAGCATTCGCGAAACCGTAGCATTCTCGGAACAAGCCGAGATCTCGCTCGAAGAAGACAAGGCGGAAGAATATCTGCGTTGGACTCTCGAAGGTATCGAGAACATCAAGGGAACATACGGCCAGGCCCTGAAAGCATTTAAAGCTCTCGACAAAGAGCAGCAGCTTATCAAGGGAAAGGCCAAACCTGGCAAAAAATACCTGCGTCTAAAACGTCAGGCGGCCCGCGTTCGTCTTGAGATCGCTCAGGAGATAAAGAATCTCAATCTGACCGAGCATTCGACTCAGGTGCTTATCGGTTCGATCCGCAAGATCGTCGAAGAAATTCGCCGTTCCGAGGCTTTGATCAAAAAGACCAAGGAAAAACTCGAAAAGAAACCTGGTGCACCGGAAAAACGCGAACTCAACAAAAAGATCGCCGAGGCAAAGGAAGGCCTTGCCCAGATCGAGATCGATTTTCATCTGCCGCCGGTCGAGATCAAGCGTTCGTATCAAACGATCAGCGTCGGCGAATATGAAACGAACAAGGCAAAACGTGAATTGGTAGAAGCCAATCTTCGTCTCGTCGTTTCGATCGCAAAGAAATACACCAACCGCGGTTTGCAGTTTCTCGACCTCATTCAGGAAGGCAACATCGGTTTGATGAAGGCTGTCGATAAATTCGAATGGCGTCGGGGCTACAAGTTTTCGACCTATGCAACATGGTGGATCCGCCAGGCGATCACGCGTGCGATTGCCGACCAGGCCCGCACGATCCGAATTCCCGTGCATATGATCGAAACGATCAACAAGCTGATCCGCACCTCGCGGCTGCTCGTACAGGAACTTGGCCGTGAACCGTCAAGCGAAGAGATCGCAAAGCGGATGGACATTCCTGTTTCAAAGGTGCGAAAAGTATTGAAGATCGCTCAGGAACCGATCTCGCTCGAAACGCCTATCGGCGAAGAGGAAGATTCGCATCTCGGGGATTTTATCGAGGACAAATCGATATTGAACCCGGCCGAAAGCGTTACGTTCTCTAATCTTCGTGAGATCACTGACGAAGTACTTGCAACGCTTACGCCGCGTGAGGAAAAGGTCATAAAGATGCGCTTCGGTCTGGGCAATACCGGCTCCGAGCATACACTCGAAGAGGTGGGCCAGCATTTCGCCGTCACACGCGAACGCATCCGCCAGATCGAGGCAAAGGCTCTGAGAAAGCTGCGTCACCCGTCACGTTCACGCCGTCTGAAGGCGTTTCTCGAAGGAAAGCAGTAAATTTATCTGCCGATTTATATTTTGCGATTTGTGACTTCATGGAAGCTGCAAATCGCTTTTTTATTTGCCTTATAGCTCATTTTGAAATAAGTTGACAGATTTTCAATCCATGATAATTTAATTCGTATAGGAGATTAAATAAATATGTATTTGCTGAATAAATCTTTCACCAACAGTATCGAAAAATCTACACTAGAAACAATTGGATTAAGAACAAAAAGCGAAGGATTCCAGGAGAAAGTGGCGTCTTTAAATTTCGTGGACTTAATTAAATTCCGGAACTTTACGAATAACTTGATTGACTCCAAAGCGATGGACTTAGGGCAAAGTCTTCCAAAAATTTTTCGGGAGATTTTCGGAGAATCTGGAATCTACAAAAAAAGTATAGACATCGTTTATACCCTACAGGTAATTCATGAAGTTCTTTGTACGCTCTCACCACGAGAGGAAACGGTTATCAGGATGCGTTTTGGCCTTAATTGCACAATTCCACTACCGCAACGTAAAGTTGGAGAGCATTTCGGCCTGACTAAGCAACGAATCTCTCAAATCGAAGCGAAAGCATTGCGCAAGCTGCGTCACCCGTCGCGTTCACGCCGTCTTAAGGCGTTTCTCGAAGGAAAGCAGTAGGAATTTTTCCATTTTAACCAAAGGCGAGTCGAGCGATCGGCCCGCCTTTTTTTATTTTAAAGTTACTACCTAAATAGGGAGTGCGTTGAAGGAAAGAGACGGCTATCATCACTCTCAGATCGCAGAATACTGTGACCGAATTTTATATCAATACTTATTTTTCAGGAGATCAAGCAATCATGGCAATGGCAAAAGTTACACCCGACGTTAAGCCCCTCAGCCAACCAACGAGCGCCGCATGCTGGTACAGCTGTCTGCGGATGTTGTTTCAATGGAAACGCGATAAAGGTGAATCAAAGGACCCGGACAAGATACTCGAAATGATGGACAAATCCCCGAACCTCTGGCCGTGGGAAATGAAGGATAACTGGGGCATCGATGTCGGCGAATGCAGAGAAACGGCCCGATACCTCGGGCTGACCGCAACAGGCGATGGCGAACTCGAAGCAGCCTCTCTAAAGCAAGTCCTTGAGAAACACGGGCCGGTTTGGATCGCGGGAAATTGGGGAAGCGGAAATCACGTTATCGTTGTCACAGCATGCAACCCCGACGATGGCCGGATCCGATATATCAATCCGTATCAAAATCACAATCTCAGCGACAGCCCCGGAACGATCTCGTGGCTAAATGGCCGCGGAAGCCTTTGGAAGAATTGCGACGCAAGCGTTATGTATTGGTGATCGAATGCCCGGAAGGTGACGATCACGCAGGCAAGGCTGGCATCTGTTTGTCAGCCTTTCTTTTAACAGGAGAAAATAACAAATGAGAATCTTTCCGCTACCGACAAAAGTCGATACCTATAAAACAAATTGGTCGTGCCGATTCGGAGCTCCGAGGAATAATGGACGCAAACATGGTGGCGTCGATCTCGCTGCGGCAGCCGGAACTGACGTGTACGCCATTGATGCCGGTCTGGTTGTCGAGGCTGCAGGAGGTTTCGACCAGTACGGAACCAGTGTTGTATCGATACAGCATGGTGATGTCTACGATGACGATTATTGCATTGTCCGTTACGGTGAGGTTGGCCCTCCGCTTGTCACCGAAGGCGACACCGTGACCAAGGGACAGCTGATAGCTAAGGTCGGCAAACAGCCTGGCGGCACACAACTTCACCTGGAAATGTACGGCGGCTATGAAAGCGGGCCATTCCTACAGGAAAAAAATCTCCCGTATAAACGCCGCAGCGACATTATGGACCCGACCGCAGCCGTCGATTCGTGGCCGGCAAAATGATGATGTTTATCTGGCAATAAATTTGCAAGATAATAGATCCGTCGCGACACGCAAAGGGTGAAGCTGCGTTCGCGACGGCTTTTACGAATGGTCGATCAGCCGCTTCGCCTCAGCTACGGCCGAATCAAGATCGGTGATCGCTCCATCAAGCTGCATCTCATAAACAGCGTCGAGGATCTGTTTGAATTTTGGCGAAGGCTGCTGGCCGAGTTCGATAAGATGCCGGCCCATTAAGATCGGATCGGGAGCCTTCTTTTCTACCTGCAGCTCGCGAACCCTTTCAATGAACCATTCCTGCGACGTCGAGCCAAACCATTTTTCTTTTGGCAGCCATTCGGGGTTACGCCCAAGCGAATCGGCCTTCGCCACGCGATAGAGCAGATCGGGTTCCACTTTTCGTGCGAGCCTGCGAAATGCACCATCGCCCACCGGACTTTTCGCCTTGTAATACTCGCCGGGTTTTAGATGATACCGCACAAGCTGGATCACTTGCTCGCGAACGTCAAATCCATTGAGCGTAAAGATGCCAAGAGTGTCGAGGAAAGATATCGCCGGTTCGACGCCCGCTTCGTCGTGCCCTAACGACCGCCAGCGGCCATCCATGAATTGCGTGGTCGGCGGCTTGCCAAAATCATGGGCCAACGCGCCGAGCATCACCGCGACCTGACGCGGATGGTCGAGTTCGCCGATCAGCTTGCGTGCTTCGTCGATGACCATCATCGTGTGCACATCGACATCGCCTTCGGGATGCCACTCCGGCTCTTGCCGCACGCCGACGAGCGCCTTTAATTCAGGAAATATCCGATCTACAACGCCAAGATCGTAAAGCCATTTCAAACCGATCGACGGTCTTTCCGCGATCAGCAAGAGTTTCTCAAGTTCGCCCCAAATGCGTTCCTTAGGCAGATCGGTAACATCGATCGTCTTGCATAGTTCCACCGTTTCGGGCGCAATATCGAATTCAAATCTCGCCGCAAATTGCGCCGCACGCAATACCCGCAAGCTATCTTCGGCAAACGTGGCATCAGAAACATGCCGCAGAATTCTCTTTCCTATGTCTTCCCTGCCGTTGAACGGATCGGCGATCTCGCCAGTCAGCGGGTCTTTCAGAATTGCATTGACCGTAAAATCCCTCCGCGAACACGCCTCTTCGAACGACATCTCCGGGTCGCCCTCAACAACAAACCCACGATGACCTTTCCCAACCTTTCGCTCCCGCCTCGGCAGCGAAACGTCCAGATCATTCCCGATCTTGTAAACCGTAAACGCCTCGCCGACAATATTAAGCGGAGCGCGGACACCATCGTCCGCATTTAGCATCTCAGCAAAGTTCTCAAGAAGGCGTTTCAACCTTTCCGGTTCAACACCATAAACCTCCAGATCCCAATCCTTCGGCTCGACACCCATCAACTCATCGCGCACACATCCGCCGACAAGCATCGCCCGTCCGCCGTTTTCCAGCACAAGATTCGCCAATAAATAGGCTGATTCTTTAGAGCTCATTAAATAGTATCCATTTTGCGCACGCCGATATTTGAAGCAAGATTTTCATTCAGTAAGGATCTGTAGCTTTCAACGAGGGATCGCAAGCTACTTTTTCAACGTGACAACCCGCCGCCGGCTTTTTTGCGATTTAATCAGAATTTTAGAAATCTTTGTAATCTTCCAGACAAGATACATTTCTGTCTGCAAAATTTCCAATTCGAAAACGTCCAAAGAATCATACGGCAGGAGTATATATGTCCGATCCACTTAAGCTATCACCACCTTACAATTCCGTGGAACTCGCAGTTAAAAATGGATTCAAAAAGGTTATGGCTAATAACAATAAGCAAGCGACCCAGGAATTCGGTTTTTGGGTTGTTCTCAAGCCCGTTAAGGACTCCCAAACGCCGACCTATCACTATACTGAACCGGTAGATGGAGGTAGCGGTGAGGTATCGTTAACGCTTCCTCCCGGCGTACCCGTTGTTGCCCACTGTCACACACATCCGAAACGAATCAGCACAGGCAACTTCAGTACCGGCGACAAGCGGAGTTATGTCACGTTGCATAAGTCTCGTCCAGGAATCGCCTTCTATTTACTAAACCCCCAATCAGAAATTCGTCGAGCAAGTGCCGAGAAGGATTTTCCGGCGGGTTTTAGGGTTCCCTGGTAGTTAAGTCGCCTCGACATCATAGTTTTTGCCGTAAATAATCTTTCAAACCTTCAATGCCGATCCGTTCCTGCTCCCATGTATCCCGATCACGAACCGTCACCGCATTATCCTCAAGCGATTCGTGGTCGACGGTAACGCAGAATGGCGTGCCGATCTCGTCCTGGCGGGCGTAGAGTTTGCCGATGCCGCCCGTGTCGTCATAGACGGCACGCATTGACGGCTGCAAGTCTTGCTTGATCTTACGCGCCCTCTCTACGATCTCCGGCTTGTTCTTTGCCAGCGGCAAAACGGCGACCTTGATCGGAGCGAGTTCGGGTTTCAATTTCAGGATGACACGTACCTCGCCTTTGTCGTTCGTGCGTTCTTCGTAAGCGTCCATCATCACTGCGAGCAGTGTGCGGTTTACGCCGACCGATGGTTCGATTATGTATGGGTAAAATCGCTCGTTCGTCTGAGGGTCAAAATAGGAAAGGTCTTCGGTCGAATCGGAGTTGATCCGTTTTCCTTCCGCGTCCTCTGGCTTTTTTGAGTGAACGCGAAGATCGTAATCCGTTCTATTCGCAAGGCCCATCAGTTCGTCCCATTGCTTGCCTTCGTCGTCACGTTCCGGGAAAAACCGGTAGAGAATATCGACCGTCCGCTCGGAATAATGGGCGAGTTCTTCTTTCGACTGCTCGTAAAGTTTCAGGTTTTCCGCCGAGATACCAAGCGAGGCTATCCACACTTGAAAACCGTCGATCCATTCCTGGTGCGCCGCCGCCGCCGCTTCGGGCCTGACAAAATACTCGAGCTCCATTTGTTCGAACTCACGCGTGCGAAAGATAAAATTACCCGGTGTTACTTCGTTGCGAAACGCCTTTCCGATCTGAGCGATTCCGAACGGCAGCTTTCGACGCGAAGTGTTCAGTACGTTTGCGAAATTAACAAAAATTCCCTGCGCTGTTTCCGGCCGCAGATATGCGAGAGCCGATTCGTCCTCATCACTCGACGCCGCACCGACCGTAGTGCGGAACATCAGGTTGAACGGGCGCGATTCCGTCAGATTCGTGGAAGCGCAATTTGAGCAGATCGATTTACCGCTTTCATCTGTATCCAGCTTATCTTCTCGGAGCCGCGTTTTGCAGCCCCGGCAATCGACGAGCGGATCGCTGAACGTTTCTTCGTGCCCCGAATATTTCCACACCAGCCGATTTTGAATGATCGAAGAATCCAATCCCTCAATGTCGTCGCGCTCGTAAACAAGCCAGTTCCACCAGCTTTTCTTTATGTTATTCGCCAGTTCAACCCCAAGCGGCCCGTAATCCCACGACGACCCAAGCCCGCCATAAATATCCGAAGCCGGATAAACAAACCCGCGGCGTTTTGAAAGAGATACGATAGTTTCTATGTTTGGTGCAGTCATTAAGGTAACAATCGGACTAGTACTTCACGGTGTGAAGTCCGAGGAACTTCTCAAAAGGAATGAAATCACGGTCGTTATGCAGCAACTCAAAACCACTCATTATGCATTTTGTAGCAATTATAGAATCTACGGTCTTTCGCACTGTAAATCCCAGCGACCGCAAATACACAAAGTTCCTCGCGGCCCGAACCGCTATCTCGCGGTCAGCAACGGGCTCGAACCGAAATGCGTCGAAAACTTTTAATGTGGCTTCGAAATCCTTGGGAAGGCGGAATCCCTGCAAAACTTCTGTCATCACCAAGCCGATCACAACGACCTCGACCGTGCCAAGTATTTCGTCGACTTTACGCGTATGCGGATGGTCTCTGCCGTTGAAATAATCTATCCACACACTTGAATCAACGAGGATCATTTATCGAGCCTCATCTCTTCGAGATCGCCTTCCCAATGTACTTTGCCGCGAAGCTTCTTTGCCAATTTTTCCTGCTTCTTCAATCGTAACAGTGTTTCCAAACTCAACTCGACGACCTCCCGTTTGGTTCTTAAGCCTGTTATCTTCAGTGTATCTTTTATCAGTTTATCGTCGATCTCAATATTCGTACGCATAGTGTGTGTATAAAACCTCCACTACTTACACATCATATTTGTCGCCCTGCAATAAGTCAATCAATCCAAAATTAAAAGGACGACCGAAGCCGTCCTTTAGTATCCCTCAAGAATCCGGTTGCAAATGCTATTCCTCGCCGCCGCCCTGTGCCTTAGCTTTTTCCTCGGCAAGGATCGCTTTACGCGAAAGTTTGACCTTGTTGCCTTCTTTGCCAATGCACTTGACGAGGATCTGTTGGCCTTCCTTCAGTTCGTCGCGGACATCTTTGACGCGGTGGTCTGAGATCTCCGAGATGTGAAGCAAGCCGTCGAGTCCGGGCAGGATTTCGACGAACGCACCAAAATCAACGATTCGCGAAACCGTACCCATATACGTTTCCCCGATCTCGGCCTCTGCCGTCAATGACTTGATGCGTGCGATAGCGGCCTGAGCAGCATCGCCATCCGCAGTCGCGATCAGGATAGTGCCGTCGTCCGAGATGTCGATCTTCGCACCAGTTTCTTCGGTGATCGAACGGATCGTCGAACCGCCCTTTCCGATAACGTCGCGGATCTTGTCCGGATGAATATGCATCGTGATGATTCGCGGTGCATACGGCGAGATCTCCTCACGCGGCGTATCGATCGTTTTCTGCATTATCTCCAGAATATGCATGCGTCCCTTTCGGGCCTGTTCGAGAGCTTCCTGCAGGATCATCGCGTTAATGCCACCGACCTTGATGTCCATCTGCAAGGCGGTGATGCCCTCGCTCGATCCGGTAACCTTAAAATCCATGTCGCCGTAATGATCTTCGGCACCTGCGATATCTGAGAGAATAGCGTACTGCTTTCCTTCCATCACCAGTCCCATTGCAACGCCGGCAACCGGACGTTTGATCGGCACACCTGCGTCCATCAAACTCAGGATACCGCCGCACACTGATGCCATCGACGACGAACCGTTAGATTCCGTGATGTCCGAAACGATGCGGATCGTGTATGGGAAATCGCCGTCTTCCGGCAGAACTGCTTCGATCGCCCTGCGTGCAAGATTTCCGTGACCGGTCTCGCGGCGTGATGTTCCGCCGAAGCGGCCAGCTTCACCGACCGAATACGGCGGGAAATTGTAATGGAGCAGGAATCGGCGTTTTACTTCGCCCTTTTCCAGATCGTCCATATACTGCTCGTCCATTTTGGTGCCGAGCGTAGTAGTAACGATCGCCTGCGTTTCACCTCGGGTGAACAGCGACGAACCGTGAACACGCGGCAGCCAGCCGACCTCGCATGTGATCGGGCGGATCTCTGAAAACTTGCGTCCATCTGGACGCCGCCGGTTGCCGAGCATATCTTCGCGAAAGATTTTTTCTTTCAATTTGCCAAAGGCTTTACCTGCGGTCGCACGTGCTCCCGGATCATCTTCGGGATAGCTGCTGACAACTTCTTTCTTCAGAGCGTCGAGTCCGGCATATACCTCGATCTTTTCGCGACCGGTTGAATCAAGTGCCGTCCGCAGCTTGTCGGTCCATGTTTTCTGGACATCTGCAACAATATGTTCATCGAGCGCTGGCACTTCAAAAACGCGTTTCGCGATCCCTAATGCCTTGCCGAGTTCCCTCTGCCACAGGCAAAGCCGCTTGATCTCTTTATGAGCAAGCATTAGAGCCTCGACCATAATGCTTTCAGCCACTTCCTGAGCTTCGCATTCAACCATGCAAATCGCTTCTTCCGTACCTGCAACGATCAGATTAAGCTCCGATTCGCGTCGCTGTTCAAAGGTCGGGTTGATGATGTACTTGCCCTCGATCAGACCAATGCGGATACCCGCGATCGGATTGTCGAACACGATGTCCGATAAATAAAGAGCACAGGATGTTCCCGTGATCGCGATCACATCGGGATCGTTCTCGGCGTCGGACGAGATAACCGTCGCAACGATCTGTGTCTCAAAACGGTAACCATCAGGAAATAGCGGACGGATCGGGCGGTCGATAAGACGGCACGTCAAAACTTCTTTTTCGCTCGGGCGGCCTTCGCGTCGGAAATAGTTTCCGGGAATGCGGCCGGCGGAATAACTCGATTCACGATATTCGACCGTGAGCGGAAAGAAATCCAATCCTTCCTTTGCCGTGCGCATGCTGACGGCTGTTACCAATATCATCGTATCGCCGTAGCGGATCACAACCGATCCGTCGGCTTGCTTGGCGACCTTTCCTGTTTCTACCATCAGATCACGGCCGCCGACCTTGATCGATTCATTCAAATATTTCTTTTTTGTCATTTATATTCCTCAAAACAAAAACGGCAAGTGCTCTAGCGTGAAGCACATGCCGCTCTTGGAGAATTGCGAACTTGTTTTTTTCGTTCCTTTTTTGTATGTGGCCATTGGAGCTGTCACGTTCAGCAGGCTTCATCAAATCCTTCGCAGGAACAAATTTTTACTTTCCGGCCCGAAGTGGCCCTTTTAGTGAATAACTAATAACTAATAGTGGCTGTTATAAAACTGTTCACTATTCGTTTTTAGTTATTCACTATTTCTTACCTTCTCAATCCTAATTTCGCGATTATCTCGTGATATTCGTTGATATTCGTTCTCTTGAGATAATCCAATAATTTACGTCTGCGCGAGACCATTTGGAGCAAGCCTCTACGCGAATTGTTGTCCTTTTTGTGTATCTTGAAATGCTCGGTCAGTTCGTTAATGCGCTGCGTCAGCAACGCGACCTGCACCTGCGACGAACCGGTGTCCGTGCCGTGCGTTTTGTAATCACCTACGATCTTTTCTTTTAATTCCTTTACTGTCGCCATAAAAAACTTATGCTCTAAAAAAGGCCTCTCCTTGCTTGCAGTAACTCCGCGAATTTTAACGCGGTAACCGCAAAGATTTATTCTATCTAACCCCTTGAAAATACTTTGGTTAAACTTTAATTATGATAACGCGAAAAGGGCGTTTTTTCAATCTATCGTGTAATCAAACTCTTCCATAAATTTCGTGGAAAAATCGCCGGCACGAAATTTCTCATCCGCCATGATCTTTTTATGCAGCGGAATCGTCGTTTTGATTCCTTCTACGACCATCATATCCAACGCTCTCTGCATTCTCGCGATCGCGAGTTCGCGTGTCCTGGCGTGAACGATCAGCTTGGCGATCATTGAATCATAATACGGCGGAACGGTATAGCCCGGATAAACAGCCGTATCGACGCGAACGCCCGGACCGCCGGGAATATTGAACGCCGTGATCTTACCCGGACTCGGAGTAAATTTCACCGGGTCTTCGGCATTGATGCGGCATTCGATCGAATGCCCGACGATCTGAACTTCGTCCTGCAGATAACCGATATTCTCGCCGGTCGCGATCCTTATCTGATTTCGCACGATGTCGGCGAGCGTCACCATTTCCGTCACGGGATGCTCGACCTGAATACGCGTGTTCATCTCCATGAAGTAAAAGCTGCCGTCTTCATCGAGCAGAAATTCGAATGTACCAGCGCTCGAATAACCGATCTCTTTGCACGCATTGACCGCGACCGCACCCATCGCCTCACGCTGTTCGGGCGTGATGACCGGCGATGGAGCTTCTTCGAGCAGCTTCTGATGCCGACGCTGGATCGAACATTCACGTTCGCCGAGGTGAATGACGTTGCCGTGCTCGTCCGCCAATACCTGAATTTCTATATGACGTGGACGTTCGACATAGCGTTCGATATATACCGTTCCGTTCTTGAACGCCGCGAGAGCCTCGGCCTGAGCGGTTTCAAGATTCGTCTTTAATTCGCCTTCCTCGCGAACTATACGCATTCCGCGTCCGCCGCCGCCGGCCGCTGCTTTGATTATCACGGGAAAGCCGATCTCTTTTGCGAGCATGATCGCTTCTTCCGGCGACTCGATAGGGTCGGGACTGCCCGGCAAAATTGGAACTCCGGCCGCAAGCATCGTTCGCCGTGCTTCGACCTTATCGCCCATCATCGCGATCACATCTGCTCTTGGGCCGATGAATTTGATGTTGCAGTCTTCGCAGATCCGCGCAAACGTCGCCGACTCCGCCAGAAATCCGTAACCGGGATGGATCGCGTCAACATTCGTGATCTCAGCCGCGCTGATGATCGCGGGAATATTCAAATAGCTTTGCGCCGATGGTGCTGCACCGATACAGATGGCTTCATCGGCGAATCGTACGTGCAAAGCTTCGCGGTCTGCCTCGGAATGCACGGCAACCGTCTGGATGCCCATTTCCTTGCACGTCCAGATTATCCGGCAAGCGATCTCGCCGCGGTTTGCTATCAAAATTTTGCGAATCTCTCGCGTCATAAAAACTTAGCCACGAATTTCACAAATTACACGAATCTGAAGAGAAATAATTCGTGACATTCGTGGAATTCGTGGCAAAAAATCTTACTTCCTTATCCCAAAAAGCGGCTGGCCGTATTCTACCGGCTGGCCGTTTTCGACATATATCTTTACGATCTCGCCCGCCGTTTCGGCCTGGATCTCATTCATCAGCTTCATCGCTTCGACAATGCAGACTACGGTTTCGGCTGATACCTGGCTGCCTTCGGAAACATACGACGGCTTATCGGGAGCGGCCGAGCGGTAAAAAGTTCCGACGATCGGCGATGTTATTTTGAAAAGATTTGCGTCCTCGTCAACCGGAGCGGCAACAGCCGGGGCTGCTTCAACGGGAGCCGTAGTTTGCAATGCTGCTGCGGGTGCCTGTTGATAGGCTTGCGGTGCCGTAAATACCGGGGCCGCGACCTGCTTGCTCAAACGAACACGGATATTCTCGTTCTCGAATTCAAAATCCGTAAAGCCGTGTTCATTCACGAGGTCCGCAAGTTCGCGGATCTCGTCCATGTTAAGCGAAGCCTCGGAGGGCTGCGTTTTGGCAGTCTTCCCTTTTGCCGCCGGTTTTTCTTTCGCTTCCGCCGAAGCCGTGATGTCTCCCATCGTGAGCGTCCTCCTCTTCAAGGCCTAACCTTTTGCGGCCAGTTCGCGGGGGTTGTCAACGAGTTCGATAACGGCCATTTCGGCATTGTCGCCGCTTCGACGTCCAAGCTTGATGATGCGGGTATAACCGCCGTTGCGATCCTGATAGCGGGTTCCAAGCTCGTCAAACAGACGCTGAACGGCTTTAACACCGGCCGTACGTTCGATCTGATCTTTCGCCTCGCCTGTCTTACCGCGAAAACGGCTCTGTTCAGCCTTGAAAGTGCTGTTTCCGGCGTGAAAGTAGCGAGCGGCCAGACGGCGAAGATGAACTTCGTCTATCTTTGCTGTGTCGCCCGACAGGCCTTTCGCCTTTCGGGCCAGCGTGATCGCTTTTTCGACGAACGGGCGAAGCTCTTTCGCCTTAGGAACCGTCGTTACGATATGTTCCTTTTCAGCGTTGATCAGCGATGTCGCCAGATTCCTAAGCATCGACATCCGATGTTCGGTCGTCCTGCCCAATTTACGATGTGCTTTTAAATGTCGCATAAAATTAAAGGATAAAGGCTAAGGGATAAAGGATAAAAGCTGAGGGCGCATCTTCGGCTTCATCCTTCATCCTTCATCCTTTTAGTCTAAGTCTTTCCCGCCCGATCCGGGGATCGGATTGCCCTGGTCGTCAAAATCCATTCCGAAATCGAGGCCCATTCCGTGGAGCAGATCTTTGATCTCGGTCAGCGATTTCTTGCCGAAATTCTTTGTATGGAGCATGTCCTTTTCGCTGCGTTTGATGAGGTCGCGGATCGAACGAATGTCCGCGTTCTTCAGGCAGTTGTACGAACGGACCGAAAGCTCCAGCTCATCGACCGGCTTATCAAGCAGGTCGTTCCGCATAAGCGGCGGACGAGCAATGTCTTCGTATTTATATTCTTCTTCTTCCTCTTCGAAATTGATAAAGATCGACATATGATCCTTTATCAATTTCGCCGCGAGGCCGATCGAATCTTCCGGCTTTACGGAACCGTCCGTCCAGACCTCGATCACGAGTTTATCGAACTCGGTATTCGAACCCTGACGGGTTTTATCGACCGTGTAGTTAACTTTCTTGATCGGCGTGTGAACCGAATCGACCGGGATGTATCCAACAGAAAGATCTTCGTCGTTATTAAGCTCAGCGGAAACATAACCGCGTCCGCGCTTCAGCCTCATTTCGACGCTGAACGTGCCCGAACCGCTGATCGTCGCAATATGGATGTTCGGATCCAAAATCTCGACGTCGCCGTCGGTCTGAATGTCGGAGCTCGTCACTTCGCCCTTACCTTTTTTTGATATGGTCAGCGTTTTCGGCCCGCCGCCGTGAAGTGTGAACGGAACCTGTTTCAAATTAAGGATCACGTCGGTCGCGTCTTCGACAACGCCATTGATCGGTGAAAATTCGTGTTCGACCCCTTCGATCTTAACGGCTGTTACCGCCGCTCCCTCGATCGACGAGAGCAATGCTCGTCGGATAGAGTTGCCGATCGTCGTACCAAATCCGCGCTCGAACGGTTGTGCGTAGAACTTACCGTAACGCTCGGTCAGCGTTTCGGTCTCAACATTCAAACGGCCCGGCATTTGGAAATCAGTCCAGTTATTAGTCTGTGTCATATTTGTTCTTTTTAAAATGATCCAAGAGTTGGCCTTGTCCCCGGGTTCAGCTAGCAAGAACAAACTCCCCTAACCCGGATACTTCGGCCAACCCGAATAACTACTTGCTGTAAAGCTCAACGATCAATTGCTCGTTGATATTTGCGTCAATGTCCTGTCGCGTCGGCAACGATGCGATCGCAACCGAAAGGTCTTTGCCTTCCGGCGAGATCCATGTCGGCCGTCCGCGTCCCGCAGCCGTCGACCAAGCTCCCTCGACGTGCGTGTTTTTCTGCGTTTTATCTTTTACGGTAACAACGTCACCGACCTTCACCTGAAACGAAGGGATATCGACCTTTCGGCCGTTAACTTCGATATGTCCGTGATTGACGATCTGACGTGCCTGTCGGCGCGATGTGGTAAACCCGGCGCGATAGACGACGTTGTCCAGGCGGCGTTCGAGCATGAACAAAAGGTTCTCGCCCGTGACGCCCTTCTGGCTTCGCGCCTTTTCGAAATAATTTCGGAATTGTTTTTCGAGAATGAAGTAAATGCGTTTGACCTTCTGCTTCTCGCGAAGCTGCTGGCCGTAACCCGCAAGCATCTTGCGGCGTGCCGCACCGTGCTGTCCCGGCGGGTTGGTTCCGCGCTTTTCAATCGCGCACGAGGGCTTAAAACATCTGTCGCCCTTTAAAAATAACTTACCACCTTCGCGGCGGCACAATCTGCAGACCGCATCTCTATATCTAGCCATATTTTATTTTTCTGCCTCCGTAAGTTTACGGAAAAGTTTACAGGTCAATGACCCTTCGTCCTTTCGATAAAAACTACCGTTTGGAGTTCCAGCTTTAGCTGGCATCGGTTACGACGAAACATTCGTGGCAACGCAAGGCCGCCTAAAGGCGGGACTCCAAACAAAAAATCAAACTCTTCGTCGTTTCGGCGGACGGCACCCGTTGTGCGGGATCGGCGTGGTGTCGCGGATCGAGTTCACGCGAATACCTGCCTGAGCGATCGCACGGATGGCCGATTCACGGCCGCCGCCCGGCCCTTTGACCCGAACTTCAACCTCACGCATCCCGGCTTCGGTAGCCTTGCGGGCTGCTTCGCCAGCGGCCTGCTGAGCGGCAAAAGGCGTTCCCTTTCGCGATCCGCGAAACCCTCTCGCACCTGACGATGACTGAGCAATAAGATTGCCCTGCGTATCGGTGATAGAGATAAGCGTGTTATTGAAAGAAGCCGAAATATGAACGATCCCAAACGGGATATTCTTCCGCTCTTTCTTCTTAAAAGTCTTTTTCTTTGGTGCTGCTTTAGCCATAAAATCAGTTGCCAGTGGTCAGTGGCCAGTTGTCAGTCAGCAAAAACTGCCAACTGCTTACTGCCAACTGCCTACTATTTCTTGCCTGGAGCCTTCTTCTTGGCGACCGCTGCTTTGCGCGGGCCTTTACGTGTTCTTGCGTTGGTCGATGTGCGTTGTCCGCGGACCGGCAAGCTGCGGCGATGACGCAGGCCGCGATAGCAGCCGATGTCCATCAGACGCTTGATGTCCATCTGAACGCGCTTTCGCAGATCGCCCTCGATGTCGCCTTCCTGGTCGAGCACCGTACGTATCTTGTTTAATTCGTCTTCGCTCAGATCGCGGATCTTCGAATCGACACTGACCCCGGCCTTGCCGAGAACGCTGGTCGCCCGCGATCTTCCGACGCCGTAAATATACGTCAAACCAATTTCAACCCTTTTATTGGGCGGTAAATCTACACCTGCTACACGAGCCATACTATCTCCTGATTTTAATTACCCTTGACGCTGTTTATGCTTCGGATTTTCGCAAATGACGCGCACAATGCCCTTGCGGTGGATCACCTTGCACTTATCGCACATTTTCTTTACTGATGGACGTACTTTCATAACTTCCTTTGTTCGGAGTTCCAGCTTTAGCCGGTCTCGACGATTCGAGCACGGTAGCCGTTACCTCGATAGCTTCTCCTTTAGACATACTCTCTAAAGGCCAACCCCGCTGTTTGGTTGGACAAACTTCTAATGTTACCGCTTCATCCGGTAATTTTCAAGTTAAGCCGCACTTTTTGCCGCTATTCCATTGCCGAGGGCCTTTTTCTGCTCTTTTGTGAGCGTCAGGATCTCGGGGCCGTCCGGTGTCACGGCGATCGTATGTTCGGCGTGGGCGGACGGTTTTCCGTCTTTTGTAACC
>Ga0193752_1000696_pt1 | contig 30690 bp, 37 predicted proteins | sample H1c1metaG_FD_144924 | JGI IMG/M metagenome (GOLD analysis project Ga0193752, IMG submission 144924) | Soil microbial communities from a riparian zone of the East river system, Colorado, United States - H1c1 | ecosystem: Environmental > Terrestrial > Soil > Riparian zone | place: USA: East River... | reverse complement strand
CAGCGCCTGCAGCGCGGCGTCGGCCTCGAGATCCGGCGGGGGGCGTGATGGCGCGCATCATCTGCGGACACTTCGACGAGAGCCTCAAGGCCGACGCCGCGCTGCAGGCGCTGCAAGGCGCCGGCTTCGCGCGCAGCGAGATCGATTCCTTCTATACCCCGCCGCCGGGCCAGAACGCGCTGCACCCGCTGGGGGGCGACGTGCACAGCGACGCCGGCGCGCGCAAGGCCGGCGCCGGCGCGGCGCTCGGCGCCGCCATCGGCGCGGCGATCGGCGCGGTCGTCGCCTTCGGCGGCATCCGCTCCGGCATCATCCCGCCCTCGGACTTCAGCGCGGTGGCGGTGCTGGTCGCGGCCGCACTCGGCGCGTATGTCGGCTCCTTCGTCGGCGCCATGCTGAGGATGCGCCACGGCAGCGCGCGCAATGCCACGCGCGAGCACCCCGACGAGGCGCCGGCGGGCCGCATGATCGCCGTGCTGATCGCGCTGCCCGAGGACGAAGCGAGCGCCCTCGACGCCCTGCGCCGCTCCGGCGCGCGCCACCTCTGGCGCGCCGAGGGCACCTGGCGCAACGGCTCCTGGCTGGATTTCGATCCGCGCACGCCGCTCGCCGCGGTCTAGCGATTCGCCGCAGCCGCACATCGAAGGCACTCGCCGCACGCAGCGCGGAGCTCGCGTTCGCCGTGCCGCAGGTCATCGCCTATCGCGCCTTGGGGATGGACCGCAAGGAATTCCACCGTATGGGCGCCGAGAAATTCCTCGCCTTCGGCGAATCGTGGAACGCGATGTTCGTGCAGGCCGCCCTGGAGAACCAGCGGCTGGCGCTTTCCGCCATGCAGGCATTCTGGTTTCCCTGGCTGCCGCGGTCTTCCGCATCGCGCCAGCTCGGCAACGCCGCAAGGGGCGTCCTGGGCGCAGGCCTGGCGCCGGTCCACCGGCGCGCGCTCGCGAATGCGAAACGGCTCCGGCGCAGGCGCAAGTAGGCCTCGGGTCGCGAGGATCTGGCAAGGGCGCAGCCGCGAGCCGTGATCCGCAAGCTGCCGTCGGGCGGGTAAAATCCCGTAGAACAAGCTGCCCGACCTGATGAAAAGCATCTCCGCGACGTCCCTACTTGCAGCGCTGGTTGTGATGCACGCGCTCGCGCCGGTCACCGAAGCCGCCGATCTCAGAGTCCTGAGCGGGAACGGCGCCCGGGCCGCGGTGCTCGGCCTGACGGTGTCGTTCGACCGCGCGACCGGGAACAAGACGACCATCGATTTCGCGGTCAACCCGGAGACGCGGGCGAAGATCCTCGCCGGGCAGGTGTTCGACATAGCGATCCTCAACCCGCCGGTGCTGGACGACCTCATCAAGCGCGGCCGGATCGTCGCCGAGACGCGCGCCGTCATCGGCCGCGCGGGAATCGGCGTGGGCGTGCGCGACGGCGCGCCGAAGCCGGACATCTCGACCGTGGAGGCATTCAAGCGCACGCTGCTCAGCGCGAAGGCGGTCGCCTATCCCGGCGAAGGCGCGAGCGGCAAGTACTTCGCCAGCCTGGTGCAGCGCCTCGGCATCGCCGCGGAGATGAAGCCGCGCATGCGGCCGATGCCCGGCGAATACAACGTGGAGATGGTGGCGAACGGCGAAGCGGATCTGGCCGTGGCGGTGGCTTCGCGGATCTCGGGCGTGCCCGGCGTGCAGTTCGTCGGCGGCATCCCGCAGGAGCTGCAGACCTGGATCGGGTTCACCGCCGGCCTCAGCAGCAACGCCAGGGAGCCCCAGGCGGCGCGCGCGATGCTTCGCTTCTTCACCTCGCCGGAAGCCGCGGCCATGCTGAAGGCCAACGGCGTCCAGCCGTTCGTGGAGTAAGCGGCCTGTCATAGACTATCCGGGTGCGGACAGCCCTCCTCCTGCTCCTCGGATTGCTGAGCTTCCCCGCCTGCGCGGCGGACATCTATCGCTGGGTGGACGAGAACGGCAAGGTCCACGTCTCGGACGTGGTGCCGGAGAGGTACCGCAAGTCGGCGAAGCGCATCGAGCCGCGCCAGCATGAAGTGTCGCCGCAGGAGCGGGCCGAGGCCGAGGCGCGCGCCGCGGCGGACCGCAAGCGCGCCAAGGCATCAGCGGCGGCGGCGGCAACCGCTGCCGTGCCTCCAGCAGCGCAGCCGGCCGTACCCGAGCCCCCGGCCGAGACCGAGTGCGAGCAGGCGCACCGGCTCTACAAGGAAAGCATGGACTGCTTTGCGCCCTTCGTGACCGATCGGGGCGCGGTCAAGGGCGACGCGTTCAAGTACTGCACGTCGCTGCCCGACCCTTCGCGGCGCTGCGGCCCGCCGAAGCCGGAGCCTAGCGACCGCTGAAGTTCTTCTCGGCGAATTCCCAGTTCAGCCGTTCGTTGATCACCGCTTCGACGTACTTCTCGCGCTGGTTGCGGTAGTCGACGTAGTAGGCGTGCTCCCACACATCGATGGTGAGCAGGCAGGGAACGCCCTGCGCCATCGGCGATTCGGCATTGGCGGTCGCCATGATGTCGAGCTTGCCGTTGCGGTTGACCAGCCAGGCCCAGCCGCTGCCGAACTGGTTGTTCGCCGCGTCGGCGAAGGCCTTGGCGAACTTGTCCCAGTCGCCGAACGCCTTGGCGATGTGATTGAGCATGGTCTCGGAGGGCTTGCCGCCCTTGGGGGAGAGCGACTGCCAGTAGAAGGTGTGGTTCCACGCCTGGCCGGAATTGTTGAACAGCTTGCCCGAGCTGTGCCGTACCACGTCCTCGAGCGAGGCGGCGTGCACGTTCTCCTTCTGCAGCAGCTCGTTCATGGTGTCGAAGTACTTCTTGTGGTGCTTGTCGTGGTGCAGCGTGAGCGTCTCTTTCGAGATCACCGGCTCCAGCGCGTCATAGGCGTAGGGCAGCGCGGGCAGGTCGAAATGGGCGACGCGAACGGCTTTTGCAGTGGCGGTCATGCGGTTTTCCTTTCGTTCAGAGCAGGTATTCCCAGCGGCGGGCGAACCATTCCTTCACTTTCTCCCCGGCTCCCCGCACTTTCCATGCCGCCGGGTCGATCTCGACCGCGGCGGCGATGTCGCGGCGGTAGCGTTTCTCCATCTCCTGCGCGAAGGCCGCGTCCTGCACCACCAGGTCGGCCTCGTAGTTGTGCGCGAAGCTGCGCCAATCCAGGTTGGTCGAGCCGATGCTCGACCAGGCCGAGTCGATGACCGCCGTCTTGGCGTGCAGCAGCGCCTCGCGCCATTCGTGGATGTGCACTCCGGCGGCGAGCAGCTCCTTGTAATGCGAGCGCGCAGCGTACACCGGCGCCCAGAAATCGCTGTAGCCGGGCAGCACCAGCCGGACCTCCACCCCGCGCCGCGCCGCGTCGATGAGCGCCTGCTTGAGCACCGGGTCGGGGACGAAATAGCCCACCGTGAGCCAGACGCGGCTGCGCGCGCGGCCGATCGCACCGAGCAGCTGGCCGTACATCTCGCTCTCGCGCTCGCCGGGGTCGGCGCTGACCACGCGCATCGCCGTCGAGCCGCGGGGCGCGAGCGGCGGGAAATAGGTGGCGCGGCCGGCCGGCCCGCAGTCCTGCAGCGCCCAGGAGTCGAGGAACAGGCGCTGGAAGCCCTCGACCACCGGGCCTTCGACCTGCACCTGGGTATCGCGCCAGCCTTCCTTGGTTTCGCGGCCGGGCTTCAGGCGCGCGCTGCGCGAGCCGGTGGAGTACGCCGCGCTGATGTTGATGCCGCCGGTGAAGGCGACGCGGCCGTCCACCACCAGGATCTTGCGGTGGTCGCGGTTGTTGAGTTTCGCCAGGTCCGAGGCGGGGTTGAACTCGCACACCGCGACGCCCAGCGAGCGCAGGCGCTCGAAGTACTCGGGCGGGGTCTTGATCGAGCCGACGCTGTCGTAGATCACGTTGACCTTTACCCCCTCGTCGATCTTCTTTCCCACGATCAGCGCCAGGCGCTCGCCGATCTCCCCTGCCTCGAGGATGTAGGTCTCCAGGTTGATATGGTCGCGCGCGGCCGTCATCGCCGCGAACATCGCCTCATGGGTGCGCGGCCCGTCGATGAGGATGCGGGCGCTGTTACCGGTGGAAAGCGGCGGCAGCGCTGCCGGCGCCCGCTCGATTACGGGTGCCGGCGCGCAGCCAGCCTGGACTGCGGCTAGGAGGGCTACGACTACTTGACGCGTATGTCGTTCTTGACGGAGCGCACGCCGTCGACCTTCTTCGCGGCATCCGCGGCCCGCGTCGCCTGGTCCTGCGAGTCGACGAAGCCGGAAAGCTGCACGGTGCCTTTGTAGGTCTCGACGTTGACGCCGGCGGCAGTGCGCGCGCCGACGTCGGTGGCGATCGCGGTCTTCACCTTGGCGGTCAGGCCGGCGTCGCTGGCGTACTCGCCGGCGGTTTCGCGCTTGGCCGGGTCCGACGAGCAGGCGGCGAAGCCGCCGATCGCGGCGACTGCGATCGCCGCGCAGAGGGCTTGTCGAAGTTGCATCACTGTTTTCCTTCCCAATCCTTGACCTGGCGCTCGGCCTCGTCGCGCGCCACGCCGTAGCGCTCCTGGATCCTGCCGAGGAGCTGGTCGCGGTTGCCCGCGATGCGGTCGAACTCGTCGTCGGTCAGCTTGCCCCACTGCTCGCGTACTTTGCCCTTCATCTGCTTCCAGCTGCCCTGGATGCGGTCCCAGTTCATTAGCGTCTCCTTTTGATAAATGAGTGCGGCACACGGATACAGCAAACCGCGTGCCGGTAGCACCTTTTGTCCTACAGCGGAACTTGTTACACGCCCGCGGGCTGGGCGACGCGGGCGACGGTGGCGAGCAGCGCCAGGGCCTCGACCGGCCGGCGCAGCCGGGCGTCGCGCCCGGCGGCATGCAGCGCCTTCACCAGCAGGCAACCGCCGCGCAGGCCGATGTCGGAAATCACTACATCGGGGCGCCAGGCGCCCAGGGGCTCCGCGGCGCGCGCCGCGGTCTTGGTTTCCGCGCCGGCCACGCCGAGGACTTTCGCCATGCGCTCGCGCGATCCCGCGTCGCCGTCGACCACCAGCACGCGCACCCCGGCGAGCACGGTGCGCAGCTGCACCGGGCCGCCGCGCTCGATCGCTTCGCGCAGCGCCTCGGCGATGAAGCGGTCCTTCAGGCGGCCGGCCTCTTCGGCGGCGAGGCGCAGCTTGCGCTCGCGCTCGAGCGCGCGCAGGAGCTCGCGCTCGGCGCGCTTGCGCTCGTCGATGTCGATGCACACGCCCGCATAGCCGAGGAACTGCCCGTCGCCGGAGTAGCGCGGCACGCCGCGGTCGAGCATCCAGCGGTACTCGCCGTCGCTGCGGCGCAGGCGGTACTCGATCTCGAAAGGCTCGCGCGAGTCGAAAGAGCGCACGCAGGTGTCCAGCCAGCGGCCGAGATCCTCCGGGTGCACGCCGCGCGACCAGCCGTCGCCCAGGGCCTGCTCCGAGCTGTAGCCGGTATAGGCAAGCCACTGCCGGCTGAGCGACTCGCACGACATGTCCGGCCGCGCCGTCCAGGCCATCACCGGTAACTGCTCGTCGAGTTCGAGGTCGCGCATCATCGGTTCATTTCACCCGGCATCCAGCAGGAGTTATGCCGCGGCGCGCTGTAGGGGAAACGCTACGCCGCGTCGCTTCGCAGCGGCTGGAATTTCCTACAAAACGCGGCAAGCGTTACACCGCGAAGCGCTGTCCAATCTCGGCATGGAGTTTGCTCAGGTGATCTCTGCTCTCACCACCCACTCATTTGAAGGAGTTCGTCATGCTTAGCTGGGCCCTAGCGTTCTTCATCGTAGCCATCGTCGCCGCAGTATTCGGCTTCACCGGCATTGCCGCCGGCGCCGCCGAGATCGCCAAGATCCTGTTCGTAGTATTTGTGGTGCTGTTCCTGGTCTCGCTGGTCGCGGGCCTGCTGAGAAGGCCGTAACCCTCTTTCAATCCTCAAGGAAACCCTATGAAGATCCAGCTCATGAGCATCGCAGTCGCCCTCGCGTTCGCCGCCGGCGCCGCGCAGGCGCAAAACACGTCGGCCCGCCAGGTGAAGAACGCCGACCAGGACCGCATCGAGGCCGAGTACAAGGCGGCCAAGGAAAGATGCGACACCATGCAGGGCAACGCCAAGGACGTCTGCCAGAAGGAAGCCAAGGGCAAGGAGAAGGTCGCCAAGGCCGAGCTCGACGCCAAGACCAATCCTTCGGCGGCCAACCAGCGCAAGGTGCAGGAAGCCAAGGCCGATGTCGCGTATGACGTCGCCAAGGAGCGCTGCGAGGACAAGAAGGGCAACGACAAGGACGTGTGCGAGAAGGATGCCAAGGCGACCCACGAGCGCGCCAAGGCGGACATCAAGCGCGCCGATGCGAAGCCGACGTCGGCCGGCGCGGGGTCGACCAAGTAATGGCCGGTACGCACCTGTCCGACATCCAGACGCTGCGCAAGCGGGCCCGGGAGCACATCGCGCAGGGCGCGGTGACTCCCGGGTACCAAGCCGACCGCAGCGTGGTGCTCAAGCTGCTGAACGAAGCCCTCGCCACGGAGATCATCTGCACGCTCCGCTACAAGCGCCATTACTTCATGGCCAAGGGCATCCACGCCGAAGGCGTGGCGGCGGAATTCCTCGAGCACGCGAACGAGGAGCAGCAGCACGCCGACCAGATTGCACAGCGCATCGTGCAGCTGGGCGGCGAGCCCGACTTTTCCCCCGACGGCCTGTCCGGCCGCAGCCACGCGGAGTACGTCGAAGGCGACACGCTCGAGGACATGATCAAGGAAGACCTGGTCGCCGAGCGCATCGCCATCGACAGCTACCGCGAGATCATCGCCTATCTCGCCGACGCGGATCCCACCTCGCGCCGCCTGATGGAGGAGATCCTGGCGAAGGAAGAGGAGCACGCCGACGACCTGTCCAGCCTGCTCGAGGACATCGCCAGGTAACCGGCATGCCGCGCGCACTCTGGAAAGGCGCTATCAGCTTCGGGCTGGTGAACGTGCCGGTGGAGCTCATCCCGGGCGAAAAGCGCTCGGGTGAGCTCCATTTCACCCTGCTCGACAAGCGCGACATGGCGCCGGTGGGCTACCAGCGCGTCAACAAGTCGAGCGGCAAGGCCGTGCCCTGGAAGGACATCGTCAAGGGCTACGAGTACGAGGACGACCGCTACGTGGTGCTGTCCGACGAGGACTTCCGCCGCGCCAATGTGCAGGCCAGCAAGACCGTCGAGATCCTGGCCTTCGTCGAGCGCGCCGACATCCCGCCGCAGCATTTTTCGACGCCCTACTACCTGGTCCCCGGCAAGCGCGGCGAGAAACCCTACGCGCTGTTGCGCGACACGCTGGCCAAGGCCGGCAAGGTCGGCGTCGCCAGCTTCGTCATCCGCACCAAGCAGCACCTGGCCGCCCTCATGCCGCAGGGCGACGTGCTCCAGCTCATCACGCTGCGTTACGTCGACGAGCTGCGCGAGCCGAAGGATATCGAGGTGCCCGCGGCGAAGGTCACCGCCAAGGAGCGCGAGCTGGCCATGAAGCTGGTCGAGGACATGAGCGACGAATGGCGGCCGAAGAAATTCCACGACACCTACCGCCAGGACATCCTGAAGCGGGTGAAGGCAAAGGTGAAGGCCGGCCAGACCGAGGAGATCACCGAGGCCGACAAGGATGAAGCCCGCCCGAAAGCGGAGGTGATCGACCTGATGGCTGCATTGAAAAAGAGCGTTTCCATGAAGCCAGCCAGGAAAACCGCCCGAAAGCGCAGAGCCGCCTGATGCCGCGCAGACAGATCCGCTACGCCGTCGTCGGCCTGGGCCACATCGCCCAGGTGGCGATCCTGCCCGCCTTCGCCAACGCGCGGCGCAACTCCGCATTGAAGGCCCTTGTATCAGGCGACGCCGTGAAGCGTGCGGAGCTGGGTAAGAAATACGGAGTTGAAGCAACTTATTCCTACGAGCAGTACGACGAGTGCCTGGCCAGCGGCATCGACGCGGTCTACATCGCGCTGCCCAACCACCTGCACTGCGAGTACGCGGTGCGCGCGGCCCGCGCCGGCGTGCACGTGCTGTGCGAGAAGCCCCTGGCGCTCACCGAGGAGGAATGCGAGCGCATGGCCGCCGCGGCGCGCGAGGCCGGCGTCAAGCTGATGACCGCCTACCGCCTGCACTTCGAGCGCGCCAACCTCGAAGCAGGCGAGATCGCCCGCTCCGGCCGCATCGGCCGGCCGAAGCTTTTCACCTCGACGTTCTGCACGCCGGTCGAGCCGGGCAACATCCGCGCGCGGCGCGAGACCGGCGGCGGCACCTTCTGGGACATCGGCATCTACTGCATCAATGCCGCGCGCAACCTGTTCCGCGCCGAGCCGATCGAGGTGCAGGCGAGCACTTCGGGCAAGGCCGGCGAGGTAGAGGAAACGGCGAGCGCCGTGCTGCGCTTCCCCGGCGAGCGCACCGCCGCCTTCACCTGCAGCTTCGGCACGCAGAAGATTTCCGAGTACCGCCTGGGCGGCGAGAAGGGCGACCTCGCAGTCGAGCCCGCGTACGAATACGCGGTGGCTCTACGCCACCGCCTGACCATCGACGGCGAGACGCGCGAGCGGCGCTTCGCGCGCCGCGACCAGTTCGCCCCCGAGCTGCTGTATTTCTCGGACTGCGTGCTGCAGAACCATCAGCCCGAGCCCGGCGCCGACGAAGGGCTCGCCGACGTGCGCGTGATCCGCGCCCTGTACCAATCCGCCGAAACCGGCAGTCCCGTCGAGCTGGCCCCGTATGAGAAGCACGAGCGGCCCAGCCTCGAGCAGGAGATCCGCCGGCCTCCCGTGGAAAAACCCGAAGTCATCAACGCAGCACCGCCCTCTGGGCATTAACTAGGAGACGTTCCATGAAAGCCAAAGCACTAGCCGTCCTGATCCCCGCAATTTTTGTGGCCACCGCCGCCATCGCGCAGACCAAGGAGCCGGCGGCCTCCGACAGCAAGCCGGCCGTGCCGAGCGCGCAGGACCGCGCCAGCAACCGCGAAGCCGTGTCCGATACCACCATCACCGGCAAGGTGAAGACCGCGCTTGCCACCGACGTGGGCCTGAAGACCGTGACCGGCATCAACGTCGACACCGACGCCGGCGGCGTGGTGACGCTGTCGGGCAAGGTCGACTCGGCCGACGTGAAGAAGCGCGCCGAGCAGGTGGCGAAGAAGGTCGGCGGCGTGAAGTCGGTCAAGAACAACCTGACGGTCACCAAAGGCTAAATAGGAGACGTTCCATGAAAGCCAAAGCACTAGCCGTTCTGATTCCCGCGCTGTTCCTTTCCACCGCCGCGCTCGCGCAGAGCTCCACCACACCGCGCGACCCGGCCACCCGCGAGCCGTCGACCGAGGCGGCGCCGAACGACGCCAAGGGCGGCGGCAGCGTAAGCCGCGAAGACATGTCCGACGCGGCCATCACCACCAAGGTGAAGAGCGCGCTCGCCGCGGACGTGGGCCTGAGGACCGTGACCGGCATCAACGTCGACACCGACGCCGGCGGCGTGGTGACGCTCAAGGGCCAGGTCGCCAGCGACGACGTGAAGAAGCGCGCCGAGCAGGTGGCGAAGAAGGTCAGCGGCGTGAAGTCGGTGAAGAACGAGCTGCAGGTCACGAAGGGCTGAAGCCATGGCCTCGGGCGTGCCGCTGCTGTCGGTCGCCCGGACCCGTGACGGCGTCTGGAGCGTGAACGAGCGCGGACCGGACCGCGTGGCCATCGCGTATTTCCCCAGCCAGTGGGGCGCGATGAGGCACGCGGTGCGGGTCGCGCGCGCCAAGCGCCGCTGCCGCGTCGCGGTCCTGGCGCCCGACGGCGCCGTGCGGCTCAGCCGCGACTACGACAGTCCCGAGCCCGGCGTGGAGACGCCGTGAGCAGCGCCGCTTTCGCGCTGATCACCGGTCTCGTCTACTCCCTGCTAGGCATCGCCGGCCTTTTCCCGGCCGGGCTGGTGAACGGCTATCTGGGATTGTTCCCGATGAACGTACCGCTCAGCGTGCTGCACCTGGCGGTCGGCATCTGCGGCCTGGCAGCCGCCAGCCTGCCGCGCTACGGGCGTATGTACGCGCGCTCACTCGGCGTGACTCTCGCCGTGCTCGGCGCGATGGGCCTGATCGCGGGACTCGACAGCGCGTTCGGCCTGATGCCGCTGCACGGCCACAATGTCTGGCTGCACCTTGGCACCGGCGCCATCGCCGCTTATTTCGGCTGGCGCGCGGAAATCCCGGTGCTGCACGAGCAGTTTCAGCAGGACGATGATCGCCGCTATGGCACCGGCGACCGGCGTCAGACCGTCACCACGGTCTCGCGCGAGCGCCGCCGCGGCGCCTACGACCGCCGCACCCCGCTCGGGGCCTGAACATGAAGCCGCTCGCCGCCGCCCTTTCGCTCCTGCTCGTCGCCGCCTGCGGCGATGTGTCGCGCCTTCCGGAGCTGGCGCAGACAGGCCCCAACCCCGAGTTGCCGGCGCCCCAGTCCTCGCTCATCCCGACGGTGAAGATCGCGCCGGCGAAAGGCTGGGCCGAGGGCGCGACACCGAAGGCCGCGGCGGGATTCGCAGTCGCCGCCTACGCCACGGGACTCGATCACCCGCGCTGGGTGTACACGCTGCCCAACGGCGACGTCCTGGTCGCCGAGACCAACGCCCCGCCGAAGCCGGAAGACGGCAAAGGCGTGAAGGGCTGGGCGATGAAGAAATTCATGAAGCGCGCCGGCGCCGGGGTGCCGAGCGCGAACCGCATTACTCTGCTGCGCGACGCGGACGGCGACGGCAAGGCGGAGACGAAGACCGTGTTCCTCGACGGCCTGAACTCGCCCTTCGGCATGGCGCTGGTCGGGACCACGCTCTACGTGGCGAACACGGATGCAGTCGTGAAGTACGAATACAAGGAAGGGCAGACCCGTATCGATGCGCCGGGCACAAAGGTCGCCGACCTGCCCGGCGGCCCGCTCAACCACCACTGGACGAAGAACATCATCGCCAGCCCCGACGGCAAGCGGCTCTACGCGACGGTGGGCTCCAACAGCAACGTCGCCGAGAACGGCATGGACAAGGAGGAGCGGCGCGCCGCCATCCTCGAGATCGACCCCGCGAGCGGCGCGTCGCGCCTGTTCGCCTCGGGCCTGCGCAATCCCAACGGCATGGGCTGGCAGCCGCAGAGCGGCGCGCTCTGGACGGTGGTCAACGAGCGCGACGAGCTCGGCAGCGACCTGGTCCCCGACTACCTGACCTCAGTCAAGGACGGCGGCTTCTACGGCTGGCCGTACAGCTACTACGGGCAGAACGTCGACAAGCGCGTCGAACCGCCGCGTCCCGACCTGGTGGCGAAGGCGATCCGGCCCGACTATGCGCTCGGCTCGCACGTTGCCCCGCTCGGACTGGTCTTCTATGAAAAGAACCTATTCCCGGAAAGATACAAGGGCGGAGCGTTCATCGGCCTGCACGGCTCGTGGAACCGCAAGCCGCTGAGCGGCTACCGCGTGGTGTTCGTGCCCTTCCAGGACGGCAAGCCCTCCTCGCCCGCCATCGCGGACATCCTCACCGGCTTCGTCGGCGAGGACGGCAAGGCGATGGGGCGGCCGGTCGGCGTCGCGGTCGACGGCAAAGGCGCCCTTCTGGTCGCCGACGACGTCGGCAACGTGATCTGGCGCGTCACGCCCACGCCCTAGCCGGAATAGTTCTTGCGGCACGGGGGTAGCTAAAACGGAGGGTACCCCCATGCTAGTCAGAGAAGCGATGAGCCGCAACGTACGCGTAGCGAACCCGGAACAGCAGATCAGCGAGGCGGCGCAGTTGATGGACGAGATCGATGCCGGTGCACTGCCGGTGGGCGAGAACGATCGCCTCGTCGGCATGATCACCGATCGCGACATTACGGTGCGCGCCGTTGCCGCCGGCAAGGGCCCGGACACGCCGGTGCGCGAAGTCATGACCGCCGAAGTCAGATACTGCTTCGAGGACGAGGATCTGGTCCACGTCGCGAAGAACATGGCCGAGCTGCAGGTGCGCCGCCTGCCGGTGGTGAACCGCGACAAGCGCCTGGTCGGCATCCTCGCCCTCGGTGACATCGCTGCCCAGGAAGGCTCGCGCGTCACCGGCCGAGCCGTCGAAGGCATCTCCCGGCCCGGCGGAAAGCACAGCACTTAGGTGCAATCCGTCGTTCCCGCGAAAGCGGGAACCCATGGGCCCCCGCTTTCGCGGGGGTGACCGCGCCGCCGCTAGCTGAACAGCTGCCGCGACGCCAGTCGCGCGCCCGCCACCAGCGATTCGAGCTTCGCCCAGGCGATCTGCGGATGGCTGCGGCCGCCGAAGCCGCAGTCGGCGCCGGCCATGACGTTCTCGCGCCCGACGCGCTTGGCGTAGCGCGCGATGCGCTGCGCCACCAGCTCCGGATGCTCGACCACGTCGGTCGAATGCGTGATCACGCCGGGCACCAGGATCTTGCCGTCGGGCAGCTTGACGTCGTCCCACACCGAATACTCGTGCTCGTGGCGCACGTTGGCGCCTTCGATCAGGTAGGCCTGCGCCTTCACCTTGAGCAGCAGGTCGACGATGAACTTGAGCTCGAGGTCGAAGGCGTGGGGGCCGTGCCAGCTGCCCCAGCACAAGTGGTAGCGCACGCGCTCCTGCGGCACGTTGCGCAGCGCGTGGTTCAGCGCCTCGACGCGCAGCGCACAGCGCTTCTTGAACGCCTCCAGGCCCATCTGCATGCCGATGCGGTCCCATAGCGCCGGCAGCCAGGCGTCGTCGACCTGCAGCACCACGCCCGACTGCACGACGCTCTCGTACTCGACGCGCATCGCCTCCGCGATGGCGTAGATGAACTCCTCCTCCGACCTGTAGTGCTCGTTGCGGCGGTAGACCTCGAGGCTGCCGGGCGCGGTCGAGGTGAGGAAGGCGTCTTCCGCCGGCACCAGCCGCTTCAGCTCGCCGATCTCCTTCTGCAGCGACTGCTGGCCGCGGTAGGTGATGGGTGAAGTGCAGACCCAGACCGGACGCAGCTTCTTGATCTGCTCGCCCGGGGAATAGAACAGCGTGCCCTTCTCGGTCGCGTACCGGTAGAAGTCGGCGAACTGCTCGCGGTCCTTGCCCTGCGTGATGAGCGGCTTGTGGCCCGGCTCCGGCGCTCGCGGCTCGAAGCCGCCGAAGCGCGCCTCCATATAGGACAGCCAGTCGCCGCCCTTGGTGAGCTCGCCCTCGTTGATCAGATCGAGCCCGACGGCGCGCTGCCTGGCGACCATGGCGTCGACCGAATCGAGCGTGGGAAGGCTTCCCACGTGGGTGGTGAGGATGCGCCCCTCGCTTCGTTTCATCGGACCCGGACTCTGCGGTTAGAATCCGTCGAAGACTCTCACAGGAGGAGGGAAAAATGAAGCTCGCCATCGCCGCGGCCGTCGCGGCCGCTTTCGCAGTCCCCGCGCATGCGCAGCAGGGCCCGATCAAGATCGGCATGCCGCTCACCCTGTCCGGCCAGTTCGCCGACGCCGCCAGCCAGATGCTGAACGGCGCGAAAACCTACATGAAGATGCACGGCGACACCGTCGCCGGGCGCAAGATCGAGCTCATCACCAAGGACGTCGGCGGCCCCGCCCCCGACGTCGCCAAGCGCCTGTCGCAGGAACTGGTGGTGCGCGACAACGTCGACATCCTCGCCGGCTACGTGCTGACGCCCAACGCCATGGCCGGCGGCGACGTCTCGGCCGAGGCGAAGAAGTTCATGGTGGTGATGAACGCCGCCACCTCGGTGGTGATCACCAAGTCGCCGTACATGATCCGCACCTCGGTGACGCTGCCGCAGGTGATGGAGACCTTCGGCACCTGGGCGGCGACCAAGGGCGGCCTCAAGCAGTCCTACACCATGGTGACCGACTACGGCCCCGGCCACGACGCGGAAGGCGCGTTCCAGCGCGCGTTCAAGGAAGCCGGCGGCAACATCGTGGGCTCGGTGCGCTTCCCGGTCGCCAACCCGGACTTCTCCGCCTTCGTGCAGCGCGCCAAGGACGTCGGGCCGCAGTCGATCTACATCTTCATCCCGGGCGGCGCGCAGCCGGCGGCGCTGGGCAAGGCGTTCGCCGAGCGCGGCATCGACAAAAAGAAGACCCGCATCCTGGGCTCCGGCGAGACCACCGCCGAGGCGGCGCTGAAGAGCATGGGCGACACCGCGCTCGACATCATCACCGCCTGGCACTACGACTACACCGACAAGCGGGCGCTCAACCAGAAGTTCGTCAAGGAGTACAACGCGGTGTCCAACGGCCGCAACCCGGACTTCTTCTCGATCGGCGGCTACGACGGCATGCACGCCATCTACGAGACGCTGAAGAAGACCGGCGGCAAGACCGACGCCGAGGCGATGATCGGCGCGGCCAAGGGGCTGAAGTGGGAGAGCCCGCGCGGGCCGATGATGATCGACCCGGAGACGCGCGACGTGGTGCAGAACGTCTACATCCGCCGCGTCGAGAAGGTCGGCGGCGAGCTGATCAACGTGCCGTTCGACACCATCCCGATGGTGAAGGATCCGGCCGGAGAGCGCAGGAAGCAGCAGAAGTAAGCGACGGCGGCGATGTTTTCGTCGTTGGCGGGCGTGCTCTTCGACGGGTTCGCCTACGGCATGCTGCTGTTCCTGCTGTCGGTGGGGCTGTCGGTGACGCTGGGGATGATGAACTTCGTCAACCTGGCGCACTGCAGCTTCGCCATGGTCGGCGGCTATGCCACGGTCACGCTGGCCAACAAGTTCGGCTGGCCGTTCCTTGCGACGCTGCCGATGGCGTTCCTCGCCGCCGCCCTGCTCTCGATCCCGCTGGAGAGGATCCTCTACCGCAGGCTCTACCGGGCGAGCGACCTCGACCAGTGCCTGCTGACCATCGGCATCGTCTTCATCTCGGTCGCGGCTTTCGCCTGGTTCTACACCACCGAGCAGCAGTCGACGCAGGTGCCGTCCTGGCTGCAGGGGTCGGTGCAGGTTGGCGGCATGAGCTTCGCCGCCTACCGCATCTTCCTGATCGTGGTGTCGCTCGCGGTCACGGGAGCTTTGATCCTGTTATTGGAGAAAACCCGTTTCGGGGCGCAGGTGCGCGCAGCCGTCGACAACCAGCGCATGGCGCGCGGCCTGGGGATCGACGTCGACCGCGCCTTCATGTTCACCTTCGCCCTCGGCGGCGGCCTCGCCGGCCTGGGCGGCGCGCTCGCCATCCAGGTGGTCGGCCTCGACCCGACCTTCGCGCTTTCCTACCTGGTGTACGTGCTGATCGTGGTGGCGGTCGGCGGCCTGGGCTCGATCGGCGGCTCGTTCGTCGCCGCCAGCGTGCTCGGCATCAGCGACATGGCCGGCAAGTACTACTTCCCGTGGCTGGGAGCCTTCCTTATCTACCTCGTGATGGTGGCGCTGCTGATGTGGCGCCCGGTGGGCCTGTTTGGCAAGCGCTGAGCAAAGCGCGACCGGCTACTTCGCGCGGCAGGTGCGCTGGCGCCCGCTCGAGATCGCCTTCTGGCTGGCGGCCCTGCTGCCGTTCGTCGCCACGCCGAGCTACCTGTCGCTCGCCAGCCAGGTGGCGATCACCGCGCTGTTCGCGCTGTCGCTCGACCTGCTGGTGGGCTACGCCGGCCTGGTCTCGCTCGGCCACGCCGCCTTCTTCGGCGTCGGCGCCTACACCGCCGGGCTGATCGCCAAGCACTACTGGACCGAGCCGCTGAGCGGCCTGCTGATCGCCGCCGTTCTTTCCGGAATCGTCGGCTACGCGCTCAGCCACATCATCGTGCGCTTCCGCCACCTCGCGCTGATCATGCTGACCCTCGGCTTCGGCCTGCTGCTGCACGAGGCGGCGAACAGCGCGAGCATGCTCACCGGCGGCGCCGACGGCCTGCAGGGCTTCAAGGTGCCTTCGGTGCTCGGCTTCAGGTTCGACATGTTCGGCAGGACGGCGTACGCCTACTCGCTCGCCGTTCTTTTTGTTTGTTTTTTGATAGCAAGAAGAATTATCCATTCCCCGTTCGGCCTTGCCTTGCGCGGCATCCGCGAGAACGCCGCGCGCATGCCGGCGATCGGCGCCGCGAACCAGGCGCACCTGCGCAAGGCGTATACGCTCGCCGCGGTGATGGCGGGCATCGCCGGCGCGCTGCTCACGCACACCACCTCCACCGTGTCGCTCGAAGTGCTGTCCTTCGGCCGCTCCGCCGACGTGCTGGTGATCCTGATCCTGGGCGGCGCCGGGCGCCTGTACGGCGGCATCCTCGGCGCCATCATCTACATGGTGGCGCGCGACCAGTTCTCCGGCGCCAACCCGCAGTTCTGGTATTTCTGGATCGGCCTGCTCCTGGTGGCGGTCGTGATGTTCCTGCCCAACGGCATTCTCGGCGGCCTGAGTGCTCTCTACAAAAAACATAAATAGGAAATTCGGCTCGCTGGTGGTCGCGCAGGACATCAGCCTGACGCTGCCGAAGGGGGTGCGCTACGCCCTGATCGGCCCGAACGGCGCCGGCAAGACCACGCTCATCAACCTGATGACCGGCATGCTGCGCCCCGACTCCGGGCAGATCTTCCTCGGCGAGGAAGGCAGCGCCACCGACATCACCGCGCTGCGCCCCGACCGGCGGGTGCGCCAGGGCCTGGCGCGCACCTTCCAGATCAACACCCTGTTTCCCCGGCTCACGCCGCTCGAGTCGGTGGCTCTTTCGATTCTGGAGCGGAAGAATTCCTCGGGGATCTGGTGGAAGAGCCTGCCGGGCTACGCAGAGGCCATCGACGAGGCCTACGAGATCCTCGCCTCGCTCAACCTGAAGGAAGTGGTCCACCGGCAGACGAAGGAGCTGGCCTACGGCCAGCAGCGCCTGCTCGAGATCGCGCTCGCGCTGGCCACCCGGCCGCGCGTCCTGCTGCTCGACGAGCCGGCCGCCGGCGTGCCGAAAGACGAGAGCGCGGAGCTGTTCGAAGTGATCGCCAGCCTTTCCTCGGAGCTGACCATCCTGTTCATCGAGCACGACATGGAAGTGGTGTTCCGCTTCGCCAGCCGCATCCTGGTGATGGTCGGCGGCCGCATTCTGGTCGAGGGCACGCCGCACGACATCTCGCGCGACGAGCGCGTGCGCGAGGTCTACCTCGGAAAGGCGCACCGTGCCGCTGCTTGAGCTGCGCGGCGTGCGCGCCGGCTACGGCGACGCGGTGGTCCTGGACGACGTGTCCTTCGAGCTGGCCGAAGGCGGCAACCTCGCCGTGCTCGGCCGCAACGGCGTGGGCAAGTCGACGCTGCTCATGACCATCATGGGCTACACGCGCCTTCACAAGGGCTCGATCGTCTTCAACGGCGCGGACATTTCCGCCCTGGCGCCGCACAAGCGCGCGCGCCTGGGCATCGGCTGGGTGGCGCAGGAGCGCGAGATCTTCCCGTCGCTCAGCGTCGAGGAGAACCTGACCGTCGCCGCCCGCCCCGGGCCCTGGGCCCTGGCCCCGGTCTACGAGCTGTTTCCGCGGCTGAAGGAGCGGCGCGGCAACATGGGCAACCAGCTCTCCGGCGGCGAGCAGCAGATGCTCGCCATCGCCCGCGCGCTGATGACCAACCCGTCGCTGCTGCTGCTCGACGAGCCGCTCGAAGGCCTGGCGCCGATCATCGTCGAGGAGCTGGCCGCCGCCCTGAAGAAGGCGTTCGCTTCCGAGAACACCGCCACCATCCTGGTCGAGCAGCACATCGAGCTCGCGCTCGAGTTCACCAACGACGCGCTGGTCATCGAGCGCGGCGCAATCGTGCACCGCGCGCGCTCGGCCGACTTCGCGCAGGATGCGGCGACGCTGGAGCGCTACGTCGGCCTGAAAGTCGGCTGATCGGTCAGGCGGGCGGGCTCATGCGGCCCGCGCCGGCGCCGCGCTGCCGGCGGGGCCGAGCATTCCGGTCATCTCCGCCAGCGGCACCGGCTTGCCGATGAGGTGGCCCTGCATCTCGTCGCAGCGCAGCAGGCGCAGCATCTTCGCCTGCTCCTCCGTCTCGACGCCCTCGGCAACCACTCTCAGGCGAAGCGAGTGGGCCAGCGAGATCATGGTCGATACGAGGGCCATCGTGGAAGCGTTCTCCAGCATGGCGATGATGAACGACCGGTCGATCTTGAATGCCTGCACCGGCAGCTTCGCGAGGTACGCGAGGGACGAGTAGCCGGTGCCGAAGTCGTCGATCGCGATCCTGACGCCCAGGCCCTGGACCGCGTTGAGCTTGTCGATGTTGCCCTGCACGTCCCCCATCAGCGCGGTTTCGGTGATCTCGAGGTCGATGCCCGTGGGCGCCACGCCGTCCAGGATCGCGGCCTCGATCACCTCGACGAAATTGCGCTGGCGAAGCTGGATGGGCGAGACATTGACCGCCACCCGCGGCGCCTTCAGGCCCCGCTCCACCCAGCCGCGGTGGTCGCGCGCTGCGCGCTGCAGCGCCCAGACGCCCACCTCCAGGATCAGGCCGGTCTCCTCGAGCAGCGGAATGAACTGCGCCGGGGGCACCAGCCCCATCTCGGGGCTCTGCCAGCGAATCAGCGCCTCGACGCCCACGACGCCGCGCGTCTCGAGCTCGACCTTCGTCTGGTAGTGCAGCACGAACTCTTCGCGCTCCAGCGCCTGGCGCAGCTTGCTCTCCAGCGCCAGGTTCTCCGCCGCCCGCTCGGTCATCTTGGGCGCGTAGAAGAGGAACCGGTCGCCGCCCGCCTTGGCCTTCTTCAGCGCAGCCTCCGCGTTGCGGAAGAGCGTCGCGGCGTCCGCGCCGTCACCCGGGAACACGGCGATGCCGAGCCGGACCGAGACCTTCAGCTCGCTGCCGGCGATCTGGAACGGCGGCCCGAAGCACTGTGCGAGCTTCTGCTCGGCGAGGCGCAGGACATCGCTCTCGGTCTGCACGCGCAGCGCCACCACGGCGAAGCGGTCCGCGCCCACCCTCGCGAAGCGGGCCGGCTCGCCGCCCGGGCCCACCAGGCGCGCAGCCACCTGCTTCAGGAGCTCGTCGCCGGCCGGACGGCCGAACGTGTCGTTGATGATCTTGAAGCGCTCCAGGTCGATGATGAACAGGGCGGGCGTGCGCCGCGCCTCCCCCGCGGCCGCCAGGTACTGCGCCAGGCGCTCGTGGAACAGGGCGCTGTTGGCGAGCCCGGTCAGCGGGTCGTAGTAGCCGAGGTACTCGAGCTTCTCCAGGTTCTCGATGTGCTCCAGCGCGAACGAGATGTCGCCGGCGAGCTCCTGCAGCAGCTTCAGCTCCGCGTCGTCGAACACGCCGGTCTCTTCCGAGTACAGGGCCAGCATGCCTGCGGCCTCGCCCAGCACCATCAGCGGCAGGATCACCACCGAGCGGATGCCGTTCTCGAGGTGCTGCGCCCGGTACAGGACCGCGGGGTCGCCCGCCAGGTCGTTGGAGAACAGGATCTTCTTCTCCCGCACGGCGCGCGCGGCAAGGGAACCCCCCTCGGGGGAATCCGCGGCGAGCGAGAACCGGTCCTTGATGAAAGCGAGATAGCCGGCCTCCGCCCCCCGGGACGCGGCCGGTTCGAGCATGGTCGCGCCGGGATTCACCATGCCGACCCAGGCGACCCTGAACTTGCCCACCTCTACGGCGATCCGGCAGGATTCCTCGAACAGCTCGCGGCGATCCTTCACGCGCACGATGAGGGAATTGATGCCGCTCAGCACACGCAGCGTGCGGTGGGCCCGCTGCACCAGGCCGGAGGTGCGGTCGACCACCGCCATCAGCTGACCCAGCTCGCCGCGCGGATATGGCGGGCCGATGCGCGCGTCCAGGTCGCCTTCCCCCACGCGCGAGGCCGCGGCCGAGATGCGCCGCACCGGGCGGCGGATGCCGGTTTCCGCGATCAGCCAGGCGCCCAGGAATGCCAGCAGTGAAATGCCGATCAGCATCGCCAGCGCCGTGCGCAGTTCCCCTTCGGCCTCGGCCAGCAGCTCCTCGCGCGGCACGCCGAGGGTGATGCGCAGGCCGCTGCCCTTGGTTTGCGGCAAGGCGCCGAGGGCCCAGATGTGACGCACGCCATCCAGGCCCGGCAGCTCCGCCGTGGCGCCGGCGTCCATCGACGCGGCGAAACGGAACACTTCCGAGGCGGCGAGCGCCTTGCCGGCTAGCTTCGCCCCGCCGGAGTCGGGCTCGCGCACCATCAGGGTCCCCTCCCGATCCCAGATCAGCATCCGCAGGCTCGGGTGCTCGCTGGCAGCGACGAAGCCCTGCGCGTACTGCGAGAGATTCAGCGAAGCGAGCAGCACGTACTTGAGCGCGCCGCGACCATCGAGCACGGGGTACGCCACCTGCAGCACCGCGATGCCGGTCAGCCCGCCGAACACCACCGCGAAGGCGGGCTCCAGCGTCGCGCTGGCCTCCTTGAAATAGCTGCGGGCGCTGACGTTCAGCACGCGGCCCGTGCGCAGCGAATCGCAGTGCAGGTCGCCGCCGGGTGTGATGGTGAGCAGGCCCGTGTATTGCGGATAGCGCGCCAGAACGTTGCCGAGGAACAAGGCGCACGCGGCCTTGTCCGCCGTGTCCAGGTCGGAGGCGCGCGACAATCCGTGCAGGAGCTGCACGGTGCCCCTGACCTTGTCGTCGAGATTCTCGGCGGCGTATCGCGCCAGCGAGCCGAGCCTGTGCTTTGCGTCCTCTACCTCGTGATCGCGGTGCTGCACCAGGTAGGCGCCGATCACCAGGGCCGGCGCGACGGTGGCCAGCAGCACCAGCAGCAGGATGCGGGCGCGCAGGCTCACCGCGTCGTCGTTTTTGGAAGGTTTTCCAGACTTGGATTCTGCACCTGGCGCCAGTGCCTGTATGTCCGCCAGCGTACGCAAAGGTGCTAGTCTGGAACCGGCCATGTTCTTCACCGGTGTGGGTACCGCCGTGCCCGCCACCCGCTACAGCCAGGAGGAGTGCTGGGAGGCGCTGTGCGCGTCGCCCCGCTTCCCCGCCATAGGCGCGCCGGCGCGGGCTCTTCTGCAGCGGGTGCTTTGCGGCGACAGCGGCGTGCGAACGCGGCATCTGGCTCTCGCCTCGATCGAGGAAGCCTTCGAGCTCGACCCCGACGTCCTGGAGAAGCGCTTTCTCGAGCACGCCCCCGCGCTCGCCGTGCGCGCAGCGAAGGTGGCCCTCGAACGCGCCGGCACCCCGGCCAGCGCGATCGACGGCGTGCTCATCAGCACCTGCACCGGATACCTCTGCCCCGGGCTGACGAGCTACGTCGGCGAGCGCCTGGGGTTGCGCAGCGACGTCGTCGCGCTCGACCTCGTCGGCCAAGGCTGCGGCGCGGCGCTGCCGAACCTGCGCACCGCGGACGCGCTCATCGCCGCGCGGCGCTGCGGCAACGTGCTGTCCATCTGCGTCGAGGTGTGCAGCGCCGCCCTCTACATCGACAACGATCCCGGCGTGCTGGTGAGCGCGTGCCTGTTCGGCGACGGCGCCGCCGCCGCCGTCCTGTCTGATGCGCCGGGCGCGCGCAGCGTCGAGTGGGTGGACGGCATCTCGCTGCACGAGCCCGCCGAGCGCGACGCGTTGCGCATGGAGCACCGCGGCGGGCTGCTGCGCAACATCCTTTCGCGTCGCGTTCCCCAGCTCGCCGCGCAGTACGCCGCTTCTGTTTTCAGCAGAATTTCAAAAGAAAGAGGCATTGAAAGCAGCGACATCCGCGCCTGGATCTGGCACGCCGGCGGCCGGCCGGTGCTCGACCGGCTGCGCGAGACCACGCGCCTGCCGGAGGCGGAGATGCGCCGGAGCCGCGAGCTGCTCGCCAGCCACGGCAACCTGAGCAGCCCGTTCGTCCTGTTCGTGCTCGACGCCGCGCTGCGCGAGAGGGCGCCGGGCGGCTGGTGGTGGATGTCGTCCTTCGGAGCCGGATTCAGCTGCCATGGCGCCCTTCTCAAGGTCGCTTGAACCGGAGTGGCTTGACGAGCTGCCACCGGAGGATCCACGCGCCATCCGCTCGCGCAACGATCTGCGGCGCGTCAACGCCATCATGGGGAACGCACGCCTCATCGCCCGCGAGCTCGGTCAGGCGACGCGGGTCGCCGACCTCGGCGGCGGCGACGGCAGCCTGATGCGCGCAGTCGAGCGCAAGCTCGGGCGCGAGCTCGACGTCACCATCGTCGACCGCATCGCCGGCCTCGAGGTGTTCGAGTTCCTCGCCGCGCCCGGCAAGCCGCTCGACGCGATCGTCGCCAACCTGTTCCTGCACCACCTCACCGACCACGACCTGCGCCGGCTCTTTGCCCTGGCCGCGGTGCGCGCACCGCTCTTCATCGCCTGCGAGCCGCGGCGCTCGCGCCTCGCGCTCGCCGGCAGCCATCTCATGTGGTTCATCGGCTGCAACGACGTGACGCGGCACGACGCGGTGATCAGCGTGCGCGCCGGCTTCAGCGGCCGCGAGCTCACCGACGCCTGGCCGATCGTCGACGGCTGGACGCTGACCGAGAAGGCCGCCCCGCCCTTCAGCCACCTCTTCGTCGCACGGCGCGATGGCATCGTTTGACGTCCTCGTGATCGGCGGCGGGCCCGCCGGCGCCACCGCTGCCCTGCTCCTCGCCCGCGCCGGCCGCACCGTCGCCGTGGTAGAGAAAGCCGAGTTCCCGCGCCGCAAGGTGTGCGGCGAATACATCGCCCCGCCCGCCGCTTCTTTCCTTCGCTCCCTTGGCCTTCCCCTGGAACCGAGGATCCGCAGGATCGCCGTATGGGCAGGCAAGCGCGCGTTGAGCGCGCCCATGCCCGCTCCCTACGCGAGCACGCTCGCGCGCGAAGATCTGGATGCGTTTCTTCTTCAGTGCGCTGCGCGCGCCGGTGCCCGGGTCTTCCAGCCGCTCAAGGCCTTGTCGCTTCAGCGCTCGAGTTCTGGATTCCTGTGTGAAACACAGTCAGTGACCCTGGAGGCTCGCGCGGTCATTGCGGCGCACGGCTCCTGGGAGCCGGGCGCGCTGCCCACACAAGCGCGCCGCTCGGCGCCGCAGGCGGCTGACCTGCTCGCCTTCAAGGCGCATTTCCGCGACGCCGGCTCCTCCGCCGACACCATCGCCCTCATTCTCTTTCCCGGCGGCTACGGTGGCGTGCTGAAGCTGGGCGGCGGCCGCGCGACGTTTGCCTGCTGCATCCGCCGCGATGCGCTCGAGCAGCTCCGGCGGCGCGGCATGTCCGCTGGCGAAAGCGTCTTCCTTCACGCGCAGCGTGCCAGCGCAGAGCTGAGAGAATGCTTTGAGAAGGCAAGGCTGGAAGGCGCCTGGCTGGCGTCGGGCCCGCTGCGCCCCGGCGTGCGACAGCCCTATCGCGACGGCGTATTCGCGGTCGGCAACGCCGCCGGCGAGGTCCATCCCGTCGTCGGCCAGGGCATCTCGCTCGCGCTGCAATCGGCCGTCCTGCTGAGCCGTACGCTCGATGAACCCGCCGCGTACGAGCGGGAATGCCGCCGGCTCTATTCGCGCGCGCTCTGGCCCTCCGCCCTCATCACGCACCTCGCGCCCGCCGCGCACCTGCTCGCAGCCGCGCCGTGGCTACTCACGCTGGGCGCGCGGTTCGCTGCTCCTTCTCGAGCATGGACTGGAGCATCCGCCGCGCTGCCAGCGGCGCCGCATCGACCTTGATGTCGATGCGCGGCGCGCCCGGATCGGCGTCGAGTGCGCGCTGCTGCGCCTCGAGGATGGGGATGTCCTCGTGGAACACCTTCACCATGCCCTCGGCAAAGATCTTCTCCTTCGCCGCATCTTCCAGACCGAAATTCCTGGTGAAGCCGAAGAAGTAGTGCGTCGTGCGCTCCGTCTCGGGAGTCGGAGCGCTGAGCGCCATCAGCTCAATTTTTTTCGAAGCATCCTGGCAGCCGGCGAGGTTGACGCTGAAGCAAGGCGGCACATGCTCGACGATCTGCCAGCGATCGACGTTGCCGGCAAAGCCGCCGGCCTCCTGGTACATCGGCGGCGGCGGCCGGTCGCGGATCCAGCGCGTGAAGCGCACCAGGCGCTCCTCGCGCTCGACCGTGCCGGGAAACTCGGTGATCGACGGCGCGCCGATCGAAGAGGCGTGCACGTAGGCGAGGTGCGTGACGTCCAGGACGTTGTCGGCGATGAGCTGGTAGTTGCACTTCACCGGGATCATGTCGGGCTTGGTGAAGGCCCACTCGGCGTGATCGGCCCACCACCAGTTCGGAATCAGCGCGGGGTCGGCCTTCGCCGGATCGCCCATCCAGATCCACACCCAGCCGTATCTTTCGTGCAAGGGGTACGACCTGACTTTCGCCTGCGGTGGGATGCTTTCCTGTCCGGGAATCTCCACGCATTTCCCCGACGAATCGAATTTCAATCCGTGGTATCCGCACTGCAGAAGGTCTCCCACCACGCGTCCCATCGACAACGGAAGTTGTCGATGACAGCAGCGGTCTTGCAGCCCTACGGGCTCTCCACCGGCGGTTCTGTAGAGAACGACCGGTTCGCCGAGAAGGATCCTGCCGAAAGGGACCTGCGAAACTTCGCGGTCCCACGCCGCCACGTACCAGGAATTCCGCAGGAACATTCGCGCATACTACCTGCGTGCGCATCACGCTGAGCTTCGACAACGGCCCGATCCCGGGCTCGACCGACCGGATCCTCGACATCCTCAAGGCGCGCGGGCTGCGCGCCACGTTCTTCGCCCTCGGCAAGCTGGCGGCGGAGCCGGAAGGCTATGACGTGCTGATCCGCGCGAAGGCCGAGGGCCACTGGATCGGCAACCACACCATGAACCACGGCACGCCGCTCGGCGAGAGCACCGACCCGCGGCACGTGGAGCACGAGATCGAGGCGGCGGAGCGCGTGCTGGGTCCGCTCGCCCAACCCGAGCGCCTGTTCCGCCCCCACGGCGGCGGCGAGCTGGGCGATCACCTGCTCAGCAAGGCGGCGCGCGACTGGCTGACGGCGCGCAAGTACACCGTGGTCGCCTGGAACAACGTGCCCGGCGACTGGATCGAGCCGCGGCGCGGCTGGGTCGAGCGCGCGCTGGCGACGGCGGAGCAGCAGGACTGGAGCCTGCTGGTCCTCCACGACCCCTACCTCGCGGACATGATGGACACCCTGCCCGCCTTCCTCGACGAGGTGAAGCGCCGCGGCGGGTCCTTCACGCAGCAGTTTCCGCCGTCATGCGTGCTTATTTCAGCTTCATGAGGCGCTTGGCGTTGCCGAAGTAGAGGCGCCGCCGGTCGTCCTTCGACAGCTTGAGGGAATCGACCGCCTTGAAGATCTCGCGGATGAACAGCGGGCCGCCCTCCGGGTCGAACGGGCAGTCGGTGCCGAACAGCACTTTGTCTTTTCCGAAGAAATCCAGGCCGCAGCGCATGCCGCTGGCCCAGCCGTTGATCGACGTATCGTTGTAGAACATCTTGAAGTAGTCGACCGGCCGTTTCTTCATGCGCTTGCGCAGGCCCTCGTAGTCCTCGTCGGAGGTGCGCGCGCCGAACTGGTCCATGCCGTAGCCGACGCGGTGCGACAGGAACGGCACCATCGCGCCAAGGTGGTGCGTGATGATCTTGAGGTTGGGCAGCTTTTCGAACATCTGCGAGAACACCATGCGCGCCATGAACGCGCTGGTCTCGTAGGGCCAGCCGAACAGCCACCAGATCTCGTACTTCGACTTCTGCTCGGTCGGATAGTCGGGCCACTTCGCGGTGCGCGACGGGTGCACCCAGATCGGCAGGTCGTACTTCTTCGTCATCCGCTCGAAAATCGGGAAGAACTCAGGCTCGTCGAGCGGCCGGCCGTTGACGTTGGTGAAGATCTGGATGCCCTTGGCGCCGAGCTTGCCGATGGCGCGGTCCATCTCGTCGAGGGAGGCCCGCACGTTGTTCATCGGCAGCGAGGCGACGAAGCAGGGAAACAGGTCCGGATGCTCCTGCACGATCTCGAACATGCCGTCGTTGGCCAGGCGCGCGAGCTCGGGGGTTTCATCGGGCGTTCCCAGGAACTCGATGGCGGGCATGGAAAGCGTGAGCACCTGCTGGTAGCCCGGCCACTTCTTCATCATCTTGATGCGTTTGTCGAGGTCCCACAGGACGGGAATGTGCATCCAGCGCTTGATCGCCGCCGCCAGCCCTGGATTTCCCTCGGCGATCTTCATCATTCGCTCGAAGTACGCCTTCGGGAAGATGTGCGGAAAGATGTCGAGGCGTTGCTCGACTTTGGAAGTGCTTTTTTTCTTTGCCTTGCTCTTATTCATCCTTCACTCCTGCCATGTTGGCCAGCTCGCGCCAGCGTGCGGCTTCGGCGCGGATGACCCGCCCGAACGCCTCCCCTGCCAACGGCTCAGTCACTTCCTGGCCGATGTCGATGATCCTCCTGCGGTACTCGGCGTTCGCCGAGACCTGCGGCAATTCGCGCCCGAGCCGCTCCACCGCCTCGGCCGGCGTGCCGGGCGGCACGAAGATGCCGAACAGCGCGCCGAGCACGAAGTCCTGCATCCCGGCCTCCGCCATCGTCGGCACCTCCGGCATCAGCGGCGTGCGTGCCGAGCCGGTGATGACCAGCGGCTTCACCTGCCCCGCCTTGACGCGCGCCGACGCGGTGACCACGCCGGTGACCAGCATCTCGATCTGCCCCGAGACCACGTCGGCGATGCCGGCGCCGCCGCCCTTGTAGGGCACGTGCGTGAACTGCACGCCGGCGCGGCTGGCGAACACCTCGCCGATCAGGTGCGGGTTGGAGCCGATGCCCGGCGAGCCGTAGCGGATTTTGCCCGGGTTGGCTTTTGAAAACGCAACCAGTTCCGCAAGCGAACTGATATTCATGGACGGATGCACGATGAACACATTGGGCGAGCGCGCCATCATCGTCACCGGCACCAGGTCCTTGTCCGGGTTGTAGGCGAGGCGCTTGCGCATCGCGTCGGTCATGCCGAATGCCTCGGCCGAACCGAGCAGGATCGTGTAGCCGTCGGGCGTGGCGCGCGCCCCGACCTCGGCGCCGATGGTGCCGCCGCCGCCGGGCCGGTTCTCGACGATCACCTGCTGCCCGAGGCGTTCCGACAGGGTCACGGCCAGCACGCGTCCGAGGCCGTCGGTCGTACCGCCGGGGGCGAACGGCACGATCATGCGCACGGCGCGGTTGGGATAGGTTTGCGCTTCTGAATTCAACGAAACAAACACCAACAAGAAAAACAGGGCCCTCATGCCTCACCCCACACCTTGTCCGCCACCTCGACGATGCGCCTGAGCTTGGCCTCCTGCTCGGCCGGGCCGAGCGGGTTGCCCTTGACCGAGCTGGCGAAGCCGCACTGCGGGCTGAGCGCGAGCTGCTCGAGCGACAGATACCCGGACGCGGTTTCGATCTTTCTGACCAGGTCGCCTTCACTCTCCAGTGGCGCCTTCTTCGAGGAGACCAGACCCAGTACCACCCGCTTGCCCTTCGGCACCAGGCGCAGCGGCTCGAAGCTGCCGGCGCGCGCGGTGTCGTACTCGAGAAAGTAGCCGTCGACGTCTATCTGGTTGAAGAGCACGTCGGCCACCGGATCGTAGCCGCCTTCCGCCGCCCAGTTGCCCTCGCGGTTGCCGCGGCACTGGTGCAGCGTGATCGCAACGTCGTCCGGCACGTCTTCGAGGACTGCGTTGATGATTCTTGAGTAGGAAACCAGAAGCTGTTCCGGATCCTCGCCCCAGGAGCGCACGTACTCGCGGTGCGCGGGGTCGCAGATGAAGGCGATGCTGGTGTCGTCGAGCTGGATGTAGCGCGCGCCGGCATCGACCAGGGCGCCGATCTCGCTCTTGTAGGCCTGCACTAGGTCCGCCCAGAAGGCATCGCGATCCGGGTAGACCGAAGCGGGAATCCGGCCGCCCATGTAGTAATGGACGCAGTTCGGCGCGGGCATGGTCACCTTGGGAATGGCTTTTGTATTTTTGGATAAAAATTCAAAAGCACGCACCACGGAGCTGGGCTGCCACCTGATCCTGCCGGTGAGCTTGAGGTCGGAGAACCCTTGCGTCACCCCCGACTCGTTGCGCCACTTGAGCGTGCCTGAGCCGGTGCGGTCGGCGGCAAAGCCCTCCCAGCCGAGGATCAGCTCGAGCCACCAGCTGCGGCGGCGGAACTCGCCGTCGGTCACCGCCTTCAGGCCGACCCGCTCCTGCATCGCCACCACTTCCCGGATGCACTGGTCCTCGACGCCCCTCAAGGACGAATTCTGATGGGGACCAATGGCGTTCGTCGGCGTCTGCGGACCGAGAAACTTCTCGCGCGCCTGCTTCAACGCCTCGGGGCGCAGCAGGCTGCCGACCTGGTCCGCTCTGAAGGGTGGCTTCACTAGTCGAGCTTGGCGCCGGAAGCCTTGACCTTCTTCTCGGCGGCCTCGCGGTCGCCTTTGAGGAAGGCGGCGAACTGCTCGGGCGTGTCGCCCACCGCCTCGAAGCCGAGGTTGTTGAGGAACTTCTCCTTGAATTCGGCGGACTGCACGACCTTGGCCGAGTCGGCGGCCATTTTCGCCAGCATCTCGCGCGGCGTGCCCGCCGGCGCGGCGAGAGCGAAGTAGAAGGAGGCATCGAAGGCCGGCATGCCGGATTCGGCGAACGTCGGCACATCGGGAATCAGCGCGTTGCGCGCCTTGCCCGAGACCGCGATGCCCTTCATCCTGCCCGCCTTCAGGTTGGGCGCCGCGCCGCCGATCACCGCGAACATCACGTCCAGCCGGCTGGTCATGATGTCGCCCAGCCCCTGCACCAGTCCCTTGTAGGGGACGTGCTGCATGTCGAGGCCGTTCACGGTGTTGAACCAGGCGAACGCCAGGTGGTTGACGCCGCCGGCGCCGACCGAGCCGTAGTTGAGCTTGCCCGGATTCTTCTTCGCGTAGTCGACCAGCTCCTTCACCGTAGCGGCCGGGAAATCGGGCCGCGCCACCACCATCAGGTTCGCGTTCACCAGCTTCGATACCGGCACGAAGTCCTTCACCGGGTCGTACGGCAGCTTGGAGTACAGGTACTGGTTGAGCGAGAAGACCGCGTCGGAGGCGAGCAGGTAGTTGTAGCCGTCGGCCGGCGACTTGGCGATGTCCTGCGCCGCGATGATCTCGTTCGCGCCCGGCTTGTTCTCCACCACGATCTGCTGTCCCCATACCTCGGTGAGCTTCTGCCCAAGGCCCCTGACGAGCAGGTCCGCCGGGCCGCCCGCGGTATAGGGCACCACGATCCTCACAGGCTTTGAGGGATAGGACTGCGCGAAAGCCGCAGTGGAAAAGAAGAAAATTAAGAGCCACCTCATGTTGCCTCCGAGAAGTCGACCAGTTTTGATTTGTATTCGGACCGGGGAAGCGACTGCGGCTTCACCAGCTTCACTTCGGGCGTGAACACCAGCGCGTTGCGGATCTCTTTCGCGATCTCGCCCGCGAGCGCGTTGTCACCGTCGCCTTCCACCATCACCGTAAGCGGCGGCTCCTGCTTGACGCCGCGCTGCCGCGGCCGGATCTGGATCGCGCCGGTGACGCGCGGCTGGAAGCGCGCCACCACCTCGCGCACCGCCGAGGGAAACACGTTCACGCCCCTGACGATCAGCATGTCGTCGGTGCGGCCGATGCAGCGCGTGCGCAGCGTGTCGGCGCCGCAGGCGCAGCGCGAGGTCCATACCATGACGTGGTCCCGGCTGCGGAAGCGCAGCAGCGGCGCCGCCTCGCGCCGCAGGTGGGTATAGACGAGCTCTCCGGTTTCTCCATCGGATAATTTCTTTGCGGAACCCGAAACAGGGTCGATGAGCTCCACATGAACAAACCCATCGCCCGAGAAATGCATTCCGGCCTGGTGCTCGCATTCCCCCCAGAGCGAAGCGGCGATGTCGCCGATGCCCATCACCTCGTAGACCCTGGCGCCGAAAGCCGCCTCGAGCTTGCGCCGGAAGCTCTCCTCGCCGCCGCCCGGCTCACCCGCCACCATGATTCGCTCCAGGGAATCCGTTGAGATTCCCTTCGCGGCGGCTGACTCGGCTATATGGAGTGCGTAAGAGGGAGTGCAAACCAGCACCTGCGGGGCAAGGGACCGCAGGGCCGCAAGGATCTTTTCCGTATGCCCAGTCCCGACAGGAATGTGCGTCACGCCCAGCGCGTTGAACGCCGACAACGCCGCAGCCGCGACAAACGGCCCGGCGTTGTAGGTCGTGACCCAGCGCTCGCCCTTCTTGGCCCCGCTGCGCGAATAGCTGCGAACGGCGATCTCGCACCAGTCGTCGAGGTCGCGCCGGGTCAGGGGAATGTATAGCGGTGCGCCGCTGGTGCCGCTGGTCGAGTAGATGCGCGCCGCCTCTTTGAGCGCGATCGCGGCGTGCGCGCCCAGGGGCGGCGTGGCGCTCTGGCTCTGCCTCAGCTCGTCCTTCTCGGTGAAGGGCAGCGCCGCGATGCCGGCGAGGCCGCCCGCCGCGGCCGCGTCGGCGAAGCCGGCGGCGCGCAGCTTGTCGCGGTAGAAGGCGGAGCGCTCGAACAACCGCGCCAGCTGCTCGCGGTAGGCTCTTTCGCTGGGCATGGGGCGCAGATCATCCCATATCCGTAACATCGGGGAATGGTCCCAACGCGATGAGTTCGCCGGCTGGTTCGCTGGCGCCGGTGCTGCAGGCCACGCTGTGGATGGGGGGCGCGGTGCTGTCGTTCTCCGCCATGGCGGTCGCGGCGCGCCAGCTGCTCACCCACATGGGCATTTTCCAGATCCTCTTCCTGCGAACCTTCATAGCCCTGCTGGTGGTCCTCGCCGTGGCCGCGGCGTACGGGCAGTTCGCGCGGCTGCGCACCGCGCGCATGG
>Ga0193752_1000695_pt1 | contig 30691 bp, 19 predicted proteins | sample H1c1metaG_FD_144924 | JGI IMG/M metagenome (GOLD analysis project Ga0193752, IMG submission 144924) | Soil microbial communities from a riparian zone of the East river system, Colorado, United States - H1c1 | ecosystem: Environmental > Terrestrial > Soil > Riparian zone | place: USA: East River... | reverse complement strand
CGTGACGCGGCGCGCATTTGCCACGACCGGCATTCCGTAAAGTCGGGCCGACATCAGGGATGCGCGTCACGCGTTGCATGGACGCAACCTAAGCCCATGGGAATTCGATGAGCGGCAATCCGTACAGCTCGGTCTTGCGCAGCAGCCTCACGCGTCGGCTGTGGCTCATCATTTCTGTCGCGATGCTGATTCCGGTAGGGCTCGCGGTACTGTCGCGCTGGTTCGATGCCGAAGAGCGTCGCGCGACCCAGCAGAACCAGGAACTGACCACGCTGTCGCGCGAGAAGGCCTCGACGCTGCTGTTCAACTCGCGCGGCGTTCCTGACGATTACGCGCGCGGTCTCGATGGGCGCTACCTGGTTGTGCTCGACGGTGGCGGCAACGCGCGCTTCAGCAGCAGTACCGTGCCCGAGGATCTCGTGCAGTTGTTCGGCCGGCGCGCGCCGCATGCGGTCGACGCGCCCGGCGGTACCACCATCCTCGCCTGGTATGCAGCGGGCCGTGAGTGGCGCGGCGCGATGACGTATGTGCCGGCGAATACACCGGGCGATCTGCTGTCGGCGAATACGGTGATCGTGTTCGCGCCGGAGGCGACTTTCGGCACGACGTTCACCGAACTCGCGTCGATCTCGTTGGGCCTCACGGCACTCGCCATCGCCGTCGCATTCGCCGTGGCCACCATCATCAGCGAGCGCTATCTGCCGCCGCTGCGTTCGATTCAGCGCGGCCTCGCACGGCTGCGCGAGCGCCGATTCGAATCCCTGCCGCGCAGCATGGTGGAGGAATTCGCGCCGCTCGAACGCGAGTTCAATCTCACTTCGCTCGCGCTGCAGCGCGACTGGCGCGCCTTCGAAGTGCTGGGTGAAGTCGATCGCGCGTTGCTGGCCGCCAGCGAAATCGATCGTGCGCTCGATGTGATTCTTCCCAAATTTCGCGAGCTGACACGCGCTCAGTGCGTGGGCGTGATCCTGCTGGACCCGACCGCGCATGCGCACGGCCGCATGTTCATGGCCGCGCTCGGCGCCGACGAGCTGCCGGTGCAACGCGTGACCTTCGACCCGGCGATGATTTCCACCGTGCGCGAAGCGCCCGAGGGGTTGACGATTGCGCGTATCGAAGAAGCGCGGCACGCGTTCCTCGCCTCGATGCGCGATGCCGGCGCCGAATTCTTCTGGCTCTGGCCGGTGGTCGACGAAGATCGGCTCAGCGCCTTGCTCATCGTGGGTTATCACAGCGAACCGGCGCGCGATCCGGCGGTGGCGACCTATGGCGCGGCCTTCGCCGAACGCCTGCGCGCTGCGCTATCCAATTCTGCGCGCGACGAGCGGCTGTATCGCCAGGCGCACTACGATCCGCTCACGCAGCTGCCGAACCGCGCCTTGTTCCGCGATCGTCTGGCGCAGGAACTCGCGGCCGCGACTACGGGCCTGACGCGCGGCGCACTCATGTACGTCGATCTCGATCACTTCAAGCGCGTCAACGACACGCTCGGCCACAGCGCCGGCGATCAGTTGCTGTCGATCGTGGCGCATCGCCTGAAGGCCTGCACGAAGGAGGGCGATACGGTGGCGCGCCTCGGTGGCGACGAGTTCACCGTGCTGCTGCGCAATGTCGGCGATCCGGACACCGTGCGGAACATCGCCGATCGCGTGATCCGTTCGCTGGCGCTGCCCGCGAATATCGGCGGCCGCGATTACCAGATGCGCGCCAGCGTCGGCGTCACGTTGTTCCCCGACGACGGTGGCGACCTCGAAGACGTCATCCGCCAGGCGGATCTCGCCATGTATCGCGCCAAGGCGCAGGGGCGCGGCCGCGCCATCTTCTTCGAACGCGAGATGGCGCAGCGGCGCGCCAGCTTCACCGACAGCGGATTGCATCGCGCGCTGCGGCGGCGCGAACTGTCGCTGTTCTACCAGCCGCAGTTCTCGCTCAATGACAACCGCCTGTGCGGCGTCGAGGCGCTGCTGCGCTGGCAGACGCGTTACGACGGCATCAAACTACCCGGCGAATTCATTCCCGCTGCCGAACATTCCGGCCTGATCACCGACATCGGCGGCTTCGTGCTCGATTCGGCCTGCAGCCAATACGCCGAATGGATGCGCGCCGGCATCGCGCCGCGCATGTTTTCGGTCAACGTCTCCGTGCAGCAGCTCAAGGACGGCAATTTCGTGCGCATGGTGCAGAGCGCGCTGCACCAGCACGGCATTCAACCGGCGAGCCTGGAGCTCGAGATCGTGGAATCGGTGCTGGCGGATGCCGAGGTCGAAGAGCCGCTACGTGCCATTGCGGCGCTCGGCGTGAAGCTCGCGCTGGACGACTTCGGGACGGGATACTCGTCGTTGAACTATCTGCGCCGCTACCCCGTGCATACAGTCAAACTCGACCGCAGTTTCCTGGAAGACGTCCCACAGAACGATTCCGCCGGTTCACTGGTCGAATCCGTCATCACCATGGCACATACCCTTGGAAAACGCGTGACGGCCGAAGGCGTGGAAACGGGCGCGCAGCTCGAATTCCTGCGTTCGCGCGGCTGCGAATCGGCGCAGGGCTTCTATCTGGCGCGCCCGATGTCGGCGTCGGCGATGACCGAAATCCTCGAATCACGGCGGCCCGACTCGGAGATCGGAGATGCGCGCGCCGCGAGCTGAGAGGGGACAGATGTATTTAGCAACGATATGAGCCCGAAACTTCGCCACATATCGTCGCTAAATAAATCGGTCCCCTGCCTGCTGACCGCATTCCTGTTCGCCGCCTGCGCCTCCGCGCCAGCGCCGCAACCCGCGCCCGCTCCCACGCAAACTCCCCCGAGCGTCGACGCCAGACCCGACGACGATTGGGACGGCAGCGGCGGCGCCGTCAACATGCGCAATCGCGGCGAGGCCCTCGCCGACTTCGCGCTGCGCCTGCGCGGCACGCCCTATCGCTACGGCGGCGCATCTGTCGATGGATTCGACTGCAGCGGACTCGTGTTCTATGCGCATCGGCAGCTCGGCCTGCGCGTGCCGCGTACCTCGCGCGAACAGGAAGAAGATGCCGAGAACGTGAAGCCTGGAAAATTGCGCCGCGGCGACCTGGTGTTCTTCAAGGTCGGGAGCCGCCGCGTGAATCACGTGGGAATTTATATCGGGAAGAAACGCTTCGTGCATGCGCCGGGCGCCGGCAAGCCGGTGACGATCAATTCCCTCGATGACGAGTTCTATGCGACCAGATTTTTTTCCGCCGGCCGCTATTGGGACCGATTGCCGCGCTGATATTGCGACGCAAGAAAACCAGCTGTTATGTCGTATTTCTCTTAGTGGGATGAATATTTCGGTCTGCGTTCTGCGACAGCGTGCTCAGTTTCGCCGTTGACCGTATATGCGATGGTTCGCACACTCCAAGGCGAGTGAGTAATGAATCGCGTCCGGGAAGGGGCGCGGTTCCGTCAGGGCATTCGGGGAAAGAATCCACCACATGAGCGCAAAGCCAGATTTCGTCGTCAACACACTGACGCGACCCACAGCAGGAGCCGCGACGGGCGGTTTCGTGATCAATCTGACTTCGTCGACGACGCCGATGGCGCTGTCGCAGCCGAAGGACCCGACGCTCGCTCAATACGTCTTCTTTGTCAGTCGCCGCCGTGAAGATGGCCGCGAACGATTCCGCCTGCACATGGGTTACTTCGAGACGCAGCAGGCCGCCGAAGAGATGCTGCAGATCGTGCGCGAGATTTATCCGCAGGCGTGGGCTGGCGAAGCGCCCGGCAAGAAACTACGGGCTAACAACCCTTCGGCACCGCAAGGCACGGCGCCGCCACCGGCCGCGCCGCGCGCCGCCGCTCCTGCGCCGACACCGGCCGCTGCGCCCGTGGCGGCTGCACCCGCCGCCCCCGCGCCGGAGGAAACTCGTCATCCTTTCGCTTCGACCCCGCCGCCGGCCGCCACGGCCGAATTCGAAGAACCGTTCGTCCTCCCCGACGAAGAGCCCTCATTCAAGCCGGTCGATGTGCCGGTCATCCATCCGCCGGTGGCAAAACCGGTAGTTAGCCCGCCGTCCCGGGCCGCAGCGCCGCCTGCGGTGAAGGCTCCGGTAGCGAAGGCACCGACACCGAAGCCTGCGCCCCCCAAGGCTGCCGTGAAACCCGCGGCGCCCGCCACCAAGCCGGTCGCGAAAGCGGTGGCACCCAAACCCGCAGTGGCCGCCGCTGCGAAGCCGGCCGCGCCAAAAGCGACCACGCCGGCCAAGCCGCCGGTCGTCGCGCCGAAGATTGCCGCAAAAGTTTCCGCGCCCGCGCTGAATGCCGCGGCACCCGCTCTGAAGCCTGCCGCGCCGGGTGTACCGAAGGCCCCGCCGCCGGTACAGGCTGCCGCGCTCCCGGTCGCGACGACGGCTCCGAAAGCTCCGCCGCCGGAGCCGACCGTGCAGATGCCGACGATGTCCGCGACGCCCTCGCTCACCAACATGCGCCAGGTGATCGAGGAGCTCGACGATCTTTCGGACACCCAGACGATTCGCCTGCTCGAGCGTCATTCGCCTTATCGCGAGGGCTCGCAGGAAGCGTCGGTCGACGAGGCGATCCGGGTCATCAAGCCCGAAGACAAGCAATCGATGCAGGCGATCAAGAGCGAAGTGAAGCGCAACGCTCCGGTGCTGTTTGCCGTGCAGCTCGACTGGTCGGTCACTCCATTCGACATGGCGAAGGTCGCGCCGCTCGCCATCTTCAACGCCTATACGCTCTACACCACCGAGGCCAATCGCGAGGGCCGCACCTGGTTCGGCCTGCGTCTCGGGTTCTTCAGCGATGCCGTCTCCGCCAAGCAGGTGGCGTACTACGTGCGCTCCGACTTCAAGACCGTGTCCGTCGTGCCCGTGACGACTCTCGAAAAAGAACGCGCCAACGACCTCAACGCCGCGCGCAGCGGCATTCATCGCGCCGCGACCATCAAGGAAGGCCCCGCGCCGACGCCGGCTTCCATGTCCCAGTCGAACGCCAGCGGCGTGTTCAAGCTGCTCGAGGACGACCTGCCGGCCATGATCGAGCAGGACATCGACGGCGAGACTTCGCCGCGCTTCGGCAAGCAGCCAAACGCACCCGCGGCAGCGCCCGCGAAGGCCGCCGCGCCCGCCGCCCCGGAAATGAAGAAACCGCCGGCTTCCAAGGCCCGCAAGCCGGGAGCGCGTGGCGCGAAGCGCGATGCGCATGCCCGTGTCGACGAAGAAACGCTGGACCAGACCCTCGAAATCCTCGGCGCAAACACGCTCGAAATCACCAACGACAGCACCCGCGACACCGGCGTGCGGCATCTGCGCGTCAAGGTCGACAAGAAAGGTTCGAAGTTCGCGTCGCTGATCGAACGCCTGTCCGGCAAGACGCGCTAGGCCAGCACCACTTCCACGCCGCGCGCGCGAATCGCTTCGATCGCGCGCGCATCGGCGCCCTTGTCGGTGATCAGCAGGTCGACCGCATCCACGGGCGAGATCACCGAAAGATTCCGGCGCAGCAGCTTCGACGAATCCGTCACGGCGATCACCTTGCGCGCGATGCGGATCATCTGTGCGTTGAGCTGCGCCTCGAGCACGTGGGGAGTCATCAGGCCGACTGCCGGGTCCAGACTATCTACTCCCAGGAACAGCGTGTCAGCCTGCAGGTCGCGGATCGCGTTCTCGGCCGGCGGCCCCGACAGCGACCAGGAACGCCGGCGCAGCACGCCGCCCGGAATCACGAGGTTGATGAACGGCGCGCTCGCCAGCAGCACGGCGATGTTCAACGCGTTCGTGATCACGTTCAACGATTCGAACTTGAGGCCGCGGATCAGCCGCGCGATTTCGGCGGTCGTGGTGCCGGAATCCAGGATCACCGTTTCGCCGTCGTGAATGTGCCCGATCGCGGCCGTCGCGATGCGCATCTTTTCCGCGCGATGCATGCTCTGCTTGATGTCGATCGGCAGTTCGTCGCTCTCCTGCCGCGGCAGCGCGCCGCCGTGCACTCTAACTAGTGCGCCGATGTCGTCGAGCGCGGCGAGGTCCGCCCGGATGGTCACGGCCGAGACCGCGAATTTCTGCGCGAGCTCCGCCACGCCCACCTGCGCACGCTCCTGCAGCAGGCCGCGAATCTTCCGGCGTCGTTCCTCGAGTCCCAGTACCTGTTTCACTGCCACCCCTCAATACGAAAGCAAACGAAAGTTATTTGTTCTTGCGAAAATTGGCAACTAGTCTCTTTGCGAACTCGTTAATCAGGGACGCGCTTTCATGAATAAGAAAACCATCACGGTGGCGTTCGCGCTGCTCGCGAGCACAGGCCTCTACGCTGCCGACACCGCGCCGGCGGGTCCCGCGAACGACAGCGAGACACTCGACGAAGTGGTCGTGGTCGGTACGCGCGCTGCGCTGGTCGAGTCCCGCGATCTCAAGAAGAGCGCCGGCATCGTGCAGGACTCCATCGTGGCCGAAGACCTGGGCCGCTTTCCCGACGCCAATGTCGCGGACTCGTTGTCGCACGTCACCGGCATCACGATTTCGCGCACGCGCGGCGGCGAAGGCCAGTACGTCAGTATTCGCGGCCTCGGGCCCTCGTACAGCATCGTGACGCTGAATGGCCGCATCCTCGCCACCGACGGCGACGGCCGCGAATTCGCCTTCGACGTGCTGCCCTCCGAGGTGATTTCCGGCGCCGACGTCTACAAGTCCGCCGACGCGTCGCATCTCGAAGGCAGCATCGGGGGCACGATCAACCTCAGTTCCGCCAAGCCGCTCGACCAGGTGGGCCGCCACATCCGTTTCTCGATCGACGGCGACTACAACGACCTGTCGGAGGAAAACGGCTACAAGGCGAGCGCGGTGTTCAGCGACACATTCGCGGGCGACACCATGGGCCTGATGCTCACGGCGACCTACCAGGACGTCACGGATCGCTCCGACGCCGTGCAGGAATTTTCCATCAACCCGGATTCACCCGGGGAGTTCGATGCGAACGGCGATGGCGAGATTTCCGAGGACGAGAGCGGCTTGTTAGGCCTGTGCTGCACGAGCTTCGGCGCGCGCATCCAGAACAAGAAGCGCACCGGCGTCACCGGCGTGTGGCAGTGGAAGCCCTCCGATACGTTCAGTACCAGTGTCGACGCGATGTTCACGCGGCTCGACGCGCCGACCGTCGGCTATCACCAGTCCTACTACGTCGAAGATTCGATCCTCGATGAGGATACCGGCCTGCATCGCTGGAGCGATGTGAGCATCAACGATCACTGGGTGAACGGCATGACCGTCGCCGAGCTCGTTCCCGAGATCTCCACCATCACGGAATACCGCGTCGTCGATACGACGCAGTTCGGCTGGAACGCCGAATGGAAACCCACGGACAAACTCGGGTTCACGTTCGATGCGTATCGATCGAAGTCGGTGCGCGACTCCGGCGGCAAGGACACCTGGGTGGTGTCGGGCATTGCCGGTGACAACACCGCGCGCGTCGACATGAACAGCAACGGGCTGCCGGACATCACCGTCACGCTCGAAGACGGGCGCGACCTCGCGACCGCACTCGCCGCCGGCGAGCTCGGCAACGACGACTATGGATTGCATTACATCGGGCTGTCCGGCACGGACGTCGAAGACACGGTCACGGGTTTCACGCTCGGCGGCACGTTCGAGGTCGACGCGGGCGCGTTCAAATCACTGTCGTTCGGTGCGGCGCGCACCGAGCGCACCAAGGTGCGCAATACGGTAGAGAACGACACCAACGGCGGCTCCTGCCAGTACTGCAACCAGTACGCCACGACGTTTACCTCGCTGGGCGCCGACGTGGTGCGCAGCGTGTCGCTGCCGAATTTCATGCGCAACGGGGGCGGGCATTTCCCGCGGACCTTCATCCGATTCGATGTGCCGGCCTATCTACAGGCGCTGCACGCGCTCGACGGCCAGCCGATGCTCGACGAGAACGGCGATCCGACCGGCGACCTCTACGATGCCGACAACACGCTGCCGGAACTGAACCCGGTGCAGTCGTACGACGTGGAGGAAGACACCAATGCGCTGTTCGTGAAGGCGCAGCTGGGTGCCGACTCCTGGTATGCCAGCGCCGGTGTGCGCTGGATATCGACGGATACCACCGCGCGCACGGCCATCAACGATATCGTGTTCGTCGACGACCCGACGCCGGAAGTCCCGACCTCGAGTCCCGATGTGACCTACAGCGAGGCCGAGCCGTTGACGCAGAAGGGCAGCTACAGCAAGTTGCTGCCGTCGTTCAATGCGGGCTACTGGTTCAGTCAGACCCTGGTGCTGCGCGGCGCCGTTGCACGCGTGATGGCGCGCCCATCGTTGAACCAGCTCGCGCCGACGCGCACCGACAACACGCTCGATCGTACTTTTTCCGTGTTCTACGATGGCAATGCGGATCTCGAACCGGTGTTCGCCGACCAGGCGGACCTGTCGCTCGAGTGGTACTTCGATGACAAGTCCGTGCTGAACGCCGCGGTGTTCTGGAAGAACATCAAGGGCTTCATCACTTATGAACTGCTGGAGAACCAGGACATCGGCGTGATCGGCAACGTCGGCGGCGCGGGCGATGCGCCCATCCTCTACGACGTCAGCCGGCCCATCAACGGCGACAAGGCCAAGGTGCTGGGCTTCGAGCTCGGCGGCCAGCATTTCTTCCCGAGCGGCTTCGGATTCCGCGCGAGCTACACGTATACCGACACAAAGGCCTACATCGACGGCGTGCACGTCGGGCAGCTGGAAGGCGTCTCGAAGACCGCGATCTCTGCCGCGCTCATGTACGAGCAGGGGCCGTGGGATGCGCAGCTGGCCGCGGACTACAACGGCGAGAACACCGAAGTCACCGACGCGGTAGGCGGGCTCTCGCAGATTGCCGAGCCCATTACCTGGGTGACGGCTTCGGTGCAGTACGCGATCAACGACGCGCTCAGCGTGTCGCTCGAGGGGCGCAATCTCACCGACGCGCGCTACCGTGCGAACCTTGGCCGCTCCGATATTCTCGCCGGCTTCGAAACCTGGGGCCGGACCGTGATCGCCAGCGTCAGCATGAAATTCTGAAGCATCAGCAGTGCGCAAACTGACAGGGCTCATGTTGCTTGCGTTTACGTTGATGCTGCCCGTGACATCCGTGCTGCGCGCGCAGCCGAAGCCGCCCGCGCCCAGGAGCAACGGTCTGGCGTTGACGCCACCGATGGGCTGGAGCAGTTGGAATGACTTCGGCGACGAAATCACCGAGCAGATCGTGCTCGAGACGATCGACGCCATGGTTGCGAACGGCATGCGGGATGCGGGCTATGTGTTCGCGAACCTGGATGACGGCTGGCAGCGCTACAAGGGCGCGCGCCAGGAACATCCGCTCGAGTTCGACCCGGTGAAGTTTCCGCGCGGCATCAAGTACCTCGCCGATTACGCGCACGAGCGCGGCATGAAGCTTGGTATCTACTCGGGCCCGGGGCAAACTACCTGCGCCGGTTACACCGGAAGCATAGGGCACGAAGCCCAGGACGCGGCGCTATTCGCATCCTGGGGCATCGATCATCTCAAGTACGACAGCTGCTGCTCGCACCGCGCCGCACCGCAGGCCGAACTGCAAAGAGTCTTCCGCACCATGTCGAACGAGCTCATGAAGCAGAAGCGCGGCATCGTGCTGCATGCCTGCCACTGCGGCTGGGGTGACATCTGGAAATGGGCCGCGGACCTTGGTGTGAATCACTGGCGCATCGGCCAGGACATCTCCGACGACTTCAACTACCCGGGCAACCGCGAGAAGTACTATTTCGACGTGCTCGATCAACTCGATCGCGGCGTGGGTCTCGAGCAGTACTCAGGCCCCGGCCACTGGAACGACTACGACATGCTGATCGTCGGGCTGAACGGCAAGAGCCGCCAGCTGGTCGGCACGGGCGCGTCGAACACGGAGTACCGCACGCATTTCAGCCTGTGGGCGATGGTGGATTCGCCGCTGCTCGTGGGTTCCGACGTGCGGCATCTCGACGCGTACACGCTCGCGACCCTGACCAATAAAGAGATCATCGCGCTCAACCAGGATAAGGGCGGCTCGATCGCGGAACGCGTGGTGGACAACGGCGAGCAGCAGATCTTCTCGAAGGAGCTGGAAGATGGAAGCGTCGCCGTACTGCTGCTCAATCGCGGCGCGGCCACGGCCGACATGACCTTCCTGCCGAGGCGCGATCTCGGCGCGCCGATGGATCGCTTTTCCGTGCGCGACCTGTGGGCGCATACCGACCTGGGCTCGCACGACACCGCGTTCACGACCGAAGTGCAAAGCCATGAGGCGCGCGTATTCCTGATCCGCCAGCTGGCCACCAGCGTCAATGGCCGCTTGCAGCCCGATGCCACGGCACACTAGGTAGACCATGCGCCACTGGCTGACTCATGCATTGATCACGATGCTCCTGTGGGGCGTGTGGGGTGCGTTCGCGGGGTTGCCCGGCGAGCACGGCATCCCCGAGACGGTGAACTACGTGATCTGGGCGCTGACCATGATCCCGCCGGCGCTGATCGTGATGAAGATGAGCGGCGAGGCGCTCAAGCGCGATTCGCGCTCGATTGCACTCGGGCTCGCGATCGGCGTGCTCGGGGCGGGCGGTCAGCTGCTGCTGTTCCACGCCGTACGCATCGGCCCGCCTTATCTGATCTTCCCTATCATCTCGCTGTCACCCGCATTGACGATCGCGCTGGCGTTCGGCCTGTTAGGCGAACGCACCGGCAAGCTCGGCCTGCTCGGCATCGCGCTGGCGTTGTTGTCGCTGCCGCTGTTCGACTACCGGGCCGACGGCGAGGCGGCGGGATACGGCCTGTGGTTCCTGATGGCGGTGGCAATCCTCGTGGCCTGGGGTGCGCAGGCATATTTCATCAAGCTGGCGAACGCGACGATGGATGCTGCCAGCATCTTCTTCTACATGACGCTGAGCGGCCTCTTGTTCATTCCGGTCGCGCTGGCAATGACGGATTTCTCGCAGCCGATCAATAGCCACGTGGATGGCTGGGGCCTTGCCGCGGTCATTCAGTCGCTGAACGCCGTTGGCGCATTGACGCTGGTATTCGCATTCCGCTACGGCAAAGCCATCATCGTCTCGCCGCTGGTGAATGCGGGCGCGCCGCTGTTGACCGCCTGCATCTCGCTGGGATTGGCCGGCATGATGCCGGGCCCCTTGAAGTTCGCAGGGATCGCACTCGCGCTGGTGGCGGCGCTGTTGCTGGCGCTGCAACCCGAAGAGCCGACGAAAGGGCAGAAGGCATGAAGGCCCTGGTCGACATCCTGGCGCGGCACAAGCGCGGCGAGGGCGCAGGAATCTACTCGCTGTGCACGGCTCATCCGTGGGTGATCGAAGCGGCGATGCACGAGGCGAAGAACACCGGCACGCCATTGCTGATCGAAGCCACCTGCAACCAGGTGAACCAGTACGGCGGCTACACCGGCATGACGCCGGTAGCCTTTCGCGACTTCGTGCACGCGATTGCCGATCGCGTGGGCCTCGCACGCGAGCGCGTGTGGTTAGGCGGCGATCACCTCGGGCCGAACGTCTGGCAGAAGGAGCCGGCCGAAGCCGCGATGCAGCGTGCCGACGAGCTGGTCGACCAGTACGTTGCCGCGGGCTTCCGAAAAATCCATCTCGATTGTTCGATGGCCTGCGCCGACGATCCGGCGCCGCTGCCGGAGGCGCTGATCGCGTCACGCGCGGCGCGGCTCGCAGGTATTGCCGAGCGCGCCTGGCAGCGCGCCGGTGGTGAGGCGCCGGTCTACGTGATCGGTACCGAGGTGCCGATTCCCGGTGGTGCGGCGGAAGAGCTGCAGCAGTTGACGGTGACATCGCCCGAAGCCGTAGCGTTCACGATCGAAACGCATCGCAAGGCGTTCGCCGCCGCGGCGCTCGATTCCGCGTGGCCGCGCGTGATCGCGCTCGTGGTGCAGCCGGGCGTCGAGTTCGACCTGCACAAGGTCGTGGACTATCAACCCGACAAGGCGCGTACGCTTGCGGCCTGCATCGAGCGCGATCCGCAATTCGTGTTCGAGGCCCATTCCACCGACTACCAGACGGCCGAGAATCTGGCAGCCCTCGTGCGCGATCATTTCGCGATCCTGAAAGTGGGGCCGGGCGCCACCTTCGCGCTGCGCGAAACATTATGGGCGCTCGCGGCCATCGAGAGCGAGCTGCCCGGACTCGCACATCCTTCGAGACTTCCCGAGGTGGCGTTGCGCGTGATGCGCGAGAATCCCGCGCAATGGCGCGGGCACTACCATGACGCGGCCAATGAGTCGCTGGACCTGGCCTACAGTCTCAGTGACCGTATTCGCTACTACTGGCCGCACCCCGAAGTCGCCCAATCGTGCGCAAGATTGTTAGAGAATCTCAGGAGCCGTTCTTTGCCGCTGACACTGGTGAGCCAATACCTGCCGCGCCAATATGCAGCGATCCGTGTACGCGGGCTCGACCCGTCGGTCGATGCGCTGCTGCGGGATGGCGTGGCCGAGTCGATCCGGCCGTACGTGCGGGCGTGCGGAGCATGAGCGCGGAAATGAAAGTGACGGGCGGCGAGTGGACTGCGCGGGAAATCGCGCAGCAGCCGGCCGTGTGGCTCGAGGTCGCAGATCTCGTGGCGCGTGAACGCGCCCGGCTCGATGCCTTCATTGCGCCGCTGCTGGCCGATGCGGGAGTGCGCATCGTCCTGACCGGCGCCGGTACTTCTTCGTACATCGGTGGCTGCCTCGCTCCCGGCCTGGCAGGGAAGCTGGGCAGGCGGGTCGACTCCGTCGCCACCACCGATCTCGTATCCGGGCCGCATCTGTATCTGCAGCGGGACGTGCCCACCTTGCTGGTGTCGTTCGCGCGCTCGGGCGGCAGTCCGGAAAGCGTCGCAGCGGTCGAGCTCGCCGACCGCGCGCTCGATCATGTGCATCACCTCGTGATCACCTGCAACGCCGCCGGGGCGCTCGCGCAACGCATGACCGCGGCGCGCAATGCCTGCGTGCTGGTGTTGCCCGATGCGACCAACGATCGCGCGTTTGCGATGACCTCGAGCTTCACCTCCATGGTGCTGGTGGCCGCGCTGATATTCGGCGCGATTCCCGCCAGCGCCGTAGCGGCGCTGGCGCGTGCCGGCGACGCCGCATTGCCGCGCGCGCGGCTGCTCGCCACGGAACTCGCCGCGCGGAGTTTCGAGCGCGTGGTCTACCTGGGCAGCAATTCCTTGCAGGCGCTGGCGGCCGAGTCCGCGCTCAAGATGCTCGAGCTCACCGACGGGCGTACGGTGGCGGTGTCGCAGTCGACGCTCGGGTTCCGCCATGGCCCGAAGACGATCGTCAACGCGCGCACGCTGGTGGTGATGTTCGTGTCGAACGATCCCTACACCCGCGCCTACGACCGGGATCTGCTCGATGAATTGCGCCGCGAAGCGCGCGCCGGCGCCATTGTCGCAGTGGGCGCGCCCACGGGCGTGGCCCAAGGCGACCGGCTCGAATTACCCGGCACGGACGACATGAACGACCTGGCGCTCGCGCTGGTCGATGTCGTATTCGCGCAGTTGTTAGGCTTGAACCAGTCGTTGCGGTTCGGTTTGACACCCGACAACCCCAACGCCAGCGGGGTCGTCAGCCGCGTCGTACAGGGCGTCACGGTTCATCCATGGTCGCGTGAGCTCGCCGATGTTTCTCGGCGTTGACGGTGGCGGAACCAAGACTGCATTCGTGCTGGTCGATGCACGCGGCGGAATCCGCGCGAGCCACGTGATCGGCAGCGTCAGTCATCTGTCGGAAGGATTCGAGCGGGCTGCCGCGCTGCTCGCGGAGGGCACGCGCGCCGCCATCGAGCGTGCCGGCACCGCCACCACCCAGATCGATTTCGCGTTTTTCGCGCTCGGCTCCTACGGCGAAGACAGCGCTGTGACCGCGCGGCTCGATGCCATGCCCGGAAGTCTGTTCGATGCGGGCCGCTTTCGCTGCGGCAACGACATGCTGGCCAGTTGGGCGGGCTCGCTGGCCTGCGAGGACGGTATCAGCGTCATCGCCGGCACCGGCTCCATGGCCTATGGAGAGTACGCCAGCAGATCCGCGCGCGCGGGCGGCTGGGGAGAACTGATCGGCGACGAGGGCTCGGCGTACTGGATCGCGCGCGAAGGCATGAATCTCTTCTCGCGCATGAGCGATGGGCGCGCGCCGCGCGGGCCGTTGCTCGCCCTGGTACGCGATCGGCTGGGGCTCGACGTCGATCTCGATCTGTGCGCGCGGATCTATGGTGGCCATGCCAATGCGCGCGGTACGTTTGCCCAGTTTGCGCGGCTGGTGCACGAAGCCGCGGACCGTGGCGATGCCGGGGCGCGCGCGATCTTCATGCGTGCCGCCGCGGAACTGGTCGACACCGTCATGTCGGTGCGTCGCGCGCTCGAGGTGCCGCCGTCCGTATCGCTGCCCGTGTCGTATTCGGGCGGCGCATTTTCGGGATCGGCATGGCTGGTCGATGCGTTCAAGGTGGCGCTGGCCGGCGCCGCGGAGCCGTTCGAGTGCCGCGTGCCGCAGTTTCCACCGGTCGTAGGCGCAGCCTTGTACGCGGCGCGGCTGGCCGGCACGCCGCTCGATGCCGCGGCGTTGGCGAGCCTGCGGGTGAGTTGCACAGAAGCGAGGTTGCCGTCATGAAGCATGCAGTGTTGTGTTTGTTGGCTCTCGGTGTCACCACGCTCGCGTCGGCGGCGCCGCCCACCTACCGCGAATCCGATTTCGCGCGAGTCGAGAAAGTGGACACCCACATGCATCTGCGCGGCGCACTACCCGTGTTCATGGCGCGCGCGCAGGCCGACAACTTTCGCATACTGACGATCAACGTGAACTACGGGGACTTCCCGCCGCTCGACCTGCAGCTGCGCGATGCCGTCGCGCTGCATACGGCGTACCCGTCGGTGGTTGCGTTCGCTGCGACCTTCGATGCCAAGGGCAGCGAGAGCCCGGACTGGCTGCCGCGCACGCAGCGCAAGCTGGACGAGGCACTCGCGCAGGGTGCCGTTGCCGTCAAAGTGTGGAAGGACATCGGCATGCAGTGGCGCGACGCCGATGGCCGCGCGGTCATGATCGACGACGCACGCTTTACGCCGATCTTCACGACGCTCGCCGAGCGCGGCGTGTGCGTGCTCGGTCACCAGGGTGAGCCGCGCAACGCGTGGCTGCCGCTCGACAAGATGACGATCAACGGCGACCGGCAGTACTTCACCGAGCATCCGCAGTACCACATGTTCGCGCATCCGGAGTGGCCGAGCTATGAAGAGCAGCTTGCCGCGCGCGACCGGTGGTTAGAGCAAAACCCGCGCCTGTGTTTCGTCGGCGTGCACCTGGCGTCGCTCGAATGGGACGTCGCGCGTATCGGCGAATTCCTGCGCAAACATCCCTCGGCGTCGGTCGATCTCGCCGCACGCCTGGTGCACCTGCAGCTGCAGTCCGTTGCCGAGCGCGGGAAAGTGCGCGCGTTCTTTATCGAGTTCCAGGACCGCATTCTCTACGGCACCGACCTCGCCAACGGCGAACAGCCGGACGCCGCGTTTGCGGATGAGGTTCACGCCTCGTGGATCGCGGACTGGCGCTTCCTGGCCGGCAATTCCCGGCTGACCTCGACGGATTTCGACGGCACTTTCCGCGGCCTGGCGCTGCCACGCACAGTCATCGACAAGATCTACGGCGGCAACGCGCTGCGGCTGTTTCCGAACGCCTGGAAATAGGGGACATAAGGGGGATTTTCCGAGCATCCCCCGGATTGCCGGTCGCGGACCGGAAACACAGGCCATCGCTTGTAACCGCCGCCATTGCCGGTATTCTTTTCACGTCAGGGAACGGTCTGCGTGAAAACAGCAAGAACATACGCCACGTGCGCTTTCGTCGCCGTACTGCAATCAGCCGCCTGGTCGGCGCCGCAGCCGTACCGCGTCGCGGCCGAGCCCGCCTGGGTCCAGGTCGCGGACGACGCGCCGCTGGCGGCCGCCACGGCGCCGGTCGAGCGGGGCGACGCCGACTATCTATTGGTCGACCACCAAGTGCGGCTCACGCACGTGACCACGCACTACACGCGTTTCGTCGAGCGGCTGGTGAGCCAGGCGTCGGTCGACGCAGGCGCGCAGATCTCGATCGAAATCGACCCCGACCATGAGCGCGTCCTGCTGCACGAGGTGCGCGTGTTCCGCGCCGGCCGCGTGCTCGACAAGTTGCGTGACGCGCGCAAATCACTCCTGAATCGCGAAGCAGGGCTCGACGAGGGGCTCATCAACGGGCGCGTCACCCTGCACGTGTTGTTGCGCGACGTGCGCGTGGGCGACGTCCTCGACTATGCGTACAGCGTCGAGCGCACCGATCCCATCCGTGAGCGTGGCTACAACGAATGGTTCAGCACGCAATGGTCGACGCCGGTGCGGCGCTTTCGATTGCGCGTAGTGCGCCCGCAGGACCGGCCGCTGCAGATCAAGGACGAGAGTCAGTTCGCGGCTCCGGCGCAGGCGCGTAACGGCGAATGGCTGGAAACGGTGTGGGACGCGCACGACATCAAGCCGCTGCCCGACGAGGCGCAACGTCCGAAGTGGTTCTTCTACTACCCGCGTATCGAGATCAGCGAGTTCGCGGACTGGAACGCGGTGCGTAACTGGGCCATTCCGCTGTACGCAGTGAAGGCGGGGCCGAGCGCGGAAATGCGCGAGCTGCTCGCCGAGCTCGCGGCCGAACCGGCCCCCGCCGCGCGCATCCTCAAGGCAGTGCGCTTCGTGCAGGACGACATTCGTTACACCGGGCTCGAAATCGGCGCCGGCGCGTACCGGCCGACGCAGCCCGATGTGGTGCTCGCGCGCCGCTACGGCGACTGCAAGGACAAGGTGCTGCTGCTGGTCACGCTGCTGCGCGCCCTCGGCGTCGAGGCGACTCCTGCGCTGGTGAATGCGGGCCACGGACGGGGGATCGCGGAACGGCTGCCCATGCCGAGCGCCTTCGATCACGTGATCGCGCGCATCCATTGGAACGATCGTGACTACTGGGTTGACGCGACCGCAAGCGGCCAGGGAGGTGCGCTCGAAACGCTGGTGCAGGCGGACTTTGGCCTCGCACTCGTGCTCGATGCGAAGGCGGGCGCTCTCGAGCCGATTCCACCGCGCGAGGGCAAGGCCGCCGCGAGCCACGTGCTCGAGACTTACGATTTCCGCAAGGGCACCGACAAGGCCGTGTCCTTCAGCGTGCAGACGGAGTACCGCGACGAGCAGGCGGATGACATGCGGGTGCGGCTGCGCACCGTCACCGCGACCCAGATCGGAAAGGATTATCTGGATTACTACCGCAAGACCTACAGCGGCATCCGTGCCGTCAAACCACTCGGCATCGAGGACGACCGCGCCGCAAATCTGCTGACGCTCGACGAGTCCTACGAAATCGATACGCCGTTTGAAAAGGATGACGAGGGCACGCGCCAGTTCTACATGGAGGCGTTCCTGATCACCGATCGCACCGGTATTCCGAAGGAGACTGTGCGCACGACGCCGCTGGCGCGCTCGTTTCCGCTGCACGTGCGCCACGAAATAGTGGCCTATCTACCTGGAAAGTGGGACATCACCACCGCCAATGTGGCGATCTCCGATCCGGCGTTCGAGTACACGTCGAAAGGAAAATTCCACGACGGCAAGCTCGAGCTCGCGTATGAGCTGCACAACACCGCCGATCACGTGCCGCTCGCGAACCTCAAGAGTTTCCTTGCGCAACTCGACAAGGCGCACGACGACGCGTTTTACCGTCTGACCGATGGCGAGGAGGCGCCGGCGCCGGTCGTGCAGCCCGCTGCCAGGCCAGCCGGTCCGAGCATCGAGATGATCGTGACACTGCTCCTGGGGCTCGGTGTCGGCGTAGCTGTGTCGCTGGCGCTGGCACGCGTACCCTGGCAACTACCCGCGGCGGAATCCGACGCGCCGGTCGGTTTCGGCGGATGGCTCGTACTGCCGATTCTCGGCGCGCTGATAACGCCATTCCTGATGAGCTTCAACATCTGGAAATGGTTCGGCGATATCGGGACCGCCGAGCAGTTCGACGGCATCGCGACGAAAGTGCAGGCGTTCCTGTTACTGGAATTCCTGACGATCAGCGCACTGCTCGTCATGAGCCTGTTCACGCTGTGGTTCATGTTCCGCCGCCTGCGGAGCTTCCCGTTCGCATTCATCGTGCTGCATTCGGGCGGATTGCTGATGCTGGTGCTGGATCTGATTGCAATCTGGTTGCAGGGAGATCACTTGGCAAAAGAACGCCACCAGGCGGTCGTCGCGTTGTCGACCCGTGGCGTATCGTCGCTGCTGTGGATCACCTACATGGCGGTTTCGCAACGCGTCCGCGCCACCTTCATCAGGCCGGAGCGGGCAAGTGACCTTCCGGCCGCCGCGGCGCCAGCTCCGGTCCTGGTTCCGGGGGCGATCGGCGCCTGACTACTTCCTGCCGGGCAGCGCGTGCGCAGCGCTAGCGAGTCCCGGCCGGCGGGACCAGCGCATCGTGGATCGGCGTATTCCATGCGTCCTTGTCGATGTCGTAGACGATGAAGTTGCTGTCGAACTGCCAGTAGGTCCACGCCCAGCCGCGCTTCTCCGCGGCGCGCGCGACGGCAGCGGTGTACTTGATGCGAGCCTCCTGCGGCGCCTTGTCATAGGCGCCGAACTCGCCTAACAGGATCGGGCGGCCTTGTTTCTTCGCCCAGGCCTGCGCGGTATCGAAGTCCCGGTCGATCTTGGCGAGATCTGCCGGTGTGCCCCAGTTGATTCCCGAGAGCTTGGTGTATTCGGGGGCCCAGCTCGCCCCCTGATGTGTGAAGGGATGCGGCTCGTAGTAGTGCACCGAGACGATGATGTGCCGGTCGTTCGCCGGGAGCTCGAGCTTCGGCAGCCAGGACATGTTGTTCCAGAACGCGGGGCCGATCAGCACGTTGCGCGTCGGGTTGGTCTTGCGAATGACGGCCAACGCCTCGGGAAACAGCGCGTTCCAGTGCTGGTCCATCGCGCCGCTCGGCTCGTTGAGGATCTCGTAGACCACGTTATCTGGCGCGTTCTTGTAGTGCTCGGCGACCTGTGTCCAGAACGCGAGCACGCGCGCGCGGCAGCTGGCCGCATCCCGGCCGCAGTGCTCGTAGTCGTGCTCGTCGAGGATTACGTGCAGGTCCTGCTTCAACGCCTCGTCAACGAGACCGTCGAGGATCGCGAACCAGCTTGCCGGCAGTTCGAGCCGTTCGTTCATGGGCCTGAAGCCGTACAGATTGATGCGTACGGTGTCGAAGCCGCCTTCCTTGATGATCTTGAAGTGCCGCGGCTGGAAGCGCGCCTTCCCGGCGTCCTTCCACAGCGGGTCGTACCCGACGATGTTCACGCCGCGCTTCATCTCCTTCACCTGGTCGATGGCGGAAAGCGGCTGATCGGCGGCCGCTGCCAGCAGCGGCGCCAGCAGCAGCATCGACAGGAACTGTGCGTATCTCATTTCAACCCCTCGTTACTTCTTGCCGAACAGCGCTTCGAGCGCAGCCTTTGACGCATCCACTTCCGCGATGTTGGGCGCCACGTAGGCGCCGACTTTCGGCTTGAAGTGATCGCAGAAATTAGCCTGGATCTTGTCGCGCACTTCTTCGGCGGTGGGTTCGCGGCAGTGCTTGGCGACGCGCGTGTCGTACTCCACGCACAGCCGGCAGACGTGCAGCTCGGAGTGACAGGCCTTGCACTCATCGAGCCGGCGCAACGGCAGCGACAGCGCTTCGAGCGAAGCGCCGCATTTCCAGCAGGTGAGTCCGTGTGCCATGGGGTCAGACCCCAAATTAGCGAATCGCTTTGCCGCGCGCCACACCTGCATGCATTTGCTGGAGCTTTGCGGCTTCCTTCGCGATCGCGGCACGCAGCTCGGCGGGCGCGATTACTTCCATGTCAGCTCCCATGCGCAGCGCCTCGCGGACCGCGTGTGGCAGGCGTTCGAAGGGAATGGTCGCTTCGATCCATTCGTTCGCGGGTGGGGAGGGATGCTGCGCCGCCACTGCATCTGCGCCGGCCGGATTCACATCGCGCAACAGCTGCACGCCGCGCGGCGACAGCCGCACGCGCGCCATCTCGCTGCGCAGACCGGCTTCGAAATCACGGGCGGCTGCGACCCAGAATTTTGCGAGATCAAAGTTGCGCGGGCGTGCATTGGCTTCGTCCGTGATCTCGAGCGTGCGCATGCCAGCCACGCGGTAGATGCGCGTCGTCCCTGCGGCGGCGCCGGCCGCGTACCAGGTGCCGCCCTTCATGACGAGGCCGAGGGGCGAAATCAGGCGTTTCACGAGACCCTTCCAGCTTTCGTAACTGATGCGCACCTGGCGGTCGGACCACACGGCTTCCGCCAGCGTCCGCAGCACTGTCGGCGGCGCGGGCCGCTCGTACCAGGGCGCGGGGTCGAGATGAAATCGCGTCGCGACGCGCTGCGCGAGTTTGCCCTTGCCCGGCGGAATGCTCGCGAGGATCTTGAGGCGCGCGGATTCCGCATCCTCGCCAAGGCCGAGGTCGGCCGCGGCCTGCGCCATGCCGATCAGGGACACCGCATCGGCTTCGGGTGCGGTGAGCCCGGTGAGATTGGTGCGAAATCCGCCCAGCAGCGCGAAGCCTCCATTGCGGCCGCGCTCGGCATAGACGGGCACGCCGGCCGCACCCAGCTGATCGACGTCGCGATAGATCGTGCGCACCGAGACTTCGAGCTCGCGCGCCAAGGCCTCGGCGCTGACGCGGCCGCGGGCTTGAAGGACGATCAGGATGGTGAGGAGTCTGCTGGCGCGCATCGCACGCGTTCACTTGTCGGGCAGCGGGAATTCCTGACATACCCTAGCAGGGTTTGCGGGTTATCTCCGTCGCGTCACGACGCCACGTTTTCCGCTGGGACTGGCGCTGGGCCGCGCCGCGCTCAGGCGCGCGTCCAGTCCATGATCCAGCCCTGGTCCCAGGACTTGCCGCCGTCGCGCGAAACCGCCTGGCGCCAGCGGCAGGATTTCGGTGTGATCAGATCCCAGATGCCTATCCACTTGACGGACTTGCCCTCGACTTCGTCGTCCGACACGAAGATGCCGGCACCGTTCTCGAAGCTGCCCGTCACACCGGGCGAGGCGATCACGCCGCTCTGCGCGTTCACCCAGTGATCCGACCAGACCTTCTTCTCGACGTCGAGCAGGCGCAAACCCATGCCGCTGAAATTTCTCTCGGGTATGCGCAGCTCTTCGACCGAGCCGATGCCGGCGAGGATGCCGTGCACGGTGGCTTCGCCCCTGAACTCGATCCATGCCTTCCCCTCCGTTTTGGGCTTCGGCTGGCGATTGCGAATGCGCCATTCGCCGGACAGCCAGTTGAAGTCGCCAGGCTTGCCCGGCGTCGGACTCGTGGGCAGCGGCGGAATCGGATCGAGCTCAAAGGGTGGAATGTCTGCCGCGCGTGCGCGCCTCGCGTTCGCGAGCCAGGCCGCGCCCAGTGCGATACCGGCGCCGAGGATTGATCTGCGGGTTTCGTACATGCGTATCGTTGTACGCGGGAATACCTGACACCCCGTGGCGGGTATTGGGGTCAGACCCCTTTACGCGAGCCGGTCGCGCAGAAATTCACGCAGCACTTCGCCGGTATGCGACTGCGCAGCTTTCGCAACCACGGCAGCCGGCGGACCGGCGACTACGATCTTGCCGCCGTCATTGCCCGCCTCGGGACCCATATCAATGATCCAGTCGGCCTCGGCCATCACGTCGAGGTTGTGCTCGACCACCACCACGGAGTTGCCCGCGTCCACCAGCCGATGGAGCACGTGAATGAGCTTCTCGACGTCGGCCATGTGCAGACCGACGGTGGGCTCGTCGAGCACGTACAAAGTGTGTTGTGCCTTCTGGCGCGGCGCGCGCCGTTCCTCGCCGCGCACCTTGGCGAGCTCGGTTACGAGCTTGATGCGCTGCGCCTCACCCCCCGAGAGCGTCGGGCTGGGCTGGCCGAGCGTCAGGTAGCCGAGGCCGACATCCTGCAGCAGCCGCAGCGCGTGATGAATCGACGGATGCGCCGCAAAGAACTCCACCGCGTCGTCGATGTTCATGGCCAGCAGGTCGCCGACGGACTTGCCCCGCCACAGGATCGTGAGCGTCTCGCTGTTGAATCGCCGGCCGCGGCACGAATCGCACAGCACCTTCACGTCCGGCAGGAAGTTCATCTCGATCGTCTGCATACCCTGGCCTTCGCAGGCCGGGCAGCGGCCTTCGCCCGTGTTGAACGAGAAGCGGCTCGTGCTGTAGCCCGCGATCTTCGCCTCGGTGGTATTGGCATAAATGCGGCGGATGTCGTCCCAGAATCCGATGTACGTCGCCGGGCACGAACGCGGTGTCTTGCCGATCGGCGTCTGGTCCACCTCGAGCACGCGGTCGACGAGCTCCGCGCCGCGCACGCGCGCGAGTCCGGTCAGCGCGGGTAGTTTGGCGCCGCGCGGCAATTTCGTGGTCAGGCGCTTGAGGTTCGTGTACAGCACGTCGCGCGCCACGGTGGACTTGCCGGAACCGGACACGCCCGTCACCACGACCAGGCGCCCCAGGGGTACGCCGATGTCTTCCTTGCGGACGTTGTGCATCTCGACCCCGTCGAGCCGCAGATGCGGCGCACGCGCGGTCGTCGCGCGCCGCGGCTCGGCGGAATGCATCAACGGATTCTTGAGGAAGCGGCCGGTGATGGAATTCGGATTCGCCTTGAGCTGCTCAATGGTTCCGGCGGCCACGACTTCACCACCGCGCACGCCGGCGCCGGGCCCGAGGTCGATAACGTGATCGGCGCGGCGGATCGTGTCCTCGTCGTGCTCGACGACAACCAGCGTGTTGCGGTTCTTCGCGAGCTCCGACAACGCATCCAGCAGCACCTTGTTGTCGCGCGGATGCAGGCCGATGGTGGGCTCGTCGAGCACGTAACACACACCCTGCAGGTTCGAGCCGAGCTGCGCCGCCAGGCGAATGCGCTGCGCCTCACCGCCCGACAACGTCGGCGCGGAGCGATCCAGCGGTAGATAACCCAAGCCGACGCGCTGCAGGAACGACATGCGCGACTTGATCTCGGCCATCAGATCGCGCGCGATCTCGGTTTCACGCTTGTTGAGCCGCAGCTTGCGCACGAACGCGACGGTCGCATCGATCGCCAGGTGGGTGAGGTCGGCGATGTTGAAGTCGCGGAAACGCACGTGCAGCGCGATCTGGTTCAGGCGCTGGCCATGGCAGCTCTCGCAGCTATGCGCTTCGCCCTCGAGTGATTCATTCCAGGCGTTTTCCTCGCCGCTCTGCTCCTCGTCGAAACCCTCGAGCGCGAGGCCGGTGCCGAAGCAGTCCTCGCACCAGCCGTGCTTGGAATTGAACGAGAACAGGCGGGGATCGAGCTCGGAGAAGCTGGTGCCACAGGAAGGGCAGGCGCGCTTGATGCTGAACACCTGGATTTTTGGCTTCTTCGCGGTCGAGTCGAGATCCAGCACATGCACCAGGCCTTTGCCCATGTCGAGCGCGCGGATCACGTTGCGCTCGAGCAGGTCGGCGCTGTCGCCCTGCACGTTGATCTGGTTGATCGGCAGCTCGATGGTGTGTTCCTTGAAGCGGTTGAGCCGCGGCCACTGGATGGTGGAAATCATCTCGCCATCGACGCGCAGCTGCTTGTGGCCGCGCGCGTTGGCCCACTTCGCGAGCTCGGTGTAGTAACCCTTGCGCGCCACTACCAGCGGGGCCAACAACATGATGCGCGAACCCTTGTGCTGCTTGAGCAGTCGCTCGGCAATGCTCGCCGCAGTTTGCGGTTCGATGGCGACGTCGCAGGTGGGGCAGAACTGCGTGCCGAGCTTCACGTAGAGCAGGCGCAGGAAGTGGTAGATCTCCGTGAGCGTGGCCACCGTGCTCTTGCGGCCACCGCGGCTGGTGCGCTGCTCGATGGCGACCGTGGGCGGAATGCCGTAGATGGCGTCCACGTCCGGCCGCGCCGACGGCTGCACGAACTGGCGCGCATAGGCATTCAGCGATTCGAGGTACCGTCTCTGGCCCTCGTTGAAGATGATGTCGAACGCGAGCGTGGATTTGCCGGAACCGGACACACCCGTGATGACGGTGAACGCCTCGCGCGGAATCTCGACATCGATGTTGCGCAGGTTATGTTCGCGCGCGTTGTGCACCACGATCGAATTGCGCGCGGCAGCGACGCCGTAGCGCTCGGGGGCATCCGCGACCATGCGCGTCGGGGCGGGCAGCGAGTTCGCACCGACCGCTGCTTCGTAGTCACGCAATGCCTTGCCGGTATGCGACGCGGGATGTGCCTCGACCTGCGCGGGTGTACCGGCGACGACCACCTGGCCACCTGCATCGCCGCCTTCGGGGCCGAGATCGATCAGCCAGTCGGCCGAACGGATCACGTCGAGGTTGTGTTCGATCACCAGCAACGAATGTCCGATCTTGAGCAGCTTGCGGAAGGCGCGCAGTAGTTTGGCGACGTCGTCGAAGTGCAGGCCCGTGGTCGGTTCGTCGAACAGGAACAGCTTGCCGCGGATCGATGGCGTATCGTCGGCCGCGGCTTCCGCCAGGTGTCCGGCGAGTTTCAGGCGCTGCGCCTCGCCGCCCGACAACGTCGGCACCGGCTGGCCCAGCTTCACGTACTCGAGTCCCACGTCCACCAGCGGCTGCAGGCGCACGGCGATATTCGAATTGCCGCGGAAGAACGCGAGCGCCTGCGTCACGGTCATGTCCAACACGTCGGCAATGCTCTTGCGCAAGCCGTCCGGTCCTTCGCGCTTGATCTCCAGCGTCTCGGCGCGATAACGCCGGCCGTCGCAATCGGGGCAGCGCAGATAGACGTCCGACAGGAACTGCATTTCGACGTGTTCAAAGCCGTTGCCGGTGCAGGTCGGGCAGCGCCCCGTGCCAGAGTTGAAGCTGAACGTCCCGGGCGTGTACTTGCGCGCCCGCGCGACCGGTTCGTTGGCAAACAACTCGCGCACCACGTCGAACGCGCCGACGTAGCTGGCCGGATTCGAGCGGGTAGTTCGGCCGATCGAGCTCTGGTCGATCATTACCACGTCGTCGACCAGCTCCGCGCCGTCCAGCCGGTCGAAATCGCCCGGCGTGTCACTGGGCTGGCCCTTGGCCTTGCGCAATGCCTTGTACAACACGTCTTCGATGAGCGTGGATTTGCCCGAGCCCGATACACCGGTGATGCACACCAGGCGCCGCAACGGGAACTCCACCGTGACGTTCTTGAGATTGTGCTCGCGCACGCCGGTGAGGCGCACGGACTTCTGCGCGGGCACCATGCGCGCGCGCGGTTCGTTGTCGGGCGCCTTGGGCTGCGCGGCGCGCGGCGCGACGATCTTCGCGCCCGACAGATATTGACCCGTGAGCGACTTCGGATTTGCGCGAATCGCCGCGGGCGTGTCGAACGCGACGATCTCGCCGCCGCGTTCGCCGGCGCCGGGTCCGAGGTCGAGCAACCGGTCCGCCGCCAGCATGATCTGCGGATCGTGCTCGACCACCACCAGGGAGTTACCGGCATCGCGCAGACGATGCATCACCTGCGTCACGCGCTGCATGTCGCGCGGATGCAGGCCGATCGAGGGTTCATCCAGCACGAACAGCGTGTTCACCAGCGATGTGCCCAGGGCCGTAGTCAGATTTATCCGCTGCACTTCGCCACCCGACAGAGTGCGCGACTGGCGGTCCAGCGTGAGATACCCCAGCCCCACCTCGCATAGATAGGAGAAGCGCGAGCGCACCTCGCCTAACAACAAATCCGCGGCTTCATCCATCGGTGCCGGCAGACGCAGGTCCGCGAAAAACGCACGCGATTTGTCCAATGACAACAGCATGAGGTTGTGCACGTTGCGCCCGTCGATGCGCCACAACAGCGCGTCCGGCTTGAGCCGCGAACCACCGCAGGCAGTGCAGGGCGTGTACGCGCGATAACGCGACAGCAGCACGCGCACGTGCATCTTGTAGGCCTTGGTTTCGAGCCACTCGAAGAAGCGCTTCGCGCCGTACCAGACCTTCTTTTCCCACTTGCCTTCGCCTTCGATCACCCACTTGCGCTGCGCTTCGGTCAGCGCATACCAGGGCGTGTCGAGCGGAATGTCGCGCTTGTTCGCGAACTTCACCAGGTCGTCCTGGCACTCCTTGTAGGACTTGGTCTGCCAGGGTTTGACCGCGCCGCCGGCGAGCGTCTTGGTTTCGTCCGGCACGACCAGGCCGTAGTCGATGCCGATGATGCGGCCAAAGCCACGGCAGGCGTCGCAGGCACCCACCGGTGAGTTGAACGAGAACAGCGACGGTACCGGATCGCGATACGACAGATCGCAGTCCGCGCAATGCAGTTCGATCGAGTATTTCCAGCTCTGCACGGTCTTCGGCGGATCGCTGTCATCGACGACGTGCAGATTCCCGCGGCCGCGGCCCACGCGCAGCGCGGTCTCGATCGATTCCATGATGCGCGCGCGTTCGGAGTTGCCGAGCCGCAGCCGGTCCTGCACGACTTCGAGCGTGTCGCCATTCCGTTCGTGAATGCGCGAGTACCCCTGTTGCTCGAGCAATGCGCGGACTTCCGCCTCCTTGAAATTCTTCGGCACCGGAATCGGAAAGCAGATGTACACGCGCGGGTCGCCGGCGGCCGCGGCGCGCGCCGTGGCATCGGCGTAGATGCTTTCCGCGCTGTCGCGCCGCACGGGCTTGCCGCAGTTGCGGCAGTGGAGCGTGGCCGCGCGCGCAAACAGCAGCTTCAGATGATCGTTGAGCTCGGTCATCGTGCCGACGGTCGAGCGCGACGTGCGCACCGGGTTCGTCTGGTCGATGGCAATGGCCGGGGGAATGCCGTCGATGCGGTCCACCGCGGGCTTGTCCATGCGATCGAGGAACTGGCGCGCGTACGGCGAGAACGTCTCGACGTAACGGCGCTGCCCCTCTGCGTACAGCGTGTCGAACACCAGCGAGGATTTCCCCGAACCCGACACGCCCGTGACCACCACCAGTTCCTGCAGCGGAATGTCGAGGCTCAGATTCTTGAGATTGTTCTGGCGCGCGCCGTGCACGGAAATACAGGCGTACGAATGCGCCTTCTTCGCCGGGGCCTTGCGTGAGATGACGGGCTTATCCATGTAGTCGAGGGTTGGGCATAGTCGTGGACCGAATAGTGTACCGGGCCTGTCAAGACCCCCGCCGGCTTTCGCGGTATGTCCCCAAAGGATTGTGCATCCGCCGCGATGATCGGAAGATGCGCCGCCGGAACAACAAGAACGCAGGGGGTCGACGTGGCGGGGGACGTGAAAGCAGGGGCGCAGCCCATCGATTCGGCGCACAAGCGCGTCATCTTCGCGTCGTCACTTGGCACCGTTTTCGAGTGGTACGACTTCTACCTCTACGGCGCGCTGCTCGCCGTCATCTCCAAGAAGTTCTTCTCCGGCATGAACGACACCACGGCGTTCATGTTCGCGCTGCTGGCCTTCGCAGCCGGATTCTTCGTGCGGCCGTTCGGTGCGCTGGTGTTCGGACGCCTCGGGGACCTCGTCGGCCGCAAACACACGTTTCTCATCACCATCGTGATCATGGGCCTCTCGACCGCGCTGGTCGGCGTGCTGCCGAGTTACGAAACCATCGGCGTCGCGGCGCCCATCATTCTCATCGCGCTGCGCCTGCTGCAGGGCCTCGCGCTCGGCGGTGAATACGGCGGCGCGGCGACCTACGTCGCCGAACACGCGCCCGACAACAAACGCGGCCTGTACACGAGCTGGATCCAGACCACGGCCACGATGGGTCTGTTCCTGTCGTTGCTGGTGATCCTCGCGTGCCGCGCATTGATGAGCACCGAGGCATTCGAAGACCAGGGCTGGCGCATCCCGTTCCTGCTCTCCACGGTGTTGTTAGCCGTGTCGGTGTATATCCGCCTGCAGCTGCAGGAATCGCCGGTGTTCCAGGAGATCAAGGCGGAAGGCAAGCTCTCGAAGGCACCGCTCACCGAGGCCTTCGGGCAATGGAGCAATCTCAAGATCGTCCTGCTCGCATTGTTCGGCGCCACCGCCGGCCAGGCGGTGGTCTGGTACGGCGGCCAGTTCTACACGCTGTTCTTCCTCGAAAAGATCCTGCAGGTGGAATCGAAAGCCGCGAATCTCATCATGGCCGCGGCCTTGTTGTTAGCTACGCCGTTCTTCGTGGTGTTCGGCTCGTTGTCGGACCGGATCGGCCGCAAGAAGATCGTGCTCACCGGATGTCTGCTCGCGGTGTTCACGTACTTCCCGATCTTTCACGGGCTCACGCATTTCGCGAACCCTGCGCTGGGTGACGCGGTGGCCGCCGCACCTGTCACCGTGGTTGCCGATCCTGACAACTGCAGCGTGCAGTTCGATCCGATTGGCAAGAAGACCTTCGCGAAATCCTGCGACGTCGCGAAGACCGTGCTCGTGAAGGCCGGCATTCCGTACTCGAACGAATCCGCGCCGGTGGGCACCGTGGCCAGCGTGCGGATCGGCACGGGCAGCGAGACCGTCATCGTGCCCTCGTTCGCCGGCGAGTCACTGCCGGCCGCCGACTTCAAGACGCAGTCCGCGGCGTTCACCAAGCAGCTCAAGGACGCGCTGGTCATCGCGAAATATCCCGCCAAGGCGGACATGGCGCGTGTGAACTACCCGATGGTTATCCTGCTGTGCACGTTGTTGGTGATCTACGTGACGATGGTCTACGGCCCGATCGCCGCCTGGCTGGTGGAGCTTTTCCCCGCCCGCATCCGCTACACGTCCATGTCGCTGCCGTATCACATCGGCAACGGCTGGTTCGGCGGATTCCTGCCGGTGACGTCGTTCGCGATCGTCGCGGCCACGGGCAACATCTACAACGGCCTGTGGTATCCGGTGATCGTCGCGGCCATCACCATCGTGATCGGTGGATTGTTCCTGCGCGAAACCAAAGGTTCGCCAGCGTAACGTAGTTAGTCGCTGCCGTCAGTTGATCACTCCGCAGGCGATGCGCGCGCCCGAATTGCCGGCCGGCTGGCTCGCGTAGTCGTCGGCCTTCTCGTGAAGAACAACAGCCTTGCCGCGCACGCCATTGGGCTGGCCGTTCTCGAGGCTCACGCCGGTTGCAACGACGTCGACCTGCGCTGCGCCGCTGGCGTCGGATTTCGCATTGAGCATGTCGCCCGCGTGGTGCGCCGCTCCTTGCGGATTGCCATGCTGCGCGTTCGTCGGGTTGAAGTGCCCGCCGGCGCTGCTGGCGTCGGGCGCGCTGCAATCGCCCTTCTCGTGGATGTGGAAGCCGAACTCACTGTTCGGTGGCAGCCCCTGCAGCGTGCCGGTCAGCCGCACTGAATCACCTTCCGCCGCCAGGGCCAATGTGCCGGATGCGGTGTGGCCCGAGGTCGGCGTGAGCTGCGCCGTGGCGCCCGCGGCCGGAGGTTCAGCGGCCGGAGGCGGCGCGTCGGCAGGTGCCGGCGTGGACGTGGTGGCGGGCGCATCCGCCGTGTCAGCCTTTTTATCGCGCTCACCGCAGCCGGCGAGCAGGGCCACGGTGGCACAGAGGGGTAGCCAGTACTTCACGTTCATACGCACTCCGGAATTCAGATGTCGAGGGTGGCCGCACCCTATACAGCGGGGCAGGCGCGGTCAGTCGGCGCGCGTCGTCAATCTCCGTGTCGATGTCTGACCCGCGCGCCCACGGGGCCTACGCGGCCTGGCGGTAATGCGTCGTTGCGCGTAAACGTCGGCTCTTGCCCCTGACCCCTCCCAACTAGCGGACAACAGCGCCTTTTCCGCTACACTCCGCACCACAAGTGCGCGCCTCGGGGGAGGTCGCTTGCATGGCCCCACGCCGCACTCACAACCAAAATGAGGAGTGGTCGCATGAAGTCACGGACTGGACGCGGCGCCGCCGCGCTGTTTTTCATCGCCCCGTTCGCCGCGCAGGGTCAGAACGCCCCACCAACCGACGACGAGATCAATGAAGAAATCATCGTCACGGCGCAGAAGCGCGCCACGTCGTTGCAGGACGTGCCGTTCTCCGTTGCGGCGCTGACCAACGAAGACATCAAGGAATCCGGGGCGACGAATATCGTCGATATCGCCCGCAACGTTCCCGGTCTCTACATCGCGGACCTGGGGCCCGGTCAGAGCCAGGTCGCGATTCGCGGCATCAGCGCAGGCCAGGTCATCCGCGACCAGCCCGGCGTGAAGGAATCCGTCGGCATCTACCTCGACGAATCGCCGATCTCGGTCGCGCTGTTCACGCCGGACCTCGATCTGTACGACCTCGACCGCATCGAGGTCCTGCGCGGCCCGCAGGGCACGCTGTTCGGCGCGGGCTCCTCGTCGGGCACGGTGCGCTACATCACCGCGCAGCCCAATATCGGCGAGGCGGGCGGCTCGCTCGACCTCACGGTCAGCAACACCACCGACGGTGAGGCGGGCGGCAGCCTGCGCGGCGCCGTCAACGTTCCACTGGGTGAGAAGGCGGCGATGCGCGCCGTCGCGTATCGCAGCGAACTGCCGGGGTTCATCGACTCTTTCTACCCGGGTCGCGGCGTTCGCGAGGACGTGAATGGCGGCTCGCGCACGGGCGGTCGCCTGGCGTTCCGCATCGAAGCCACCGAGAACGTCACGATCACGCCGCGCGTCGTCTACCAGAAGCTCGAGACCGACGGCTATCCGCGCGTCGACTTCTACAACATCCTCGGCAATACGTTCACCACCACGCAG
>Ga0193752_1000694_pt1 | contig 30697 bp, 7 predicted proteins | sample H1c1metaG_FD_144924 | JGI IMG/M metagenome (GOLD analysis project Ga0193752, IMG submission 144924) | Soil microbial communities from a riparian zone of the East river system, Colorado, United States - H1c1 | ecosystem: Environmental > Terrestrial > Soil > Riparian zone | place: USA: East River... | reverse complement strand
ATTTCGTGACGTTCAACCAAAAAAGCTATAGCCTTTTCAAATGCTGAATAGTTAATTAATCCATCAATGATATAATTGGAGGTGAGATTATATGTATTTTTTATTTCTTCAAGTTGGTCAGTTATCCAAAGGCGCCTCTGGGAATGAGATAACGGGTAGTATTGCCTCTGCTCCGTAACAGGGATTTCAATATAACTGGATTTTTCCTGAGATCGCATGTAACCAGCCAATAATGAAATGGTGGGAAAATTAAAAATGTCCCTGATTTCAACTACAATGCCCATGGTTTTTTGAATAGCGCCGGATATCTGTATCGCTTTTATGGAATGTCCGCCCAATTCGAAAAAATTATCATTAATCCCTATCATCACCCGCCTTAAAAACTGATGCCATATCGCGACCAGTTCTTCCTCTATTTTGTCCCTTGGGGCAGAATAATTTCCTGATTGAAGGCCAGGCATTGAAAGTATTCCGGCTAGTTCCGTACGATCTAACTTACCACTTTGGGTTAAAGGAAATGAGTCTAAAGCCACAAAGTATGATGGTATCATGAAATATGGTAATCGTTCTGCGAGGTATTGTTTAAGAAACTCTGAGTCTACCGGGATCGTTGCCTGATAAGATGCAACAATAGATTTTTCAATCCCATCACCGGTTACAATGACTACCGCTTTTTGAATCCCTGAATAACTTTCAATAACAACTTCTATCTCTTCAAGTTCTATTCGGTAACCTCGGATTTTTACTTGCTTATCTTCTCTACCCAGATACTCAAGACTGCCGTCGGAAAGCCAACGACCATAATCGCCGGTTCTATAAATTATTTCATTAGGATGATACCGACCCGAAACAAATTTTTCAAGCGTCAGATCTTTTAAATGCAGATAGCCTTTCGCCAATCCAATCCCGGAAATGCATATCTCACCAATAACCCCTTCAGGAACAATCATAAGTTGCATGTCAAGCACATATATACGCATATTACTAATGGGCTTACCGACCGGAATTGATTCGTCTTTGTCCGTCGTTGTATAATAGCTCACTTCTATTGAAGCCTCAGTGGGACCATACAAGTTGTGTAAAGGAGCAGAAAATAACTTATAATATTCCCGGACCTCAGTGGCGGAAAGAGCTTCTCCGCTGGAAAAGACATGCTTTATCGAACTGAGGCCGGAAGCATTGTCTTGTTTAACATCATTTATAAAAACCTGCAAAAGAGAAGGAACAAAATGGATAACGGTAATCAGATGCTTTTGAATACAATCCCGGAGTAATTTTGGTGATGCACTTGTATTCTTATCACAAATCACCAACGTCCCGCCGCAGCTGAGAGCAGTAAAGATTTCGGCAACAGAAACGTCAAAAACAACTGATGTTCTCTGGAGAAAAACATCTTCAGATGTAAATCTGAAATGCGATATACCCCATAGAATCCGATTTACCACTCCTTCATGAGCCACCATGCATCCCTTGGGTTTACCGGTTGAACCGGAAGTGTAGATAATATATGCAATAGATTGCCCTTCCACACTTATTACAGGATCTGACGATGGTTGCCTGATCAGCTTGCTATCCAACGAATCAACTTTTAAGACTTCAATATCAATGTCCTTGAAAGAGGTATTGTCCAAATTTGTCAAAATACATCGAACCTTCGCATCGCCTAGTACATATCCGAAATGCGATGAAGGGTAAGACGGATCAACTGGCACATAGCCTGCACCACACTTCAGGATTGCCAGAATTGAAATTATCATCCAGTCAGATTTTTCAAATCCAAGTCCGATCAAATCGCCCGGTATTACATCATATTCGTTACATAGGAAGTGAGCGAGTTGATTGGCTTTCTTGTTCAGTGAAGAATAACTAAGATAAGTGTCACCGTATCGAAGCGCGACAGCATCAGGAATTAATTTCTGTTGACGCCCGAAAAGTTCAGTAAGCGTTGTGACCGGCAGTGACACCTGTGCCCCAGTCGACATATTGAGAATAGCCTGCTTTTCGATGTCTCCGATAAAAGGTACGAAACCAATGGGATTATTGCTTTCACGTAGTAAAGACATACTAAGGTCGCTAAAGTGTCCAGTCATTTGGCGAACCCGGCGCTCGGAAAAAAGATCAGAATTATATTCGATTTCCAAAATTAATTCGTTGTCCAATTCCAGAAAACTAAACACAAGATCATACTTTGCACCTTTCGAATCGGCCGCATATTCAGTTAGTTCAAGCCCTGAAAAACTTGATTTCCGGTGCAACACATTAACATTCTGCAATATGACCATTACGTCAAATATGGGGGACTTGCCAGGGTCACGGGCTAAATCAAGTTCCTCAACGAGCTTATCAAAAGGATACAACTGATGCTCATAACAGTTCATGGCTACCTCTTTAACGCTATTCAAATAATAGTCAAAACTATTTTCTGGATAAAGTTCAGTACGTATCGCAAGGGTGTTTACATAAAACCCAACTTGTCCCTCAAGATCAACATGTGGTCTACCGGCAATGGGACTGCCAACGATAATGTCGTTTTGTCCGCTATATCTGAATAAGAGGACTTTGACCAATGCCAATAATACCATGAACAAACTTGCTTCTGACTCTATAACTTTTTCCCTGATCAGGGACGAAAGTGAGTTATTAATATCTATTGATAGTGTTGCACCATTAGTTGTCTTAACTCTTGGACGTTTATTTGAGACTGGCAAATTCAATGATGGAAGGTCACCCGACAACTGATTTTTCCAAAAGTTTAAGTGGGTTTCCATGTCGCCATGGGTTAATAATTTATTTTGCCAGGCAGAATAATCCTTATACTGAATTTTGAGAGCAGGCAATTCAGGATCTACTCCTTTTACGAAGCAAGAGTAGATAAAAGAAAATTCATTTAAAAGAATTCCCATTGACCATGCGTCGGCAACAATGTGATGAACTGTAAATAATAAGATATGTCTGCTTTTGGATAATCTGACAAGTGTTGTTCGTATTAGCGGAACTTTAGTCAGATCAAAACCTAGCGAGACCTCTCTTTCGACAAGTAAACGCGCGGTTAGCTCAGCGTCTGATTGATTCTCGAGATCAACAAAGTTTAAATTTTGCCCTACATCTTTGGCACTCAGAATTTTCTGATACGGTTGATGATCAATTTGTACGAATACTGTTCTAAGTACTTCATGCCTGTCAATCAGATACCTGATACTATAGTCAAAAGCGTTTATGTCTAACGGCCCATGTATTTCATAACTACCTGGCAGCGTATATGTCGATTTGTTTCCTTCGAGCTGATCCATAATCCATAACCGTCGTTGCGCATTCGAAAGATCATAGTAATCACTTTTTGATACAGCCGGGATTGCTACATATTGATTTGATGTAACATCTCTCAAATAGGATATAATCTCATTTTTATTAGCCCTGATATATTCAACGATATCACTGTCCGGAGAGCTTTCGATGAAGTTAATTTCCAGGTCATTACCCGACAGCTTTATACCGATATCTTTCTTTTTCAGCGTTAACAACAAGTTAGATATACTCATATAGTTAGTTTTTTTCGCTGTCCATCACTGGCAATAGATTCCATTTTCAACCAACTACCAACATCAATTTCCTGCGCCAATTCTCTTATTGTTGAATGCCTGTAAATTGTCCTAAGGCTTATTTCGACATTAAACTCCCGGAATATTTTTGACGCCATACGTGTTGCGGTAAGTGAATGCCCCCCTATCCTAAAAAAGTTTTCGGTAACACTGATATCAGGCCGGTCAAGTATTTCACACCAGATGGTATGCAAATGTTTTTCAGTTAATCCTTCAGCCGAAACAAGATTTTCTCGGTTATGAAATTGGGAAGGATCGGGTAATGATTTGACATCAAGTTTTCCATTTTTGTTCAGAGGGAGCCTGCTTAAGGGAACAATGTGAGATGGTATCATATATTGCGGAAGCTGATCAACTAAATAAGCATGCAAGCCTTGCTGATCAAATTCTTTTTGAGTAACGACATACGCTACAAGAACCTTTTCACTTTTACCAGGGGAGATGTAGACGACAACACACATATCAATATCCTTAAATTCAGCGATCACCGTTTCAATTTCTTTTAGCTCTATTCTGAATCCCCGGAGTTTTACCTGACTATCTACCCGCCCGAAGAACTCTATGTTACCGTCATCGTCCCATCGACCGAGATCGCCCGTTCGATACATCAATTCATTGGCGCTGAATGGATTATTGGCAAAGACGTTACTTGTTAAATCAGGCTGATTCAAATAACCTTTAAATGCACCTGCAGTCTGTACATAAATCTCTCCTATAACTCCACAAGGTTGCAGTTGGAACGCATCATTTAAGATGTAAATTTTTGTATTTGATATCGGTTTGCCTATCGAAAGGGTCGGCATTAAACTGTTGGTTCTACCAGTAACTTCAAAGCTGGTGATTACATGTGTTTCAGAAGGACCATAAAAGTTGTGAAGTACGAAACCATCAACCCGTTGCAGATATTCGCCTAATTTATTATCTAATCCTGCGGCTTCGCCTGTTGTTACAATATGCCTGAGTGATAGCTTTTCAAAGTCCTCTTCCATCTCTGCAAATAATGCGACTAATGTGGAAAAAGTAAACCAAATAACATCGATTTCGTTTGAAATAATCATGTCTTTCAGGAACCGGAAATCTGTACGGGACTCTTCTTTCACCAGGAAAAGAGTTCCACCTCCACATAGGCAAAAAAGTGTATCATGAATAGAAGCATCAAAACCAAATGATGCATGTTGAAGGAAACGATAGCCAGTTATTTCCCCCCATGACTCCATTTGCCAGTTTATCAGATTACTAAGTGTACGATGCGTTTGAACAACTCCTTTAGGTGTACCGGTACTTCCGGACGTATAAATGATATATGAAGAATCTTCAGGACAAATTTTACAGCTAAGGCGAAAGGTGGAGAATTGATCAAGATTTAAAGAACTGACGTCACAAATACTGCCAAGTGTTGCAAGGCAATCGGCATGATCCGGGGTTGAGACAAGTATAATTTTCGGTTTTAGATCACTGGCAATAAATCGAAGTCGGTTAATAGGCGTTTCAGTTTCTATTGGAACGTAGCAGGCGTTGACCTTTAATATACCTATAAAACACACCACACTCCATTCGCTTCGGTCAAGCATCACCATTACGCTGTCACCAGGCTCTACCTGCCTGGAAATTAAGAAATCAGCAAATTGATTCGAACGATGATCTAGCTGTTGGTAATTATATTTTTTGCTTTCAAAAACCAAAGCAGTTGAAAGTGGCGAACTGACAACCTGTTCATGAAACAGATCAATACAGTTTGCCCCGGTCTGCCGGACATTCCCGGATTTGTTGAAATCATGCAATAAGATTTTTCTTTCTTCTCCAGTAATAATTTCTATTGCCTGCATTTGCCTATACGGATCAGATATGACCTGGGAGATTATATGAATCAAATGACTGGCAAGTCGTTCAATTCGCTGGGTTTTAAACAGATCGGAGTTATATTCAAGTGAGAGGGATAACTGTTCTTCGTCATCTGAAAAATTAAAGCTCAAGTCGTATTTCACTACCGATCGGTCAGTAAGGAGAGTTTCAATGGAAACACCTTCCATTGAAACTGAAGCGTGTTGTTTCAATTCTGCGTTCTGGAACACCAATAGCACATCGAATAGCGGAGATCTGCTTAAGTCCCGATTTAGTGCCAGCGCATCCACAAGATGATCAAAGGGATAATTCTCATTTGCAAAAGCCTCCAGTGCATTCGCTTTTACTATTTCAAGCAGATCATTGAATGTGCTGGCTTTTTCAAAAGAGGAACGAATGGCAAGGATATTTACATAAAAACCAATTTGATCTTCAAGATTGTGATGGCTTCTCGCTGCAACAGGTGATCCCAGAATGATATCGGTCTGACCCGTATATCGGTACAACAGCATCTTGATGGCAGCTGACAGAAACATATACTTACTTACGCCCGACAATCTGCAAAATATTTCGATTTCTGAAGACAGTTGCTTACCTAAAGAGAGCTCGATATTATGCCCGTTATATGTTTTTTCCGGAGGCCTGCGGAAATCAGTTGGAAGGTCTAAAATAGGTATACCGCCCTCAAATTTATTAATCCAGTATTTTTTTTGCTCGTTAAATTTCCCATCGGCTATCTGTTTTCGTTGCAAGCCTGCGTAATCCTTATATTGGATAAAGAGATGAGGCAACGGGTCCGGCTGATCGTTTACAAACGCATTGTAAAGTGAGAAGAGATCATTTTTCATTACATCAATGGACCAGCCATCACAAATGATATGATGAATCGTCAGCAAAAATGCATGTTTGTCTTCTTCCAGTTTCAAAAGAGTTGTTCTAATCAACGGTCCTGTGTTCAGATCGAATGGAAATTTTTCTTCTAGCCGAACTCTCTCATCCAAAATGCTATCTCTATCAGCCTGACTAAGAGCTGACAAATCCTGAAAACAAAACTCAAAATTCAGATCCTCAAAGTCCCGGATTTTTTGCATTGGAGTTCCATCACTATTCGTAAAAGTTGTGCGTAAGGTCTCGTGCCTGTTAATAAGACGGATTATCGCCTTTTCAAGTGCTTTAACATCCAATCGCCCTTTCAGGATATAAGCTTGAGGTATATTGAATACATATTTTTCTTCTTCTAGCTCACCAATTACCCATAATCTCTTTTGTGCCTGGGACAATTCATATAAAGAACTGTATGGCACTGGCAGGATCAAATCTAACTCTTCGGTCCTACCACCAGTAATCAACGGGGCAAGTTGCCAGACCGTGGGATTATTGAAAACAGTCTCAAGCTTAAACTTCACCTTGAATTCTTTCTGTATATAAACTAAAAGACGAGCTGCCGAAAGCGAATGACCCCCAAGGTCAAAAAAATTGTCATCAAAAGAAACATCTGTAACCCCTAAAATTCTTTTCCATAAGTCGATCAACTTTAGTTGTATTGATGAGTAAGCACTGGCATCCGCTTCAACTGTATTTGAATTAAAGTGCGGAAGTGTAAAGGCGCTGGTATCAATTTTACCACTTCGAGTAAGCGGAAAAGACTTTAATTTGATGAGGAAAGAGGGAATCATAAAAGCGGGAAGCTTTCCGGTAAGTTGACGGTGAATTTCCTCATCGTCGAGATCGGCCTTATTGTCTAAGACATAATAACCGCACAGATAGTCTTCACCGGTTTTTGATTGCAGTTTTAGTACAACGCTGTCATAAATTCCGGAAATATTATCCAGATGATATTTAACTTCCCCCAGCTCTATCCGGCTCCCCTTTATTTTTACCTGCTGATCTCTTCGACCTAAATATTCGATATTTCCATCGCAGTTATATTTTCCAATATCTCCGGTCCTGTACATTCGCTGGTTTACGTCGATGATATCTGGGATAAACGCGGCTTTAGTTTTAGTCATATCGTTTAAATACCCCCTTCCCACACAGACCCCCGACACAAATATTTCACCGCTGATTCCCCTGGGACAAAATTGCATGCGTTGATTTAGTATGTAGACAGAAACATTTCTTATTGGTCTGCCTATAGGAACATTATGTGCGGTTACAGGTTCATAACAGAGATAGTGAGTAACATCGTCTGAAGCCTCGGTGGGACCATACACATTTGCAATAGGGACAGCAGGAAAAAGTGCAAACCATCTCTTTGTAAGTTGCGTCTTTAAAACCTCACCTGTAACCAGAAGAAACTTTAGAGAATTCGAAATGGTATCCATCTCAAGATAATCTAACATTACTCCGAGGTAGGATGGTACAACTTCAAGGATGGTGATTTTGTCTGCCTGGATTTTTACAAGGAAATTGGCGACATCCCCAATATCTTCATTTCTATAGATAACCGTCTTAGCACCCGCAATTAGCCCGGAAAAAAACTGCCAAACCGATATATCAAAACACTGCGATGCGTTTTGTGCTATTATGTCCGTTTCGTTAATATAAAAATCATTGATCTTCGCTTTCATATGATTAATCATCCCGCGATGTTCGATCATTACACCTTTAGGCAAGCCAGTAGAACCTGACGTGAATATTATATACGCAAGGTCACCTGCTGAATAAGAGTGGGAAGGACTGAAATCTGCGCTCTCGTTTCCGATCGCAATTACGTCTTCAAGTGATAAAAATGCTGATGGATAATCGAGCAATACTGTCAGAGACAAATACTTTGGATCTACAATAATAACTTTGGGCTTTGCCACATCTATAATAGCCTGAATTCTTTCAACAGGAAAAAGTGGATCAACAGGTAGATAAGCTGTACCGGCTTTCCATATAGCAAGACATGTTTTAGCAAAAGAAATGTCTCTATCCATCAACAACATTACCACATCGTCTCCGCGTAAAAGCATATGATCAGATAAATAGCCACCAATACGATCTGAACAAATGTCAAGTTCACTATATGATATTAATTCTTGCCCACATTGTACGGCTATTCTATCTGGCACATTTAACACACAGCGTTTGAAACTCTTTACGAAAGACTCGTCCGAACTTTGATCATTTTTATCCGGATTTTTCATGGATACTGTTTCCACATCCGTTAATATTGAAATGTTTCTGATAATCACAGCTACATCAACGACACAGGTAACAAGGATTTTCTCCAGGTGTACGACCATCTGACGAATATATACTGTACGGTAAATTGATGCGTCATAGGAAACTGAAATCTTAACGTTTGCGCCATTTCTCGCGAAATCTATAATGATATCATCCACTCTCTCAATTATACCATCGACATGAACGTCATTGAATCGACAAATAATTTTGGACATCCTCCGGAATTCATGGTTAATACCCAATAATTCAAGTATACGATCCTGGGGATATTCCTGGTGTTTATATGCATCTATAACAGTATGGCTTACCTTTATCAGCGTGTCTTTAAATGAGATTTCTTCTGTAATCGTATCCTGTAGGATTACGAACTGGTTAACTTCCGAGGGAGGACCGCTCAGACTGAGCGGTGTAATAATGGCTGAAGTATCAGTTCCATGATACTTGCCAATCAAAATTTTTAAAGCAGACGCAAAGATTATGAATATGGAAAAATCAGAGCTGTTGCCTAATTTCAAAATAGATGAAGATAGTTCAGTTGAAAACTGGTATTTATAAACCTGGTGACTGGGCCCATCGACACTCCCTGCTTCAGGAGTTAGAAGCTCTGTATCGTCCTGAATCTGCAACTTAGAAGTCCAATACTCTTTCTGCTTCAAGAAAGACGGGCTGAAAAGCAGAAGGTTGCGTTCAAATTGTTCTGGCATAGTTGAGTTTGTATGATCAATTCAAAATTGCAATCAAATTTAGACTAGAATGTGTCCCGGGTGTTAGATGTAAATAAGCCGTGTTTACGAAAGCAATGAGCAAGCACCACCCGGTGAGTACCGGGATGCTAAACTTCTCGTGCAGAACCACAATGGCTTTTATTCTAACCTGTAACTTATTTTTTTTATCCAGAATATTACTGAGTCAATCATATACAACAATGAATATTTTCGGTAATTGCACAAATAGTTTCCTATTGATTAGCCTATGTGGCCAATTGTTCAAAAATTGAATAATAAGGACGTATCAACCCGGCTTTCATTTTCACGCTTATCTGTGGCTTTGCCGTGCCAGGTTCTATGCAGCTCTTCAACGACTGCGGAATCTGCTTCTCTTTTCATTGGATTAGCGATCCTTGCCTTCACACCCGTATTAAATGCCTTGAGGAAATCTTTCAATTGAGTAATGTTCATACCCTTGTGTAATAAATGTAGTAAGTTATCAAAGTCAAAATTATACTGAGGTAACCAGATTGAATTATTGATTGTCATAAAGTTTTCATCAACTATATCACATGCTTCCTTGGAATCCATGGTGTCATGCGACCACTCAAAACTCTGGCCCTTTATGCCATATTTTTCTTTTTGATTCCAGATGGGTGTAATAGGTTCCAGGTACCATTGTTGAGTCCGATAAAAATCCAGCCCGGTTTCCTCAATAAAGGACACTGTCTCCTGAACGGTTTGATAGGTCTCACCGGGAAAACCAATAATAAAACAACCAAACGTTGGGATATTGTACTTTTTTAAAAATTCAATCCCTTTCCTGTATTGACTCGATGTTGCAGCCTTATCCATATTTTTTAGGATTTTATCACTGCCTGACTCTATACCAAGAAACACCCCTTCGCACCCACTTTCTTTCATCAGTTCCAATGTCTCATCATCAGAAAACTGACAACGGTAATAAGAGTGCCATTTGAAAGAATATTTTTTCTTAATCATCTGACGCAGGAGGTCTTTAAAACGTTCTTTGGGAATGTTAAAAGTGTCATCAACGAAGTGTACACTTTTAACCGACGGTATCTTGTTTAATAGATCAAGTTCCTGGATAATTGGCTCTACATCAGAAACCTGATATTGACCGGCGTGCTGCGGAAATCCACAAAATGAACACTTGTAGGGGCAGGAAATTGCGGTTCTCACGGCAACATGATGTGAAACCCGGTCTGCAAAAAGGTCCCAATTTATTGTATTCTCGTAGAGTTTATTATCTTCAACCACAAGGGGATTAATGACATATTTATTTCCCGATTTGTAATGTATATTAGGGATATTCTTGAAACTACCGGATCGTGCAATTGTATCCAGAACATTTATTAATGTGGATTCTCCTTGTGAGCTATTTACATAAACGTCGGCACCGATCGACTTAAAGATATACTCAGTAACATCCGGCTCTTGTGTACGAACCTGAGTCGATACAAAGGGTCCGCCAATAATGACGGGGATTTTATCATTAATGCTTTTAATATATTCCATAATTTCAGCAATAGGGAATATAGAAACATATAACGTAGTGATGATACCGATGCTTAGTACATTATTTTTAGTAATGATTTCCCGTAGATACTCTTTTTCTGCCTGAAACGAATTTATGTAATCAAAAGTCTTTCCGCGCCGGTGCAAATAAGTACAGAGATAAGCAATCGAATTACTATGTGTTTCAAGCATATTGAAGGGAACAAACTCTCCTTTATCAATTTTTTCCCTGTTAACCAGGTTGATAATTTCCGTTATTGAATACGCGGTGTTATTTACCTGTAAAACACTTTTAGTCAAATCGCGGTAAGCGCCTGAGTTTTCACCCATCAACCTGACAGTTTTCTCATAATTGTCAAATGACATTTCGTTGTGGCCGATAAAAAAGCAATCAATGGTTCTTTTCATAGTGAAAATTTAAATCAGCACTTTTATAAAAAATAACTTGTTCATATTGAAAAAGCCGTCACTCTCATGGCTTATATATTTACAAAACACAGCTTACCTGTCAGATGCCTGGTCCAAAACAACTTGCATTATATTCAGGATAAATACCTGGCACACCTCTAATTCACATTTACACTCATCAGTTTATCTAAAATTTAAAGAGCAAGGCCGGATTTTCCACATTTTCAGCATGCTCCTGTTTGTGCATTCCAACATCATCAAAATGCAATACCGACAGGAGGTCTACTTTACCTAATTCAACTTCCGGCTGTTTTAATAGTATTTTAATTGTTGCTTCAAAACCAGTCGAAAGACCTTCAATAGTCGAGGAATCAAAAAGATCAGCTCTATATGCCCATCCAACGGAAATATTTTCCTGCTCCTGCGTAATTGTAACCGTAATATCAAATTTCGCAAAAGGTTTATGGGAATATTCAAAGGATGCTATTGAAAAATATTCGCTTTTATGTTCCACTAAATTTTGAAACTCAAATAAAATATTGAACAGTGGATGCTGATCCGGCGCTCTTTTTACATTCAACTTTTTTACCAGTGACTCAAATTCACAATCCTGATTTGCGAAAGCATTCAATAAAATGCTTTTTGATTCTGCCAAAAAGAATCTGAAAGATTTATCAGAAGTTGGCTTGCTACGTATAGCCAGCGTGTTGACGAAGACGCCAAGTGTATTTGCGATCTCTGGATTGGTTCGTCCGGATACAACCGTACCAATAATGATGTCTTCCTGCCCTGACACCTTTGAAAGTAACACATTGAAGATTGAAAAAAGCGTAATGAAGATAGTGACATCATTTGAAGCCGCGAATTCACTGACTTCTATAGATGTGTCCACATCTAATTTTTTCCATAGTTTAGCTTCAATGGAATTTTTCAACAATCGCTTATGATCAGTAGGAAGAGCAAGATATGGTAAGTCACCGCCAAGCAAATTCAGCCAAAAGTATTCCTGGGGATCAAAAGCCTTAGAATTTTTAATTCTCCAGAGCGAATAGTCTTTATATTGAATCCGATTTTGCGGAATTCTGATACTCTCACTGTTAACCAATATTTTATAATTATCCAGAAATTCCTCAAAAAACAACTCTATAGACCATTCGTCGGCAATAATATGATGCATTGAAAAGATAAAAAGATTCGCCGATTCAGAGATTCTAATAAGTTCAGCTTTCAGCAATGGTCCCTTTTCCAGACTGAAGTGATGACCTAATAAAACCTTGGCATGCTCATTGACAAATTGCTCCTGGCTTATCTGTGACAGTTCTTCAATGTCGTAATAATCGAATACGGACTCCTGGTTTGGAATAAGATCATGAATTTTTTGTTTTAAACCGTCGAAATTGAGAAAGAAAGTCGTTCGAAAGGACTCATGACCGTTGCAGGTAGATAAAAATGCCTTTCTAAAGAATTCCGGATTCACTTTGCCCTTTAACCAATATCCATCAGGAAGATTATAAGCATGCGACATATCCAAATCCTGAGAAATGAGCCAAATTCTCTTTTGCGCGCCGGAGGCATCATAAAAAGAACGTTTTTCGACGACAGGAATAGCAATGGAATGCTGAGTTCTCCTTTGTTGCACAATCTTCGATAACAGACCGATTGTTGGGTAATCGAAAACATCTTTTAGTCCTATCTTGACTTTGAAAAACTGATATATTTTAGAAATCAGTTGGGTTGCCTTAAGACTGTGTCCACCAATTTCAAAGAAATTGTCAGATGTACCAATAACATTTCGATTTAATATTTGGACCCAAATATCGCAAAGTGTGCCTTCCATATCATTTCGGGGTGCAACATAGCCCCGGCTGTTATGAGTATTATCGTGAGGCAGGATTTGAAGGGCACTCTTATCGATCTTACCGGTATTTGTTACTGGCATTTCCTTTAGCGTAACGAAATAAGCGGGGATCATGAATTGAGGCAGCTCAAGGCTGAGAAATTTTTTAAAATCATCTAGACAAAAAGTCACGTCGTGAACAATGAAGGCTACCAGAAACTTTGTACCATCTTGTTCAGTTTTTGAAATCACGTTTGCTTTTTGAACGGATGGGTACCCTAGAAGTCCCTTCTCGACTTCTTCTATTTCAATACGATAGCCACGAATTTTAATTTGATTGTCAATCCTGCCACGATATTCAATATTACCATCCGGTAGCATCCTTCCTAAGTCGCCCGTTTTGTATAACAACTCCCCGTTATCAAATGGATTTTGAATGAATCTTTCGCTGGTAAGTATAGGCAAATTTATATATCCTCGGGTGACGCCTTTACCTGAGAGACAGATTTCTCCGTCGAAACACAAAGGTTGAATATTACTAAATGTGTCCATTATGAACACTTTCATGTTAAAAATTGGTTTTCCGATTATATTATTTTCAAACGTTTTGACATCTTTGTACACCAATGAATCAATTGTCGCCTCAGTTGGACCATAGTGATTGCTGATCATAACTCCTTCTAAGTGATTCACTACACTGTCTACAAGCTTTGAATTTAATGATTCACCTCCTGACCAGATCCGCTTTAGACTTCGTTCAATCTTTTTATATTGTGGTATACAGGCATCAAGAAAAGCTTTTAAGAAATTAGGATTCACCTGGAGATCGGTTACATAGTGCACATAAATCAAAGATGCAAGCATTTCGTAATTCAGAAGGTTCTCTTCAGCAGGAATTACAATTTTACCACCAGTAATAAAAGGAAGAAATAAATCAAGCAGGGATGAATCGAAAGCATAATTAGAAGTTTGTATGGTGCACACTGAATCATCTAAAGAATACAATTTAACTTCACCGAGCAGTCTGTCTAACATATTGCCATGATCAATGATCACACCTTTAGGTTTACCTGATGATCCTGAAGTATACAAAATCACAAAAGGAGTTGCATTAGTAATTACAGCAACATCTTCCCGAATCAGATCTAAGCCTGCAATTAAAGTATGTGACACGAATAAAACCTTATCAATCTCCAGATTGTTGGTAATCGACTGAAACTCCTTTTCCGAAATAAGAACTTTACAGTTACAATCCTTCAACATGAAGTTAATTCTGTTAACAGGAAAGTCGGACTTGATCGGAACATACGCGGCGCCCGCTCTTAACACACCCATGATGCCAACGATTCGCCAGATGTTGTGACCAATCATGATTCCAACAATGTCGCCATCTGAAATAGTATACCGTTCATGAATAAGAGCCGCCAATTTACACGATAACTGTTTTATTTCGTGGTATGTATAGCTTTGATTATCAAGGATTACAGCAATTCTGTCAGGAGTCGACTTTTCTACACGATCGAAATAGTATAATATCGTATGAACATTTTCATAATTCAGCACGTTTTTATTTACATTATTCATCACCATTTTGTCAACAATCGGTACAATATCCAGGCTCTTAACTGATAATGTTATTTCGGATGCAATCCTATCCAAAATGGTTAAAAACTGAATTGGAATCTGATGTATATCAGGATTTCTTCTGTCCTGGCTTTGCACCGTAATTTTGAGCTGACAATAACTATCATTTTGATCAATACTAAATAGCATATTAACTTCACCGAGGGCGGAAGGAATATGATTAATCTTATTAAAAACCAGCCCATGACGAAACAAGTATCTTTGCGAATGATCATTTTTATCAATTAATATCCTTTTTAAAAGGGATGCAAAATCGTAGTTGGTTCTTGAAGCATTTTGCTGCAGGTTATCGTGTAACTTTTTAAGTAAAGTCTTAACGGTGTCTGTCTCCGAAGAATCAAGAAAAAGAAAGATAAGATTGTCCTGAGATTTGAAATCTATGAGGTCGAAAGCAGATGTAACAATAAGTTGTTTAGACTTGTTTCTTGACAATCGGTTTAGCCAAATATACAGGGTGGCAACAAAAAACAAATATTTATTGTAATCTTTACCTAAAGAAATTTTTTCAATTTTAGCAATCAATTCTGCTGGAAATGGTGTAATTGATACCTGTGAATTTTTAACATCGGGCTTATTCTCAGAATCAATCTCAATAAATGAGTCCGACCCCGCGTCATGAAGTATTTCAGTCCAAAATTCACCATTGACTTTACTTTCCAATACACTCGTACTCATAGCATCAAGAAATTTTTATCATACGGGAGGCGAAGCCTTCTCTATGTGCCCGAGACTTCCGAAGGTCTCTGACGATATTTACTCTTTTTAGCCAACGCCCAACACCACTATAGTCTGCTTTAAAAACTTTCCGGCCATGAACAGCCCTGTAATTGTCGATAAACAGTAAATCACCTGACTCCAGGACTACTGAATGAATATTTCGGTTTATTTCCGAAATAATATTTTTTAATGCGATCTCAGCGAGAGGATCGTCATTATTTTGATCCATATAATACGGGTCAATACATAAATATGGGTCATTATAGTCGCCAAAAAGCACCGGCATTTTTTCTGGTTGATTTAGCATTGCATCCATTTGTTTATTTCTAAAACCACCGGCCTGCGCTTCGGTAATATGAGCGTTGTCAGGGTAAATAGTATATTGAGAATTGAAAAGTTGCTGTTTTTCATGATCTGGTATATGACAGGAATTTATTGATGCGAAAGTGGTACCCGCACATTCACTATTTCTTAAACAAAAAAGTCCTAAATAATCACAGCGAAGAGGATGAAAGGCTTCTTCTGTATGCCAGCATAATTCCACTAACGTGCCTGATCCCACTTGCTTGTATTCATCGCCGACAATGGGAACTATGTTGTGGACGATATTTCCAGCTTGCTGTGTACTCCAACTAACGGTATCACCCAATATTGAAGAGCACAATTGCAAAAAAAGTGAATACTTCATTGTTCGTTCATCGGCCTTTTCATCACGCCAGTGATTCGGAGTAGGTCCGATTTTATTGTTGTCAACAGTGAAACCTTTTATTATGCAAACACCGGCATCATTTTCATCAAGTTTATAGTTCATGATAAACTTAATCAATCTTTCAGGCAACTTGAAGGCGAAGATTGAAATGTCTTTTAATTGCTTGTGAATGTCTATAGGGCTTAATAAAGTCTCATGTTTAACTGCAATAATCTCTATTAGGTCACTGATCGAACCGAGTTCCAGCTCATTAATTATAAACACATTCATATCAATTACTTGATTTTGCTTTATAGACAATATATATATATATATATATATACGCTAAGGACCAGGTCAGCGAGAAAAAGTTTGAGTGTTAATAGAATAAACAGATATCACGAAGAGAAACTTATAAAAATTTCACTCAACATGTTGGATGAACTCAAGAGGTTATTCTATGCAAAAGACTGCTACAACGGTAAAAGGCGTTTCAATCAAGCCAAGAAAAAAAAGATTTAATAAGGTGGATATATTTAGAGAATACGCGAGATGCATTTCGAAATTTAAGATAAGTTGAAATTATGATTTAGAAAAAAAAAATACGAAAATATCAAAACTTTAATAGACACTAAACATGCACGTAAGTATTTACCCTTACAAAACAAATATGCACGAGTGCGAACAAAACCATACAAACTAATCAGTAAAAATTTCTGATGCAGCACCGAACATTTTTATTAATAATCAAACCCAAAATTAATCGATAGTTCGTTTTGTAAAAATTTATCCATATTTATCTCCGAGATGTTCTGCTCAGTGAAATGTAAAATTTCGGATAAAATGCTAAGCAACCTCTCTTTCATTAAAACGATACTTATTCTTTCAAAAAGATCAGTATCATAATTGATCGAACACAGAACGCTATCTCCATTGTCAAAAAAATCAAAAGCCAACATAAACTGGCTTTTATTATTTTTAAGTTTATACTCTGAAATTACAAATCGCTCATCTACATAATTATATTGCCCTAGGCGGGTATTTTCGTAATTGACGATCACTTCAAATACAGGTTTGTCCTTTAAAATTCGCTGTACCTCAGGATCTTCCGTCAAGGCTTCCAATGGGTAAGAGGCGTGTTCATAGCCCTCAAGGACACTAACACGTGCCCTTTCCAGAATAGTCAAAAAATTATCATCAGCAGTGACAGTTACCTTTATCGGGAGCGTGTTTATGTAAGGCCCAACCTGGTCCTCCAAAGACAAAGAAGAACGTGTGGACACAGGCAAACCAACAATTATTTCGTCCTGGTTTGTATACTTGTGTAACAAAATATTTACAGTTGCGAAAAGGCACATAAAAACGCTTGCCTGATGATCTGAAGTTAATTGCCGTACACGATCCGAAAGTTCTTTAGAGACTTCAAATTCAACAACATCTCCATTAAACATTCTGTTTTTCGTTTGTGGAAAATCCGTACGAAGTCTTAATGAAGGCATACCGGAAACAAATTTATATCTCCAATATTGACGGTGCTCATTTTGAAGGTCTTCCGCAATTGAATTTTCCAACAATACATAATCCTTGAATTGCCGTTTCAATGGCGGAATAAAAGCCACATCCTTTTTGAGCAGACAATTATAGTAGAAAAGCACTTCGTCGAAAATTACCTTTAATGAATGCGCATCTGAGATAATGTGATGAATACTAAAAAGCAAAACGAAGTTATTGACGGAGAGTTCAACTACTTTCACCCTGAACAGCGACATTTCACTATCCAACATTATCGGGTTGCGCTCTTCCTCATTTATCAACTCGGTCAATTCATTTTCTGGAACCTTTTGCTTCAGAAAGCTAGAAAAACTGAAGTTGAATACCAATTCACCCGGATGATAAATCTCCTGCCTAATTTCATCTTGATGCCATACAAATCTGGTTCGGAGTATTTCATGTCTTTCTATCGAATACCTGAATGCAGTCTGGAGTAATTCTTTATCTATGGAACCAGCAATATGAAAACAACTAACGATAGTATAGGCCGAAGCCCCTTGAGAAAACTGAGACAACACCCACATTTTTCTTTGTATGCTGGTTAAACCAAATCTATGAACAGATGGCAGATGAACAATCTGATGATCCTGCTTCCGGATCGCTTCGGCTTCTATGAACTTTGCAATTCGATAAATGCTATTATTTTCGAATATCGTTTTCAAGGAAAGTCTAACTTTAAATACCTGCTCTATATTATTCAAAAGTCGGATCGCTAAAACCGAATGCCCGCCGATAGCAAAGAAATTGTCATAAATACCTATGTTTTCACGGGCAAGTATTGTCTTCAAAATAACGGCAAGTTCCTTTTCAATTATGTTAGTCGGTAAATCATAATGGATCTTACCGTCATCCGGTATTTTTTCCGGATCCGGCAGTTTATCAAAGTCTAACTTCCCGTTAACAGTGAGAGGAAGCACATCCAACTTTATAAAACAAGATGGAATCATGAAGTGTGGGAGACAAGATCCCAGATAGTCATACAACCTGGAGGCAACCACCTCTGTAGCAGATAAATAATATGCGACTATTGTAAGATTGTCACTTCCTTTAATCGCCACTATTGCTACGTCGATGCCTTCAAATTGAGACAATACTGTTTCAATTTCCTTTAATTCTACCCTATATCCTCTTATTTTGAACTGGCGGTCATTTCGGCCAAGATACACCAGATCACCATCAGGTAATCTTTTTCCGATATCACCAGTTTGATACATTAACGTTCCGGACTGAAATGGATTATTGATAAACCGTTCGGAAGTGATTTGAGGCTGATTTATGTAATTTCGGGCAAGTCCTTCACCTGCAATACAAATTTGTCCAGCGATTCCAACCGGCATAGGATTAAAATTATGATCAACGATATAAATGCGGGTATTATTTATAGGTTTTCCTATAGTAACCGGATTTTTTGAACTGGTAATTTCTTTTACTACACAACCAACTGTTGATTCAGTGGGACCATATTCATTGACAATCCGGATTCCGGAATTTATATTCTCTATAATACGAATGTGCTGCTGCGTGAGAACTTCTCCGCCAGCAATAATCAATTTAATGTTAGTCTCCTGAATACCGAGATCATCCAGCAAACTAATATGAGATGGTGTAAGTTTGATTACATCAATGAAACTATTCGTGCTAAAGGAATATTTCAATATATTATCAATTGAGTCTTCTTCGTCAAACACGTATATTTTGTTTCCCTTTATTAAAGGGCAAAAAATGCTGGTAATTGTAAAATCGAATGACAAAGAACTAAATAATCCAAAATGGCCTTGTATGTTATCACGGATATAAAATTCATTTGCCCATACAATATAATTTGATAAACTATGGTGTTCAATGGCGCAACCTTTTGGAACACCCGTGGAACCTGATGTATAAAGAATGTATGCAACGTCATGAGGATCTCCCGGCAAAAACTGGTTGTCTGGGCGTTGTTGGCTTAGTGTCGATTGCAATTCAAATACATTTACTATAGTTGCCGGACATTGCGACTGCCAGTCCCGATATTCATCAACTATCAGGCATTTTAATCCTGAGTCCTTTGTCATATACAATTTGCGTTCGGTCGGATATTTATTATCTATCGGAACATAGGTGGCACCGGCTTTGAGTATTGCGATTATCGAAAGTAACATCAACTCAGACCGCTTCATATTGATACCTACGACTTCATTTTTTTTGACATCAAACTCCTTAGAAAGTTTCACAGCGAGCTGATTGGCCATTTTATTCAATCTGTCGTAACTCATCTCCTGGTCATTCCATACAAGCGCAATGTTATCCGGATTTAATGCTGCCCGCTTTTCAAACATAGAGATTACAGAGGTGAAATCTGTCTTCTCAACAAAAGGAGGATTGAACTCGTTAATAATTTGATCATACTCATAGTCGGTCAGGATTGATAATTTGTCAATTATTGCTAATGGATTTTTAATTATCCGGGTGATTAACAGTTCAAAATGTTGAAGAAGGTTTTGTATGTACCACAGATCATTTATATCCGTCTTATATTTGATATTGCACAAGATGTTTTCTCCTGGTAATATTATTAGTGTAACATCGTAATTGGTTTGTTCGAAGGATTCCATCTCCGAGACGTGCAGACCATTTTGTTGGGCAATCTTTTCGATGCGGTTAGTGAGTGGATAGTTTTCAAAAGCTATGATGTTGTTAAAGAGGTCCTGTTTCAGTTCACTGCCTGACTGTATATCGGCCAGTGGATAATTATGATGCGGCGTACCTGCTATTGCATTGCGGTGAACTTCCTGTAGCAATCCACTGAATGTTGTTCCTGCTTCATAACGGATCCGTACCGGAACCGTATTGATAAACAGTCCGATCATTTCATCTACTCCTTCAATGGACGCAGGACGCCCAGATACTACCGACCCGAATACAACATCCCGGGTGTTGTTGTATTTCGACAACAATATTCCCCAAACCGTTTCTATTACCGTATTCAGGCTAACATGCGCCGTTGCCGCCAGTGCACTCAGTTCATTCGACCGCTTCTGGCCAAGTTCAAACAACAACGATCCGTCTGTTGCCCGCTCCCGCTTTTCAACAGGCCGCGAACCCTGCACTGGACTGGACTTGTCGTATCCCTTCAGGTATGTGCTCCAGTACCTCCCGGACTCCGGCCAGTTTTGTTCATTAAGCCACGCAATATAATTCCTGTAATGCCGTACCGGCCTGCCCCGCCATTCCTCCTGCCGCAGGTAGCTATTATATAATTCATAATATTCCGCTGTCAGTATTCCCATACACCAGCCGTCCATCAGGATATGGTGATGGCTCCATACAAATTCATACTCCAGCTCCGACAGCTTCAACACCGTTATCCGCATCAACACATCTTTGGTAAGATCGAAAGATCGCTTTCTGTCTGACTTCCGGTATCCAGCCACTTTCGCTTCCAGTTCTTTTGCCGGCAACTTTTGATCACTCCAGTCTTCAAATATAAATTCCGCTTCCCGATCCCGTAATATTTTTTGAACAGGACGGCGCAGGTTCGAATGAACAAACGTAGTACGTAAAACGTCGTGCCGCTTAAACAACGATGACAGACTTTTTTGAACACAGTCTAGTTGCACTGCTCCCAGAACCCGGTAACTCACCTGTTCAAAATATGCCTCAGAAGCACCATCATACAACCAGTGAAACAGCAACCCTTCCTGCATAGGAGACAATGGATATACATCCTGGGTATCGGCTGTAGCCACCCTTGAAAACTCCTCTTCGCTTAACTTAATAAGTGTAAGATCACTTCGGGTCAGCTCCCTTTGGGGTCTGGAACAGCAATGTGCAATCAACTCCCCAAGCCAATACTCATATTGATCTTTAAAAAATTCCATCCGCCCCCTGCCTAAGGCCCGGGAACTATATGCTGCTTCCATCCCCAGTTTCCCATCCCTGATCAAACCACTCACCTCTATAAGATAAGAACGGCTTCGATCCGGACTCTCATTGCCTGCCGGTGATTCTTCTGCCAGCATCAACGATGCACCGGATAAATCCGCATCCAGCTGTCCCAGGTAATTGAAACTTACTTCAGGATCACTTGTAAATGATAGTCCCGTCAGCAGTTCCCGCTTTGTTAAATACCTCAGCATTCCATATCCCACTCCCTTGCCCGGTACCTCCCGTACTATCTCCTTTACCTCCTTTAACAACAATCCTAAATCGTTTCCCTTTCCACCTTTTAGCAATAGCGGGTATACACTTGTAAACCACCCTACGGTGCGGCTGATATTCTTCTGCCCGTATACTGATTGGCGACCATGACCTTCCATTGCTACCATCAGTGTATCCATACCAAATGCCGCTCTCATACTCAGTAAAAGAGCTGTTAGCAGAATATCATTAATCTCCGTACCATAGGCCCCATGTACACGGGTTAGTAAGCGTTCTGTCGTTTCGCTGTCCAGTTCAAATCCTACTGTAACACTTTCCCCTACCAGGTTCGTACCTGATATACCATCCAGCGGTAAGACCTCAACCGCCACCGATTCCAATCTCTGCCAGTATTCAACTTCCTGATCCAGGAACATCGGATCATCCGAGTGCTCTTTTTGACCATTGGCCCAGCTCAGGAACGAATCTGTTTTTAGTGGAAGTTCTGTCGCCTCCCCTTTTTGCAAACCCTGGTAAAGATGGCTAAAATCTTCAAACAGGATCCTCCACGATATCCCATCTATCAACAAGTGATGAATCACCAGTAATAACCTGTCGCCATCGTCACCTTTAATAATCGCTGCCCGAAACAACGGACCTTTTTCCAAATCTATGTTTCGCTGCTCCTGCACGCAACAATCCTCCAACCGCGAGTGCCAATCTCTTTGACCGCGAAGGTCATACTCCCGTACCGACACCGGATAATCAATGTCATTGTTAATTTGAATTATCCGCTTTCCTTCTAATCGATAATTTATTCTCAGTGCATCATGATGTTCCTGCAGCCGACCAATAACTATCTCCACCAGCGAGCGCTCATAACCCTGCGCAGAATACAATAATACAGATTGATTATAATGATGAGCATCCGGTTGATCCGACTCAAAAAACCAACACTGAATCGGACTTAGCATCACTTCACCCCTTACCACTGACTGATCTATCTGTTTTGTACTTTCCCGATCCCGAAGCTTCAACGACAATGCACCGATCGTTCCCGCTTCAAATAGATCCCGGATCTCCATTATATATCCGTGCTTCAGTAATCGCGTCGAGATCTGGATAGCTTTGATAGAGTCCCCCCCCACTTCAAAAAAATTGTCGTGGATGCCTATTCTTTTTCTTCCAAGCACTTCCTCCCATACCCCTATCAGCATCAACTCCGATGCTGTGCTACCTTCCTCATACCTATCAGATGCTCCGATGCCACGTTCTACAGGATCAACCAGCGCTTCCCGGTCAATTTTACCACTCGCAGTAAGTGGAAATGATTCCAACTCTATCAGATATGCCGGAATCATGTAAACCGGAAGAACCTCCGACAACTTTCTGCGCAGCTCCGAAAGCTCCACCATTACATCATTCGTATAATATCCAACCAGATACTCCGATCCTGAGGATCCCTTCAATGCCACCACCGCCGATCGAACACCTGATACACTCAGCATCACTGACTCAATCTCTCCAAGCTCCACTCTATATCCCCGAAGCTTTATCTGACTATCCATTCGACCCAAATACTCAATATTACCGTCCGATTGCAAACGACCAACATCACCCGTCCGATACAACATCCCTGTACCAAAAGGATCCTTTACAAAACGCTCTGAAGTAAGAACATCCCGGTTTATATATCCCCCGGATACTCCCACTCCTCCTATACATATCTCTCCCCTCATCCCAAAATCACACAACCCTAAAAACTCATCCAGTATATACACACGCATATTACTGATCGGCTTGCCTATGGGAACAAATCGGTCAGCAAATGATGTCTTATAATAAGTCACTTCTATCGAAGCTTCCGTCGGCCCATAAAGATTGTAAAGCGGAACTGAGAATAAATCATAAAAATTTCTTACTAAAGAAGCCGGAAGAACCTCACCGCTCGAAAAAATATGTCTGATTGAAACTAGTTGTTCTGTTCCTGTTACCGAAAGATGATCCAGGAAAGGCAAGAGTAAGGAAGGAACAAAATGAACTGTAGTTATTTTATATTGTTCAATATAATTAACTAATAATTTAGGCGAAAAAACGGCTTCTTTATCACAGATTACGAGCGCACCACCGCAGCATAATGCAGTAAAAATTTCGGCTGCCGAAACATCAAACACTAAAGGCGTTCTCTGGAGAACCACGTCATTGTCAGTAAATCCGAATTGTTCAATACCCCAAAAAATTCTATTGACCACACCGCGATGCGGTACAATGCAGCCCTTAGGATTTCCTGTTGACCCTGAAGTATAAATTACGTAAGCCGTGTGATCAGACCCCACAAATACGGGCAAGGTAACAGAAGGTTCTTCATCTATATGCTTCCAGATAACCGGTAGCTCAATTAATTCTCCCTGAGCGTTGTCCAAGACTTCATACTTCTTATCCACCACTACACATCTGATACCCGAGTCTCTGAGTATATATTCTATGCGTTGCCGCGGATAGCCCGGATCGATGGGAACATATGCTGCACCAGCTTTAAGGATTCCCATTAATCCGAAAATCATCCATTCCGACCGATCACACATCAAGCCTACAAGTTCTGTTTTTCTTATATCGTAATTATTTATTAAAAAACCGGCAAATTGCGTGCTCCTCAAATCCAACTCCTCGTAGGATATTTGTCTATTGTTATGAAAGACTGCTGTACGACCAGGAGTAAGAACTGATTGTTGCATAAAAAGCATCACCAGTGAACGATTAAGATCATAGCCAGCAGAAAGACCAGTACAACACGAAAGAATATGTTGCTGGGTCTGGGAAGTCAGATATTTAATTTCACCGATTAGAAGCGATTGATCTTTCACCATTGCGTTTAGAATCGAGATAAGATGTTGTCCTGCTTTTTCAACCGTGTCATAGTCAAAAAGGTCTGTGTTGAACTCGATTTGAAAAGTTAATTTCCCAAGATTATCAAAAAAATAAAATGAAAGATCGAATTTAGTAGAGAAAAGTTCAGTCTTGAAAATTTGTTGTTCAACGCCTTCGAAATTTTGACGATCCACTCCTCGATCGCCATTGATATATTGAAGAGAAAATAAAGTATCAAAAAGAGGATGGTGGCTTGGATCTCTCGGAATCTTCAAATCATCGACCAACAAGTCAAAAGGGTAACCAGAACCAGCAAAATATTGAATGGAATCTTCACGAACTTCTTTTAGCAGATCTGCAATTGATTTCGTACCCGTGACTTTAGCTCGAAAAGGTAAAGTATTCAGATAAAAACCAATCTGGTTATGAAGTTGTGGCTGTTCCCTTCCCGCGACCGGCACCCCTATAACAATATCGTCCTGCGCCGAGTACCGATATAACAAAATAAACGCAGAACTAATAAGTCCAACAAAGAGAGTAGCCTGATAATGCTTACACATTTCTGCTACCTGGGATGATAAAAAATCGCCTACCTCGAATTCAATTTTGCTGCCAGGAAATGTCCTAATCTTTGGCCGCTCACTATAGTATGGCAATTGAAGGTGCTGAACAGGGCTACTAAACTTCTCGATCCAGAAATCCCTGATTTTGTTAAGCGCACCTGAAGATATTAAATCATTTTGCCATGCCGTGAAATCTTTGTATTGAATCTCAATTTGCGGTGGATTGAAAAAAGTATTTTGCCGAAAAGCGTTATAGTTACCGATGAGCTCATCAATAAATACCCTACCGGACCATTCATCGAATATGATATGATGATTTGCAAAAAGTAACAGACATTCTTTATCGTTAAGGTGGATCAAACCAACGCGAAACAGAATTGGTGACTTCAGGTCAAAATGAAATTCAGCATAATCCTTACACCGTCTCATTATCTCCGATGCTGCGTCTGTGACCATAGATAAGTCTACAGTCTCAATTTCGAATAACAATGTGTTTATCGGGTGCACTTTCTGTCTGAAACTCTCCTCAACAATATGAAAGGAAGTCCGTAATATTTCATGCCGGTTGATTACTGCTGTGAATGACTTCCTTAAAATATCAAAATTGACCTTTCCCTTAAGCAATCGAACCCCAAAACCATTGTATGCAGTACTTAAAGGATTCACAACCCAATCGACCAGCAACCTTCGTTGAGCATATGATACATCGTAAAGCTGATTATCGTTTAAAGGAATCTTCGTTATATTTGAAGGTTCAGCTTTTTCGCTTTCATGAGAATTCAAAAAATCTACAATTGCACCCTTGTTATCTTTGATTTCAGCCAGCAGGTATTCGGGAATAGGTTCTTTTCCCTGGTTGAGAAGCCTGAGATCATTACCAACAAGATGAAGTTTTACCTTCAACTGACTCAGTTTGGCAATTATTTTATGAATCATAATAAAATTTCCTGAATATTATGTCCTTTATTGTCGTCCAGCAGCCAATTCTTTGCTTCGATCAGATGCGCCATTTCACAAACTGTAGAATGTGAAAATATTAATTTGAGTTCCAGTTTAATTCCAAAAACCTCATAAAATCTTGAAACAAGCTCCATTGCTTTTATTGAATGGCCACCGATTTCAAAGAAGTTAGCATGAATACCTATACCGGTTTTATCTAATACCTCTTCCCATAACTTCACAATTTTGTGCTGAAGTTCAGTTTCAGGCCGAATATACTCAAGCCCGTGAGTTGACGGGCACATTTGCATCAAGCCATAACGATCGATTTTCCCGTTATTAGTTAAAGGCCACTCTTCGATCTGAATCAATGCAGATGGAACCATATAACCGGGGATGCGCTTACTCAACTGTTTTCTGATATCATGAATCTCCTGTTGTTGCCCGGATTTAAAAAACCCTATCAGAGTCTTTTCATCCTGTTCACTTTGGGCTACAATTACGACAGCTTCCTCGATACCGGAAAGATGATTGATATGTTGTTCAACTTCACCTGGCTCAACACGCATACCGCGGATTTTTATCTGAGAATCCTTCCGGCCATGAAACAACAAATGACCTTCTTTTGTCCATGATCCTATGTCACCAGTGTGGTACCGCCGCATATGATCATCCACATTTTCAAAAACGTCCATGTCTTTTTCCGGACAATTGAGGTATCCCCTACTCACGGAAAGTCCCGAAACTAAAATTTCACCCTTAAATCCGGGAGGACATAAATGCCCATTGTCATCCAAAATTTCTATATGCACATTGGCAATCGGTTTTCCAATAGGCACGGTTTTACCCTGCAAAACCTTTGACATTTTAAAATGTGTAATGTCGTCTGAAGTTTCCGTTGGACCGTATACATTAGATAATGTAATATTAGGAAACCTTGTTACCCACTCATTTGCTACAGACACGGACAAAACGTCACCCGTAACGAGCAGGTAACGTAAATTAGAAAATAAATCAAGGTCGCTCCCGGGAAGACCGGCACGAACTATGAGAGAAAGTAAGGATGGAACTAATTCAAAAATAGTTACCGAGTCATTAGACAATGTAGCCACGAATTCATATACATCCGAAACCGTTTCTGAATCATAAACAATTGTTTTACCACCAACTACCAGGGGAGCAAGAAACTGCCACACCGAAATATCGAAAGAGAGACTTGCTGTCTGAGCAACTATGGATGTGCCGTCGATTTCAAAATCCTTTACTTTTTCAAAAATATGATTTATCATCCCTTTATGTTCAATCATTACTCCTTTGGGTTCTCCTGTGCTACCCGAAGTAAAAATCACATAACTCAGCTCTTCGTTAGTGGGCTTTAACGAAAGGTTGTCACCCGATGTGGTCAGATTTTTTAACTGGAGATCTATGGCAAATACTTTCATCCCGGAACAATCGATTTTTGTTAAATGATTTGCCGACAGTATGATTAGTTTAGGTCTGGATATTCCGAGAATTGTATCACCTCTTTGCTTCGGCAATGATGCGTCTATGGGCAAATACACCGCTCTGGCCTTAAAAATAGCAATCATTGCAATTAGTACCTCGTGTGACCGGTTCATATATACCGCAACTAAATCACCTGGTAGGATCTGGTAATAATTTTGGATATAATTTGCAAGTTGATTGGCTTTTTCATTTAAATCATGGTAGCTTAATGAACAGTTGGCGTATTCAACTGCAATGTTGAGCGGAGTATCTGCGACCTGCCTTTCGAAATGGGAAATAAACGAAAGTTGCTGATGACGGCCATGATCGATACTGGTGTAACTGGCTATCTGTACTTTCTCCTTATTTAAAATAAACTCCAGCTTGTTAAGTTCGCAAACACCTGCAGATAATTGATCCGATAGGTGAATCAGTCTCTGGAGAAAATCGTTATCAGTAAAAGTTGAAGCGTGATATCCCAGGTGAAAATCGAGTGAACATTCTCTTTCTTCAATAAGAAAATTAATTTCATTGTGATTACCTAGATTTTCAATTGCATAAGCGTTCAACGAATTAGGGAGGGTGCATGTAGCAGCAAGATTTATATAGTTTAATACTGGCTTCATACCACGGGTAGCCAAAAATGTGTTCAGGTATTGCATTGATATCTTTTCAACAGCTTCCGTATCTGTCCGGTATTTCTTAAAATAATTAATCAGATCAACTAACGTAGCGTAATTAGCTAAAAGACTCCCAGGAACAACGACGGGCAAAGGATGAAAACAGACACCCAATGTATTGAGGTGAGCCTTTTCCCTTCCGTGGAAATTTTGATACAAAAGAAATGATGAACCAGTTTTAAAATAGTATTCCAAAAGAATTGAATATAGCAACTTCACATAAAAAGATATAGTAATACCCATATCCATACAAAATCTCTTAATTTCCTTGTATTTCCCGTCCGGAATATTTAAATGTTGGGTAATAAAATCACTTGCAGGATTTTCGCTTCCTCCGGCTAATGGAAGCTCATGTACATCAGAAAGTTTGTTTTGCCAAAAAGACAAAACATCAGGGGTGTTAAACTCTTCGTTGTTGGAAAAGATATAATCTCTGAAGTGGAAGCCCGAATATTTTAGATCAATGTCACTGTTTAATTCCACCTTATTTACTTTAGTGAGCCTTTCAAACAATAGAGCGGACGATGCAAAGTCGTTTAGAAGCTGACTAGTTGAAAATGTTATCCAATATTTGTCATCAGATTGCTTAATGATAAATAAGTTCCAAAGCTCATCGCCAATCATTTGCAGAAAGGGGGATTCGCATTTCTGCTTAATTATTCCAAGAATCTCATTATTATTATGATGAAACCCTGAAAGATCATGATATTCGAGATTTTTATCCGAATCAATTTTGACGCCCTGAAATACCAAATCATCTTTTTGAACAAATACTGTCCGCATTGTCTCCTCCGATTTAACCAGCAGGCTAAGACTATCACGAAGTCGGGAAACATCAGCAACGCCTGTACATTCTAAAGCTACTCCAACGTTGTACAACCCAAGGGCATCATTGACCGCTATTTCAAACGCTATATTATTTTGAAGATTGGTCAAAGGCAAGATGTATTTAAAATTTGTTTTGTCAACCCCAAAGAAATTAAATAATTCATTTGCTGTCCCTCCGGAGGATCTTGACACATTAAACAAAAGCTTCTCTTTCAATTCTTTGTTTGACATTTTTATAAGTATTTGAGTTCTTTGAAGCTCCCACTAGTACTGGGAATAAGATTATGTGTAAATTCTCCAACATTTATGAAACTAATAAACGTCAGGCAGTCCGTTCTGAAGATGAACAAAGACGTCACGAACCAGAACTAATTGCGAATCGCCATTGATTTATAATTCAGATGCTCATCTACCGGAAATGAAATATCGATTAAATCCGGCTGGCTGCTCAAGGCCGAATGTCAGCTTTTTCAAGATACTTTTTTCCTTCCCGGACTTCCTTTATTAAATACTTGGAAAGAAACAAACAGAGTTTGTTAACAATTGACAGCCAAACGGGAAGTGGTCGAAGAAAGTCAACAAAAAGAACTACCCGCTCTTCATCGGTGTTGTTCCAAACCTCATGATCGTAAGAATCATCGAAAACAATACTTTTTCCGCATTCCCAGGAAGCGAATGAATTATGCACCCGAATTAGACAGTTTTGGGCTTTAGCAGGAATTTTCAAACCTAAATGATACCGCAAAACACCGTTGAATGGTCCACGATGGGCAGGGAGGTGAACATTAGGTTTCAAAATCGAAAAAAAAGCTGTCCGCATTCCTGGGATCAATTTCAATGTTCGTGTAGTGATTGGGCAACGTTTGCAGTTCTCATGGATAGTGTGACCAAAAAGATAAAAGAAAAAAGACTTCCAGTTTTCACGAGTCGTCAGATTCTCTTCCTGTAAAACATCCTGAAAACTGGGAATATTTCCGGGAGTCATTAATATGGAGTCCAGCTCCCGTCTTATTGCGGGGAAATTGCTTTCTATTTCAGGAATAAATAAAAACAATTCATTGTCAAAAATCGGTTTGTCACCGACCAGTGAATATTTTCTGTTTTTTCTCTCAATAAAATCAAAGAAGCTCATATTTATATTATTATTTTCAACTAATAAAGTATAAACCAGAGTGAGGTGAGGAATATGATAGTTATCCTTTGACTGTCAGCTCACTTTTAAGAAACAATTCTCTCTTATTCGCGAGTAACTCAGAATGTATTCCTAAACTGTTACACTTCGTGATAAGTTTATCGGCTTCTTTCAACTGGATGGATTCTTCGGTATATTTAATTCCGAGAATATATCGCGTCCACGGCTCAATTCCCATAGCATAGATGTATACTTCCTTTGCATTGAACTCAGTTACTATCGCCATTCCACTCTCGAAATTGGAGCCATTTACCCGTCGGGACTGATCCATTTTTGTATTCAATTCTTTCGTCATGAAAGGCGCATAGTTTAAACTCAAT
>Ga0193752_1000693_pt1 | contig 30723 bp, 23 predicted proteins | sample H1c1metaG_FD_144924 | JGI IMG/M metagenome (GOLD analysis project Ga0193752, IMG submission 144924) | Soil microbial communities from a riparian zone of the East river system, Colorado, United States - H1c1 | ecosystem: Environmental > Terrestrial > Soil > Riparian zone | place: USA: East River... | reverse complement strand
GCTCCCCCTGCTGGATCCCGCACTTGCGGGACGACCCTCTGATTAATCCCGTACGTACGGGACTCTAACCAACTGTGCAAAGGAGGAATGAAGGATGTGCCTAAAAAGCAAAGCTTCGAATTTCTTCGAAGCTTTGCTCCCCCTGCTGGACTTGAACCAGCGACCCTCTGATTAACAGTCAGATGCTCTAACCAACTGAGCTAAGGAGGAATATGTATTTGTCGATCCTAAACTTGTTTTCTCCAGCGACCCCTCTGATTAATCCCGTAAGTACGGGACTCTAACCAACTGAGCTAAGGAGGAATAAGTCTTTTGCCAATGCTAAAGTGATTTTTGAATCAGCCTCAATCAATTGGGGTTGCAAAAATAAGGATTTTGAGTTCTTCACAAAATGAAAATTCAATTATTTCTGATAACCGTCATCTTTTATTGAATCAATTCGAGTTTTGACCATTGCAGTTGACTATCGCGGCGTTTTTTGTTAATGAATTTTCCATTTAACCGACTGATTCTGAAGTTTGGAAGAATAAAACCCGGGCCCACAAGTAGGGTATCGACGGATTCGGCAACATATAATAAAATCGGCTTCTTTAAACTGTTCGTTGCAACCAAGGTATCAATTTTTGAGACGGGAGCATCAATATAAAATTCTAAAGGATAAGAGCTCTGCTTATATTGAACAACCGGCACGCCTGGATACTGGGAATTTGCAATGAATGCAGCTTCACTTCCCGACTGATATTTCAACAAATCAGGATACAGAATCCAGAAAAGCCATAGATTGATAATCAATATTCCTAGAGAAGAAATAGTGATAATCCGTTGTTTTGAGGGAAGACCACCCGTGCGCAAAACAAGAGTAACTGCAATAATCCCGGCCCCAATTATTAACCATCCAGTCCCGGTCGGCCGATAAAGGACTTGCAAAGCAATAACCCCAACAAACAAAAGACAAACCAGGATGATCTGAAGTTTCGATATCCGACCGATAACAGGGGCGCTACTTATGCCTAACAGATAATCAGCCGTGATAACCGCAAAAAAAGGAAATACAACATTGAGATAATGCGGAAGTTGAAAACGCGATAAAGAAAAGAGTAAAAACGTCAGGATCGCCGCGAAAAAACTGTACCACTCCAGGCCGGGTTTACGAAATTTACTGAAGCGCTTACCGACAGCAATAAACATCAATACACTCCAGGGCAGAAATGCCCACAGAGAAGTATGAATAAAGAAAGATGGATCACCTTTGCCTTTGATCGGGCCGGTGTTGAAGAATCTTCCGAACTGGCTATCCCAGAAAAAGAACTTCAGCCCCGAAACACCAGTCTGACCAAATACGACTTTTTCAGGATGTTGATCAAACTGAAGCCAGAGAGTGTATAATTCAGGGGCAACGAATATGAAAGTTAAGATGTTGGCTGCCAGCCAGCGAAGCTGAAGCAATTGACGAAGATTGCCTGTAAGTGCAAGATGTCCCATCATGGCACCGCCGATGGGCAACAAGGCAAATATGCCCTTTGTCATCACCGCAAAGGAGGCAAACAAACTTCCTAGCAAGAGATCACGGAGGCTGTATTTTTCCTGCAGGCAAACAAAATGATAAACCGAAGCAATGATCAACCCGGTGAGATAAGGTTCCGCACGTACATCATTACTCGACAATAGAATATGTTCGGCCGTTAGGAGTATTAATGCCGCTACCAGCCCAGTTTCTTTGTTATATAATTTTTTCGCAAACAGGTAAGTGTACCAGGCTCCCATCATCAGGAACAGGATGCCCGGAAGTTTATAGGACCAACCATGTATACCGAAAATTTCGAAAAAGAAAGCAGCAACCCAGAAAGGGAAATGAGGTTTATCCAACCAATCGCGGCCCTCTGCATACAGGTTGACATAATCATTGTTCAAAGCCATGGTTTTGGAGATAGACGCGTACAGCGTTCCGTCCCCACCAATAATAGTAACAAACAAGGGCGCGAAGTTCGCAAACACCGCAAATGCAATCAGAATCTGTAACCAACGGTATGACTGATCCTGACCAGGCTGATGATACATAATGAAAATACTTGCTGCAAAAATACGGTCGGAAATTAGATCTGAAAACTGCCCATTTTATGTTCATCCGCGGGGATTCCTACGTCACCGGGATTGGCCCCGGTTGGCACTTCCGCCATTGGTTTGCCCCCGTTGCAACCCCCGGGGGTTGCAACGGGGTTATGCGAAATCAATCCATATCGGGGTTGCAGACAACTTCAACAGGTTGCTAGGTTTCATAATTCATAATTCATAACTCATAACTCTCTTCCTGCTGGTTCTGCCGGAAGTATTTGAAGTCCACTTGTCATAAATCCTGAAACACAACATACCGGTGATGAAACCAAGAAGAGCGCCGCCGGCGATATCAAGCGGATAATGTTTACCAACATAAATCTGGGCATAACAAATAATGAAAGCCCAAAACCATAGCCAGTACCATTTTTTAGAAGTCATTCGTTGAATGGCAAAAAACCAAAACGTGGCCAGACCAAAATGATTGGCAGCATGGGAAGAAGGGAAAGAATAAGGGCCACCGCATCCGACAAGCCCCCGGATCTCATCCATCAGTTCTGGGTCATGACAAGGCCGCAACCGGCCAAGCATAGGTTTAAAAATACTGGCGCTCGAATAATCAGTAATTGCAAAACACAGAACAGTAAGTACAATAAAAGGAATAGCCTGCTTTTTTCCGAAACGAATAATAAAATACAGGAGAAAGGCATATAATGGTATCCAGGTGTACTGGTGCCGGAGAAATTTCATAAATCCGTCCAAAAACGTTAATGCACCTTCAACATGAATGAGTGTGAAAAGCTCTTTGTCCACGTTGATGACCCATTCCCAGATACCCATAGTTAATTAGTTTAATAATTTAATTATGGCAACCAGCTAATCGTTGATGTGAGTAGGATTTACGAAGTATACCCGAATGTAATCAGTAATCAGTGGTACTAAAAGGTCGTTTGGTAAGCTTAACGTTCAATTAATATGCACTTTCAACTAAAAAAGCCTGTAGACAAGGCGAGATATAATCCGTCCGTTCTCCGTTCCACCGGGTAGGTCTTGAGATAATATCCTTCGCCACTGGTGTTTCGTCCATTTTTTAAACTGAAACGATAGCGGTGCAGGGGACAAATAATATTACCCATCGCATCGAGATCGCCGTTTGCCAAAATGCCACTCGCATGAGGACATTTGTAAGCAAAACCATGCCACTGTCCGGCATGTTTGGCGAGGCAGATCTTTTTGTCGCGCAGTTCGATAACAGCGATGCCATTGGGGCCGATTGGCAGTTCGTCGGCAGACTCAGCTATTTTGAACCAGGTGGTCATTATAAGGACGAATTTGATAATTGTAGGTTAAGGAATCAGTTAAAAGATGATTAATAACCAGCGACACAATGATGTCGAGAAAGGGATTTCTCTACGTTTTCACAAGGATTTATTCAAATCGACAATCAGAAGATAACATGCCAAGAAGAATCATACAGTAGGTTCAACAATGACATGACGTATCAATATGACGTGTCAATACAATATTTTATTAATCCATAATATTTCAATCCAGAATATATCAATCCATAATGGGTCATTACAAAACGGAATCAATACAAAAACTCCGTTTTATAAGGATACCGGATTTTATACAGCTCTCTGACCTTTGATAAAATCGCATGGCGTAATTCTTCAATATTAGTTCTTTCAACGGCTGAAATAAACACGGCATTGCCGTTGGTTTCACGCTGCCATTTTTCCTTAAGATCCAACAGGATCTCTTGTTTCACTTCCGGTTCCAGCCATTCATCAAAAGTATTTTTTTCATACATATCCATCTTGTTGAAGATAGTAATGGTCGGCTTGTCAAATGCTTTGATATCCTGCAGCGTGCTGTTTACTACTCCGAGCTGCTCCTCAAATTGTTGATGAGAAATATCTACAACATGCATAAGGATATCTGCTTCGCGCACCTCATCCAATGTGCTCTTGAAACTTTCAACAAGGTGGTGAGGAAGTTTGCGAATAAACCCTACTGTATCGCTCAAAAGAAATGGAGTGGTTTCATACACTATTTTGCGGGTGGTTGTATCCAGCGTAGCGAACAGCTTATTTTCTGCAAAAACATCGCTTTTGCTAAGCAGGTTCATGATGGTAGACTTCCCAACATTTGTATATCCAACAAGTGCTACCCTGATAAATTCACCACGTTCCTGTCTTTGAACTGCCGCCTGTTTATCAATTACTCCAAGTCTTTTTCGCAGCAGGCTGATCTTTTCTTTAACGATCCGCCTATCCGTTTCAATTTCAGTTTCACCGGGGCCCCTGGTTCCGATACCTCCACCCAATCGTTCAAGGTGACTCCACATTCCCTTAAGCCGTGGTAAAAGATATTGATACTGGGCAAGTTCAACCTGGGTTTTTGCCTGGGCGGTCTGCGCCCGGCGTGCAAATATGTCCAGAATCAGATCGGATCGGTCGATAACCTTGGCGTCTAATATCTTCTCAATATTCTGTATTTGCGAGCCGGTTAACTCATCATCAAAGATGACAAGGCCTATGTCTTTTCCTTCAAGATATTTTTTGATCTCTTCCAGTTTTCCTTTGCCAATAAAGGTTCTGCTGTCGGGATGGGGGAGCTTTTGAATATATCTCTTTACCGTGGTTGCGCCGGCGGTAAGTGCCAGGAATGCAAGTTCTTCAAGATATTCTTTAACCTGTGCCTCGCTCTGGGTTCCATAAATAAGGCCAACAAGGATAGCCTGTTCTTCTTTATAAACAACTTTCTTATCTAACAAGACTTAAAATATTTTTTGTGGGTAAAGGTACTGTTTTTGTTTTTGGGCAATAAAAAAGCCGCATCACTGATGCGGCTCTGAATATCATAAAATGATCTTTTATAATCCGCTGATGGCAAGTCCAAACTGCAGGGGCCTCACATCAGGTCCAAAACCTTCTTTGATAAAGGCATTGACCTGGTAAACGGCGAAAAGGCTGAAAATACCATAACCAATACGGCCGGTAACCGCCAGCCTTGTGCTATTGAAGAATCTTTTAGATTTTTCCTTGTCAGTATAGGCATTAATGGTTGCACCTGAACTGCTCTGCCAGGTTTTTCCCTTGGCAACTGCTCCAACCATGGTCCCGATTTTTGCTCCAAGGGCCAGCTTCCAGGACTTATTGTAATTTTCAGGATTTGAAGTAAACCTCAGCTCCAGGGGAACTTCGAGGTAGGTATTCATCACCTTATATTTTTTAAAATGTGTGGTGTCAGATACATCTTCGAAACTCAGCTGGTTAGCTTTACGACCGGTAACATCAACGATAACCTTATCAAAATATGTATTATCAACGCCAACCCCAACACCAAGCGCCACACTGAAACGTGGATTGGTTTTGAAAGGCAGATCATACATCAGATGAGCATTAAATGTTCTTGAAAATCCTTTAATAGCAATCGAGTCAGGGGCCTTTGTCCACATGTTTATGCCAAACTGCATAATGAAATGGTCACCTGAGCGGTTATCGATATTGACCTTGCTCCAGTCTTTCTTTTGCTTTTTTGGTTGTGAATTGGCTTTGATGATGGAGTCCTGAACCTTGGTACCTGAAGTAGTGAGAGAATCCTGTGCCGACAATTGAGAAAACGAGCCTGCCAGCAGAAATGCAATAAATAATTTTTTCATAAACATAAATGATTGTCAAATGTATCCTGTAGCCGGTTAAAAAACTGTTAAGGAAGAAGTCAAATTTAATATTGCTCATTTAATATTGAATACCGGGAAGAGGCAAACCTCCATTGATAACCAGTATTCAATATTAAACAGGCAATGTTCCTTACCTAACATTTGGCAATTGTACAACTGACAATACCTTGTGGACCCTGCTGGGCACGATCCAGCGACCCTCTGATTATGAGTCAGATGCTCTAACCAGCTGAGCTAAGGGTCCAGTAATTTGGCTTTGGAAAGCCCGAAACCTGTAAAGAACTGCTGCATCAAAGGCGAAAAAGGACCTTTTGACTTTTTGCAGGTCTGCGAAATTAGAAAAATTCATGGAGGGAAACTCAGAAATCTTATAATTTTTTTCAGTTAACTTGCATATAGCTTTATTTAGTCCCTCAAGTTCTCAATAAAGTACGATCGCGCATGCCTACTCCTTTTGAATTAATAGAGTTACAAAGGCGGATAGCCTTGTATGATGATGAAACGGCTTACAGGCAACTTTATTACCTGTTTTACAAGCCACTTCTTCACTTCATCGGGTCATTTGTGTCATCCCCCGAAGTATCTGAAGAGATTGTTTCCGATGTGTTTATTAAAATCTGGCAAAACCGCAAACATGTTGACGAGATCAGGAACCTCAAGATCTATCTTTATGTAAGTGCGAAAAATAATACGCTGAGATATCTTCAGTCGCAACAGAAGTTAGCGCCGATTGGGCTCGATGAGCTGGAAGTAGAACTCCAGAATAATTCGCAGGATCCGGAGGAGATGATGATCACAGTCGAAATGATGACAAAAATGGAAAGGGCAATTGACTCATTGCCGCCCCGTTGTAAACTGGTTTATAAGATGGTTCGGGAAGACCGGTTAAGATATAAGGAAATTGGCCAGATTCTTGACATCTCGATAAAAACCATCGATAACCAGCTTGCGATCGCTCTCAGGAAAATAGCAGAAGCAATACAGTTTGACCTTAGAACCGTTAGCTCCAGTCTGCCTCCCGCCCGGGAATCCTGATTTGAATCAGATTTTCGGTATTAATCGGAAATAAACATTTCCAATCTATTATTATTCAGATTTTTTTTATTGCCTGGACTTTTTTTTCAAAGCCTTGGTAGATTCTTTTGATCCATGTCTCCATATAGTTACACAATTACTATATGGAACAAGACCGTATCTGGACTTTGATGGCCCGCAAGCTTGCAGGCGAAATAACAGCTGAAGAACAAACCGAGATGGAGCAGTTCCTCCGGACCAATCCCGATATACATTTCCCTTTACAAACGATCAGCGATCTCTGGGTTCCTGACACCTATAATGAAGATCCGGAAGAACCGGATCCTGAAACGGAAGCCGCGTATGAAGCGCATATAGAAAGGTTAAGAAATGCCCATCCTGCCACACAGAAATCAGGCACGGTTAACCTGCTTCCATACTTTATAACCCTTGTGGCAATTCTTACCATTACCTACCTTTTGATGCCCCGGAAAAGAACAACTGCCAGGGCTATGGCTTTAAGTGAAATCTCAACAAAGAATGGTTCAAAAACAAAAACAGTGCTGCCGGATGGTTCACAGGTATGGCTAAACGCTAAAACAAATCTGACCTATAATGAAGGTTTCGGAAAAGATAATCGTGAATTGAAACTGGTAGGCGAAGCTTTTTTTGTTGTGACGCCTGATGCTGCCCACCCCTTTATCATACGGACTTCAAACATGGAACTTAAAGCAGTTGGTACGAGTTTTAATGTTAAATCTTATCCGGGAGAACAAAACAGCGAAGCAGCATTGATCAGTGGAAGCCTCGAAATAAGACTAACTGCGGGAGATCGACAGAAAATTATCTTGCGTCCCAATCAAAAACTAGTGATTTCCAACGATTCTATGCCCCGGCCAGCCACTATAAATGCGGGGAATTCTGTGGACGAACCTTCTATGGCCATCCGGAGTATTACCCACTTCAAACAGGCTGACAGTATAATAATTGAAACTTCATGGGTGGAAAACCAACTTGTTTTCCAGGATGAATCTTTAAAGGACATCGCTTTAAAAATGGAAAAATGGTATGGCGTTCCAATTTATTTCGGGAGTGAATCTCTGAAGAATCTAAGATTCACAGGAATTTTTGAAAAGGAAACGATACAACAGGCACTATATGCGTTATCAATCACCCGCGATTTTAATTATGATATTCAATCAACAGGAGTGACAATTTCACCCGTTTCGCCTTGATGCATTAAGCAAACTAACAAACAAAACTTCATGAGCTTACCAAACACTACCTAAAAATAAAAAACGGGAAATGCGCTAACATTCCCCGCCAGATTAGTGCGGTATGGCGACCGTCGGAAGTAGGCCATACCATTTATTCACCGTTCAATGTTTAAAATATGAAGAAAAAAATGATTTTTTCCGGGTCTTCCGGAAAGTATCACCTATTAAAGTGCATGTTCATAATGAAATTGACCGCGGTCATCATTTTGGCATCCAGTTTAAATCTATCTGCCGGCTTTTTCTCCCAGTCTAAGATCAGTTTCAACATGCAGTCGGCCGATATTAACAAGGTGCTGTCAGTATTCGAAAAAAGATCTAACTATCATTTTCTCTACAACCAGGCTTTATTAAAAACACAGGGGAAAGTATCAATCAGTGCGTCTGAAGAAGATGTTATTTCTGTGCGGGCTACAATCACTGGCCGGGTTACAAATACTGCAGGCGAACCTATCGAGGGCGCTTCTATCCGTGTGAAATACAGCGAAGCAGGAACCACTACGGATTCGAGTGGTAATTTTTCTATCACTGTTCCGGATGGTGCCGTACTTGTTTTTTCCTATGTTGGTTATGCGGACCAGGAAATTCCAACTGCCGGTAAAACAACTATCGATGTTGTGCTTGTCGAAGGGGGCAAAGAGTTGGAGCAGGTTGTTGTTGTTGGATATGGAACCCAACGAAAGATAGATGTAACAGGTTCGGTGGCTACAGTTTCTGGCGCTGAAATCAGCAAGCAACCGGCCCCCAACGCCATCAGCGGTTTGCAGGGTAAGGTTGCGGGTGTCCAGATCACGAATACCGGTAAACCTGGTGCATCTCCGCAGATCAAAATCCGTGGTGCGGGTTCCGTATATGGAAGTACTAATCCACTATTTGTAGTCGATGGCGTATGGTATGATGACATTAATTTCCTTAACCCGGATGATATTGAATCCATGAACATCCTTAAGGATGCGTCCAGTGAAGCGATCTATGGTATTCGTGCGGCTAACGGAGTTGTACTTGTCACCACAAAAAAAGGCAAGCCAGGGAAAGCAATTGTTAACTATACGGGCTTTATCGGGTTTCAACGGGTCACTAACCAGGTTGAGATGACCAACGCAGCAGAATATGCAACCCTCCTGAATGAAAAAACCCGGATCAATGATCCAGCCGCTACACTTCCTTTTGCAAACCCCGCTTCCCTTGGAAACGGCACTGACTGGTATGACCAGGTGCTTCGCACTGCACTGATCACCAATCATAACTTGAGTGTAAGCGGTGGGGGTGACAAATCCACCTATAGTTTTTCACTTGGGTATTTGAAACAGGAAGGGATAGTGAATACCAATGTGTTCGATAGGGTAACTGCACGTTTTCAGCATGAATTCCAGGTGTTTAAGCCTTTAAAAATCGGGTATACTCTGACTGCTGCAGCCAACTACACCGATTCGGTACCACAATCTATCTTCTATAATACTTTTGTAGCGCCACCTGTGATACCGGTTCGGGAAGCAGACGGTTCTTACGGGGATCCGGTAGATTATCCCACCGGGAATTTCGCGAATCCCCAGGCGCAACTCGATTTTAATTACGGCAAGGTAAAACAGTTCCGGTTTACTGGTAACGTTTATGCTGAACTCAAGTTCCTGCAGAACTTTACGTTTCGCAGCAGCGTTGGTGGTGAATTTGGCGAGTCCAATACCCGCGCCTATCTGCCGGTCTATAACGCAACCAGCGTACAGAATCGTAACATCAGCCAACTAACCGGTTCCGAATTAGAGAACCGAAATTTTATTCTCGAAAACACGCTGACTTTTAACAAACGGTTCGATGATCATAATCTGACAGTACTGGCGGGCCAGGGTGCGCAAAGTTACCAGTCTTATGGACTGACAGGTACTTCGCTGAATGTGCCTAATACCAGCGAGGGGGATCTTTATTTCGCACTGGGTAATACCGGAACACGAAACATATCTGACTATGGCAGCAAGTACACCATCGCTTCCTATTTTGGGCGTGTTAATTATAGCTTCCGCGACAAATACCTGTTGACGGCATCCATCCGCGCAGATGGTTCCTCCAAGTTCATTGATGATCAGCGCTGGGGTTATTTTCCTTCCGTTGGGGTGGGCTGGGTGATTACCAAAGAAAGCTTTATGGAAAATCAAAAGATTTTTGATAACCTTAAGCTACGCGGGTCCTGGGGCCAGGTGGGTAATGTTTCCGTTCCCAACCAGCTTTCAGTACTCACAGTTACCCAGAACCCAGGCTTTACTGGTTTCTTTGGAAATCCAAGTACACCGTACACGGGGGCTAGCATAGCTACTTTGATTCCGCCAACCACATTCTGGGAAAGAGGTGAGGGAACCGATGTTGCGCTGGAAATGAGTGTTCTCAACAACCGGCTTAGCGTAGATGCAGGCTGGTACAACCGGTTGACAAAAAATGGGATTTTCGCGATACCAATAAACGCTTATTTGGGAACGACCAGTTCAACGATCATAGGAAACCAGGGTACTTTCCGCAACAGGGGTTGGGAATTCTCAGTGAATTGGAAAGACAATGTCAGCAAGGATTTTGGTTACAATGTCGGCGCCAATTTCGCGATAAACGATAATAAGGTGATGGAACTGACTACAGGCAATGCTCCTTTTTATTCTGGCGGTTCCGGTACAGTCGCAGGACGGCTTACCACAAGAAGTGCAGTCGGTCAGCCTCTCGGACAATTTTATGGCTTCAGGGTAGAAGGAATTTTTCAGAGTGCAGATGAAGTAGAAAAATCAGCTCAGAAAACTGCCCGTCCGGGCGATTTTCGCTATGCCGATCTGAACGGAAATGGCGCCATCGATGACGGAGACCGGGTGATTCTTGGAAATCCAAATCCCAAATACACATTTGGCCTGAATACCAGCTTCAACTATAAAGGATTTGATCTTTCTGTGGACTTCCAGGGCGTGGCCGATGTAGAGATTTACAATGGTACAATGAACGTCCGGTATGGTAACGAGAATTATATAAAAGAGTTTTATACCAACAGGTGGTCGGGTCCTGGTACCTCCAACTTTTATCCCTCGTCTAATCTCAACGGGGATAACCTGAATCCCAGTAATTTTTATGTTGAGGATGGTTCTTACCTACGTGTCCGCAATGCGCAGCTGGGTTATACATTTAACCAGGATATGACCGGGCGCTGGGGTATCAGTCGTCTCCGGATTTTCGCGAATGCACAGAATCCTTTCAATTGGTTTAAGTACCGCGGTTTTAGTCCTGAAGTATTAACTGATCCCTACAATGCCACAGGCGCAATTAACTCAGGAATAGACGTAATTGTATATCCATTGTATGCTACTTACAATTTTGGGGTAAACCTGACTTTTTAATTTCAAAATGACGCACTATGTTATCTCATAATAAAAATCAGATCATAAGGAAAGCAATGCCGGTTGCGCTAAGTCTGGCGCTGCTTATGCCGATCGGTTGCAGTAAATCCTTTCTCGAGGTGCCACCGCAGGCACAGCAGCCAAGCGAACAGTTTTTTGTGGACCAGGAAGATGCTTTGCAAGCTACTTACGCGATGTATGCCAATCTTCGCACTTTTGGCAACGTCGCATTTGGCGCATTCGCAATAGAAAGCATGGGCTCGGATGATGCAGAAAAAGGTTCCAGCCCTGGTGATGCTTCGTTTTTTAATACCTATGATAATTTCTCGCATACCGCATCCGAAGGACAGACACAGGGATTTTGGGCAGCGCAATACAGTAACGTTAATCTGGCCAACCAGATTTTGGATAACGTCGGTGGAATTGCCATGGATGAGGGACTAAAAAACCGGATATTAGCGGAAGCGAAATTTATACGCGCCTACTCCTATTTCAGGCTGGTCCGGGCCTTTGGAGGTGTTCCACTTTTGCTCACTGTGCCCCTGAATGCAGAGGAATACCTCGTGCCCCGGTCTACTGCTGCGGAAGTCTGGGCGACAATCGAAAAGGATCTGACGGAAGCAGCTACCGTGCTTCCTGCCAATGTAAGTAACGCGGAATTAGGAAGGGCAACCCGCGGTGCAGCGCTCGCGCTTCATGCAAAAGCATCAATGTACCAGTCGAAGTGGAGCCAGGTATCAGCGCTCACGGACCAGGTTATAAGTCTTGGATACGATTTGTTTCCAAGCTTCGAGGGACTTTTTCGCATTCCCAACGAAAACAACCGGGAATCGATTTTTGAGATCCAGGCTACTTACGTTCCGGGAAATTGTGATGTATCAAATAGTCAGTATAGCCAGACCCAGGGTGTTCGGGGCAGCCGGGGCGGGGGATGGGGATTTAATGTGCCAACCGCTGAACTTGCTTCAGCTTTTGAAGCCGATGATCCCCGACGTGATGCAACCATTATTTTCCGGGGCGAAACTACTCCCCAGGGCGATCTGATTCCGGCTACCGGTGATAATCCCCGCTACAATCAGAAATCATACGTACCCTTTAGTCAGTATGTGGAGTGTAACGAAGGTTCAGAACAGAACATCCGGGTGATCCGTTTTGCGGATGTTCTGTTGATGAAGGCTGAGGCGGCTAATGAACTTGGTAATACCACCGCAGCACTGGAAGCGCTGAATAGGGTGCGAAGACGGGCCCGGGGTAGTAATCCCTCAGTATTACCAGATGTTACAACCACCAATAAGGATGCATTGCGCCTGGCGATATGGAACGAGCGGCATTATGAACTCGCCATGGAAGGGGACCGGTTTTTTGATGTTATCCGGCAGGGTCGTGCTCCCCAAATATTTGGTCCAAAAGGATTCAAGGCCGGCAAGAACGAAGTTTTTCCGATCCCGCAGACTGAGATAGATATCTCCGGAGGCATCCTGACTCAGAATCCTGGTTATTGAGTGTCAAATAGACTATGGGGCGGTTGCTTGAAAGCAATTGTAACCGCTATTGTATCATATTTACAAAAGCCGGGGTTAACCGTCCAAATGGCCGACCCCGGTTTTTTGTTTTCAACGACCCGTCACGAATCATATGCTGCGTGGCTATAATTAATCAATGAATTACGATGAAAAGAACCCTGATTTATTTGCTGGCCTTTACCGTTATACAAAATGGAACGGCGCAGGTTAAAAAAAAGAATCCGGAGCAAAAAATCAATGCCCGCGCCGGCATTTCGTACTCCACTGATATTCGGAAAAACCTGACCGATAGCCAGTTGCTTGACCTGGTCCAGAAACAAACCTTCCGGTATTTCTGGGATTATGCTCACCCGGTGAGTGGAATGTCCAGGGAACGAAGTAATAAATCATTTGATTATGGTGATGAAGTAACTACCACAGGCGGTACAGGCTTTGGCATCATGGCGGTGATCGTAGCTACAGAACGCAGATGGATCGCACGTGATACGGCTGCAAAATTCCTTTTGAAAATGGTTCGGTTTCTTACTAAGGCGGATTCATATCACGGTGTTTATGCTCACTGGTTAAATGGCGCAACCGGGAAAACGATTCCATTTAGCCGTAAGGATGACGGCGCTGATTTGGTGGAATCTTCATACCTCTTCCAGGGACTACTTTGCGCGCGCCAATATTTCAATGGTGATAATCCTGTTGAGAATGAACTACGGAGCAAGATCGGCTGGCTCTGGAACGAAGTTGAATGGAACTGGTTTACACAGGGCGGCCAGGAAGTATTGTACTGGCATTGGAGCCCAAACAACGGTTGGGCAATGAATTTCCCGGTACGTGGTTTTAATGAATGCCTGATCATGTACGTACTTGCAGCTGCCGGTGAACGTTATCCTGTGTCTGCTGCGGCCTATCATCGTGGATGGGCTCAAAGTAGTTTCTTCAAAAATGGTAAAGAATTTTATGGCATTAAACTGCCACTTGGATTTGACTATGGCGGGCCATTGTTTTTCTCACATTATTCTTTTCTCGGACTGGATCCCAGGGGCCTGAAAGATCAGTATGCAGATTACTGGGAACAAAACCGTAATCATACATTGATAAACCGGGAGCATTGTGTACGAAATCCCAAGGGTTTTAAAGGTTATGGTCCAGACTGCTGGGGTCTTACGGCTTGTGACACCTATGATGGTTATAATGCCCATTCACCAGACAATGATTTTGGTACGATTGCACCAACTGCAGCATTGTCTGCTTTTCCTTATACACCTGAATATTCAATGCAGGCCCTGAGGCATTTCTACAATGATCTTGGTGATAAGATCTGGAGCGAATATGGATTTGTAGATGCTTTTAACGAAACAAAAAACTGGTATGCCGATTCACACCTGGCCATCGACCAGGGGCCGATTATTGTTATGATAGAAAATCATCGTTCAGGATTATTATGGAAACTATTTATGGGGATACCTGAAATACAAAAAGGATTGAAAAAGCTCGGTTTTGAAAGTCCGCAGATAAAGTAACCCAATGTATATTTAAGGTTCAAAATTATGAGAATGAAAAAAACAATCGGATTTTTTGGCTTATTGATTTCAATATTCAGTTCCACGTTGGTTGCACAGACTCCACCGTTCTATAACGATATTCAAAAGTTTAAGTCTAAAGATAGTGCCGGCATGCCACCAAAAAATGCCATTGTATTTACAGGTAGTTCTTCCTTTACCCGCTGGACCGATGTTCAGGACAGGTTCCCTGGTTACACAATAATAAACCGTGGTTTCGGAGGTTCATCTTTGCCTGATGTTATCCGGTATGTGGACGATGTAGTTATAAAATACCAGCCAAAACAGGTGGTGATCTATTGCGGGGAAAATGATGCTGCCGGTGATTCAGCTGTTACCGCCGACACCATTACCAACAGGTTCAAAACATTGTTTGGTATGATCCGGTCAAAGCTTCCCAGGGCATCAATAGCTTTCGTTTCTATGAAACCGAGTCCTAGCAGGGCCAGGGTTAAACCCGTGGTGGTAAAGGCGAATAGTATGATTAAGGAATTTCTTAAAAAACAAAAAAACACTGCCTATATCGACATCTTTCCAAAGATGCTGAACGCAGCTAATCAACCGATACCCGAGCTTTTTGTGAGCGATAGTCTCCACATGACTGAAAAAGGTTATGATATCTGGCAGGTGGCCATCAAACCATATCTTAAGAAATAATACCAGGTGCCGTTCAAACCTGGTTTTATTCCACTAACTGTAAGGGATGAAATCCTGGATTCAGTAAGTAAATCACGTATGAAAAAACTCATCATAGCCGCCCTTATACTGGCCGTTGGTAACGGTTACGGGCAAACGAACCAGGCGAAAATGAACCAGTTCATCTCCGCATTGATCGCAAAGATGACCATAGAAGAAAAGATCGGCCAGCTGAATCTTCCCTCGGTCGGTTTCGATGTTACCGGCCCCATACTGAGCCAGGGAGTGGAAGAAAAAATAAAGAAAGGACTGGTAGGAGGTGTATTTAACACCTACACACCCATTGCAGTCAGAAAATTGCAGGACATTTCTGTAAAGGAAACGCGGCTGAAGATCCCGTTGATATTTGGATATGATGTGGTTCATGGACATCGTACGATATTCCCGATACCACTCGTGCTCTCAGCAACCTGGGATACTTTACTGATTGAAAAAACAGCAAGAGCAGCCGCAGAAGAAATGAGTGCTGATGGTCTTAACTGGACCTTTTCACCCATGGTCGATATAGCCCGCGATCCGCGCTGGGGTAGAGTAAGCGAAGGTGCGGGGGAAGACTGGTGGCTGGGTTCTAAGATTGCCCGCGCTATGGTGAGAGGTTACCAGGGCACCGATCTTAGTAAGGATAACACGGTATTGGCCTGTGTCAGTTACAGCGATATCAAACTCAACAAAACTTCCATTACGGCATCTTCACCAATCACGGCGACTATAACGGTTACGAATAGTGGAAATTATGATGGCGAAGAAGTTGTGCAGTTATATATACGTGACCTGGTTGGTTCGGTAACAAGACCGGTCATGGAATTAAAAGGCTACCAAAAAATTATGATAAAAAAAGGCGAATCGAAACAGGTAAATTTCCAAATCAAATCAGAGGACTGCAAATTTTTCAATTCTGATTTGAAATGGGTTTCAGAGCCTGGTGATTTTAAGGTATATATTGGTCCTGATAGCCGGGATGTAAAAGAAGCTTCATTCAAACTGTAGTTTACCTTCAAACTGTGGTTTACCAATGACGCTTTCATTAACAACATAAAAAATCCTATACTTTTGCATCTCAATCTTTGGAAATATTTATGCAGCCAGTTAAGAATATTATTTTTGATTTAGGTGGAGTCATACTCAACCTTGATTTCGCAGCAGCTGAAAAAGCATTTACGGAAATCGGTTTCGAAGACTTTAAGGATATCTTTGCCGGCGGGCATGTGACTTCCTTTATAAAAGATTATGAAGTTGGCAGAATCGATGACGATCAGTTTGTCAAAGAGATAAGAAATCTTGCAAAAAAACAAAATGACGACCAGCTTGCCATTGCAGCCTGGAACGCTATGCTGGTGGATTTTCCAAAAGAAAGGATAGAGTTTTTGAGAGAGCTAAAAAAGAAATACCGGTTGTTTCTATTCAGCAATACAAACTCAATACATCTTCAGTCATTTCGAAAAACTTTCAGCGAAAATTTTGACAAGGGAGTTTTTGATGAGCTTTTTGAAAAGGCTTATTACAGTCACGAGATCAAACTGAGGAAACCAACCAAAGAAGCTTTTGAGTATGTGGTCAGGGATGCCGGGCTAAACGCTGCCGAAACACTTTTTGTTGATGATATGCTTGTTAATGTAGAAGGGGCGCGCGAGGCAGGTTTACAGGCTGTACAGGTCACCCCTGGAAAATCGATACTGGATCTGGGCTTATGAAAAGAGTTATGAATTATGAGTTATGAATTATGAAACCTAGTTATGAGATCTTTATTTCAGATTTCACTTTCATAATTCATAACTCATAATTCATATCTCTTTTCAGATGTCGTCTGCGGAAAAATTGTCTTCTTCCAGCTCTTCTTCGGTAGGTACCGGTGTTCCGTCATAATCAAGATCCTCATCATCACCGGAATCATCATCAGACAGAGTGATGGCATCGTCGTCGGAGCCTTCACCCATGTCATCATCTTCTACACCTGCAGGTATATCTTCATCACCTCCGGGCTTGTAAGCATAAAGTTTCGGATGAACCAGTGCATCGATGATCGTTTCTGTAACAGGGTTATTGTTTTCTAAATCATTTGTATTTTTCATGATTTAAGATTTAAGGTGTTGTTCGGTGAGTTTGGGTGTCACAAAGATACGATACTCAGGAATTTTTCATTATACTTCCGGGCTGCAAATCAAAGTGGTGAGTGGTGAGTGGTGAGTTGTGAGTGGTGAGTGGAGTGGAGTGGTTGTGAGTTTTTTCGCGTGGGTTTGAGACAGCCGCTGTTAAGTTCTATCGCAGCTTTTGCAATACAATGCCTTCAAAAAAAATCGCTTGTGTTAAACAAACGATTCAAATCTTTAACTGCAACATTGATACGCAGGATTTCAATACCTACAGATTCCGGGTTTATTTGATCTCTTCGAAGTCTATATAGTCATCTTTTGCGGGGCGCGGTTCCTGTTTCAATGGTCCGGTAGCTGTGCCGTTCCGTCCAGAAGATTGTGTTCTGCTCCCACCCTGGAAATCGCCTGGTTGAAAACCCCCTGCCTGGTAATGGCCTGAATTATTATCTGAGGCATTGAATCCGCCGTTTGAACTGCCTGGCTGATAACCTCCGGGTTGTTGTGTATTTACATGTTGTTGAAAATCCCGCACCTGCCGTTTAACCTGGCGGGTGACGCGGATCAGGGGTATAAGAAACCTGAAAATAAAATTGTATAAAAGATAAGCAGCAAATAATCCTAAAAGTATCTGTCCCATGCGCGTAAAGTTAATACAGGAGCTTTAAAAAAACTGTTAACTGCCAGGGTATTCGACGAATGGTAAATCCGCTTTTTCAGGCTGATCTATCGTCTTTCCTGGATTTGAACTTATTCATAATTGATTCAATCCTATCGCTGGCCATATCGGTAACTGAACTAACCAGCCTGGTGAAACCATCCTTCAATTTATCACTCTTCAGAAAATTTCCTGCTGCGGCAATTGGCCCGGTATCAAAACTGTTTTTCGGGACCACTGATTTAAAAGCCATAGACATGAAATTCTTCTGGAGATACTCACCATTGGCATCGAGCTTTTGTTCTAACAATTTCTTCTTTAACTCCAGTTCTGCGATCGCTTTTTCCAGACTTTCTACGTCATGAATTTTATTATTGGGCATATCAGCGTGTTTTGAAATGTTTCAGTGTGTTTTGAATTGTTTTCGTGTGTTTGAAATGTTAACCACTGAATAAAAATGCCGGTCATGATTGGTCCGTGACGATCTTATTTAGTGAGTCGGTTAACAAAGTGTTTTATTTCAGACCCATTATAGTTTTAACTTTTCAGAAACGTTATTGAAAATATTGGTTTCCGAAACTGTTGCTTTTTCATGTGTTTTTATCTTAGGGCTATATCTGTATCCGAACTCATTTATCTCAGTCATTGAGGCTATCTCAGTCATTGGAATCTATCTCATTCGTTCGAATCAGAAATGATTTTTTGGATCATGGGGTTTACAAAAAGTGTTTTCCGGAATAATGTTATGAGTATAAAAAGCACGACAAACACCAGCGTAGCCAGTGCGAACCCTTTTATATAACTACCAGTGAGGGCCGAAAACCAGAACCCAAGAACGAGCCCGGCAAAAAGCAGGATAATAAACATGAACAAAATGGCAATAACTGCCCAGATTAAAGTGCCGCCCGATTTTGATACCATCCTGACCGATTGCAACCTGAGCAACGCTATCCGCGTCTCTATATAGTCCGTTACAAGCTTTTTGTTTTCAGAAAAAAATGAGCCGAGGTTTTCTGGTTGAGACATAATTCCTTGATTAATTGATGATTGTCTGGTGATGATTGAAGATAGAAAATAATTCGCTCGGGTACTGAGGGAGATTGCCAATTTCATATCCCTTCCAATATTAATTGGTTGTCTAGATAGTTTTCCTTAAATTTGCACAGGTAAAAGATTAAGAGAAAGGGAACGGAAGCGTTCCCTTTCTTAATTTCTCATGAGTATGGAAACGCAGTTACAGACAATTGAAAACATGATCGGGACGCTTCTTGCAGAACATCCCGGTTACTTCCTGGTAGAAGTAAAAATAAAGCCGACCAATAATGTAAAAGTTTACCTGGACGGCGATGCTGGCATATCGATAGAGAAATGCATAATGTTTAACAGGGCGCTTTACAAGCAATTTGAAGAAACGGTACTTTTCCCTTCAGATGACTTTTCTCTCGAGGTATCTTCCCCGGGACTGGATGAGCCTTTAAAGCTTTTCAGACAATATAAAAAGAACATTGGCCGTGAAGTGGAAGTAACGCTGAATGATGGTAGCAGGGTAGAAGGCAAGTTAACTGATGCAGCTGAAGAGGCGATAATGGTGGAAGAAACGACAGGCAAGGCTTTCAAAGGAAGACCGGCATCCAAAAAGCAGGAGATTATTCAACATAATATACCTTTTGCGGATATTAAGTCAACAAAGATCCAGATACTTTTTAGTTAAAGCATCCGGCTCTCATGCTAATCCAAATAAGATCATCTTACATATATTTTCAATTCTATATTGTCCTTGTACACTGATTCATTACAGTTAGTAAAACAAACAACAATGATTAATTCAAAATATCACAACAACAATGGCAAGCATTAACCTTATTGAGGCCTTCCAGGAGTTTAAGGAAGCAGAAAACATCGATCGTCCAACGATGATGAAAGTGGTAGAAGACGTCTTCAAGACGCTTCTTAGAAAAAAATTCGGCAGTGATGACAACTTCGACGTCATTGTGAATGCAGAGAAAGGTGACCTTGAAATCGTTCGCCGGCGCATGATTGTGCTGGACGGAGAAGTAACAGATCCACTGACTGAAGTGGCGTATAAAGATGCAGTAAAGGTTGCACCTGATTTTGAAGTAGGAGAAGAACTTTATGAAGAAATCAATATCATGGATTTCGGACGCCGTGCGATCCTGGCTGCGAAACAGACTCTCGCCAGCCGAATCAGTGATCTGAAAAAGAATGTACTTGTAAAAAAATATGGTGACCGGATTGGTGATATCATCAGCGCCGAAGTCTACCAGGTATGGAAAAAAGAAATATTATTGCTGGATGAAGAAGGAAATGAGCTTATTTTGCCTAAGTCTGAACAAATCCCCCAGGATTATTTCAAAAAAGGTGAAAGTACCCGGGCTGTTGTTAAAAAAGTCGAATTAAAAAATAACTCACCGGTAATCATCCTTTCCCGTACTTCCCCTTCTTTTTTAGCTAAATTGCTGGAAATCGAAGTTCCTGAGATTTTCGATGGCTTAATTGTTATCAAAAAGATTGTTCGCGAGCCAGGTGAAAGAGCTAAAGTTGCAGTTGAATCATACGATGACCGTATTGATCCGGTAGGTGCTTGTGTTGGTATGAAAGGAAGCCGGATTCATGGCATAGTTCGTGAACTAAAAAATGAGAACATCGACGTCATCAACTGGACAAACAACACCCAGTTATTGATACAACGCTCTTTAACACCATCCAAGATAACCAGCATGGAGCTGGAGAACGAAAAGAAACAAGCCAATGTATACCTTAAACCAGACCAGGTTTCCCTGGCCATCGGCAAAAAAGGTGTCAATATAAAGCTGGCCCAGGAATTGACCGGTTATAGCATTGATGTTTACCGCGATACAGAAGGCGAAACCCAGGAATTTGATATCAACCTCGACGAATTTGCCGATGAAATTGAAGGATGGGTAATTGAAGAATTTAAAAGAATCGGTTGCGATACTGCACGTAGTGTATTAGATCTTACCGCTGACGAACTTGAAAGAAGAACCGATCTTGAACGCGTCACAATTGACGAAGTGAGAAAGGTATTGAAAGAAGAGTTCGAACAGGGCTAATCCCGCCAGGTATTTTTCTGGTGTGATAAGTTGGTAAGCTTTTCGCATGAAAATGCGGAGGTTAGCAGCAAACACACAAATAAAATTGTCATAAATACGAATGGCTGAAACAACAACACCCAGATTAATGGCCGCGGCCAAAGAGTTCAACGTTGGTAAAGAAACGTTGGTCGACTATTTGCTCGGCAAAGGATTTGACAAGGATGACCTGAAACCAACGTCTAAATTGTCGGAAGATATGTACCGTGCGCTCCAGCTGGAGTTCGCGGGCGATAAAGTCGCTAAGTTAAAAAGCGACCAGATCGATCTGCCAAAAGGAAGCCAGGAAGCTAAAAAGAAGAAGGAAGATGAGGCGGTTGTATTCAATAAGATTTTCAAGAAATCTGATGAAGAGAAACCTAAGGAAGAAGCTAAGCCTAAGGAAGAGCCGGTTGTACAAAAAGTACCGGAGCCCGTAGTTGAAGAAGTGAAGGAACCTGTACCTGAGCCCGTAACGGCTCCTGAGGTAGAAACTATTCCTGAACCGGAAGTCGTAGCTGAAATCAAACCTGAAGAGCCTGAAATTACAAGAATAGTTTCTCCGGAACTGGAAGCACCAAAAGTGTTTGACAAGATAGATTTGTCTGCAATCGATTCATCTACACGTCCAAGGAAGCCGATCATTAAGCCGATCATTAAAAAGCAGGAAGAAAAAGTTCCCGCCCCTGTTGAACCAGTAGCTGAAGCTCCTGTTGAACAACCGGTAGCTGAAGCTCCTGATGAACCGGCCTCCCAGGCACCAGCAGAAGTTGCGCCGGAAGTGGTAAAACCTCAGCCTCAGCCAGCCGAAGTACTTGTTCCCGCTTTCAGGGAAGACGTACCAACGGTGAGTGATTCCGAAGCAGGACCAGTTATTACAAACATCAGGGCTGACAAACTCGAAGGACCAAAAATCCTTGGGAAAATCACGCTTCCGACTGAAAATGATAACAGGCCAAAACCAGGCGAAGAAAAACGCAAGAGGAAACGTATTCCTATCGAAAGAAAGGATACACAGACTCCACAGCAAAGAGCTCAACACCTGTTCAAGAAACCTGAGGGTCAACCACAAAGACCTGGCGGCCCCGGTGGTCAGCAGGGCGGTGGAAACTTCCGCGGACCAGGCGGTCCAAACCGTGGACCGAGTAATCGTCCCGGACAAGGCGGAAGCAGGCCACCTCTTACACCAAGAGAGGCAAAAGAAATTGATAAGAAGGAAATCCAGGATAAGATCCGGGAAACGCAGGCAAAACTTGCCGGCTCCGGCGGAAGGGGTAAAAGCCTTAAAGCAAAATATCGTCGTGCCAAACGTGATGAGCAATCAGACAGTCATGGTGATGATATGACCGATAACAAGCTGCAGTTAACAGAGTTTATTAGTGTTAGCGAACTCGCAAACCTGATGGATGTAAGTTACTCTGAAGTTATAGGTAAGTGTATGGGTCTTGGATTGATGGTTTCCATCAACCAGCGCCTGGATGCTGAAGTTATTGAACTCGTAGCCTCTGAGTTTGGATTTGATGTCGAATTCATCGACATGGAAAAACAACTTGAAATGGAAGACGAGGACGATGATGAAGACGAAAATGAACTTGTGCCAAGAGCGCCTATCGTTACGATCATGGGTCACGTTGACCATGGTAAAACATCACTGCTTGATTATATAAGAAGCGCCAACGTAGTAGCTGGTGAAGCGGGTGGTATCACCCAGCACATCGGTGCCTATGAAGTTACTTTACCCAATGGCAAACATATCACCTTCCTTGATACACCGGGTCACGAGGCGTTTACGGCCATGCGTGCACGTGGTGCCAAGGTAACCGATATGGCAGTGATCGTGGTTGCCGCAGATGACGCAGTGATGCCCCAGACCAAGGAAGCCATCAGCCACGCACAGGCTGCAGGTGTTCCAATGATCTTTGCTGTCAACAAAATTGATAAAGACGGAGCAAATCCGCAAAAAATATACGAACAGCTCGCTGGTATGAACATCCTCGTGGAATCATGGGGTGGTAAGTTCCAGAGCCAGGAGTTAAGTGCTAAAAAAGGACTTAATATAGACCTGTTGCTTGAGAAAATTCTGCTTGAAGCAGAGTTGCTGGAGCTGAAAGCAAATCCTGATAAGGAAGCTTCCGGAACCATCGTTGAAGCAACCCTGGATAAGGGGCGTGGATATGTAGCAACTGTGCTTGTTCAGAATGGTACGCTAAAAGCAGGCGACCTGGTAGTTTCCGGTCAGTTCTATGGTCGCGTTAAAGCGATGTTCAACGAAAGAAACAACCGGATAGATAAAGCACCTCCATCCTCACCAGGCTTAATCCTTGGTTTGAATGGTGCGCCGCAGGCTGGTGAAAAATTCAAGGTTTATTCTGACGAGGCGGAAGCAAAAGAGATGGCCAACCGCCGTGCTCAAATCCTTCGCGAACAGGGTATCAGGACCAAAAAACACATCACGCTTGATGAAATCGGTCGTCGTCTTGCTCTCGGAAACTTCAAACAGCTGAACCTGATCATCAAGGGTGACGTGGATGGATCTGTTGAAGCATTGAGTGATTCATTACAGAAATTATCAACTGAAGAAATAGCAATCAGCGTTGTGTTGAAAGCTGTGGGTGCCATTACAGAATCTGATGTATTGCTCGCAACAGCATCTGACGCGGTAATCGTAGGGTTTAACGTTCGACCATCTGCCCAGGCTGCAAGGCTTGCGGAAGGCGAGGGTGTGGAAATCAAGACTTACTCCATTATCTACAATGTGATCGAAGAGATCAAAAGTGCGATGGAAGGAATGCTTGAACCTAAGATCCAGGAAAAGATTACTGCGAATGTTGAAGTACGGAACGTGTTCAAGTTCGATAAGGCAACTGTTGCCGGTTGTTATGTTCTTGATGGAAAAATCCAGCGTAATTCAAAAATCAGGATTATACGCGATGGTATCGTTGAATATCCCAAAGGTGAGGGCCAGAGTGCTGAACTTCAATCGCTTAAACGTTTCAAAGATGATGCGAAAGAGGTTGCCAGCAATATGGAATGCGGCCTGACGATAAAGAATTTCAACGACATCCGTGTAGGCGATATCATTGAAGCTTATGAAGAAGAAGAAGTAAAAAGAACGCTGTAAGAGCGAAGGGAGCTTGATGCGCATCACAATGGTTTCAATTCCTTGAGATTTTTTCTTCAAAATCTCCCGACTAAATAAATCAAGGCAACCCCGCAAGTGCGGGGTTGTTGTTTTTGTTAAAACTGAAATTCTCCCTTCCAACCAGATTCCTTTTCCCTAATTTGCATACCGATTATGAAAAAAACTGCTCTCTTTTTTTTCGCCGTTTTATTTGCGGCTGTAGCCTCTGCCCAAAGACCCGTTGTTGCGGATAAAATTGTAGGCATTGTTGGTGATAAGATTATCCTCAAATCTGATGTTTATAATGATATCCAGGACAGGCAAAGACGAAACGAACCTGTTCCACCAAACGCAGAGTGTTTTATCATGGAGCAGATACTTGCTCTGAAAGCACTTGTGCTGCAGGCAGAAAAAGATAGTATAATCATCGAGGATGCTGAGATCGAATCATTGCTCGATAACCAGGTCAGAGGGTTTATCGGCCAGTACGGCAGCAAGGAAGCGCTCGAAGAAATTGCAGGCAGAACGGTTTACCAGATCAAGGAAGACCTTCGCCAGTCGTTCAAAGAAAGAAAACTCGCCGAGCGTATGCGCGATAAAATCGTTGAAGGAGTAAAAATCACTCCCCAGGAAGCAAAAGCATACTGGGAAAAAATCCCAAAAGACAGCTTACCATTTTATGAGTCAGAAGTTGAGATAGGAGAGATTGTTCTTTATCCGAAGGCTAGCCGCGATCTGGAAAAGCTTGCGCAGGATGAATTGCTGGATTATAAGCAGCAGGTGGAAAGTGGTAAAGCAACTTTCGAAACGCTGGCAGGTCTATATACTGATGACCCCGGAAGCAAAAATACCGGTGGACGGTATACAACAAACCGGGCTGAAAAAACGATTGAAGGCCAGCCGGCTGATCCTGCTTTTGTTAATAATGCTTTCCGTTTAAAAGAAAAACAAATATCGCCGGTGTTCAAATCCCGGTTTGGATATCATATTATACTAATGGTGAGCCGTGCCGGTGATGATGCCGTTGTCAGACATATTCTGAGAGTTCCAAAGGTTACAGAGTCTGAGGTAACAGCGGCCATGCAAAGGCTTGATTCAATCAGGTCCAAACTGGTAGCAGCTACGCTCACTTTCGGAGCTGCGGCTGAAAGATACAGTGAGGACGATAATGCCAAGTTCACAGCCGGTATGCTCCAGGGCCAGAACGGTACATATCTGACCTATGATCAGCTCAGTAAAGACATGGCATTACTGATCAAAGACATGAAAGTCGGCGAGATATCAAAACCGGTGGCGTTTACCGACGAACGTGGTAAAAAAGGTGTCCGTATCGCATTCCTGAAATCACGCTCAGAACCACATCGTGAAAACCTTAAAGACGATTATAACCGGATAGCGCAAAGGGCTGTTGAGTTTAAAAAACAGGAGATGATTGAAAAATGGTTCACCACAAAAATTTCTAATTATTACCTGATGATTGACCCGGAATTCGCTAATTGCGAAACCCTGAGTCCATGGTTAAAATACGCTGCTAAGTCAGGCTTTTAAAGCTGGCAAGTCAGGCTTTTAATATTATATTTTACCTCAGAATAAGCGCTTTGATCCTGGTCATAATATCTGATCGGTCTAAGCGTTTTCTCTTTATTATAGGTCTATCGCCCCCCGGGTTGCATAGCGATTATTTAATTTATCTATAGGTAAACCCCTAAACTGGGAAAATAAGAACCTTTATTCCGAACCCAGAAAACCTTTTTTCGGTTATTTGCATAAGTATTTACACTAAGTGTGTCGCGTTTCTGAAAACGAAAAGCAAAACCTGTTCTATTGAACCAATCAAATCATCTAATATCCGGGATAGCCTCTAACCAGGCTTCCCATCGGGATCGTTCCGATGGTTATCATGATCAATATGCGAACGTTTTAAAGTGGGGAAGGGCATTTTACAACGGATCCTTATACCCGTTTTGCATACTGGAACCGGATACTTTGAACCTGATTTACGCGAATCCCGCGCTTCTGGCTATTACAAAACCTGATGACGAAACATACAATGGATCATTAAGAGATTTTGTGAACGAGGTGACATTCAAAGAAATCAGGGAGATGCAGGATAATTCCCTGAACTTTTCCAATGAATCCCTGGTCATTCCGAATGTATCCCCGGGCATTCCAAATGCATACCTGGGCACTCCGAATGAATACCATGTAACAGATAAATATCATTTATTTGAATTAAAAATAACCCAGCACGAGATTGAAACAAGCTTCCTAACTGTTGAATTTTTCCATTCCCCTGGGGAAAAACGAATGGATAATTCAAACAGCAATTCGATTGAGGAAAACCTGCTGAGTAAAGCAGACGAATTAAACAGGGTTGTGTCTTCGCTCGATGATGTTGTTTTTGAATATGATGCCGAAGGCCAGTTTAAAAAGTTATGGTGCAATAATGATATTTTATTGCAACGAATGCCCAAAGACTATGTCGGTAAATCGATGCAGGAAGCATATCATAGTAATCCCGAACTAACCGGGGATTTTATCGTGGACTTCGAGAAAGCCATTTCAAATAATGAAATTTGTTATCGCGATTTTCAACTCGCCGGCCATGAAGAGACACGCTGGTTTAGTTCAAAGATCACACCTATATATCATTCGGACGGGAAACCAAAGGGTTTCAGTCAGCGCATAACAGAAATATCAGAACAGAAGAAAGTTGATATAGCAATCAATGAAAAAAATCTCGAACTAAAATCTGCCCATCTTGAACTTAAAGAGATCATTGAAAACACTTCCGAAATTATTTTCAAACTAGATAGAGATGACAGGATAATTTTTGTTTCACCTGAGTTTGAAAGAACGCTTGGTTTTCCTGGCAGTGAGATGGTTGGTGAAACAATCTCTGCGATCATCCATCCGGATGAGCGTGATCGCTTCCGGATTGAACTCGAAGAAGCACGCACCACCGGGAAATCTGCCGTGAATAATATTTACCGTGCAGCTGTCAGGAATGGGAACGATCGCTGGTTCAATATCACCGCAAAGTATTTGCGCAATTCAAAAAGCGAATCTTTTACGGGAATTATTTTCGCAAAGGATATAACAGAGCTCAAGCAAACTTTAGACTCTCTTGTAGCATCTGAAGAGCGATACCGATCAGTCGTTAATTCTCTTAGTGAAGGCATAGTGATGCATGACAGCAAGGGTCATGTGGTTGCCGTTAATTATGCAGCCGAAAAAATGTTCCAGCTGGGAAGAGGAGAAGCTTTGGGTGATGTTTTACGCCAGCCGGATCTGCGGGTTATTAAAGAGGATGGTTCTGCATTTCTCCTACCTGAGTTTCCTACTATGATTACTTTAACTACAGGAAAGCCGGTGAAGGATGTGACTATGGGAGTTTACCTAAAGAACGGGGAGACAACCTGGCTGACCTTAAATACGGAACCAGTTTATTATTCAAATCCAACGGGATTACCGGATGGCGTGGTTGCCTCTATGATCGATATTACAGAGCAAAAAGCTGCGCGTGAAAGGTTGACTGAAAACACCAGGCAGATCAGGGAATATTCAGAAAGAATTACAGGAATACTCGACAGTATTACTGATGGTTTTATTGCAGTTAACAATAACCTGGAGGTTACACTCTGGAACAAAGTTATCGAAACCATTACCGGTATCAGCCAGACTTATGCAGTTGGTAAAAATATCATTGCCCTGAACTCATACATGACTGACCAGATTTCATTTGACAGGTACGAACATGCTATCCTGCAGAAATCAGTTGTCAGTTTTGAACAATATATCCCGGCGCTTGATCATTGGTTTGAATCAAGTGCGTATCCGTTCAACGATGGTTTGTTTATCTATTTCCGCGACATAACTTATCGTAAACACCAGGAAAATCTTTTGGCGCTTGAGAAACGTGTGCTTGAATACAACGCGAGCCAGGTGGCGACACTGAAAGAAACAATTGATCATTTCCTTGAGGGACTGGAACAGATATTCCCGGGTATGATTTGTTCAGTACTGACGCTCGATGAGGATGGTTTATCTATGCGTCACTTGTCTGCACCAGGATTGCCCAAAGGATTTACTGAAAAAATTAACGGTATTCATATCGGTCCCAAAGTTGGTTCCTGTGGTACCGCCATGTTTACAAAAAACACGGTGATTGTTTCTGATATCAGTTCAGATCCTCTATGGGCGGAATATCGCGATGTTGCATCTGAATACGACTTAAATGCATGCTGGTCATTTCCTATCAAGACTGCACAAAATGAAGTTCTGGCTACGATTGCAACATATTACAGGCATGCTGCGTCTCCTACACCGATGCAACTTCAGATCCTGGACAGGGTGCAGAATCTCCTGAAGGTGATCATTGAAAATAAAAAGGCAGATTCCAGGATACGTATCAGCAATGAACGTTACCTGCTGGCCACCCGGGCGACTAATGATGCGATCTGGGATTACAACGTTTTTTCTGACTCACTATATCACGGAGAAGGATATGCGAATATATTTGGTTACAAATCGGTTGGCTCACCTCAATCCCTTTCTGAGTGGAGTTCCAAGATCCATGCAGATGACCTGGAAAGGGTAAGAACCAGTTTTGAACATTTTATGTTGAGTGGAACACATAAACACTGGGAAGCCGAATATCGTTTTATCAGGGCTGATGGAGAATATGTATTGGTTTATGATAGGGGATTCCTGATTTTTAACCAGGAGGGCAAAGTGGCCAGGATTGTTGGTTCAATGCAGGATATCACGGAAAGAAAACAATTAGAAAAACAAGTACTCAAACAGGAACTGGACAGGCAGAAACTGGTGGCCCAGGCCGTAGTGGATGCACAGGAAAAAGAAAGGGCTGAGATCGGGAAAGAACTTCATGACAATGTGAACCAGATTTTATCTACTGCAAAACTTTACCTGGAACTGGCACGTAGTGATGAGAATGAAAGACTAAACCTGATTTCGAGAAGTACTGAAAACATCTTTAACGCGATTAACGAAATCAGGGCTATATCAAGATCCCTGGTACCCCCAAGTATTGGTGACCTGGGTATCATTGAATCAATCAATGACCTGATGGAAAATGTGCGGGCAACTAAAAGGTTAAATGCTGAATTTTATTATACACCAGGTATTGAAACCGTAATAAATGAAAAACAACAGCTGATGTTGTTTCGGATAATACAGGAGCAGGTTAACAATGTGCTTAAACATGCTGAAGCCACTAACCTTATCATCGAACTGATGGTTGATGGTTCAATCGTGGACCTTACTATCAGTGATAACGGCAAAGGATTCGATAAAGAAAATAATAAATTAAAACGTGGTGTGGGGCTGGCTAATATTACAAGCCGCACAGAACTTTTTAATGGCGAAGTAAATTTAATAACAGCCCCGGGAAAGGGGTGCACCCTAAATATTCACATACCCGTTACAAACGCGTAAAAACCAAGAAATATGGAAAAGATTAGTGTATTGATTGCCGATGATCATAAGTTGATCCGTGAGACATGGAGCTATATCCTCAACAACGATTCAAGATTTGAAGTAATTGCAGAGTGTGGTGATTCAGAACAGGCTGTTGAAATGTCAAAAATCAAAAGGCCCCAGATCGTACTGATGGACATCAACATGATGCCGATATCAGGGTTTGAGGCAACCGAACGCATAAGGAAAGTTTCGCCTTTATCAAAGGTTATTGGAGTATCTATGCATTCTCAACCAGCATATGCCAAGAAGATGTTGCAGATTGGTGCGAAGGGCTATGTTACAAAGAATTCATCCAAGGAAGAGATGATCAAAGCCATCATGGAAGTACATAATGGCAACAAATATGTTTGTGACGAGATCAAAAATAATATTTCCGACCAGGTACTTGAAGAAAACAGCGATACCCCGAATGTAAATGCGCTTACCGAAAGAGAGATCCAGATCATTAATCTTATCAAGGAAGGGCAGTCATCAAAGGAGATAGCAGCGGTGCTTGCAATTTCTTTGAAGACGGTCGAGGTTCATCGTCATAATATCCTTAAGAAGCTTAAGTTGAAGAACTCCGCTTCATTGGTCAACTTCATGAATAACTCTGCTACTTATATTTAACCTGGATTTTGCGAGATTGAAGTGCTGGTATGCTTTGTAAGTTTACCAGCACTATGACGCTGCAGTTTTGTTTCATTCCTTCGCACCGTTGGGAGCGGGATTGTGCCTTTTTGCGGCTGTGTCCCGTGGTTAATACCTTTGCTCATGTCCCGCACGTGCGGGGTTGTCTCCGATCGGCTTTTTTGCCCTGATCAGCTTTGTTAGGGTTTCTTCAAGTGCTGGCGCTTGTTCTGCCCTGATCGGCTTCAGTAACTCCGACCACGGTACGACATGCTGGTTTGCTTTCTTTGTTTACCAGCATTCTTATGCAACAGTTTTTGGTCGCTTCTTCGCACCGTTGGGAGCAGGATTGTGCCTTTTTGCGGCTGTGTCCCGTGGTTAATACCTTTGCTCATGCTGGGAGTGGTTCTTGTCTCCGGTCTTCTGCGGGGCCCTGATCAGCTTTGTTAGGGTTTCTTCAAGTGCTGGTTGCGG
>Ga0193752_1000692_pt1 | contig 30755 bp, 27 predicted proteins | sample H1c1metaG_FD_144924 | JGI IMG/M metagenome (GOLD analysis project Ga0193752, IMG submission 144924) | Soil microbial communities from a riparian zone of the East river system, Colorado, United States - H1c1 | ecosystem: Environmental > Terrestrial > Soil > Riparian zone | place: USA: East River... | reverse complement strand
CGCCGGCTCGCATAATTATTGGAAACGGGTGGGTGAAAAGTGACTGTGACTACACTCCCATACGAAGCGGGGCATGGTGAAGTGAGTATGTATAGCTTGTATGAATCAAGTGGAACGGGTGTGAGTAGGGTTGTGATCAGGAAGGCATTCCCTTGATGAAATACAAAAGCCTGGCAGAACGTAACCAAGCCAGAGCGAAGTATGGGTAAGAGAGTGTAGGTACAGTTTCTTTTCAGACATGGGAGTTTCCCGAGCAAAAGAAATATGGAGCTACAAAGACTATGACAAACTTGCGAAGCAACCCGGAAGGGCAAAAGAAGTATTACGATTCCATCAAAGGGTATTTACAAGGAAATCGCAATTGTCCTTTTGGTTTGGCGGATGTCTTTGTCGGAATGGTTCTTTGCGAGACCGATTTACCGAATTTATAAATATTTAACAGCTAATTTTTATATTCTGAAGTAAACATGATTTATTTTCTGATTAATAGGCTATTTTGAATTCCTGAAGTAACAGTCTTATTTTGTAATAGCGTTATTCTTTCCTACATCCGCAGAAATTAAGATGTAATAAAAACATCTTTTACCACTGTACTGGTCCTACAGCCATACTCAAATCAAGCGTATAAACTTCCCTGAAAGAAGTATGCTAAACACTATTCGTGCACTAAAAAACTAAGACAAAAACAAGAAAATTACCAACCATCTCGCTTAGGATTAAAAAATTGCTTAAATATTATGCAGTCAATAACTCCTTTATCACCAATTATAATTCTTGAACCAGAAATAAAAATCTCAGGATTAATATTTCCATATAATTTTTCTTCCTCTCGAATAGCTAAAGTATCCCATGTTTGAATCAATTTGATAGTATAATCTGTAAACATTTTTACCTTATTATCAAACGTAAATCCTTTTCTACTATTGTAATCATACTGCACAATGTCCTTTTTATTCCATATTCTGCCATTATAACCACCTTGTATATCGTGGCTTTCCAAAAAGAATAAAGTATCTTGTTTAGGGTTAATGAAATTTAGTTTTCCACTATCATACAATTGTAATCTAAGTTCACGAAAACTAATCCCTTTCGGTTTAAAATTAGGGTGACAGGTCTTCTCTATTTGTTTAGACAAAGTTGTAAAATTCTGAGACAGACAAGAATAGAAATTAAATGTCATAAAAATAAAAGCCAGTAATATGTGCTGTTTCATTTATTTACCTTTTTTCGTGTACTGAAATCCTTTTTCGTTTTTTTTCAATCTTTTAAAGTTAGTAGTACCATCTTGTTTTATATATAAACTTCTACCTTTCCTTGAATCAATTAACAGGGTTCCTGAATTTTGTCCATCGTTTCCCGGATCATCTTCATAATATTCTCTTAATGGCAAATTATTTTCAGCTCTAATTACATTTTCAATGTGAGTCGAATATTTTTCGTTTTCTAATATTTTTACAAAATTCCCGTCGTTATCTTTCGTTTTTTGCCATACATCAGTGCTATTTACCAATTTTTTCCACAAACCTTGTATGTGTGCAAATTCATGAGCCAAACCGATAAATGGATCTCTTTCTTTTGACCCTTTTGTATCTACGCCTCCTCCAGTTTTTTTAGTAGGATTCCACTTTACCCATTTCCCATCTGGATCTGAACCATTGCTAAAACTTCCATGTAATTCAACCGTATTGTCGGATTTCACTAAATAGTTAATTAATTCTTCACCGTCTTTCCCTCCCGATCTAATTTGATTTATGGCAGCTGACATTGATGCAGCTAATGCATCCGACCCAGAATACAATTTGCCTTTGTCGTCTATAAATCCCCAATTACCGTTACTATCTTGGCCGTAATGTAATTTCGTTTCTATTCTTATAGGATTGCCTTCTTTATCTTTGTTATCTTGGTCGAAATCTATTGCTACTATGGAAATTCTTTCGCCATCAGGATCAATAAATATTATTGGGTTATTTATACAATAAACATAAGGTGATATTCTAAGATAACTGGTAGCTTGCGGATCTAATGCATGCCATCTTCCAATCTGTCCATCATACATTCTTGATCCATAATCATACCAATCCAATCCACTACCATCAGTAAACTCTTTCTCCTGTTTTTCCTTTCCATTATACTCAAGCCTATTATCCATACCTCCGGCCGCCTTTGTACTTATTCCTGCCATCGTCAATCCAAACGGATAATACTTAGACCTTTTTTCCGGGCTGTTTGCAAAATTCCTATAGGCTACCCTTAAAGGATTTTTTGCATTTTTTTCCGGGTATGGTATTTTTAAACAGCCCATTTTTTCTATTGCTTAAAGATAAAGTTTTTTCTCATACACACATGCTTGCAGGTACATGTATTTGCTTATGTATGTACACATGCTCATGTGATGTACTGCGGCCGGGCACTGCTGCCCAGGTCGTCCCTGCCTTTGCCAGTGTAAGCGGTTATAAATTTTGGATGAAGGTTAAAAAATTATTCAGCCACTCTTTAAAGTTGCAGGCACTGGCAATGGCGCAAAAAATATAAATGATTGCCCCAGCTTGAACTATAAATTAAAAGCATCTTACGGGGCAATCGTTTATGTTTTTTGTGCAAGTCAAAGCCGCCGGCATTCTCTTCAACCTAAAGGCAACTTGCGGCGGCTGCGACAGTTTTTTTATCCTGCATTTCAATAAAATAAAATTCATCAGCCTTGCTGCCGCAGGCGATGCTATTGACCGACCGTAGGGAGATAGCAAAACAGATTCGTGCTTTGCACACCGCTTGGGGAAGCGTTGGCTGTCTTTGGCACGGCTGCAACAAAAAAATAATTAGCCGAGCAATGTTGGCAGAGCTTTATTTTTTTGTTGCGCTGCGGTGGTGGCTACTTAGCATAATGTGATGTTATAGGCTTTTTTCTTCCGGCATGTCCCGCAGGGCATGAGCATGGCAAAAAGACTATAATGCCACATTATGTTAATGTAGCTTCAGGCAGTTTTTTTTGGCGTGGGTTTTTGTGGAGCTTGCCCTGAGGTACGAAGGGTCTGGCTTGCAGCGGCTGCACACCGCAGGAACGAGGATGGGCTGCGGCTGCATGTGTGTGGCTTACAAAAACCATGACATAAAAAACTGACTGCACCACCGCAGGCAGCGCCGCCCTTGTATTTTGGCGGCGATGCAGCCGTGCCTGTGCGGAGGGTTGGGGGATTTCGTTCTTATAACGGATGATACTTTGTTATGTCGTCCTGCAGTTCATCAATGTTGTTTGCTTTGTACTCTTCTGTTGAACTCACATATTTATGACCGGCTAAGTATTGCACTTTCCTGATGTCATATTGTTTCAGCCATTGAGTAATTACACTGGCTCTTATCTGATCACAGTTTTTTATCCTGCTGTTGATCTTCCGTAAATTTTTTAACATCTGCTGTGTAATGTTGTGGAAGTTTTCGCTGTCATTCCATTGCAAAAAAAGTTTGCTTGCAGTTCCGTGTACTTCCAAAAATTGTTTTCTTATTTCGTGGATGTAATCCATCAACTCGTAAACCTGGTGGCTTTCTAATTTCATGATCCTGGCTGCTGTTCTTCTTTGTGCATGAACTGTAATTTTTCCTTCTCTCAACTGTAAGTCCTGTAAATTAATTGCTGCAACTTCTTCAACTCTCAAGCCTTGATAAATTAAAAGGCTTAGGATTACTTTGTTTCTTCTTCTCGATAAAATATTTTTCCGCTGCGGTGGTATTATCTTTCCGGCTTCATGTTCTATTGTTGTTGGATACTGCTGGTAAAGCTGCTGCAACTCATCTGTGTTTAAAATATCATAGTAAACCTTCCGTTTGATGCCCTGAACTTTTATATGAGCAACCGGGTTTTCTTTTACCAGTTCTTCGCTCATTAAAAAGTCATAAAACTTTCTGATGTGGATTAAGTAATTGGCTACTGTCTTTTGGCTTGCACCATGTTTGCTGCTCCAGTTTATAAAAATCATTGCATCCTGGTAACAGATTTCTGCCAGCTCTGTAATGTTTTCATTTGCCGCCCAGCTTCTAAAGTATTCTACTACTCTTATCGTTGTGTCTGCGGTGGCCGGGCTGTACCGTTTTAATATCAGCCATTCTTTAAACTTGCCATAGTTATAATTTGTATTCATATTCTATTTGGTTTTCGGTTTCTAAAAAATGTGTGTAGATCTGTGTGCTTTCAAGTGATGAGTGCCCTAAAAAATCTTTTATCCTTTCCAGCTTCATTCCGTTTTGCAGTAAGTGTGTTGCAATGCTGTGCCGCAATGTGTGTAAATGGATGTCTTTATTTTGCAGCGTTGCATTGCCTGTAAGCTGTATGAGTTGCTGCAATCTTCTTAACATCATAGTGCCGCCTAATCTCTTGCCGCTGTGTGTTACAAAAAATGCTTCGTTCTTATCATTGCAGAAGTAAGGCCTGGCATCGTATAAATAATTTTCCAGGTATTGTAAACTTTGTTTGGTGATTGGAACTATTCTTTCTTTGTAACCTTTGCCCATTCTTACATGCAGTATTTGCTTTTCAAAAATGATGTCGTTAATATCAAGGTGGTAAACTTCATTCCTTCGTAAGCCGCAACTGTAAAACGCTGTAAGCATTGCCCTGTCTCTCATTTGCATGGCTTCGTAATAAACTATTCCTTTATCATTTTTCTTTTGTTCATAGAGTAATTCTGTTGCTTTAAAAACCAGTTTGATTTCTGCCTGTGTAAGTATGTCTATGATTTCCGTATTATCTTCTTCGTTCTGTATATCCAGCTTAGGTAATATCAACCTCCCGTTTTGTCTTAGATAATCGCCGAACTTCTGTAATGCCTGTAAATGTTTATTCAGGTAACTGTTGCTTAGTCCGCCGGTTCTTCTTTTATTGCCTCGTTCTTTTAGTTTGTAATAATGTTCTTTGATTAAGTCATTATTGATTTGATGCAATCCTGCATAACCTTTGCTCTCTGCATAGAATAAAAATTCCTGTATGTAGTTCGGCAACTGGTAAACGGTCTGTTCGCTGTAGCCTAACATTTGTAACCATTCTTTGAAGCTGGCAATAATATACCGGTACGCTTCGCTGTGCAGCGTTAATTGTTTCATCGTAATTTTTTTAGTTCTGGATATGTTTCTATGCCGCCGTGGGCTGTTGCTCTAACTCTTTGATTTGCTTACGCTTTTTCGGCTCAGTTTTGCTTTGGGCTGGTTGTGAGCCGTTGGGCTGTCCTTCGGCTTCGCTCAGGACTTTTACTTTTTGCAATGCTTCATCCAATGCAGTGGCAATACTGTTTTGCAGTTGGTTGTATTCTTCCTTGCTGATGATTTCGTAATGCCAGGCTTTTGTATTGCGGCTTTCCATTTTCTTTATTAACCCTGCATCCATTAGAGCCACATGGTAACGCTTTACACTGCTGATCGGTATTCTTAGCTGGTTTCTTATGGATGTGCTGGTAAAGCTGCTCTGGTTGCTTTTAATAAGGTGTTGTTTCAGTTGCTCAAAATAATTTCTTGTTGCTCCATTCAGTTCATCGGATTTTCTTAACAGGATTTGTTTTAATAGCTCGTTGGCTTCTTCTATATCTTCAATCGTAGTGTTGATATATATTTCGCCGGTGGCTTTGTCAATCTGCTGTTCCCGTTCATACTGTTTAAAAAATGTAATCACTTCTATAAAAGCTAAGTAGTGTGCATTGGTTCTTCTTTTCTTAAAAACTTCACCGGGTATTTTCAACTGCTCTGCAAAAGGATTGATTACTGTTATTGGTTGCAATACACTTTGAACATGCTGTAACAGTTGCCTGGCTTGGTTTTCATTTGCTGTATTTATTTTACCGGCACTTATTTTTCTTTGATAATCCATTATCCTTTCATCCTGTTCGTCGCTTTCATCCAAATAAATTAAAAAACACCGGTTGGCATTATCTTCATAAATACTTTCTTTGGTGGTGCAACCTGCAATGCAAACAGGGCCATAAACTTTCAGGTGTATTGTTTTGGTCATACCATTTTTGTCTTTGATGGTAATGGTTTTGCTGATGCGTTGTTTGCTTTGCAGTTCTCTTAATGGATAGAGTGCTTTCCATATTCCGTCCAGGTCTTCAATCAATATCAGCTTATGACCTAATGCAGCTTTGTCAAAGTAGTAAAAAGCATTTTCAGTTAATGCAGTGATCTCTATTTTATCTTCTTCCGGTATCAACTCGCCAACTTTTTCCTGCAGGTGGCTTTTGCCGGTGCCGCTGCTGCCCATGCTGATAATGTGTAAGGGCTTCGCTGTTTTTCTTGATGTGTAGATCAGCCACATGATAAGCCTGTTTAGTTCTTCGCCAACTATGCCGCTCCTGCCTATCATTTCATTGGTTGCCTGTAACAGGTTTTTACTTTGCAAAAATTGGATGGCGGCATTTCGTTCTACTTCCGTTAATGGTTTGATGATGGTGCTTTGTTCCTGTTGCTTGCTTTCTATCTGTTGTAATCTGTAACGCTCTAACTCATTTGTGATGTCGGATAAATCTTTGCTTACTGCTGTTACACCAACTTCCAGCCGGTCGGCAATTAACCTGGCTAATTTCTCTACCTGTGTAATGCTGTACAGATCTAAATTCTGCCGGATGGCTAAAGCTGCAATGTCCGGGTTGTTCAGGTAATGCTGGAACTTCCTGTTCAGCACTTCTATTTTTATTGTTACTCTTAACCTGTCCAGTCCTTCCAGCCGGATGCCGCCTAAAATCGTGTAAGTGGTTTCTTCCGTTGCGTAGCTGATGGCTTCGGGGTTAGCTGTGTTGATTTTTTGCTCCATGTGGAAAAATATTTTGTGTGATTATCTGCACAAAAATAGAGTATCGTAACAAACAAACATTGATTATAACAAACTATTTTCCACAATAAGCACAGGATTGTCCACTTTTATGTGCTTATAAGCTAATTTTACAGCATGGCATTAACTAAAACTCAAAACAGTAAGAACGCATTCGGTAAACGTTTAACGGCTGCAAGGGAAGCAAAAAACCTGACTAAGCAGAAACTGGGTGAAGTTGTGGGTGTACATCATTCACAGATTGGAAGATATGAAAAAGGAGAAGCAAGCCCTGCTGCGGAAGTGCTTAAAAAAATGGCTAATGCTTTAGATGTTTCGACCGATTATTTAATGAACGGCACCACCGCAGATCTGGCGGCAGAGAACATTAACGATAAAACTTTAATAAACCAGTTCAACCGCATTACTGAACTCTCCGCAGAAAATAAAACCGTTGTTTCTAAACTCATTGATGCTTTCCTATTCCAGCAGGAGATGAAGCAAAAACTTGCTCAATAAAATAATTGTGGATAAATTTTTTATTAGTACTTATAAGGCACATTTATTACTTATAAGATATAAAATACAAAAGCCGCATTACTGCGGCTTTTGTATTTAGTCTTGTTTTCTTTCTTTTTAATCTCTAGAATTTTTAAACTCAGTTTGTATCCATTTTTTTTCCTCGCAAGAATATTCAAATATTACTTGTGTTCCTGGCCCTTTTGAGTAATGAACAAGTTTGTTTTTATAAGAAATTCTAAAAAGAATGATAGTAATTACAAGTTTATTGCTTTTTAACTCAGGAAAAATTTTCCAAGCTGTAATTCCTTTCTTAAGTATTTTTTTACTTTCCTGGCTTTTAATATTTATAGTATTAAGTTCAACGCCATAGTTTGTTGAGGTGTATGAATAAGGCAACTCATTCTCATCAATTAGATATATGTTACTTAATAGTGATTTTTTTTGTTCTGCATTACGGGAAAATTCAATGATATTCTTTACTTTCAAACCGATCGCCGAATCAATCAATCTTTTATAGTCATTACCAGATTGCTGTGAATACCCTTTTGAAAGACAACATGATAATAGTATAATCATTAATACTCTCATACTTTAAATTTATCTGGGTGTAACAAAATACTGTTGTGGTATAGTGGCTATAACACCCGTGCCATTATAAATGTAAACTGTTTTTTCTCCTCTTGCAAACACATAATGAGTGCCTTCCGAGAATGTATTTGTATCTCCGTTAATAGTATTTGATGGAGCTTGGTTATACTTAAAAGTTTCAATAGTACCACTTTGGTGAGAATGAAAAGAAGACTGTCCTGGCCAAGTTGTTATGTCAATAGTTGCATCTGTACCAGTATTAAAACCAGCTTTAGGGCTTTGAACACCACCTGGCGTAGCTTCAACAACTACACCTGTTTTAGTAACACGTCCTCCATATTCTCTGTTATTTGCATCTGATGTTCCTCCTGTACCATCATCTTTATTTACTATATCAACCATTTTTTGTCTTGACTCAGAACTACCCACAATTTCTACGCTGTTTGTATATGCAATATTATTATTCTGAAACGCTGCGGTATTACCAGAATTATCAGTAATAAATTTTTCTGTTGCTATAGCTTGTTCTTTTGTGATTCCTGCAGAAGGAACACCACTATCGAAGTTTGTCTTACTTGTTTTGACTACATAAACTTTTTTATCATCAATGCCGTCTGTTCCTATTTTCGTTCCTTCCTCATTTAAAAAATCTCCCGGTACCATTCCATCAGGATCTATAAACCTTAATGGGTTATCAAAAGCATAATTGTAAGTTGAGTGTCGTCGCATTTTATCTGCCATTGGGTCAACAACGTGCCATCTTCCTATTTGTGCATCATACATCCTTGCACCATAGTCATACCAATCCAGTCCGCTTCCATCACTGAACTCGTTAGATTGTTTTTCCTTACCGTTGTATTGATATTTGTTTGCAAGAGAGCCTGCGGACTTAGAACTTATCCCGCTCATAACTAAACCAAACGGATAATAATGTGTCTCCTCCAGTATCTGCCCCCTCGTATGTCTTACCTGTATATTATCAAAGAATACATTCACCTGTGTTTCGTTACTACAATAAATATACACAAATCCGTTCTTAGGAATTGTTATATTTTGCAGGTCGGGAAAGTGATTTTTAACTTCTTTGTTGGCTCCTACCATACTTACCTTAAAATCAATAGCCTTAAACTGTTCATCAAAAATAATACAGTTTATAAATGCCCTTGGTTTTAAAGGGTTTGAGCTGCTTTGGCTGCTTTGGCTGTTCATCATACTGGTAATGCCTGCTGTTCCGGATGTGGTATAAATTTGTGAAGGAGTTACACCTCCATGCATTTGGGTTGCAGCTCCTGCTCCAGGGCTGCCTAAAAAACTGGTTAACAGATTTATGATGGGTACCGCACTATTGTATCCACTACCGGGATTGTCCTCATAATAATAACTCTTGCCAAAAATATCCAGCTTATCGCCTGCCATTACCTTTAAAGTGATTCCTAAACCAGTTTTATTATTATTGCCGTTACCATCAAGCAGGTACACATACTGGCTGAGATCAGTAGTGCAAAGGGTGCCGCTGCAACTTGTGTTATTATTTGCTACTGCCGGTAGATTATTATTTTCATAGGTTTGCTGGACTTGGTTAGCATCCCTTAAATAATTTGCTACGCTGTTAGCCTTGATCTTTGACTGATCAATGGTATAGAAAGCATCTTCGACACCGGTTAACGCAGGTTCCAGTGTTACCGCCGGGTAAATATCTACCTGTGCTTCATCAGTAAGTACCATTCGCACATTGCCTAGATGATCTTTAATAAAATAATCATAGACAAAATTTGCGAGTGTATTACCATCTGCTGGTTTGTACCGGATACGCCCCTCTTCCTGCCCGGCGAACTGCAATACATCTTGCTCATACACCATTCCTGCTATATAAGTGGTTGTTTTATCGGGTTGTCCAGTTTCATGCACTATTTTCTTTAATTTATTACCAGCTGCATCGTACACATACTCAATAGTACCCTTGCCCTGAACCATGATAATTTGCGGCAGGTTTAAATAATTATAAGTAATACCAGCATCCGGGTTATTGTTTACATATTCGGTTATATCTTTGTTCTGGTCCATTACCATATTGCCGTTGGCGTCATAAGCATAATCGTTGCCCACATCATTATAGCCGTCTTTAAAATCACCTAGTTTAGTATCAGGATCGTTATTGAAATCATATACATTTATCAGCTTATTGCTGTTTGTGTTGTATGTATAGTCCAGGTTATCTATCTGTGTGCTGCTGTTTATTTTTAAACCCCACTGCTGCATTTTCTGTATGTTCCCGTTCTCATCGTAGGCAGAAGCATGATTGATGCCATCACCCATTTTCATATTGTAGTTAACAATGCTGTTGTTCCAGCTGTTATCATCATTCTTTTGTTTAAAATCACCTTTCAATAAGCGATTAACTTTGTCATAGCCAAAATCGTACTGACGGTTTATGCCATCCCCCTTGCTCTTCCAGATAGTACCGGCGATATTGCCATTAAACTGTGCAGCTGCATAACTGGTGCCGCTTACAACCGTACTGGTCTTATCATACGCCAGTTCCATTCCAAAGTACTTATCGGGACTTGTGCCATTCAAATAATCTTTGTTAAGACTGGTAAGCCAACCACGTATATTATAATCGTATTTCAATTGCTCCAGTCCGGCATTGCTGTTAAACTCCGGTGCTAGGGTTTTGGTAACCAGCTGCCCCAGTTTATCATATTCATTTTTTACAATGGTTTTCTCTGTAGGGCTGGCAGGTATGGTATTACTGGCAATGGTTTGTGTTATTTTCTTTTTTACTTCCTTTAGCCTGCCCAGGTCATCATAAATGATCTTGGTTACCAGTTTCACACTTTGTGCAGAGCCTCCTACTCTTTCATGCTGCAACACACCCATCAATGGCTGGCCGGCAAAATTGTATTGGGTGGTGGTAATGTCAACACTCGTGCTAATATTCTGTACCTTGCTTTGTATAGTACGCCCATGGTCATCATAAAAGATGCTGGTTACCAGATTTTGGTTAGTGGTACTGTTTAATACATAGGTAATATTGCCCGTCATCATGCCTTTTGTCTTATCGCTTGGAGTTATTGCCTGGGCATACAGTGGACTTCCCGTGTTGTAAAAAAGACTGTTGTCGCTAGTATTCATGTTTGTAAAACCGCCATAGTTAGAGGTTGTCCAGGCATAATTATCAAAGAAACTGATGGTCAACAGAGAAGGACTACTGATCGAAGGAAAGCTGGCTGTAGTAGTATACCCAGTCGCGCTGCCATTTGTGCTTTCAAAACGCCCTGCCGTACTCATCAACCCGTCCACATAATTCTGCATGGCTGTCTGCCCGGTATGCGTGGCATCAGTATAAAATCCGGTCATTACCGGTCTGTTTAAATAATCGTACTTAGTAAATATCCATTTATTGGCGCTACGCATATTGCCATCCTGAGTCAACACCAACCTGTCCCATTTATCATAGACCATATACACTTCGGCAGCTCCCGGCATTTTTTTAATGCTCATGCGGTTTTTGCTATCATACTCATAACGGAAACAAAGCTCATTTAGAACATCAGTATTAATTGTACTGCTGATTATCCATCCATTAGTTGTTAATCGCTTTACTCCTTTAGGTTGAATAACCAAACGAAGGTTATTATAAATATCGTACACATAGTACGTACAAAGCCAACCGGTGTAACTATTTCCCGGAGAAGCATCAACCTGCACCTTTTTCATTATCACTTTGCCTTCTTTGTCCTGGTATTCCACTATTTGGTTACCATGCTCATCAGTGGTATGCATTTCGGTAAGCAATCCGTTGCCATAAGGGGCGCTTGCTGAACCAGTGTTATAATCACCCGGCCCGTTTACTATCCATATCTTTACATCATCGGCTGTGTTATTGTTTAAATAGTTAGTGGCAACTCCGCGACTGGTACCATACCAATTAACTCCGGGCGCATAAGAAACCGTAGGACGCTTAAGTGGGCTGGCTTCTAAATTGGTGAGGCTGTAAAAATAATTTTCACCTTGTCCGCTCAACTGGCTGTTGTAAAAACTGCTTTGTTCAGTAATAGGATCTGTCTTTAAGTTACCGGTATTGGTACTAGCAGCATAAGGCAAGTATTTTTTAACCTCCCTTCCGAACTCATCATACACATTGTACGTAACCATATCGGTTTTAGCATTCGCACTGTTCATGAACGATCCTTCCTTTACCACTGTTTGCAACGGCCTGCCCAGACCATCGAAATAACCGGTAGTTTGCATAACTTCCGTTACAGGACGGGTACTCATAGTAGCCGGGTCGCTAATGGGTATTTTTGCATCCCATGTTCGCACATGATTTACAGTTTGTGCAATAGCCTGCTGACTAAACAGTAAAGCCGCAACTATCAGATATCTTTTCAACATACGGTTGTATTTATGTTGTGGTAATTTATATTGTTTCAGGTCTTCCAAACTTTTGACTAAAATTGATTGATGGCATTCAAAAGGCTTGCATTCAAAGGATTAGTGCTGCTGTCAAATTTCCCTACCAGCCTGCCTGTACCATCAATTAAATATTTCTGAAAATCCCTTATGGTCCTGGAATTCATCATCTCATTTTGCAATTTATCGCTGAGCCAGCTATGAATAACATTGGCGCTATCGCCTTTTACACTACTCTTTACCGCTACGGAGAAAGTGACACCGTACGTTCCCTGCATTATTGCTTTAATTTCCTGGTTTGTACCGGGTTCATTCCCAAAACTGTTGCTGGGAAACGCAATTATAACCAGACTGTCCTGGTATTGCTGATACAACTGCTGCAATTCTGCTATCTGTTGACTGGCAGCGGGACTGCCGGTGGCTGTATTTACAACGAGTATTTTTTTACCCCTGTAATTATTAAAATCAATGGAACCTCCGTTTATATCGTTTACACTTAAAGAATAAATACTCACTACCCATGCCAGTGAGGTCAAGAGGCCCGCCAAAACTAGTTTTATCATGTTGATATTATTTGTTGTTTAATAATCCGATCCCATCATACAGGGTGTTGCACTACATTCAAAATATGTTGTTGGTAAACTGGTACTGTTGTCGCTCCATTTATAATAGAATTCGCATTTCCAGCTATGCGGGCAACATCCATTGGCTGAACTGGTACCACAAAACGTCTGATTAACATAAACTTTATCAGCAGTTTTACATTCACAACCAATCATTTTCTTGTCGGGCCCGCTACAGGTTATTGTTTCTACTATTGGTGGCGAACTGGTACTGTTATCACTCCATTTATAGTGATAGCTGATTGTGTAAGATCCTCCGCCATTAAACACTACACCATCACACATCCTTAGCCCCGTTTCACAAATACAATTCAGGAATTTCTTGTCGGCACCGGTGCAGTCAGCCAGGAACTCGGTAAAAGGAGTGCCTGTACTTCCATCACTCCACAGGTATTGGAAATTTACCAGCCAGCCACCACCGCTTACAGCAGTACTTCCCATACAAGACTTTATCCCCTGTTCGCAAATACAGTTTATAACCTTGTATTGGTCACCTACACAGGTGGCTGTAACATAATTCACACATTTGCCGTTTTTATTTGCGTATTCCTGGCCTTCCGTGTCTGCAGCTGCCAAGGCATCTGCCGAAGCCTGGTCGACCAAAGAGTAATATTTTCCCAAAGGAATATAATATTGATAAACAGTGTTATCTACATAGCCCGAAGCACAGGTTTGGCAGTAATAATTTTTGGTAAGAGGGGCGTTAAAAAATACGCCCAATACCGAACCGGCACTGCTGGTTACATATTGGTATTCATTTTTCTTAACCACATTACCGTCCTGGTCTTTGATGATCATCAACCGGTTAAAAGAATCATAGTCGTAAGTATTGGTTTTGTTATTGGGATCAGTGATACTCGTAACACCAATCATAGCCTTGTATGTGTACGTAGTAACACTGGCGCCGGCAATACCGGTTCTGATACGATGCAATTCAGTACGCAATGTTGCACCATCCATCGACTGTATGCTTGTAACATCGCCAGCCACAGTAAGTTGTGCGATTGCATTAGCATAGGTAGCTCCAACCACCTGTGCCACCGGGTATTTATAGTTATACCCCCATATAACTGATGTAATGATTCCGTTCTTTCCGGTGAATTGTAAAATATTTCCTTTGGCATCATACTGGTCAATAGTCCCTTCTATATCAGGAGGAGTAGTTCCTTTAACTGATTTTTCTACAGATACAGGTACAAAATTATTGTTGCCCACATCTCCGTAATTTATCCTGTTAAAAGAAACTTCAAGGTTATTATTCTTTGCAGTAGAAGTAACTAAAGGTGTAATAATATTTTTTGCCACCATATTTGTATACACCGGGCCCGTATGGTCTCCGGGATAAGTATTAATGGTTTTCAAAACCTCATTCTTACTATTGACAGTTTCCGATCTCGTTAACTGGAAATGCTGATCGTTATCATAAAAACTATTGTTAACGGTGGTTACCGGGTTTTGCCCGTTCTCATCATAGATAGTTTCAGTTACCGATTCGGGATGCGTCCAATATGATAGGATCATATACTTAACCACGTCAAAAGCCATAATTTTTTCGTTTACAATAGTTGCAGGATCACAGCTATTTGCAGGTACGGGTATTTGTATGGTATATCGTTTATTAATGTTGTATCCATATAAGATTTGCTGCTGGCGCTGTTCCAGCGAATAACTGTACTGTGTTTTTTTGATGGGGAATAAGGCCCCATTACCGGCAGGTTTCTTATAAACGATTTCTTCATGGACCTTCCCGTTAAGCAGGCTGCTGAAATTGGTTAATGGAGCCTCTAGGATATCATTCCCCCAGATCACCTGCCCCCGGCCGTCAGGTCCTGCATTAAATTTGGTTTGTGTAGCGCCTCCTTCAAAATTTTCACCAATACTTTCAATAACAGACCCGTAACTGATAAGGCCGGAACCATAATTAAACAAGCCTACCAATGATCCCGAGTACATGGCAGTTAAATCGCAGTAGGATTGGTGAGGGCCAGGATTCCAGCCATTAGGATAAAGAAGACATCCAGCCACAGTATTTCTGTAGTTCTTATTATATATAGGCCATTGGGTAACCGACATAGATGATTGGCTCAGGTTCTCCATATTCGCATAATAAAATCTTCTGATTGTTGGCTTTTCATTTGGATTACCGGTCATGATCCTCTTAACCCTTACACCACCCACAATTCTATTGGTGTTGTTTGATGGGGTGGTAGAGGTATAAAACTTCAGCTTTACTGATGTGGTTTGATCTCTTCCTTTTGCGCCATAAGTGAGGGTATATGTTCCGGCAGGTAAAGTTCCCATGTGAATATATTGCCTGGTGTATTGAATAGCTGGCGAACCTGCAAGAAAATAATCATCTATTGTGGTTATCGGGCCTGAGAGAGACAAATAGGCCTTCATATGTATCGGGTCATATCCACCAGGATTGCTGGTCCCGCAGGTAATAACAACCTCAACGGTTTGTGCCCTGGACAGGGTGAATGTAGTGCTTTTTGTTTGTAATACCGGTGTGGGATAGCCGGTGCCGGTAACATTGCAGCTATATTCGTGGTAGGTTTCGTACTTAGCTGGTCCCGATATCTGATCGTTTATTTCATTGCTCTCATACGTTACCAGGTCAATCCCTCCTGTAGGGTAAACAATCTTGGTCAGCATACCTTTCGAGGCAAAGGTCGGGTCGGGTTCACGGTTTGCTGTTGCATTCGGAAACCTGTAAGTTAAAACAGGGTCGGCATGCTTCGGAATAAACTGGGTATTTTTTTGGCCATTAAAATACCCCCAGTGGTCTTGTGAAAAAGAGAGTCTGGGCGGACGACCTGCCGGATCGTTATATACAAAACGATGTGTGTTGGCTAAAGAAAGGTCACTTGACAGCCTTTGCAGATCGGTTAGATATGGTGTATACGTATGGCCGGTATTAATTTCGTTAATGTACTGTAAATCCGCCTGCTGCTGGTTATAGAAAAAATTCACAGTCTCAATATGATCAGTAACATTATAATGCCTGATCTGAGAAACTAACTTATCAGTACAGTCCAGCCTGGTTTCGTACGTAAAATTAATAACATCATTATTGCAGGTAATGGTATGCAATAATACCCCTTGTGTGCTTGTCTTGTTAATACATTTTGTAGGGGATGGTGCAGGAGGACAGTCTCCGCTTGGACATGTAACGCCCCCTCCTGTTGGAGCATCAAGATCGACTAAGGGACTAGCCCAATGCATTGTCTGGCTCACCCCGTTATCATATTCATAATTGTGTGGCAGATAGGTAAAGTTTATCTCTTCACCGTTAGGATGTTTAATTTTAACCAGGTACCAGGTATTGGCTATATAACTGTCATAGGTTTTGCCACAGTTACTTAACCTTTTGGTTTTTTCAACAGCCCCTGTACCTCCAAAATAATATTCAATACCTGTCATATCGGTAATTAAAAAATCCCATGCACTGCTTCCAAGGTTTTTCTGAATTTTATATTTTTCAACTGGTATTAAAAAAACATTTCCACTGCTATCGTATACAAAACTGCCCGAATGACCGTTCATATTAAAATTAAAAAGATCTGGTTCCGAATCCCAGCCGGCACAGCCGGAACCCATACAACTCATAGACGAAAAAGCATTATTCATGAAATTCCAGTTGCCGCAGGTTGATTGTATTGGATCTGTTGAAGGCCTGATCCTGGTATTCCATTCATCCACAGCGCCCCTTACAGTACGGGTTACCACCCCGCCTGCATTTAAGGCCCAGCCCATACCTACTCTTGATGCTATTTCATCAACCTTGATTCCTGTAGAACTGTAGCCTATAGAAATATTGGCAGCAAGCTTGTTACCTTTTACCGAAAAAATGGGAATGTTAAAAGATGGACTGCCATTATTCTTGTTAATACTTAGTGCCTCATGTTTAATAATGGCTGCAGCATTGGGTGCAGGTGGTAAAAAGTCCACCATCTTCTGAAAGTTATCTGAATTTCCATTCTGCGCTGCTACAAATAGTGACAATGAAAGAAACAATCCAAAAAATAACGACTTCTTCATACTGATTATGTTTTTGAAAATCATAGTTCACAAATTTTTACTTAAAACTATATCCTGTCCTGAACAACACTGGCTGGCTTACCGGGTTATGTTGCCGGTACAGCATATCGTATAACAACTGGATACTGGTCCCTTTAAAGAATTTTGTTTTGATGTTTATCTTTTTAGTGATGCCAATTAACCCTGATTGCTGCCAATCACTATACCCCTTTAATTGTGCAATGTTTTTAAATTGTGCATTGTAGTTCATCTCAAAACCGCCACTAACAAAAAATTGTTTTTTCAACTTCCAGTCGATAAAACTTCTGATACCAATACCCTGGTGACTGATGCTGATCCTTTGTATGCTGCCCAATCCCATTTTGTAACTGGCACCAATGCCAATAATTGATTTATCATTTAGTTTATATCCTATACTCAGGGCAATGTCGGCCGTAGTTGGAACCAGGCTGTTATTTTTGGCAAACTGGAAATTGCTTCCATATTCAAGCCTTTGTAAAAAGGTTTTTGATTTTTGCTCATTAGGTTTGAAGTTGGGGATATTGGCTTCACTGCTGCTGCCACCTGCTTTTATTATTTTGTCTTTTAACTGGCTTAAGGCAGCCTGCCCCTGTTGCATATTCTGACTGAATTGCTCACGTGCATTGGGGCCACCGGCAGCGATCCTGTCCTGTATCATCGCCTGAACACTTGTACGGGTTTGCAACCCCGCCAGGTTTGCCATATTACCGTTGTCACTTCCTCCTGGTCTGCGGAATAGGGCTGCCAGCATGCTGTTTTGCTTAACAAAATTTTTAAAGGCTGGAATTTTGTCCAGTATTTTATACGCAAGCTCTTCTGCTTTCTTTTTATCGGAGAAGAGTTCTTTGTAATTGCGGAGAGTTTCGAGGTAATAATAAGATTCCTTGTCGATTTTTGTCAGGTACTTACTCTTACCAATATATTTTACCGCTTCATCTACCAGTTGCTTTTTTCGCTCTTTTATAAATGCTTCTACCGCTTCAGTATTTGCGATATCTTGTTCCAGTTCATCCAATTTCTTTTTTGCAGTATTGATTGGTTGAATCAAATTCTTATTGACCTTGTCTTTCTGGTCTTCCAGGTATTTGATGCTTGTGGTTAATTTATCCCGGTATTCGTTGTACTTTGATTTGTAGCCTTCAGCAATGGCTTTGCCTTCCTGTAGCTTCTTTAATAAGGTTGTGAATGTAGTAGCATTGTTGCCAAACAACTTTGCAGATGTTTCGGGGCTTACCTGATCTAAAATTCCTTTGATTTTATTTTCCCACTTGGCGAGCTTGGCTAAGGTCTTCTCTGTTTTACCAGTGATGCGGTTGCTGTACTTATCTATTTTGTTTTCTACAGCATCGAGGTATTTACCGGGAACTTTTTTGAGAGATTCAATAGTGCTATCCAACTGCGTTTGGCAGAGAACGGGTACACACAGTACGAGTGTCAGGATTAAAAAAAGCAGTTTCGCTTTCACAAGGTTTATTAGGGTTGTGTTCGGGTGATTCAGTTGCAATGCTATGATTTATTTTTCATAAAAAAATACTCCAAACGGTTTTTAGCAATAAGCAAAGCCGGGGAAATCAATTACAGGTACTCATAATTACATGATTCTCGTCACTTTAAATACGGTTCTAGTGAGAGAAAAGAATTTATAAAAAATTTAGAAAAGTAGTTAGTATTCCAATTATCATAATTATTTGGATGCGAACAAAACAAAGAGGATATTATTATGCTAAAGAAATTTTAAATGTATATCTCAAAAGCAAAACTCCGTAGTTAAGATCTTTAAATACAACAATTAAAATTTGTTATACTAGACTCTCAAGAAGAGGGTAACTTGCCTTTAGTGCACTTCCCTTTCTCTGGGATCAGTGGAAGGAGCTCTTGGGACACCTCATGCCAGAAATCCATGCTTGTAACATCAAGGTCTTTTTCGGGAGGGAGGGTAACTTGCAAGTTTTGTATGTTTAATTTCCAGTTCTGGTGGTTCACCACTGATGAAATAGTATCATCAATTGTGTCTTTTAGCTTGAAAAGGCTACATATTTTAGGTGTTCGACTGCCGTATTTATCAATTTTTATCCCATGAGGAAAGTAGAACCATTGGAGTTTAATTTTTTCCGCTGGTTCTGCTTCCTTCCATAAATCCCCAGGTGTTAATAGTATTCTACGGACTAGGTTCAAATACACTTCTTTATTGATACCTAAATCAGAAATATCCGACAATTGCTGCTTTAAGATAGCGACATTTTCAGTTAATTCCAATAACCGTTCTTTACAAATCTCATTGCTAATAATCCCATCTATATTTTTATCCACTACAATTTTCTGCTTTTCCTTCAACTCTTCAATTTCCTTTTGTAATTTTTCCTTTATTAAGCCGGTATTTGTAAGTTTAATTAAGATAGTACTTTTTTAATATTGATCTACTTGGCCAAATCTTTCCATACCAAGCTTAAATTGATTAAGCCAATCCTGAAAGGTATCTTCCAATAATTCCTTACCGATATTAATACCTTCACCGTGAACTTTATAATAAGGATACTTTTGTCTATTGCCTTTTGACCAACCTCCAGTAAGTGCTTTTCCAGATGTATGGGTAATAAATCGCCAGAGGGGAAAACAAGGGTTATCACTTACTCTTTTTGCTTTCTGATTTTTCTTCTTATCAATCACCATTTGTACTAAACCAAAAAGCTCTTCAGTTATAATCGGCTCAAAATTGCCTTTATGTCTTTCACCAAACTTTACAATCCAACCGCTATAGAGCTCATTTCTCAGAATCCTGTAATAATAACTCTTGGAGATATACTTTTTTACTTTTTTATTGGTATCATATATACTGACTTGTTTTCGGATGTCTTCCAATGGATATTTATTCTCGGATACTCTTTGAAATATATCTTTGATATTTTTAGAAAAGCTATTGGGAGCTATGGTTGACTTGTCATTAATTTTCACATTTGAATATCCAAGCGGGGCCATCCACACATACCTTCCCTCTCTTACAGCTTCCTTCATACCTCCAATGCATCGTTCTGCTCTCACATCATTGTCAAACTGTGCAACATTGGCAATGATATTTTCCATAAATCGTCCAGCAGGGGTATCCTCAAAATGTTCAGAAGTTGATTTGATTTCAACACCATACTTTCTAAGGAGTATTCTCAGTTGACTATAATCATCTATGTTTCTAGAAAAGCGATCCAGTTTATATACAATAACTGCTGATATATTCTGCTTGCGATCCGCACAAAATCGCAATAACCTTTGCAACTCTGTTCTTTCCGCAGTCTTAGCACTTTCGCCTTGTTCAATGAAGGTAGCGGAAATACTATAGTCATTTTTCAAAGCATATTCCTTGCAAATTCTTTCTTGTGTCACCAAACTATTACCATCGTCGGCTTGTTCTTTTGTTGAAACGCGGCAATAAATTACTACTCTTTTATTTCCCTTTTCATCATGCATACCTGTTTTAAGTAGATGTCGCTAATAATTTCGGCCAAATACGTTAGGATTTCATCTTCTGGTAAACCCTCTGCACTGGTGTCTAAAAAACCCAACGAGGAGCAACTATCAACAACCTTGTTGCGACACAAAGGTTTTAGTTGCTCCTCGTTGGAATCAAAATATTTGTTGATTTTTTTACCTCTGTGTCGCCTTTTCATACTATCACGGCCTTATGTTTCTGTTAAGGTAGATAGTATGGCAAGTCAATACTAGTTTAGGTAAGAAAGGGAAATTTGCTAAATACCCTAGTACAAAAAAGTCTACGAATATTACTTATCCTGTTTTTTCAATTTCAAAGTAATCGAGTGTACATATCCTCTTTCTCTTTTTCCAGTTAATGATGGAGTGACTGGCAAAATTTCTACTTCTACTCCTGCTTCACCAGAATTAGTGAGAGTGAACTCAACATCAACTTGAATTTCAGATAATCCGAATTTTCCTATCTTTTGAATATTTTTAGCCGCATTTATAACAGAAATCAAGTACTCTTTATAGTTTTTAATTTTTGGATCTTCCACGAGTGCTTTTCTAGTGTTCTCATCTTCTTTAAAACTAAAGGTAGCCTTCCTTGCTGTTCCAACACTTTTTGAATATGATCCGGATATCACCCAAAGTTTTACCCCTGCTCCGCCTGTATTTGTTGTAGTCGTAGCAAATGTCAAATCAATGCCCTCAACTTTTAAAGTTTCTGTATGGGATTCTGCTAAAGCTTGTTGTGTTGCTTGATATACTTTCTTAAATGCATCATCAACATCAAGTCGTTCAACCTTAAATCGAGTATTATCTTTTGTAGCTGCACATGAAGAAATAAGCAAGATCAAAAGAGAAAAAACAAATGTTGTTAAGGATGTTATTCTTTTTTTCATTTTATCAGTTTTAGAGTTTTTAAGGAATATGATTAAAGTACGCTTGAAGAAAATTATCCCAAGAAAGGTCTTTTACAAACTCCACAGGATAATATGAATTAGCATCAGTATACGCTTCATCTAAGTATACTTTCTTTTTAGGAAAATAAATCGCAATTCCGAAAGAACCATAAGAGACTCCTGCTGATACAAATCCTCTATCATCACTATGAAAATTGGCAATCACAATCAAGTTAATAATGCTTCGCATTTGATTGCATAAGTCTTTTATGTTCGTATTGTGCGTATTATTTGCCAAGTGATAAAGAAATAAAGAGAGGTCAATGCTATGGATACTTGTATAGTCGGTAGCATATTTTAAACAGTCTTCCCTCGATGCTACTATGGCTTTATGCTCCTCTTTAATATTTGTAATAAGAAGGTTTGACAAGTCATGAATCTTTTCGCATAGCTTTTGAATAAGCGTCATGTCTAAAGATGAGAGCGTAACCTCATTTTGATACTGATACGATTTACCATAGTTATCTACGATGCTCCTAGTCAATTCTATGGGTTTCATTTTGGCATTAACAATCAAATCCGTTAACCATAGTGTATAGTTCCATCCATTTCCAGGCTCCAATTCCTCACTACCAATGATATAATTAGCTTTATTCCTAAGAGTATACCCAGTCTCAAGCATAGACATTAAGCAAGCATCAAATCCAATAATGCTCACTTCATTATCGGCTAAAATATCATGAATCTCCTTATTGTATAACACATCTTTACTTGTATTATCATGCGATACAGCTTTTACAGGATCAGCGATAATAGTCCCCATTTTTAAATTATTCTCCGCCTTACTTTTGTTACCAATCTCATTATTTCCAAAAAATTTAATTTTCCCTTTTAGATTATCAATTGAGTAATTCAATAATTGCAAACTATCAATGATGTTAGAATATTTATCCAAATATTTATATTGGGAAACAGGGATTTTATCAATCGATTTTTTTACAAAACCTTTGAATGAAGAGTATAAATCAGAAAAATCCGAAGCAAAGCCTACCTTCTTCTTAAATTCGTAGGGTAAAGAAGCAAATAGTTGAGTGGTGATATTTAAATCAGATATCATCTTTTTTTGCTTATTCTTATAAACCGCAATTTCTTGGGTCCAAGTGCTTATTTTATTATACCGAATACGCTCATTTAAGTTTTCAATTGAGCTTAAATCCTTTTTATAATCTTCAAGATATAGTTTCTTCAATTCAGCGGCAATTAGGTCAGGTTCGGAATAACGCCAGCCATCTCCATGATCCCAAATCACTAATATGTAGTTTTCAGCGGGATAATTTTGCTTACCCCAATCAATAAAATTTTTTAACACACTGGGTTCCCCCATATTCGCTTCTCCGATATCTGAAAGTGATTCTTCTTTTGTTGGGGTCATATTTTTTTCAACTTTAAATCTCAAAGTCTGTGTCCAATTACCATATTCTTCCGTATAACCAGGAGTTCGATCCATCTGAACCAGAATATTTACATCTTGTGTACTCCCCACCTTCGACATTTCCAGAAAATCTCTCACACCAAATCTCTCCAAATCATTGTCCGCATTCATGTAAACCATTACAGTCCATTTTGCAGGCTGACCATAAATTGCAAAAGGAAGAATCAATAGGAATGATAAATGAATTATTATAGATAGTCTCATACATTTAGTTTTAAAGTTTATGTAAATACTTTGAAAACTCTAAGCTTTCTTACACACAAAGTGGTAATTTTATTTTGACAATTTACCCCGTGAAAACACCTATTTTTATTGGAATAAACCCTTTTTGAATCAGTTCAGAAATAGGTAATTTAGATGATAATGATTAATCCTATTTGCCCGGGTCTCCTGCACACAATGGTTTTGGATCTGCCCTCATTGCAGCTCTGTATGTTTCCAATCTGCAAGTAGCTGCGGGATGAGAACACAGACCAGCCAAATTATTAATCTTCTTATAGCTTTCCCAGTCAAGTGTTATTAAATTTTTAGTAAGTCCATATGCAAATAAATTGTAGAGCTGCAATGAACCTTTTTCGATATTTTCAACTGCATACTGTCCAAACCAGACTTTTCTCATACCTACTAATGCGCCCCAATAATCCGCTTGTCCTTCATGATGACCATGAATTGTCTGGATACCGGGGCACCCCTCCAAAGTGGTGGCCTAGCTCGTGAGCAAGAACCAGGCTGGCCCCTTCTAATTTAATTGCGTTGTGTCTTAATAAACCTCCAAGAATCGAAACATGCCTTTGACCTCCTTGCATCCATGCAAACGCATTAACTCTTGCATCCGCCCATTCAACATGAAAAATAACATTGGGATAGTATACTTTGAAGTGATCTGCTAAGTATAGAGCCATTTCATAAGGCAATGAATTATCAAGGGGTGATAAAGAACCTCCTATTGCGACGTCTAACCCAGGTGGAATAAAATACATCGCATTCTTAGGATCAGCTTTTTGTTTATAAGGAATGAATCTTGTGCTTTCCGAAAACTGGATTGTGTCTTTTAGTTTTGATGCGCCAAGTGCTTCAGTCAGGTCATATGATTTTGAATATTCAGCCGAATTTACTTGTGGGCTATTTAATAAATTCTGTGACGGTTGTAAAAAAAGTTCCGCAAAATAATCCGCTGATATCACCCCAGATGTATTTATCAAATGCCCGCTAAGAGATGTATTTTCTTCATCCCAATTTGTTGTCGCAATATGATGAATCGGACCCAAATAACTCCCACTTGTTAATGTCGTTATTTTTAACTCCTTCCTATTCTTATCTAGAAGTTTATCCTTAGGAGTTAATCTATCTGCTCTTTTTAGCGAACCATCTGGCATCAAGAATAGATGTGAAGCGGTGGTGATTAGAGTAACATTATTTTCCGTAGATACATAAATCGCATACGGAAATGGCTTTTCTGGCATTGCTGAACCATCACTGTATACAACATTAGCCTTCGCCCATTTTCCGTTACCATCAATCGCGAGTACCGTTTCTCCTACTTTTACATCTCCAATTGGCTTCCATGAATTAACATCACTTTCCACAGGTGTTGAAGAAGCTAAGCAACTGCATTTACACCAACAATAACTGCCATTATTTTCAACGAATACGGGCCTTCCTTGATTGCCCAATTCTTTACACATACGATTAACCACTTCTGCCTTTGCAGAGCAGTGCTGCCCTGGGCATTCTCCTTGAGCTAATGATTTACCTGATAAGATTAAAAAGGCAAATGCTAATTGTAATAATTTCATACGTTTTTGTTTTAGTTTGTGAAAATTTTAAAAATCTTTTTTTAGGAAAACATCCTTCGCCTAAAAATTCCTCCATACTTGAATAAATTAAATTCAACGTACTACCAGACACAAATTTGAAACGTTTACTTTTTACATACAACGGGGAAAATACCTTTTTAGATACGGGAAATTTCCCGGTATAAGTTATTGGGGTAAATAGGAATATTGCATATCATTATCTATTTTGTCATTCCTAAAAACTTAAATTATGAACAACAACTTGAAATTGACCGATGCTGAATTAGTCAAAAAAATCAGATTTCAAATGATAGTAATTGGGGTATTAATTGCTATTATTTTAACAGGCATTTTTATGTTTTTCTTTAATAAGGCCAAAATTATTCCTAAAGAAAATACACATAGGTTTACCCAAGCAACTAATGACTCTTCTGCAGATGTTGGAAAAGAAAATTTTGCAAATGTTGCTAAATTGACTTCCATTGCCGATAGCAGGGGCATATTCTTTGATTCTTCCCAAATAATGGAGTATCTTACCAAAATCTATCCTGATATTCGAGCAAGGCATGCTCTTCAACCTGGTGCTAGCGCTTTTCCACCTGCTTATAAATGGAAAATAGGTTTCTATTGGGCAGTAAAAGATAGCAATGGAATAAAGAAACTAAGTTTTTATGTTGTGCCGATAATTTATGATTCCGTAAACAATAAGGTCTTGGACTATTTTAAATCTATTTATAACGCTTATTATAACCATCCTATAAATCCATCTGATTCAAAAAACATTTATGACGAGGGACATTTATGGCCATAAAATTTTTTAATACCGCCGTTTGTTCAGAGTTAATTGCATTGATAGCTGCTTTATTTTTTCTAAAAGATAAAGCAGCTACCTATTGGAGATTCTTTATTCTGTTTCTGATTATAACCCTAACAGTAGAAGTTATTGGTTTCTACCTATTATTAATTAATAAACCTTCTAATGCCATTGTATACAATGCTTTTATGATTCTTCAAATGTCATTTTATTGTTTTCTTTTTTTTTGTTTTGATGAGTCAAAAAAAAGTAGATTGTATATTTTAGGCTCCCTAGGTATTTTAGTGATTCTTTTTATTGCCGAAGGATTCGTTAATGCACAAACTTCTTCACTGTTCTCAACTTACCAATACTATAGTCGCCTACTACTTTCAATTTACGTAGTTCTGCATTCATGCATTTTCTTCTTTTCAATTCTAAAAAACGATTCTATCAAAACACCTCTTAAGTTTCCTCCTTTCTGGATTGTAACTGGTTTATTTTTTTATTATTTTGGAAGTAGTGTTTTATTTGCTATTAAGTATTTTGATAAGGCCAAAAAATTGTTTGGTAATGCATTAATTAATGAATTGATTACAGGTTCTTTAAGTGTGATTCTTTATGGATGTTGGATAATTGGATTTATATGGAAGAGAAAACAACAACAATTGCTCAAGCTGTAATAATACTTACATCTATTTTTACATTAGTTGCTATTTTTGTTATTGCTTACCTTGTTTACTTTAACAGACGAAAAGCTAAACTTATTGAAGAAAATATATCAATAAAAGAGTCCTTTCGTCAGCAACTTCTTCAGTCTCAAATTGAAGTTCAAGAACAAACTTTTCAACACATCGGAAAAGAACTTCATGATAACGTTGGTCAACTTCTAAGTTCATCAAAATTGCTTTTAGGAGTTACCGAAATGAATTTGCAATATCCTCCTGACACTTTAATTAATGCAAATAAAACTTTAGGCACAGCAATCAATGAGTTACGGAATCTTTCAAAATCCCTTGATAAAGAATGGCTAGAACAATTCAATTTCAGTGAAAATTTGCAGGCTGAAGTGACAAGAATAAATAGCATTTCTAAAATTCAGGTTGTGTATGTTGAAAAAGATGAAATTCTTTTAAGACCAGATGAACAAATCATTCTTTTTCGCATAGTTCAGGAAGCCATTCAGAACTCGATAAAGCACGCCAAACCTAACAATATTGAGATTACTTCACAGCAGCAGGACAAAGATCTCATAATAAGTATAACTGATGATGGTAAAGGGTTTGATATAAATGACCAAGGCAATGGTCTCGGGCTAAATAATATGAACCACCGTACCACACTTCTTGGAGGCACTGTGACGTGGGATTCAAAACTTGGGGAAGGCACCACAGTTTCTATAGTTTTACCTATAAACGAAAAAATTACATGAAAACAACTATTGGCTTAGTAGACGACCATCAACTCTTTTTAAGCTCCTTAAGTCTCATGCTCGAAAATTTTGGCAATTATGAAGTGATAGTAGAGGCTGTTAATGGCAAAGATTTGCAACACAAACTATCTCAAATTAAGAATGCTCCCGACTTAATGTTGATCGATGTAAATATGCCTCTAATGGATGGAGTAGAAACTACTAAATGGCTGAATACAACTTATCCCGGAATCAAGCTGATTGCTTTGTCGATGAATGATAATGATCGGGCTATTATTGAAATGTTTAAAGCGGGTTGTTGTGCCTATTTATTAAAAGACACTCATCCGACTGAGTTAAAAAAGGCACTAGAGGAAGTAGTCGATAAGGGATATTACAATGCTGATTCTGCCAATATTAATTTTAGAAGGCTTTTTATGAAAGCTGATGAAAAGCCAGATATAACTCTTACAGATAAAGAATTACAGGTTCTCAAATATGCTTGCAGTGAACTTACCTATAAACAAATAGCGGCTGAAATGAATTTAAGTGAACGTACCATTGATGGATACAGGGAATCACTTTTCCAAAAATTCAAAGTACAAAGTCGGGTAGGTTTGTGTTTAGAGGCACTAAGAAAAGAATTTGTAAAGCTCTAATAATATTTCTTAAAAGCCAATTTCATTTCAAGAAAAAATAATTAGGTTCTCAATTTTCTTTAAAATAGTTATAAAAAAACTCAACCCAAGTTTTTCCCAGAAATGGTGCGACTCACTAGATTTATTTTAAAAACAAACCCTGCTATTGTAGCGGGGTTTGTATATGTCATTGTAGCACCTGTTGTCATCAATGTTGAACTAACACTTTCTTACTCTCCCATATTTTGCCATCGAATATTTGAATGAAATAAACATCTGTAGGCAAATTTGATACATCAATTACAACACGATTGCTTTTTGCTGAATATCTAATTTGGTTTTTAATGGTACCCAATTTATCGGAAATGCGTACTTCCTTAATTACTTTATTTTTCCTGGTTCCATCAATCACGATATCAGATGAGGCCGGATTAGGACTGATGGTAAAGGCTGGCCCTCCGCCGCCGGTTCCGCAATCTATGGTAGTCCACTCGGTATATACACCACTGGTACCACATGCATTTTGGTACGAGACGTGAATGTTAATATAGCCATTGTAAATGTTCGGCGGACATTGAGCAGCCTGGATCAGAACATGTTGCTGTGTATTGCTGCCAATAATCGTTCCACCCTCCACAGACCATTCAAATGAAAGAGGGTTAATGCCTTCTGTAACGACATCCAAGTCAAGCAACTCTCCCGGACTTACTCCGATCGGAGGGTGAAAGCCGGCAATATTTGAAGGCGTTGGAGTGCCGATTGGTAGGTCAACAAATTCTATAACCGTTGTTCCGCATGGCAAGAGAATTGTCGCAGTAATCCGTACAATTCCATCTCCTACTCTTGTAACGATTCCCTGATTGGCGACAGTGGCTACTGTTGCTATTGAAGTGTTGGAACTGGTCCAGGTTACCGTAGCGCCATCAGGAAGATGATTAATAAAAAACGTGCCTCCTGAACAGGTTATTCCATTGTCCCGTATCACTGTTCTATTTCCGTAAATAGTCTGAATCCCATCTATATCATCCTGAGATAGATATCTATGAGGTCCGGTATAAAAAGGATTCATGATTGCACATGGTACATCACTATGTCCCAAACCCAATGCATGCCCTATCTCGTGTGCTGCCACCGTCACTGCATCTATATCTGTTGCGGGTGTAGTAAATGCCCAGAAGAAGGCATCATTAAAATGAATATCTCCTGCCAATGCGTTATACGGCGGAGGTGGAGAGAATGCATGAGCCAATGTATTAGGAGCAAATGGAAATCCATCCCCATGATTCCCTACGGCCCAATAAATGGTAATGTCGGCATTCAAAGCAACTTCTGTAAAATTCAAATTCGCATAGTCAGCCCAAAGTTGGAATGCCTGTCTAACCGCATTTTGTTCATCATCTCCTGCAATATCATTCGTTCCCGCTTGGAATGCGTAGGTAATGTTATTTCTGCCCCATGTACCATCAATAACGAAGTTATTACCCAGGTTAATAGGCCCATCGTCATATTTTATTTGAGAGAATGAAAGCGATGCACAAAACATCGCCATCAGCGTCACATATATGTGTTTCATAAGTATGAAATTAAGTATGAAAAAATAGTGTCCGAATTGCATCTTTTTCAATTAGGACAAAAAATAGATGAAGTTCAAGAAAGAGTGCAGGGGGAGAAAGTCCGGTATGTTTCATATCCAGTATTTTTATTTTGGTATGTACACTTCACGCATGAAGGGTAACAAATAATACTGGCTGTAGGGTGCGTTATTTATAGATAGGATACAATATCCCATTATTTCAATTTACAATTAAATATAATAAAACAATTTCAGTTTTCCTAGCAATAAATTAACTTTTTAATTTTTTTTAGATAAATATTTTACAATCAAATAGTTGCTTAAAATGCAAATTTCCCTTTCTTATTTCACTCCATATTTTTTCATAGACTTTACCTCATGAAGATTAGTCGTGCTTCAAACAAATTGAAATGGTTCAGGAAGTGCCAGGGATATTCTCAGAAGAAAGTAGCTCGCATACTTGGATTAGCAGATACCAGTACGCTCTCGAAATGGGAACATGGAGTTTGCTTTCCAGGTCTTATGCAGATATTCCGTCTAGCACGGATGTACCAGGTCCTTCCTCATGAACTGTTTGCCGAACTCTGGGATCATACCGGCACAGAGGAGCATTTGTTGGCCAATGATGATGAGCCCTTTATTCCTAACTCATCCTTTTTGATATGAGTACTTAAATCAACCTTGATGTTGCTATGCGACATCTCTTGAAAAGGACATTGATATATCCTTTTCATTTCTCCCTCCTGTTTTGGAATGGTAGTTTTTTGAAAAATTACTATAAAAAACGAACGATCACGAAAAACGAATGATTAAAGATCGTATCGATTCAACCGATACAGCAAGGAGAGAATTATTATCAGTTAATCTCAATGAAATATGCTTGAAGATTACACTCAGTATGAAATTAAGTTGGCGTATGAAATAGCCGATACACTAAAAGATCGGGATTCCATTGCCATGCACTTGAAGTATGTCAGGAAGTACAAGGAAGAGTTCCTGCGGAAGATCCTGGCTAAGGTTATGTCCATTGATGAGAGCAAGATCAGGAGAACCAGAGGAGCTCTCTACACCTTCCTTATCAATCAAAATGCCACCTATGGTGACGGTGGGCATTAGTATGAACACAAGGCTCCTTGGGTTAGCAGTTATCAAACAACACGCTTTAGTAGACTACGCGATTCGTCTTCATAAAACGTCTTGGTCCCCATCGAAAGCAGAAATGATACTTGCCAGCCTGGAGCCTTGTGTGAGGCAATACTGTATTAAAAAAGTAATAGTGTCAATACCGCATGACTATCATCAAACCGAAGCTTTTAAGAGCCTTTGTGGAAGGTAATAAAGTAAACTCACTCTTCAGCTCAATCTCTTATCTGGCAAGGGTTTCGTCTGAAAACAAAAAAGACAACCTTTTGCAAGATTGTCTTTTTGGAATTAATGTCGGGATGACAAGATTCGAACTTGCGACCCCACGCCCCCCAGACGTGTGCCCCGCAACCTGCGGGGCTACATCGCTGGAATTAATCTTTTAAATGCTGCACCTCCCTTCCAGCTTTTAATTTGCTTTTCTCTCGCAAGTGCTAAGACCCTATTTTCAAATTCTTCTGTTAAGATTAATTTGAAAGGTATTCTGTTCTTTGTAGAACGTTGCTTACCGGCATTGTGAAAAGCTAATCTTGCTCCCACATCGTGG
>Ga0193752_1000691_pt1 | contig 30825 bp, 30 predicted proteins | sample H1c1metaG_FD_144924 | JGI IMG/M metagenome (GOLD analysis project Ga0193752, IMG submission 144924) | Soil microbial communities from a riparian zone of the East river system, Colorado, United States - H1c1 | ecosystem: Environmental > Terrestrial > Soil > Riparian zone | place: USA: East River... | reverse complement strand
GATGGCCTTGTAGATCAGCGAGCTGTCGTGGAACATGATCGCCGCGTCCGACTTCATCAGCGGCAAGGCCCACAGGAAATCGCGGAAGCAGGCCTGGTCGGTATGTTCGCCGTCGATGAAGGCGAGATCGAACAGCCGGCCAGGCGCCGGCAGCGTATCGATCGACCCGTCATGCGTGGCAAGCTTCGCCGTGGCCAGCCCGGCAAGATGCAGACGATCCAGCATCGACTGGGTGGTGATGCCGGCATAGTCGAACAAGGCGCCGCGCTCGTCGGGCAAGGTCAGGCCGCGCTCGTCGATCGACAGGATCGAGCGACAGGCAGGATCATTGAGAAACGGCGCCAGGCTGCCGCCAAGGAACGAGCCGATCTCGAGATAGTCGTAGGACGGTGCGACATCGCGGATCAATCGCTGCGCATCGAGCAGGAAGGCCTTGTCGCGGTCGCTGGTCTGCGACTCGATGGGAAACTGGGTGGCGATCTGGGAGGCCGTGGGCATCGAGAAATTCCATTTGTCCGAAGGGACCGTGACAAGGAGGTCGCACGTGTCCCTCGCCCAGGCAACCTCACTCCGCCTGGACGCCAGCCTTCTCGATGATCGGCCGCCACAGCGCGATCTGGGAGGCGAGCTTGTGGCGCAGCGCCTCAGGCGTCGCCTGGTCGAGCGGCAGCAGGTAGGTCTCGATCTTGTCGAGCTGGGCCGCCACCGTCTTATCCTGCATCACGTCGCGCAAGGCTGCGTTCAGCCGGTCGAGGATCGGCTTGGGCGTACCCAGCGGCGCATAGAGCCCGAACCACACGCCCAAGGCGAGATTGGGCATGCCGACCTCGGTGACCGTCGGGACATCGGGCAGCGTGTCCATTCGCTGCGGCGCCGTCAGCACATACGCCCTGAGGTCGCCGGAACGGATGAGCCCCGAATTGACGGTCGTGAGATCGCAGATGAGATCGACCTGGCCCGAGCGCACGTCGATCACGGCCGGTCCCGCGCCCTTGTACTGCACCATGGTGAGCGAGACGCCGATCGCCTCCTGGAACAGCATCCCGCAGAGGTGGGTGGCGCTGCCCATGCCGGCGGAAGCTATGGTGAGCTTGTCCTGGTTGGCTTTCGCATAGGCCACCAGTTCGGCGAAGGTTTTGGGCGCGAAGTCCTTGCGCGCGAGGATGACCATCGGCGCCTCGGCGAACAGGCCGATGAAATCGAAGGAGGCCAGCGGATCGAAATTGAGCTTCTTGTAGAGCGAAGGGATGGTCGACAGGCCGATATGGTTGAGCAGCAGGGTATATCCGTCGGGCTTGGCCTTCGCTGCCTGCATCGAGCCGACCGCGCCGCCGGCGCCGCCGATATTCTGCACCAGCACAGTTTCCTTGAGGCGCACGCGCAATGCCTCGGCGAGGGTGCGGGTCAGGTAGTCGCTCGCGCCACCCGGCACGTAGGGCGTGATGATGGTGATGGGACGACTGGGATAAGCCTCCTGCGCCCGTGCCGGCAGTGCCGCCATGATGATGAAAAGAAACGCCGCGATGCGCCGCATTCTCGCCTCCCCTATTCCGCCTGTATGCCGGCCTTCTCGATGATCGGCCGCCACAGTGCGATCTGCGAAGCGAGCTTCTCGCGCAGCGCCTCCGGTGTCGCCTGGTCGAGCGGCAGCAGGAAGGTCTCGATCTTCTCGAGCTGGGCCGCCACGGCCGGATCCTGGACGATATCGCGCAGCGCGCTGTTGAGCTGGTCGAGGATGGGCTTCGGCGTGCCGAGCGGCGCGTAGAAGCCGTACCACGCGCCCATCTCCAGGCTGGGCATGCCAGCCTCGGCGGCGGTCGGCACGTCGGGCAGCGAGGCCATGCGCCTGGCCGAGGTCAGCACATAGGCACGAAGATCGCCGCTGCGGATCAGGCTGGCGGTGGTGGTCGGCAGGTCGCACAGAAGGTCGACCTGGCCGGAGCGCACGTCGACGACAGCCGGTCCGGCGCCCTTGTACTGCACCATGGTGATCGGCACGCCGAGCGCCTCCTGGAACAGCATGGCGCAGAGATGGGTGGCGCTGCCCATGCCCGACGAGGCCATGGTGAGCTTGTCGCGATTGGCTTTCGCATAGGCGACCAGCTCGGCGAAGGTTTTGGGCGCGAAGTCCTTGCGCGCGAGGATGACCATCGGCGCCTCGGCAAACAGGCCGATGAAATCGAAGGAGGCCAGCGGATCGAAATTGAGTTTCTTGTAGAGCGAGGGAATGGTCGACAGGCCGATATGGTTGAGCAGCAGGGTATATCCGTCGGGTTTCGCTTTCGCCGCCTGCATCGAGCCGATCGCACCGCCGGCGCCGCCGACATTCTGAACCAGCACCGTCTCCTTTAACCGCGCACGAAGCGCCTCGGCGAGCACGCGCGTGAGGAAATCGCTGCCGCCGCCCGGCGCATAGGGCGTGATGACGGTGATCGGACGGCTGGGATAGGCCTCCTGTGCCAGCGTTGGCAGTGCCGCCGCCACCGCGATAATGAGTGCGAAAACAAAAGCCGCAATGCGGGCCATACGTTTCCTTCTCCGTTCTTTGTTGCAGTGCATGCTGAGCCAGTCGGCGCCCCTTTACCAGCGCCACGGTCGGCGTAGACTTGCAGCATGAAAATCGACCGACCCCACCCGAAGATCGGCGCCATCGCGACCGACGTCGACGTGCGTTCTTTGTCGGACACCGACTGGAATGCGCTCTATCAAGCCTGGCTCGACGGCGTCGTGCTGGTCGTGCGCGGCCAGACCCTCACGATCGAGGAGTTCCTCGACTATTCGCGCCGCTTCGGCCGGCTGAAACCCCATCGCGTGAAGAAGACACGCCACCCCGAGCACGCCGAGCTCACGGTGATGGGGCTGGGCACGCGCAAACCTGACGGCAAGGTCGACAAGGCGATCTATGATCGCGGCGGCGGCTGGCACACCGATTCACCGTGGGACACCGATATCTGCAAGGGCACGCAGCTCTATGGCATCGCCATTCCGTCGATCGGCGGCGACACGCTGTTCGCCAGCATGTACGAGGCCTACGACACTCTTTCCGACGGCTTGAAGAAGCGCATCGAGGGATTGAAAGCCGAGCATGCCTATGGCGGGCGCGGGCGCCGCGGCAACGAGTTGCTCGAGCCCGAGGACCGGATGCGCCCGCCGGCGGTCCATCCCATCGTGCGCCGGCACGAAGAGAGTGGCCGCACATCGCTCTATGCCAACCCCTACCATATCCTCCGCATCCAAGGCCTCGGCGATGTCGAGAGCGAAGCTCTGATCGGCGAACTCACCGACCATATGGTCAACACGCAGGCGCAGTACCGCCACAAGTGGCAGGTCGGCGACATCGTGCTGTGGGACAATCGCTGCGCGCTGCATTCGGCGACCGGCGGCTATCCGATCGAACAACAGCGCGTCCACTGGCGCGTCACCATCATGCAGGACGCCGCGGAGCAGCAACGCGCGGCGTAACGCGCTGCTTACGTTAGCTGTCGAGCTTCTTCTTGGTCATCTGAAACATCTGATCGAAATCGATATCGTACTTCTTGCCATCGGCGCAGATGGCACCGTCGACTTCGAATTTTCCATCGTCGAATTCCATCTTGCCGCCGGTGCAGCCCTGCGCCTTCACCGCTTCGACAAGGCGGGCTTTTTCCTGCTCGGTCACCGGACGGTCGGCGAGCGCTGCGGTCGCGGAAAACAGAACAAGCACCGGCACGATTACAACGTAGCGCATGTGATTTCCTCCAAATCGCATAATGGATGCAATCCCAACGCCCGTCTTCGCCCCGAGGTTGCCTCGGTTAGCCGACAATCCAGCCTCGAAGCAGCCCGAACGCCCCCGTGGCGAAGAGGATTCCCAGCGTCACGTTGCGATAGAGGCGTTCGCTGGCGAGACCGTGAAAGAGCCGCCCGCCCGCCCAGGCACCCGCCGCCATGACGGGAAAGAGGATGACGGCGCGGGCGAGTGCTGCCCAGCCGGCGACGCCGGTTGCCAGCACGATGACGATCAGCAGGAACTGCGTCAGGAAATAGTAAGTGACGATGTTGGCGCGGTTGACCTGCGGCGAATCGTTGCCCGACAGCAGGTATAGCAGCACCGGCGGACCGCCCACGCTGGTGGTGGCCATCATCGCACCCGATACCGCACCCACCACCGCCCCGGCGAAGGCCGAGCGGCGGCCATGATATTTCCAGCCGGTCCACATCAGGACGACGAAAGCCACGATGATCGCCGATACCGTGGTCACGATCGTGCCTTTGTCGACGCTGGCCAGCAGCCACACGCCGAGCGGCATGGCGGCGCAGGCGGCGATGCTCATGGGCGTCAAGGTTCGCCAATCGGCGTTTCGGCGCACCTGCGGGAAGAGCTGGACCGACACCACCATTTCGATGGCGACCACCGTCACCACCATGTCGGCCGAACCGAACAGGATGGCGAAGATCGGCGCCATCAGCATGGCCGAGCCGAAACCCGCGAAGCCACGCATCAGCCCGGCGATCAGCGTTACGCCGATAGCGGTCCACAGGCCGATGCCGGCGAACAGGCTCGCGATGACGGAAATGAGGTCGCTCACCGTATACGCTACGCGCGTCGCGTCTGCCCCTCGCCCGATTTGTCGCGCAGGCGGCGCATGCCCTTCAGCCAGCGGTCATGATCGCCGGCCTTGCGCTTCATGTATTCCAGAACCTGCGGGTGCGTCAGGATCAGGAAGGTCTCCGTATCCATCGCCTGCACGACGGTCTCGGCGACCGCGTCGGTGCGCATCACCCCGTCGACCGACGCGGCGGTGGTGCCGGCAGCACGCAGCATGGGTGTGTCGACGGCCTGCGGGCAGAGCACCGAGACGCGGATGCCGCGGTCGCCGTACTGGATCGAGAGATGCTCGGCCAGCGCCACCGCGGCGTGCTTGGTGACGCCGTAGGGCGCCGAACCCATCGAGGCGAGCAAGCCGGCGGCGCTGGCGGTATTGAGCAGGTAACCCCCGCCGCGCTCGAGCATCTTCGGCACCAGCGCGCGGGCAGCGTAGACATGGGCCATGACATGGATCGCCCAGCTCTCGGCCCAGTCCTTGTCGGTCGCATCCTCGTGCCCGCCGCGGCCGATACCGGCGTTGGAGAAAAAGATGTCGATCGGGCCGAAGCGCGTCTCGGCCGCGGCGATGAGCTGGCGGATGTCGGGCTCATGGGCGACGTCGCAGGCAACGGCGAGGCCGCCGATATCCTTTGCCACCTCTTCGAGTTCGCTCGAGGCCCGGTCGGCCACGACGACACCCTTGGCGCCTTCGCGCGCAAACCGCCGGGCGATCGCCTCGCCGATGCCGCGACCAGCGCCGGTGACGACGCAGACCTTGTCCTTGATTTTCATGTGTAAGCGTCCTCGATCAGATCGATGTATTCGGCTTTGGTCGGCTGGCGCGGCGTCGTGAGATGGCAATGATCGCCCAGCGCACCCTCGGCGATCTTCTCGAATACGCTCTCCGGCAGGCCCATGGCGCTGAGGCCGTTCGGAATGCCGATGCGCGCGTTCATCTCGGCCACGGCATTGGCCACGCCCTCCGCGCTGGCTTCGCCCGCCGGCAGGCCCATGAGTGCGGCGACCTTCTGGTATTTGTCGCCGACTACCGGGCCGTTGAAGCGCACCACGCCCGGCAGATAGACCGCGTTGAGGGTGCCGTGATGCAGGCGATAACCCCTCAGGCCGCCCGTCGGATGGCTGAGCGCATGCACCGCCCCCAGCCCCTTCTGGAAGCACATCGCACCTTCCATCGCCGCCATCGCCATGTTCCAGCGCGCTTCGCGGTCACTGCCGTCGCGCACCGCGCACTCGATGAAGCGCCAGGCCTTCTCCAGCCCATCGAGTGCGATCGCATCGGCCGGCGGGTTGATGGCCAGCGACAGATATGTCTCCAGGCAATGGGTGAAAGCATCCATGCCGGTGCCGGCGGTCAGTTGCGCCGGCAGGCCGATTGTGAGCTCGGGATCGATCAGCGCCAGCTTGGGGATGAGGTGCGGGCTGCCGATGGCGAGCTTGCGGCCGCTGTCCATGATGACCACGCCGCCGCGGCTCACTTCGCTGCCGGTGCCCGCGGTGGTCGGGATGGCGACGATCGGTGCCACCTTGTCGGTGATGCGCGCCGCCCCGCCCTCGACCATGGAATAGGACTGCAGCGAGCCGCCGGGATGGGTGGCCATCAGCGCCACCGCCTTGGCAAGATCCATCGGCGAACCGCCGCCGATGGCGATGATGCCGTCGCAACCCTCGCTCCTGTAGACCTTGAGCGCCTCCCGCATCGCCGCCTCGGTCGGATTCTCCGGGGTACCGTCATAGACGGCGACCGGCATGTTGCCGGGAAGCTGCTCCTTGACCCTGGCCCACAGGCCGGCGGCGATCACGCCCTTGTCGGTGACGATCAGCGGGCGGCGCATGCCGAGCAGCGCCAGCTCCTGCTCGAGCAGCTTCAGCGCCCCGAAGTCGAATTGAATCCGCGTCAGATAAGTGATCAACGCCACCGCATTTCCTCTCGCCTTTTTGCCGACGTTACGCGAGAAGCGGCATATGAGCGACAGCATTATCCTTCGACCGGCCACGCTTTCGGACGCACCGGCGATCGCTGCCACGATCGCCGCGGCCTTCGCGCAATATGCCGGCCGGCTGGTCCCCGAATCGGGCGCGCTGTCGGAGACGGCAGCCTCGATCGCGTCCGAGCTTTCGAACGGCAACGGCGCCATCGTCGCCGAGCGGAACGGCTCCCTGCTGGCTTGCGTCATGACCAAGCTGGAAGAAGACGACCTCTATTTCGGCCGGCTGGCGGTGCTGCCTTCGGCGCGCGGCCGGAATCTGGCGCGGCGCCTGGTCGATGCGGTGGAGGCCGAGGCGCGGACGCGCGGCCTGCCGGGTGTCCGGCTGGGCGTGCGCATCGCCTTGCCCGACAACCAGCGGCTTTTCGTCTCCCTGGGCTACCGCGAAATCTCCCGCGAGGCCCATCCGGGCTTCGATCACCCGACCTCGATCAACATGCGCAAGCCCTTGCGCTAAACGCGGCAGCGCGCCAAAAATTGCATCCATGACGACACACACCCCGTTGAGCGGCCCCTCGGTCTGGCTCGGCCGCGACATCAAGAACTCCCGGCGCTGGATCCGCGACCTGCCGGCCTCCGCGCATCAGGAACTCGACGCCGCGTTGCAGGCGGTCAAGGCCAAGGGCCTCGACTGGTCGCAGATCACGCGCGCCGACTTTCCGCTACCGACCCTCGACGCCGTGATGGCCGACGTCGCCGAGGAGCTCGAGGACGGCAGCGGCATGGTCAAGCTGCGCGGCTTCCCCGTCGACAAGTACGACGAGGACGATCTCAGGAAGATTTACTTCGGCGTCGGCACGCATATCGGCACGCCGGTGTTCCAGAATCGCAGCGGCGAACTGATGCGCGCCATCCGCGACGAGGGCGCCCATGTCGGCCGCACCTACGGCCAGGTCCAGGACGAGAAGAAGGGCACCTTCCTCTCCTCCTACGCCCGCACACTGACCAACGGCGCGCTGCGCTTCCACACCGACCGCACCGACGTGGTGGGTCTGCTCTGCGTGCGCCAGGCGCGCGCCGGCGGCGTCAGCAAGCTCGCCAGCACGGCGGCGATCCACAATATCATCCTCGAGCGCCGGCCCGATCTTCTGGAACTGCTGTTCCAGGATGTCTGGCGCAGCCGCCTCGGCGAGGAATCGACCCACAAGGAGACGGTCTATCCGCTGCCGGTCTTCGGCCTGCGCGACGGCCGCATCACCAGCCACTATTCGCTGACCTTCATCGAGGCCGCGCAAATGGTGCCGGGCGTGCCGAAGCTCACCGACAAGCAGCGCGCGGCCATCGACATGCTGATGGCGGTGGCTGAGGAGGTCTGCTTCGAGATGACCCTGCAGCCGGGCGATCTGCAGCTCATCAACAGCCACGTCACCTATCACGGCCGCACGCCCTTCGAGGACGACGCGCCCGCCGGCATGAGCCGCCTGCTGCTGCGCCTGTGGCTCACCATGGCCAACAACCGCCCGCTGCCCGCAGGCCACGAGATCCTGTGGCGCAACATCGAAGCCCACACGCCGCGCGGCGGGATTGCTCAGGTTTAGAGGTCATGAGGACCGCGCGGCTCCAGCCGCGCCTCATGATCATGAGCGCGGCTGGAGCCGCGCGGTCCCTATGAACGCCGGCGTTGGGCGCGCAACCTTCCCACGATGCCGGTCGGGAAGAAATAGACGCAGAGGATGAAGGCGACGCCCAGCCACAGCAGCCAGCGGTCGGGATGGAAGAAGCCGGCGAGCAATGGAACGCCGGCCAGGGCCTGGTTGGCTACTCCCAGCAATTCCTGCAGGTAATTCTGCGCGAAGACCAGCACGACGGCGCCGATCACCGCGCCGTAGATCGTGCCCATGCCGCCGATCACGACCATCAGCAGGATGTCGATCATGATGTCGAAGGAGAGCGTGGTGTCGGGATTGGTCTGGCTCGACCACAGCGCCAGCAACGCACCGGCCAGCGCCGCCGCGGCCGCGGCGATGCAGCTCGCGAGGGTGCGGTAGACCACGGTGCGGTAGCCGATGGCCTCCGCACGAAAGGGATTCTCGCGGATCGCCATCAGCACGCTGCCGAAGGGCGAGTTGACGATCCGCAGCAGCAGCAGCACCAGGACCAGCGCTAAGACATAGACGAGGTAGTAGTCGAGGATGCGGCCGTTCAGCCGGACGCCGAACAACGTGCCATCGACCAGCGAGAAGGAGGGACGCAAGACGGCAGGCAGGCGGTAGTTCAGCCCGTCCTCGCCGCCGGTGAAGTCCGAGAGCTGCGAGGCGAGAATCGCAAAGGCACTCGCCACGGCGAGCGTGATCATGGCGAAGAAGATCGTGCGCACCCGCAGGCTGAACAGGCCTATGAGGGCAGCCAGCACGATCGCCACCACCAACCCGGCAACCAACCCGACCGCGACCGAGTCCCAACCCGGTCCCATGCGCGTGAGCGCGATCGCCACGCCATAGGCGCCGATGCCGAAGAACATGGTATGGGCGAACGAGACGATGCCGGTGTATCCCAGCAGCAGGTCGAAGCTCGCGGCCAGCACGATGAAGACGCAGATCTTGGCCGCGACGTTCAGCGACTTGGTGCCGGGGAACAGGAATGGCGCAAAGGCGAGGCCGAGCAGCACGACGATCAAAGCGACGGCAAGCCAGCGGCTGCGCGGCAGGTCGTCGGAGAGGAACGCCCGCAACATCGCCCCTACCTCTTCGCCACGGGATAGAGTCCCTGCGGACGCCAGAGAAGGATGAGCGCCATCAGCAGGATGTTCGAGCCGAGCGCCACCTTGGGCGCGAGGAAGCCGATATAGTTGGCCGTCAGCCCGACCAGCAGGGCGCCGACAAAGCAGCCGCCGACCGAGCCCAGCCCGCCGATGATGACGACGATGAAGACCAGCACCGCCACCTGTGCGCCGATCGCCGCCGTGATCGTCTCCTGGTAGAGGCCCCACATGGCGCCGCCGAGGCCGGCCAGCGCCGAGCCGACGACAAAGACGCCGACGAACAGCCGGCGGATACGGTAGCCCAATGCCTCGACCATCTCGCCATTCTCGACGCCGGCGCGGATCAACAGACCGATGCGCGTGCGGTTGAGCGTGAGCGCCAGCGCCGCGAACACCACCAGCCCTACGGCCACCGCCAGCACGCGGTATTTCTCGATGGCGATGTCGCCGAACAGGAAAGCGCCGCGGAGTGCCGTTGGCCGGCTGAGGGTGATCTGCTCGGGTCCCCACACAACCTTCAACAGTTGCTCGGCCACGATCAGGCCGCCCATCGTGACCAGGATCTGCTTCAGATGCTGGCCATAGACCGGCCGCACGATCACGCGCTCGAAGGCAAAGCCCAGTGCGCCGCTCACCACCACCGCCGCCAGCACCGCGGGACCGACGGCGGCCATGTTCAACCAGAAACTGTCGGCCGCCATCCACGGCCCGAGAGACAGCATGACGCTCGCCGCCACGAAGGCGCCGACGGCGATGAAGGCGCCATGGCCGAAATTGAGCACGTCCATCAGGCCGAACGTCAAAGTGAGGCCGGAGGCCATGACGAAGACCATCATGCCCATGGCGAGCCCCGCCACGGTGAGCGTCACCCAGCTCGAGGGCGACCCGACCAGGGGCAGCGCCGCCACGGCAAGGATCGGAATCAGTAGCAACGGCAGCAGATCGCGCCTGGGCCTGTTCATTGATGGGTATCCATGCCGAGGCCGAGCAGGCGTTGCTGAAGCGCGGAATCGACGGCGAAGGCGGCCATCGAGCCGCGATGCGCCACGCGCCCGTCATCCATCACTGCCACCGTGTCGCCGAGCTGGCGGGCGAAGGCGAAATTCTGCTCGACGACCAGAAGCGTCGTGGCGCCGTCCTTCAGCTCGCGGAAAGCCTCCATCATGTTGGCGACGATGGCCGGCGCCAAGCCCTTGGTCGGCTCGTCGACCAGGATCAGGCGGCGCGGCTCGATGATGGCGCGGGCCACGGCCAGCATCTGCTTCTGGCCGCCCGAGAGAAATCCCGCCGGCAGGGTCCAGAAGGTTTTCAGCGCCGGGAAGCGCGTAAATATCCAGTCGAGGCGCTTGGCCTCGGGCGGTCCGCCCACGGCAGCTAGGACGAGATTTTCCTGGACCGTGAGGTCGGCGAAGATCGCCATCGTCTCGGGCACGTAGGCGATGCCGCGCCGGGCGATGTCGGGTGTCGTCAACTTCGTGATGTCTCGCCGGCCGAAGCGGATCTCGCCGGCACTCGCCCGCCACAGGCCCATGATGGTGCGCAAGGTCGTGGTCTTGCCGGCGCCGTTGCGGCCCAGCAGCATGGCGAGGCCGCCCTCGGGAACCTCGAAATCGACGCCATGCAGGATATGATACTGCCCGATATGGGTTTCGACGCCGCGCAGGCTGAGCAACGCTTCGGTCATGGCGCGGCGTTTCCGAGATAGGCCTCGCGCACGACATCGGAGTTGATCACATCGGCCGGCAGGCCATCGGCCACCAGCCGGCCGTTATGCAATACGACGATGCGGTCGCTGAGCGAGCGCACGACGTCCATCTTGTGCTCGACCAGCAGGATGGTCTTGTCGCCGCGCTTCTTGATGGCGGCGATGATGTCGAGGACGGTCGGCACCTCGTCGACGCTCATTCCGGCGGTCGGCTCGTCGAACAAGAAGACCTCCGGCTCGAGCGCCAGCAGGATCGCCACTTCGAGCTTGCGCTGGTCGCCATGCGGCAGCGTCGCGGCCACCGACTGGGCGCGGTCAGCCAGGGTCACGGCCGCAAGATGCGCCATCGCCCGATCGACCAGCTCGCGGTGGGTGGCGGTACGGCTGAAGATGTCGAATGCCCGCCCGCTCTTCACCTGCACCGCCAGCCGCACATTCTCGAGTGCCGTCAGGTCGGGAAAGAGATTGGTGAGCTGGAAGGCCCGGCCGAGACCCAGACGGCTGCGCCGCGGCGCGCCATAGGCGGTGATATCCTCTCCGTTCAGCTTGACTCTGCCCGACGTCGCCGCGAGCTGGCCCGAGATCAGATTGAAATAGGTCGTCTTGCCGGCGCCGTTCGGGCCCACGATCGAGGTCAGGGTGCCGGGCGCAAAGGCGCAGGACACAGCATCGACCGCGACATGGCCGCCGAAGCGGATCGTCAGTTGATCGGTTTCGAGCATGGGGCATTCAGACTCCCTCTCCGCCCGCTCTTGGCGGGGGGAGAGGGCTGGGGTGAGGTGGGTCTTTTTTACTCACATGCACCGCTTCTGAAATGACGACCGCCTCACCCTCCCATCGCTCACGCGATGGGCCCCACCCTCTCCCCCGCAAGCGGCGGAGAGGGAAGCTTGAGTCGTGACCGGGATTCTTCTCAGCGCTTGTTCCTGATCGGCAGCTTGAGTTCGTCCGCGGGGATCTCGCGCACCAGGTCGAGCAGGTCGGTGTTGTCCGGCGGGTTGGCCTTCATGCGCCAGTGGTACATGACCTGCAGCGCCTGATGGTCCTCCTTGCGGAAGGTCATCTGCCCCTTGGGCGTATCGAAGGTCATGCCCTCCATGGCCGCGATCAGCTTCTCGCTGTCGGTGCTCTTGGCCTTTTTCACCGCCTCAACGATGGCAAGGGCGGCACTCATGCCGCCGGCTACGAAGAAGTCGGGCGGCGTGCCGTTGTTCTTCTTCTTGTATTCGGTGACCAGCCAGTCGTTCACCGGGTTCTTGGGGAAGCCCCAATAGTAGTAGATGGCGCCTTCAAGGCCCGGGAACTGCTTCCAGCCGGCCATCACCGGCAGCAGGTTTCCGCCCGGCGCGATCTCGATCTTGTAGCGCTCCGGCTTGAGATCCATCAGCTTGGGCAGCGGATGGGCGCCTGCCCAGATCACGACCACGACCTTGCGGCCGGGCTTGTCCTTCAAAGCATCGAAGATGCGCTGGCCCGACGCGGTGAAGTCGGTCGTGGCCTGCGGCGCGTATTCCTCATGCACGATCTTGGCCTTGGAGCCGACGGCGGCCAGCGCGTCCTTCAACGCCGCGACGCCGTCCTTGCCGAAGGCATAGTCCTGCGCCAGCGTGGCGATGCTGATATTCTCGTCCTTCAGGGTCGCGGCAGCGGCGAGCGCGTCCTGGGTGGAATTGCGGGCGGTGCGGAAGATGTAGCGGTTCCACTTGTCGCCGGTGATCTGGTCGGCCACCGCCGGCTCGACGATCAGCACCTTCTTGTATTCCTCGGCCACCGGCAGCATGGCGAGCGCACCGGCCGAACCGGTCGTGCCGACTGCGATATCGACCTTGTCGTCGCCATAGGCCTGCTCCAGCGCCGCCTTGGCCATGTCGGGCTTGAACTGGTCGTCTTTCAGGATGACCTCGATCTTGCGACCGTCGACTTCCATCGTGCCCTTGGTCGCGAATTCCAGGCCCAGCATGAAGCCGGCCTCGGTCTGGCGCGCATAGGCCTCGAGCGGGCCGGTCTTGCTGTAGATCAGGGCGATCTTCAGCGGCGGCTGTTGGGCAACTGCCGGACCCGCCATGAGCAGGGCGGCCAGCATTGCGATGGAACCACGACGCAGCATCCGGTTTCTCCCAGCGAGTTGACGCTGCCCTTCTAGTCGATGATCGCGGGCCGCGCTATCGGGGATGCGGCGCCTACGACGTTGCGGCCGGCACCGGCCTCCGCGCCGATGCGGAGCCCACTGGATCGTCAGGGGCGATCTGCTCGAGCGGGCGCATTTTGGTCTCGATGCCGAACAGGGCGAAGGCGATGGCCTGGACGATCAACAACGCGACCAGCAGCCCGACCACGGCGGTTATGCCGCCCCAACCGAACAGCGCCACGACCACGAATTGCACGCCCGCCGTGGTCAGGCGGCCCGCCGTCGCACAGACGCCCGTGCCGCGCAGGCGATAGCGCGTGTCGAACAGTTCCGGGACATAGAGCGCGAAGCCGATCGCCACCAGCACGTAGATCGATGTCACCAGCACGAAACCCACCGCCATCAACAGATTGGGATCGTGCATCATCGGATAGATGACGGCCGCCGCTGCCGCGATCACCGAGGCCGCCACGACGGTCGTCCGGCGGCCGTAGCGGTCGGCCACCAGCAGGCCGACGAAGGCGCCGACCGGGCCGCCCAACGCCATGACCGTCGTCCACAGCAGCGACGAGGCGATGCTGTAGCCCTGCTTCACAAAAAAGGTCGGTAGCCAGGCGATGAAGCCATAGAGGCAGAAGCCCATCACCACGTTCAGCAGGATGCCGAGCAGCGTGCGGCTGATGACAGGTCGCGAGAACACCACGGCGACCGAGACCGGCGTGGTATCGATCGTGGCCGTGGACTGGCGCACCGGCTCGGGCCGGCCTGCCTCGATCTCCATGGCGCGCAGGATCTTGTCGGCTTCCTCGAAACGGCCCTTCGATTCGAGCCAGCGCGGCGATTCCGGCATCGACTTGCGCATGAACCAGACGATGAAGGCGCACACGCCCACGATCACGAACATGTAGCGCCAGCCGAAAGTGGGAATGACCCACATGCCGAGGAAGGAGGCGATGAACAGCGACATGTTGGTGATGATCGCCAGCATCGAGATCGAACGGCCGCGCACCGAGGCAGGCACGAACTCGACAAGGGTGCTGTAGCCCACGACGATCTCGGCGCCGAGGCCGACGCCCATGACGAAGCGCAACCCGATCAGCGCCTCCATGCTGGGCGCCATCGCCGCCCCGAGCGAGGCGAGGCCGAAGATCGCGAGGTTGAGCTGGTAGCAGAAGCGGCGGCCGTAGCGATCGCCGAGGATGCCGGCCAGCCACGAGCCGACGACCAGGCCGAGGAACGTCCAGAAGATGAACTGGGCATTCATGGCGACGGTCGAATAGCCTTCCTTGACCAAAGCACCGAGCACGCCGCCCGCCAGATAAAGCTCCATGCCGTCGAGAAACATGCCGGCGCCGATCAGCCCCAGGATACGCCGATGCGGCTTGCCGAACGCGAGCCGGTCGAGCCTTTCACCTGCCGTCAGGCCGGCTGCTTCTATCGCCATCTTTTCCTCCGCTTTTTTCTTTTGCAGTCTCGCGTCTTTCCGCTTGTCGTCAGGCGGCCAGCGCGCCGGTCGGCACGAAATGACGATCGCGCGGCAGCGCAATCGTGGTGCGTTTCAGGAAGCGCCGCTGCGTCGGCTCGAAATCGTCACGGCGGTGCAGCAGGAAGCCGTTGTCCCACATCACCACGTCGCCGACCTGCCAGTTGTGGCGATAGACGAAGGCCGGTTGGGTGGCGAAAGCCGCCAGTTCATCGAGAAGGGCCGTGCCCTCCGCATCCGGTAAGCCAACGACCCCGACCGTCGTCGTCGGATCGAAGTAGAGCGCCTTGCGGCCTGTCACCGGGTGGACGTGAACCAGCGGATGCGTGACGTCCGGCGTCTTGCGCCGGATCTCGTCGGTCACGACGCTGTCGTTGCTTTGATAGCCGGCCAGACGCTTGGCGTAGCTGAAGATGCCGGTCTTGCCCTCGATGGCGCGCCTCAGGCGATCGGACAGCCCCTCGTACGCGCGATGGAGGTTGGCCCATGACGTGGCGCCCCCTTCGCGCGGCAGCTCGAGAGCATAGAGCATCGCGCCCGTCGCCGGATCGGCGATGTAGGATTGATCGGTGTGCCAGACGAGCTCGCCCTGCCCAAGCCCGCCAATGCCCTTGTTGTCGGCGTCCTTGAGGTTGGAGATGATCGTGACCTCGGGGCGGTTGAGCGATGCCCAGTCGCTGCGCGCGATGCGTTCGGGCTTGCCGAATGCGGCGCTGAACTCGGTCAGTTCATCCTCGGTCAGGGCTTGCCGGCGAAAGACGAGCACGCCGGCCTCGGCCCACAAATCGCGCAGGGCATCCAGCGTATCCCGGCCCAGCGGTTCCCATAAGCGCATATCGAGGATTTCGAGCGCGAAGCTGTCATCGATTTGCCGGGTCTTGAGCAGCATGAAACTCTCCCTTCAGGCCATTTCACATCGAGGCGGCGCGGGCCCGCCAGCTAATGATTGCTGCTTGCACCATGGTGCGAAACTGGCTGCACAGAGTGCAGACGGAGTGCGACGGGCGTTATTAATCGAGACGTTTCTCCCCGTAGAATTCCCTCGCTATTCGCCCTGCCGCTATGACATCGCAAGTGCTACATTGGCGGGGACCCTAGGGAGAGCGACATGAGCGAGCTACCTCCTCTGAAGGTCTTCTGGCAGCCTGGTTGAACAAGCTGTCTGAGACTCAAAGAGTTTCTATCGGTCCGTGGGATCGACTTCGTCTCCGTCAATATTCTTGAAGATCCCGCCAACATGGCGGAGCTGCGGGCACTTGGTGCGCGCTCGGTTCCGATCCTGTCGCGCGGCGACAAGTTCGTCTTCGGCCAGAGCCTGCCGCAGATCATCGAATTCCTCGGTATCAACGAAAATGGCGGACCGGCGCTTTCGCCGGCGGAGCTTGTCGCGCGTCTCGACAAATTCCTGACGGCAGCGCTCGCGCTGATCCCGATGATGCCTTACGACCGCCTCGGCATCTTCGTGCCGGGACGGCCGCGCAGCTATCGTGCCCTGGGCTTCCACCTCTTCCGCGTCGTCACGGCGTTCCTTGATGCCAATGAAGGCACGCAGCTCGTCCAGGCGATGTTCCGGGAGGAGCCGGCTGCCGACGCCGATGCCGCCGCCCTGATCGCCTACGGCACCGCGGTGCGTCAGCGCCTGCGCAACTGGTGGGCGCACGGCGAGACCGGTGCCCAACGGAAGCTCGACACCTATTACGGCCCCCAGAGCCTGCACGAGCTGCTGGAGCGCACCACCTGGCACAGCGGCCAGCACGTCCGGCAGTATATGATGCTGCTGGAAAAGGAAGGCGTCGCCCTCGACCGCCCGCTGGTCGAGGCGGACTTCGCCAAGCTGCCGATGCCCCAGAACGTCTGGGACGGCTGACCGCGGCAACCTTTTGCGCCGAGCCGTCGTTCTATCCTTACGGTATTGCCAATTCCGGAGGGTAAAATGCGTCAGAACGGGGCTGCCTTGCACGTCAAGGACATTCAAAAGGAAATCGGCGCACTCAAGGCGCGTTTGTCCGACCTCACCGATTCGCTCGATATGGACGAGGTAGAGGGCATCGGCAAGGCGATCAGCCGTATCGAAGCCAGGAGCAAGGAAGCCGTCGGTGACGCCGCCAAGGCGGCGCAGGCACTGATTGACGATGTGCCTAAGCTCGCCAAGGCCTACGGTGCGTCGATCGCCGACAATGCCAAGGCATTCGGTGAAAGCGCCACGGGTGCCGTCGTCGAGACCGTCAAGTCGCGGCCGCTCGGCAGCATCGCGGCGATTATCGGGATCGGCTTCCTCGCAGGTTATCTTTGTCGTCGGGACTAAGCCACAATCGGCAAAATCCCCCGCTAGAGAGCCGCGAGCAAATGTCATGAATGGCGCTACCGCCGTCCTGGGGAGTGCTCTTCGCGTCGCCGCGACCACGGCCGCTGCGTCTTCGCTGCGCCGTGTCGCGAGCGAAGCGAAGATGCAGTTGTCGCTTGCCATCCTGATGGGGGTGGCAGGCTTGGCGGGGGTGATCTGTCTTTCGGCCGCGGCCTTCATTGTCTTGCGCGATCAGTTCGGCGCGGCGGAAGCCTGGTCGCTGGTGGGCGCCCTCTATCTGTTGGTTGCCGGAGCCGTATACTTCATCGGTCGAAGGCTTGCTCGGCACTGATTGCTTCCACCCTCTCCAGGTTTCTCTCTGCGGGCTTGATGGTTTGCCGCGGGGCCGGACGCGGTCCTAGGGTCGGCCATGGCCCTTTATGCAAACACCGTTCCTGTCATGGAGCGACATCGATTCGCTCCGGCGACGCTCGATCACTATCTTCGCGACCACCTCGCCGGTTATCGCGGTGGACTGGAGGTCCGGCAGTTCGACAGCGGCCATTCCAACCCGACTTTCTTTCTCTCGGCCGAAATGGAAAACGGCAAGCACCGCGACTTCGTGCTGCGCAAGAAGCCACCAGGCCAGCTTGTCACCTCCGCCCATCAGGTCGATCGCGAGTTCCGTGTTATCTCGGCGCTGGCGAAGACGGACGTGCCGGTGGCGCCGACCCATCTTCTGTGCACCGACGATGCCATCATCGGCCAGATGTTCTACATCATGGATTGCGTCGAAGGCCGCATCCTCGTCGATCCGGCGATGCCTGAGCTGACGCCCGCGGAGCGCGGCGCCATCTTCGATTCGATGAACGACGTGCTGGCACGGCTGCACAAGGTCGACCCGGCCGCTATCGGCCTCGGCGACTATGGCCGCACCGGCCAGTATATCGCCCGCCAGGTCGCGCGCTGGAGCAAGCAATATGCCGAGCTCAAGACCGAAGAGATCCCGGCGATGGAGAAGCTTGCGGCCTGGCTACCGGCGCATATCCCGGCCGACGACCCCACGACCATCGTCCATGGCGATTACCGCCTCGGCAATTTGATCATCCATCCGTCCGAACCGCGGGTCGTGGCGGTGCTCGACTGGGAACTGTCTACTCTCGGCCATCCCTTGTGCGACCTCGCCTACAATTGCATCGGTTATCATCTCGCCGAGCCGCCGCACGGTTTCTCGCGCGTCGATTTCGCCACCAGCGGTCATCCGACAGAGGCCGAGACCGTCGCGGCCTATTGCCGGCGCACCGGCCGCACCTCCGTTCCGCATTTCAATTTCTATCTGGCATTTTCGCTGTTCCGCCTCGCCGCCATCGCCCAGGGCGTCTACCGTCGAGGCCTAGCGGGCAATTCCGCCAATCCGGAATCGATCAAGATGAGCAAATCGGCGCGCGAACGCGCCGAGCTCGCCTGGAGCCTCGTCGGTTAATCGCATCGCAGTTCTGTGATGCGCGCTCATCTCTTTAGGACCGCGCGGCTCCAGCCGCGCTCATGAGCGGGCCTGGAGGCCCGCGGTCCGCATGACCATGATGCGCCGGCGCGCTCCCAGCTATGATCCCATGCCGCCTACTCCGCGGCGGCGCGGGAGGGCACGACGTTCAGCACCGCGGCGGCCGCCTTTGCGACGACTGTGCCCTCGAAGAAGCGCGGGTTCTGCGTGCCCCACAACCGCACCGCGTTGGCAAAGGTGAAGTCGCGGAAATCCTCCGCGGTGATGAGCCCGTCTTCGACCAGCTCATGGGCTTCGGGCACGGGGCTCAGCATATCCGGCACGTCGAAATGGCCGATGTCCGAGCTGAAGATCGCGTTGATCCGCGCACCGAACGGATTGGCCCGGCCGAACGCCGTCACGTTCATCCTGTCGTCGGCCTCACAGCCGAAATAATACGGCCTGGCATAGAGATCGACCCAGTCTTCCTTGGCGGTGATGCCGCACGCCGCGAAGTCGTCCAGCACCGGGACGCCGCCGGTGGGTTCGTCCTCCTCTCGGCTCGGCCAACCGTCGCGCCGCGTCAATTCGGCGGCCATGTCGTCATAGCCGTATTTCTCGACCAGGCTCCTGAGCAGCGCGCGGTCGAGTTTCTTTGGATCCATATAGGCGATGCCCTTGGCGCCACGGCGCTCCCAATGCTCGATCAGGTCGGCGAAAAGCTGGCAGCCCCAGCCGACCCCGCCTTCAAGGAAGGCGAAGTGCAGATCGGGGAAGCGCCGCGTCACGCCGCCGAGAAACAGTCCCTTGGCGATCGCGTGTCCGGCGGCGGCGAAGTGGCCGATATGGTTGAAAGTGAAGTTGCTCGGCGAATTGCGCAGGCCAAAGCCGCGCCCGCCGGCATGGAAGGTGGGCGCCATGCCGAGCTCACGGCACTTCTGCCAGACGGCATCGTAGTCATGGTCGCTGTCGATACCGAGCCGTTCGTAAGTCACGGCGAAGCGGCCAAGCGTGGGATCGACACCCTCAGCTGCCGGAACCGGGCGCGGGAAGCCGGCACCGAACATGCCGACCTTGGCGCCGAGTTGCTTGGTGGCGAATTCAAGCTCGGCGATGGCTTCGTCGGGCGTATGCATCGGGATGATCGCCGCCGGGGTCAGCCGGTCGCTGAGCTTGGCGAAATAGTCGGCGCTGACGATATTGAAGCCGCGGATCACGGCGCGCCTGGTCTCGTCATCGGCGATGCGCGGCAGACCAAGGCCGGCGGTCGGGTAGATGACGCCGAAGTCGATGCCGATCTCGTCGAGCCGGTCGTAGAGCATGCGCGGCATCATCGCCGTGGCGCGATCGCGGGTGTTCGTCGACTGGCGTCCCCAATAACCTTCCATGGCGAGCCCGCGCTGCTTGCGCTCGGCAATCGACAGGCCAAGCGTCTCGGGAACCCGCTGCTGAGTGGCGAGGAAGCCATCCGCCGCCTTGTCGCCGGCGGCCTTGCGCATTCTCTCGGCGAAGACCGGGCCGTACTCGAGCCAGTGGCCGTCGGCATCGATGATGGGATGTTTCAGACCGGAACGAATTTCTGCCGCACTACGGTGAGGGCTCATGCTGGCCTCCAGGGTCACAATTCGCCAGTGGACCGTGACGTGCCGCGGGACATCGCGCACAGCCCAACGCCGGTCACGGTAACGCTCCCGGCAAGCGAGTGCAACGAGGCGCTGTATTTCGCATTCCAGTTTCGATCCGGCATTTTCGCTGTCCCGCCCGGCCACCATCGCCCATCCTTCGGGCGGGAGGAAAAAGAATGACGAGAAAAATCGGCCGCCGCTCTTCGCTCGCGCTGACCGGCGCCGCCTTTGCCCTGCCGGTTCTGTCGCGCGGCGCCGCAGCCGGCACCACCCTGCCCGACAAGCCGCTGAAGATACTGGTCGGGTTCCCCGCCGGCGGCGGCAGCGACGTGATGGCCCGGCTGGTCGCCGAGGCGCTGAAGCAGCGCACCGGGCGAAACGTGATCATCGACAACAAGACCGGCGCCAGCGGCACCCTTGCCGGCGAGGCGCTGAAGAACGCGGCCCCCGACGGCACGACCGTCTGCTACATGCCGAGCGCCACCGTGGTGCAGAAGATCACCATGAGCAGCATCCCGTTCGATCCACAGGCGGACCTGGCGCCCGTGACGATGGCCGGCACGGTGCAGACGGCCTATGCCGTGTCACCCACCATCGGCGTCAACACGCTGGCCGAATACATCACATGGCTGAAGGCCAACCCGACCCGCGCCAGTTTCGGCACCACGGCGATGGGGTCCTTCACCCATTTCTTCGGCATCATGGCGGGCCAGGCCATCGACATTCCGCTCGAGCCCGTGCCCTATCGCGGGGCAGCGCCGCTGGTGGCCGACATGCAGGGCGGCCATATCGCGGCCGGCTGCGGCGGCATCACCGATTTCCTCGAGCAGCACCGCGCCGGCAAGGTGAAGTTGATCTTCACCTCGGGCGAGAAGCGCGCAACCTCCGCGCCGGATGTGCCGACCGCCGTGGAGCTGGGTTATCCCAAGCTCAGCATCCTCGGGTGGTACGTTTTTTTCGCGCCGCCGAAGACGCCGCCGGCGCTGGTCGACGCCTGGCATGACGAGTTGAAAGCTGTGCTGGAAATGCCCGACATCAAGCGGCGCCTCACGGAATTCGGCCTCGATGTCGAGACCTCGACACCGGCGGAATTCTCCCGGCGCATGGCTGCCGACTTCGTGCGCTGGCAGCAAATCCTCGACGAGATCGGCTATAAGCCGCCGGCCTGATAATCCAGGGGGAAACCTTCGATGCCGATGTTCAAACGCGCGGACGCCGAGATCAACTACGAGGTTCAGGGTTCGGGCTTCCCGCTCCTTCTGTACGCGCCGGGCGGTTTGCGCTCGCAGCTTGCCTTCTGGAAAGCGAGCCCGGCCGATCCGACCAAGCCGGCGGTCTGGATGAACCCGCTGCTTGCTCTGTCCGATCGCTTCACCGTGGTCGCCATGGACCAGCGCAATGCCGGCCATTCGACCGCCTACGTACGGCCGACCGACGGCTGGCATACTTTCGCCAGCGATCACTTCACCCTGATGGATCACCTGGGCTTCGGCAAATTCCATGTCATGGGCGGCTGCATCGGCGGCAGCTACTGTTTCGAGGCGATCGAGCAGGCGCCCGGCCGCATTGCCTCGGCGGTTCTGCAAAACCCGATCGGCCTGCACGAGAACCGCGACACCTGGGACGAGGCGGTGCACGGTTACGTCAAGACGGTGCGCGACCGTGATCCGAGCATCAGCGAAGATACGATCCTGAAATTCGGCCACAACATGTTCGGCGGCGACTTCGTCTTCTCGGTCAGCCGCGATTTCGTGAAGAACTGCAAGACCCCGCTGCTGTTGCAGCCGGGCAACGACAAGCCGCATCCGGCTGCGACCAGCGACGAGATCGCCGCTCTCGCGCCCAACATCGAAGTACAGACGGACTGGCGCGGCCCGACCTATCTCGAGCAATCGATCGAGCGGGTGCAAGATTTCCTGATCCGCAATACCCCGAAATAGGCCAGATCACGCAATCGTAATCGGCCGTGTAGCGGCCGCCATGCGAAGCTTCCGCCGCCCACCAACGGGAGGATTGCATGAAGACCATCAAATTGGTCGCCTTTGCCGCTGCACTGGCCACATTTGCCGCCACTGCCATGGCGCAGACAGCGCCCCCCACCCGTTTGCGCGGCAGTATTGCCGCGTTGGACGGCAATACGCTCACCGTGGCGACGCGCGAGGGCGGTACCGCCAAAGTAGCGCTTGCCGACCAGTGGACCGTGACCTTGGTCACGCCGCTCACGCTCGCCGACATCAAGCAGGGCAGCTTCGTCGGCGTGGCGTCGATGAAGAAGCCCGACGGCACGCGCGAGGCACTCGAGGTCCTGGTGTTCCCCGAAGCAATGCGCGGCACCGGCGAGGGCGATTACCCCTGGGATCTGAAACCCGAAAGCATGATGACAAATGCCAGCGTATCCAAGGTCGTACAGTCGGGCGACAATCACACTCTCACCTTGAGCTACAAGGGCGAAGGCACCCAGACGATCCATGTCGGCAAAGACGTGCCGATCGTGACGTTCGTGCCGGGAACACGCGCCGATGCCAAGGTCGGCGCAAAGGTCTTTCTGGGCACGACGAAGGCCGCCGATGGCAGCCTGAGTGCCGCCCGCATCAATGTCGGAAAGGACGGCCTGACGCCGCCGATGTAGCCGATAGGCCAGCCCAACCTTTTGATCGATTCTGTAAGCGGTTTGTTTTTTGCAGATGCATAATTATTGCCACCAATGGTATTGATCTGGCAGATTGAGCCTAGCCCTTGTGGTGAATCTCAAAAAATCGATAAAGCCAGATACAAATCGGACTTGAGTCTATGAGAATTCCGTTCCTTTCCGCCTTGCTTGTCGGGATCAGCCTAGCCGCATCGGCGCAGTCCGTTTCCCTCACAACTGATCCCACGACGGAATTGAACAGCTATCGGATCGACCACGGACTGTCGGAGGTCAAGGTCGACAGCCGCCTCATGATCATAGCCCAGCGCCAAGCCGACGCCATGGCCTCGAACAACACGATGAGCCATGTCGTTGGCGGCCGATTTGGCATTCGCATCGCTCAGGCCGGTCTCAGGCGTGCGGGAGAGAATCTGGCCTACGGCTACGTCGATTTCTCATCGACTTTCGATCAGTGGCGCACCAGCCGAGGACATAACGCCAACCTGCTGATGAACGGTGCCCGGCGCTGGGGATATGCGCGTTCCTGCAACACGCGCTGTTATTGGGCAATGGTGATCGGCGACTGACCACGGGCCGTCCCCGACTGGCCTGGTTTCCCGATTCGGGGTAACCGGGCGAGATGCACTTCGACAAAGCCGATCGGCTGGCTGACGCGATCATCGAGCGTGTCGGCCGTGATATCGTCCTGGCGCTGCCACTTGGCCTGGGCAAGGCAAACCACATCGCCAACGCCCTCTATGCGCGCGCGAGCGCCGATCCCTCTTTGCATTTGACGATCTTCACCGCGCTCACCCTGGAGAAGCCGCGGCCGCGCCAGGAACTCGAACGACGGTTCATCGAGCCGATTTCCAGGCGCCTGTTCGACGGCTATCCTGACCTCGCCTATGCCGCGCCCCTTCGGCAGGGGTGGCTTCCGAAGAATATCGAGGTCAACGAATTCTTCTTCGGGGCCGGACAGTGGCTGGGCGTGCCGCAAGCCCAGCAAGACTATGTCTCGGCCAACTATACCCATGCGATGCGCTACATCCTCGCCCGTGGCGTCAATGTCGTCGGCCAGCTGGTGGCGAGGCGGAACGATCGCTACAGCTTGAGCTGCAACACCGATCTTACGCTCGATTTTCTGGCGGCCCGCAAGCAAGGCGCCGCGAATTTCATTCTCGCCGGACAGGTCAACAGAGAATTGCCCTTCATGCCCGGCGCTGCGGATCTTCCCGCCAGCGCGTTCGCGTTCGTCCTCGACGGCGCGGAATCGGATTTCCCCTTGTTCGCGCCGCCGCGCGCGCCGATCGATTTCACCGATTATGCCTGCGGCCTGCATGCCGCCACGACGGTCGCGGACGGCGGCACCTTGCAGCTCGGCATCGGCTCGCTGGGCGATGCCGTGGCGCAAGGCCTCGTGCTGCGGCACACCAGGAACAACGAATTCCAGAACATCATGGCGGGCCTGACACGGGGCCAGCCTTTTGGAGCGATTGGCGGCACGGCACCGTTCTCCGCCGGTGTCTATGGCTGCAGCGAGATGTTCGTCGAGGCGTTGCTCGATCTTTTCCGCGCCGGCATCCTGAAACGCGAGGTCGACGGCGCCTTGCTGCACGCGGCCTTCTTCATCGGTTCGCGCGGCTTCTATCGCAGCCTGCGCGAGATGCCGGCAGCCGAACTGGAGAAATTCCAGATGCGGGCGGTGTCCTATGTCAACGAGCTCTATGGCGATGAGGCGGCCAAGCGCCGGGCCCGCGTCAAAGGCCGCTTCATCAACAGCACCATGATGGCGACGGTGCTGGGTGAGCTGATCTCCGACACGCTGGACGATGGCAAAGTGGTGAGCGGTGTCGGCGGGCAGTATAATTTCGTTGCGCAAAGCTTCGCGCTCGGCGATGCCCGCTCGATTGTCGCTCTGCGCAGCACGCGGACCAAGGACGGCAAAACCCATTCCAACGTTCGCTGGGATGCGGGACATGCCACCATCCCCCGCCATCTGCGCGACATCGTCGTGACCGAATACGGCATCGCCGATCTTCTGGGCAAGTCCGACCGTGACGTCGTGGCTGCCATGCTGGCCGTGACCGATTCGCGCTATCAGCCCGAGCTGCTGCGCCAGGCCAAGGAGGCGGGCAAGATCGGGAAGGACTTCGAGTTGGCGGCCGTGCACCGGGAAAACATGCCGGAGCGCATCGAGCGCACCCTGAAGCCCGCACGCGAGCAAGGGCTGCTGCCGCCCTTTCCTTTCGGTACCGACTTCAGCAAAACCGAGCAAAGACTGGCCGAGGCACTGCGTCGCCTTTCAATTTCATCAAGTATGCAATTGTTGGGATTGATGTTTGCCGGAATGAAATCTGGAGCGCCGACGGCGGAAGTGACCGACTGCCTCACTCGAATGGGCCTCGATCGTCCCTCTGCTCTCGCCGAGCGTGGCTACCGCTCCCTCCTCCGCGGCGCTCTGGCCTGAGGACATCGCTGGCTTGCCCGGGGCGCGATGGTGTCCTGATTCCTAGTCGCTATACTGTAAAATCAAAGATGGTGGAGAGCGACGCTTGAGCGAGAATTCGATGGCGGCCCCCGCGGGCATGACGCAAGCTGGCAGCGCGGCTCGGCCGGCAATGGCAGCACAGGCCAGCAGCACGACCTTTGCGGTCATCCTGTCCCTCAGCTTCTGCCACCTTCTCAACGACATGATGCAGTCGCTGGTGCCGGCGATCTATCCGGTGCTGAAGGAATCCTACGCACTCAGCTTCGGCCAGATCGGGTTGATCACGCTGGCCTTCCAGTTCACCGCCTCGATGCTGCAACCGGTGGTCGGCCTCTATACCGACCGCCATCCGATGCCTTACTCCCTCACGATCGGCATGGGCTTTACCGGCGTCGGCCTTCTGCTGATGTCGGTCGCCGCGTCCTATCCGGTGATCCTCCTGGCGGCGGCGCTGATCGGCATGGGCTCGTCGGTGTTCCATCCCGAGGCTTCGCGCGTCGCCCGCATGGCCGCGGGTGGCCGCTATGGCCTGGCGCAATCGCTGTTCCAGGTCGGCGGTAACGCCGGCTCGGCGGCGGGGCCGCTGCTCGCGGCCTTCGTGGTCGTGCCGGCCGGCCAGCGCAGCATTGTCTGGTTCTCTGCCGCGGCGCTGATCGCCATCCTGGTGCTGTTCCAGATCGGCGGCTGGTACAGCCGCAATCGCGCCCCGCGTCCCAGCGCGAAGGGCCACGCGGCCGGCGCGTCGCGGGCGAGCGGTCCGCCGACACGCAAAGTGGTACTGGCGATCGCCGTTTTGGTGGCGTTGCTATTCTCCAAGAACGTCTACTCGGCGAGCCTCGGCTCCTACTACACCTTCTTCCTGATCTCGAAGTTCGGTGTTTCGGTGCAGGCGGCGCAGTTCTATCTCTTCGCCTATATGGCCGCGATCGTCGTCGGCACACTGGTCGGCGGAATCGTCGGCGACCGCATCGGCCGCATTCCGGTGATGTGGTTCTCGATCCTGGGCGCTCTGCCCTTCACGCTGATACTGCCCTACGCCAACCTGTTCTGGACCGGCATCCTCACCGTCACCATTGCCATCATCATGGCCTCAGCCTTTTCGGCGATCCTGGTCTATGCCCAGGATCTGCTGCCAGGAAGAGTCGGGCTGGTGTCCGGCATGTTCTTCGGTTTCTCCTTTGGCCTGGGTGGGCTGGGTGCCGCCGCTCTCGGCTTGTTGGCCGACATGACGAGCATCGAAACCGTCTTCAAGATCTGCTCGTTCCTGCCTCTGCTCGGCCTGCTGACGGTTTTCCTGCCGCGCCATCTCGAGAAGCCCCCCGTTCCTCTCAAATCCGCCACCTGAAGCGAGCGGTGACTCTTCCCTAAATCCCGGCAACAATCCGGCCGATGTCGGCGATGACACCGTTGCGCGCTCCGGCCGGAATCGCCGCCTCGGCGAAGTAGACGGACACGATCAGCGGCGCGCGTCCAGGCGGCCAGATCACGGCGATGTCATTGGCGGCACCATTGTCGCCAGTCCCGGTCTTGTCGCCGATACGCCAGTCCTTCGGCAGCCCCGCGCGCAGACGCTCGGCGCCTGTCTGGTTGGCAAGCAGCCAGTCTGCCATCTGCCTGCGCGACGTTTCCGACAAGGCATCGCCGAGAACGATCCGACGCAAATTCTCCGTCATCGCGGCCGGGGTCGTGGTATCGCGCGGGTCGCCTGTCCTGGCCTCGTTCAAATCGGTTTCGATGCGGTCGAGCCGCGTGAAATCATCGTCCACCGTGCGCGCGTAAGCAGTAAGCGCGGCGGGACCGCCGAAGCTCGCCAACATCAGGTTGCCGGCCGTGTTGTCACTCAATGTAATCGCCGCCCGGCAGATCTCCGCCATGGTCATGCCGGTGCCAACATGCTCCTTGGTCGCCGGCGAATTGGGCACGAGGTCCTTTTCGGTGAAGGTGACGCGGCGGTTCAGTTGTTCCCTGCCTCGATCGACACGATCCAGCACCAGGGAAGCGGCCAGAAACTTGAACGTGCTGCACAGGGCAAAGCGCTCATCTGCCCGATGTGATATCCGCCGGCCAGTGCCGAGGTCGAGCACAGCGACGCCGAGCCTGCCTCCGTTGGACCGCTCGAGCGCGACGAGTCGGGTTTCAGCGTCATTTGCGAAGGCCGGGGCAAAGGCTGGCAGCGCCAGCAGCGCGCCGGTCAGCGTCGTACGGCGCGAAATCGTTGCTGACATTCTAGAGTACCTTTCGCCTACTTGTGATCGCATCAATATCTGTAGAGGAGATTCTCATCTCGGGTCTTTTCTGTGAGCGCACCACTCTTGTGGCGCTCATGAGCGCGGCTGGAGCCGCGCGGTCCCCAAGAGATGAGAAGACGGCCACTGCTACGACGACTCAGTCCCCTCTTACACCGCCGCCCGGCGGCGTTGTCCCCATACCAGCATCGATGCAATGGCGATCGTGACCAGGTTCCAGGCGATGCCGTGCACGAAGGCGGCGTCGTACGAGCTGGTCAGATCGAAGATCGCGCCGGATGCCCAGCCGCCCAGGGCCATGCCCAGCAGGGTCGCCATCAATGTCAGCGCCACCCGCGTACCGGCCTGCTCGGGCGGAAAATATTCACGCACGATCATGGCATAGGACGGGATGATGCCGCCCTGGAACAGGCCGAACAGAGCCGACACGACGAACAGCACATCGAGCGACTGGTTGGGCAGGAAAAGCCCCAGCGCCGCCGCCTGCAACGACGCGCCGAGCAGCAGGGTGCGCACGCCGCCGATATGATCGGAGATCCAGCCGAACAGCAGCCGGCTGACGATGCCGAAACTCAGCATCACCGACAGCATCTCTGCGCCGCGTGTCGAGCCGTAGCCGAGGTCGGCGCACAGGGCGACGATATGGACCTGCGGCATGGCCATGGCGACGCAGCAGGAGACACCGGAAAGGCAGAGAAGTGCCTGTACCGTATTACCCGACATCCCGAAGGGCGGCCTGATCACGCTGGGCCTCGATGCGGTTCCGAGAGCGGCGACGATCCGCTGCGGCGGCGCTGGACGCAGCAGCAAGGCCAGCGCCACGGTCGATCCCAGGCTGAACAGGCCGACGAAGACATAGGCGGCGCGCCAGCCACCGGTCACAATCAGATGCTGCACGAAGGGCGGCCAGAGCGCACCGGAGGCATAATTGCCGCAAGCCACGATGGCCACGGCGATGCCGCGGCGGCGCACGAACCATAAGGAGATATCCGCGATCAGCGGGCCGAAGCTTGCCGAGCAACCAAAGCCCACGATCATGCTGGCCACGGCGAATTCGAGGATGGTGTGGGCCTGCGCGGCGGCGACATAACCAACGCCGAGGACTGCGGCACCTACCAACAGCGCCGTCAGGACCCGAAAGCGATCCGTCAACATGCCCATGGCGATACTGCCGCCCGCAAAGCCGATCATGGTGAACATGTAGGGCAACGACGCGCCGGTACGTGCCGTGCCGAACTCTGCCTGAATTTCTGGCAGCGCGACGGCCACGACATACATGCCACAGCTACCGATCGTGCCCAGCAACAGCGACGTGATCAGGCGCAGCCAAGGATAGAAAGGTTGATCTGCAAAGCGCACAGCGACGACTGTAGCGGCGCTATTGGAATATTCCACATCGCCTCATGTATAAATCTCGATTCGAATGCGAGCGTTGCAAGGCCCTAATGTTCGCAGGGCTTCTGCGGCGATCTTTGATCGTGGTACTTCCAATTTCGCAACCCGGTTCCATATAGACCCCCTATGCACACAGCGCCGCCACAGTGCGGCAAGCCGAGTCGGGGGACGATGTGAGGTTTTTACATAAGCAGGGCTGGCGGTGGTTGGCCGTCGCCCTGACGGTCGCGCTGTCGACTCAAAATGCAGGAGCGCAGGGCGGCCCACCGGCCATGCCGGTTACCGTGGCGGAACCGCTATCGCGTCACGTCACTCAGTGGGATGAATTTTCCGGACGCTTCGAAGCCGTCGAGTCAGTCGAGGTCCGGGCGCGCGTCTCGGGCTTCATCGAGAAGGTGCTCTTTCAGGACGGCCAGAAAGTGGCTGCGGGCGATCCGCTGTTCATCATCGACCGCCGTCCCTACGAGATCGCCGTCGATAGCGCGCGCGCCGAGGTGGCACGCGCCGCCGCTACCGTCGAATTGAACGAGGGCGAACTCGAACGCGGTGCGACGCTGGTGAAGTCGCGCAATATCCCAGAACGCGAGTATGATCAGCGCAAGGCAAACCTCAACGTCGCCCGTGCGCAGCTTCAATCCGCCCAGGCCGGGTTGAAGAATGCCGAGCTCAATCTCGAATGGACCGAAGTGCGGGCGCCGATCGCCGGCCGCGTCTCCGACAAGCGCGTCAACGCCGGTAACCTGGTCACCGGCGGGCAGAGCGGCACCACCTTACTCACCACCATCGTGTCGCTCGATCCGATCCACTTCGTCTTCGACATCTCGGAGGCGGATTATCTGCGCTACACGCGCCTGCTGCTCGCCGGCTCCCGCCCCTCGTCGCGTGACGGCTCGTCGCAGGTGCGGATGAAGCTTGCCGACCAGACCAACTGGGATCTCTCGGGCCGCCTCAACTTCGTCGACAACGAGATCAATGCCCGTTCCGGCACGCTGCGCGTCCGCGCGCTGGTCGACAACAAGAACGATCTGCTCACTCCGGGTATCTTTGCCCGCGTGCAGCTTTTCGGCGGCGAATTCGACGCCATGCTCATCCCCGATACCGCCGTGGTTTCCGATCAAGCGCGCAAGATCGTGTTCGTCGTCGATGCCGACGGCGTGGTCGGCGTGCGGCCGGTAACGCTGGGGCAGATCATCGATGGGCTGCGCGTGGTGCGTGACGGGCTGAAGTCCAGCGATCAGATCGTGATCGACGGGCTTGCCAATCCGATGGTCCGGCCGGGCGCCAAGGTCGTGCCGCAGAAGGGCACCATCGTCGCGAAGACGACCTGACCGCGAATCATACCTCCCCCATCACATGGGGGGAGATACCCGAAGGGCGGAGGGGGACATTGTCGAGGTGCTTCGTCCCGGTCCCCCTCCGGCCCCATCGGGTATCTCTCCCATAAGATGGGGGGAGGGATTCTGATTCTTCGCCGACCAAGGATTCAGTAATGCGTTTTTCCCATTTCTTCATCGACCGGCCGATCTTCGCCGCCGTGCTATCGATGATCATCCTCATTCTGGGCGGCATCGCTCAGCGCGCTCTGCCGATCGCCGAGTATCCCGAGATCGCGCCGCCCACGGTCAACATCACCGCGACCTATCCCGGCGCCTCTGCCCAGGTGATCGCCGATACGGTGGCGACGCCGATCGAGCTGGAAGTGAACGGCGTCGACGACATGCTGTACATCGTCTCGCAGTCGACCGGCGACGGACGGCTGTCGATCAATGTCGTCTTCAAGCCCGGCACCAATGTCGACCAGGCCCAGGTGCTGGTGCAGAACCGCGTCGCCGTCGCCGAACCGCGCCTGCCCGAGGAGGTGCGCCGCCTCGGCCTCTCGGTCCTCAAGGCCTCGCCCGACCTGATGATGGTCGTGCACATGACGTCGCCCGACGGCAGCCGCGACCAAGCCTATGTCTCCAACTACGCCACGCTCTACGTCAAGGACGTGATCGCCCGCGTCGACGGCGTCGGCAACGTCCTGCTGTTCGGCGGCCGCGACTATTCGATGCGCATCTGGCTCGATCCGGCCACGATCGCAGCGCG
>Ga0193752_1000690_pt1 | contig 30858 bp, 30 predicted proteins | sample H1c1metaG_FD_144924 | JGI IMG/M metagenome (GOLD analysis project Ga0193752, IMG submission 144924) | Soil microbial communities from a riparian zone of the East river system, Colorado, United States - H1c1 | ecosystem: Environmental > Terrestrial > Soil > Riparian zone | place: USA: East River... | reverse complement strand
CCGAACCAACCCGTGTTTCGCAAAACCGCCGTCCGCGACGAGCTCGCGCATCACCCCTCCGATCGCCGCGAACATGCAGTCGGCCGCCAGGTCCGGAATTTTGTAACCAGCGGGGCGCCACAATCGAACGACTACGCGCTCACCCTCGACTTGCCAGTCGAGAGCCACCAAGTCGTCGATCAATCGCATGTACTTCTGCGCGCGCTCGAGCAGCTGCGCAAACGACTCGCTGTTGCGGATCAGATAGCCGTAGCCGCCGAGAGCGTCATACGAGATCCGCGCACCCGCGCGCAGACCGATCGCCGGATCGCCAGATACCTCCAGCGTCGCGTCCCACAACGCAAACTCGAAGCCCACGGCAATGCGGCCGTTCGCGTCGGCGAAGCGACTCCGTGGTAACCCGATGATCTCGAGCACGCGCGTAGTGTCGACACCGAGTGCCTCGAGCGCAGTCACATGCGCGAGCAGCTGCAGATTCGACAGGGTCCCTGGGATGTCCTGCGAGTCGTGCGCCATCGAGTGAGGTGCATACCGCGTTCCGCCGGCGCGCGCACGCGAGTCGTCGCCGACGTCGAGCAGACCGAGCCTCCGCGCGATTGGCCACCGAGCACAGGACTCTGGCCACGTCGCGCAATGTCAGCGAACGAAGCCCGCTCCAGACTGAGGGCCTAACAGACTGGAGACCATCATGAGTCAGCGGATGACAAGCTTCGAACAGCCCGAAGCGCAGCCGAGCTTCGTCCAAATCGTCGAACGATTATGCGAGGTTTCGGTTCGTAAGCCGCATGATCCGTTTCGCGATATCGCGTGGGATGCGCACGACACCGCGATCGACCCCCGCGATCCCCGCTTCCGCTTGCGACCGAACGAGCCGCTAGGAGCGACGGCCTGGTATGCAGCGCTTCCGGTCGACGAACAGGCGCGACTCGGGCTGGCACTGCTCTGCCAAAGCATGGAATTCGGAATCGCACTCGAAAACACGCTCAGTCGCGGATTACTGACGTTCGTTCACGCGCGCCATGAACGCTCGGCTGTCGCTCGTTATGCGTTGCACGAAGTCATCGAAGAATCGCGGCACTCGCTGATGTTTCGAACGTTCGTCGATCGAAGCGGCTGCCCGCCGGTCCGGCTCGGTCGGGTCGATACCTGGTTGTCCTTTCGCATCGCTGAGCTCGCGCCCTGGTTTCCGGAGCTGTTTTTCGTCTGGGTCCTCGCAGGCGAGATCTTCGTCGACGACGACAATCGCCGGCAGCTCAAACACCGCTCTGAGCTACATCCGCTCGTCGCGCAGATTCTGCAGATTCACGTGACCGAAGAGGCGCGACACATGCGGTTTGCCGATCGGTACATAGCCGAGCACTTCGCGATCGTGAGCGAGCCGGGAAAGGCACTCGTGCGCGCGGCCGCGCCAACGATCCTGCGGGAAAACGCGCGCGTGATGCTGCAGCCCTGCGCGGCAACAGTGAAGCGGTTCGGTATTCCGCCCAGCGTGCTGCGCGAGGCCTATGGACTCGGCACTGCCCATCAGGCGCGGGTCGATGCGGTCGCTGCACCCGTGCTTGCATTGCTGCGAGAGCCGCCGCGGTTAGCTGCGAGCGCGGCAAACAAACCGACCGCGAGCCCGATCACGACTGCTGCCACACCGCCGGCTGCTTGAGGTTTGACGACCATCGCGTACGTCGCACCGAGGAGGAGCCCGATGCGCGCGTACAGCGAAACCCGAAGAGCTGTCAGCGGCACTGCGATGGCGCGCGATGGATCCGCCGCAGCGCCGAGCTCGCGCTCGAGGCGGATCATGCGGCGCCCGGTGACCGCAGCGCCGAGCAAGAACGCGAGAATGAACGTGAGATAACCCATGCCGACCCAAGGCGGGTGCGGAGTCCACGTGGTCTGCGCCATGTAGATGCCGGGGCCGAGCACGAGTAACGCCGACACCGGGCCCAGCAGGCGATTCCCGCGGAACCCAGCGAGCGCTTCTCGCTGGCGTTCGAGGCTGGTCGCGCGCACGAGTTGGAAGAGCACGGCCGCCTCGATGCCCATGGCCAGGAACCAGCCCATCGCCCCAAGTACATGCAGGTACACGTAAATTCGGTAGAGCGCCATCACTTGCTCCGATCGGTTGAAATAATTACTAGAATGAATCGTTCATCTCGTAAACGATTTACTCTCGTTATATGGTCGCGTGAAGCAACGTCAACCTCCCCGCTCGGGTCCGACCGCGTTTTTGCTCTCGCAAGTGGGAGCACACGCCGCGATACGCTTTGCGCAAAAGCTCGGCCCGCTCGGGCTTGCACCACCACACGTCGGCATCCTGCGCGCGTTGTCCGAGTCCGCCGGGATGAGCCAACAACAACTGGCCACACTGCTCGGTCTTCACCCGAGCCGGCTCGTGGCGCTCGTCGACGACCTCGAAGGTCGCGGGCTCGCGGAACGCCGCGAAAGCCCCGACGACCGGCGAACGCACGCGCTGGCGCTCACGGAGGATGGGAAGAAGACGCTCGCAGAGGCGATGCGAATCTCGAGCAAGCACCAGGACGAGCTGTGCGCCGCGCTGGACGCGAAAGAGCGCGAGCAACTGGCGCAGCTACTCGAGAAGATTGCGCAGCAGCAGGGGCTCACGCCGGGCGTTCATCCTGGCTTCAGCAAGATGGGCAAGAAGTAGCCGGTCAGCTGAAGTCGCGCGTCTCGAAGTCTTCGAGCATGCGGCGGTCTTCCCAGACCGGAATACCCTCGGCTTTGTACTTCTCACGCGCGCGCTCGGTGATCGCGCCGACTCGCACGAGCGCGGGCATCATCAAGTGCTTGAAAGGGTGGATCTGGTCGCGCGGCGGCTCGAACTTTTGCCCCGACGTCGCCATCTCACCGACGCTCTTCCAGAAGTCGTTGCGATCGATCCCGCTGTTGTCGAGCACGCTCAAAAAGCCGGGATCCGGCGTGGCATCCCGCCGCCGTGCGCGGCGCATCAGGTCCACGATCTGAAACGCGAAGTCGGCGACATCCTCGCGTTCGTCCGGATGCATGTCCTTGATCGCGTCTCCGACGTAGATCGAACCGAACGCGACGTGGCGCGACTCGTCCCGCAACACGCCCTGCAAAATCTTCCGCAACAGCTCACACGGCGTGACCTGCAGCATGTTGTGAAACGAGGCGAGCGCGAGCCCTTCCACGATCATGTTCATGCCGATCGCGATCTTGACCCAGTGACTCGCGGTCAATGTCAGGTCGATGATGCGCTTCAGCGCCACGCCCATCGGATACACGATCGCGAGCTTGTGGATGTAGCGCGCGTACACCTCGACGTGCCGCGCCTCGTCCATCGTTTGTGTCGCTGCGTAGAGCTTGCCCTGGTAGTCGGGCACCGCGTGCGTGAGCGCAGCCGCGGTCATCAAGGCGCCCTGCTCGCCGTGCAGGAACTGCGACAACCGATGCCCGGCGAGGTGCGCCATCAAACGATCCCGCTGCGAGCCTTCGAGCTTCGCGATGAGCGGCACGCGCATGACGCCGCCGATGGCGTCGTCCTCCATGATCGGGCGGCTCGGATCGACCGTGTAGCTCCAGTCGAGGTCGGCTTCGGCGTCCCACTGGTACTTCTTGGCCTTGCTGTAGAGCGTCTTGAGCTTGTCGCTGTCGATCTCGTAGGCGAACTGCCAACAGATCTCCATCGGCGATTTCAAAACGTCTGCGGTTTCCCAGCGTGTCGTCATGCGGCGCCCTCGCAGTGAGCCGTCACCTTACACCCTGACTGCGAGGCGCGCATTGGCTACTTCACACATTTCTACGACGTATATCAGACTGCGCTGACCGTAGGCTCGGGCGCCTCGACCGGCGTTTCAGCCGGCACGAACTCCGGCGCTGTCGGCCGCGTCACTTCGTATTTCGACATGTCGAAGTGTTCGGTCCGCTTCCGAAATGTGTACGTCGAGCCTGGCCACAACGCCACGATTTTCCCAGCGCTCGTCTGATACCAGCTCTTGCAACCACCCGTCGCCCAAATGGTCTGCGACAGCTTCGCGTGCAGCTTGCGATTGAAGCCATCCTGCACCGCACGTTTCACGTCCACGCTCGCGACACCTTGCTCGCGCATCGTCTGCAGTGCGCTCGCGATGTATTGGATGTGCGCCTCGATCATCACCACCATCGAGGTGTGACCCAAGCCGGTGTTCGGGCCCGTGATCACGAAGAAGTTCGGAAAGCCCGCGATGCTCGCGCCGAGATACGCCTCCGCTCCGTGCTTCCATTCCTCGCGCAGGTCGCGCCCTCCCGCACCGTAGATGTCGAACGGCGCCGCCGAAAAGTCTCCGACCTGAAAGCCCGTCGCGTACACGATCGCGTCGACCGGGCGCGACACACCGTCGCGCGTGACCACGGAGTGCGCGTCGATGCGGTCGATACCATCGGTCACGACTTCCACGTTCTCGCGCTGCAGCGCCGCGTAGTAGTCGTTCGACAAGAGCACGCGCTTGCAGCCGAACGCGTAGTTCGGCGTGACCTTGGCGCGAAGCACTGGATCTTTGATCTCCGCGCGCAGGTTCGCGAGCGCCTCACGCTTCACCAACTCCATCAGCTTCGGTTTCGCGACGAATCCGAGCAAACGGCTCTCGAGCGTCCAGTAGATCTTCGAGCGCGCCATGTTCAACGTGAACGGCAGCGCTTCGAACATCTTTTGTTCTTTCGCACCGATCTCGCGGTCTGGTTTCGGCATGATCCAAGGCGGCGTGCGCTGAAACAGCTTCAGCGCGCCGACCTTCGATGCGATCGCAGGCACGACCTGAATCGCGCTCGCACCGGTGCCGATCACCGCAACCGTCTTACCGGTCAGATCGAGGCCGTGGTTCCAGCGCGCCGTGTGAAAGGCATCGCCCTGGAAGGTGTCTTGTCCTCGAATCTCCGGCAACGCGGGCCGGCTCAACCCACCCGTCCCGGCGATCAACACCTTGCAGCTGAACGACCGCCCGTCCGACAACTCCACTTTCCAAGACCCACGCCGGTCGTTCCAGGCGGCGCGCACGACCTGACATCCGAACTTGATGTGCGGGCGCACGCCGTACGCGTCCGTCACCTGGTTCAAGTAGTCGAGGATCTCACGCTGCTCCGCGTACATGCGCGACCAGCGCGGGTTCTGCATGAACGAGAACGAATACAAGAGCGACTGCACGTCGCACGCCGCACCGGGGTAGTGGTTGTCGCGCCAGGTTCCACCGACGCCGTCGCCCTGCTCGAGAATCGCGAAGTCGGTGATGCCCATCTCGCGAAGGCGGACGCCCATGCCGATACCGGCGAAGCCGGTGCCGATGACCAAGATCTCGTGATTGCCGTCCATGCTGCTGCTCTTCCTTGCGGCGTTCTCGACTGCCTGCCTCAGTGACTCATCCGGTTGAAGCCCCACTCCACGAGCGCACTCGCGCTATTCGGGAACGCGCGCTTCGCGAAATCGAGGAAGTAGGTCTCGCGCGTGATCAGGACGCGCGGTTGGTCTCGCACGATGCCGCGGACGATCGCTTCGGCAGCCTTTTCGGGCGGCAGCATCTTGCGGAAGCGCCGGATGATCTTCTTGTGGCGCTCTTGCTCGATCTCGTCGCCGACCACGCGGGTCTTCGCGGCGATGTTCGTCGCGACGCCACCCGGGTGCACGCTCGTCACGCGCACGCTCGTCTGGCCGAGCTCGGCCCGAAGCGATTCACTGAAGCCGCGCACCGCAAACTTGCTCGCGCAGTAGCTCGACTGGCGCGGCACGCCGACCAGCCCGAACACGCTCGAGATGTTGACGATGTGCGCTTCGTCGGCAGCCAACAGCGTCGGCAAAAACAGCTTGCAGCCGTAGACCACGCCCCAGAAGTTGATGCCCATCAGCCACTCGAAGTCTTCGAGCGAGTGCTCTTCGAACGTCGCCGAGACCGAGACGCCGGCGTTGTTCACGAGGATGTTCACACCGTTGTGCGCTTGCAACACCTCCGTGACGAAGCTCTCCATGCGCTCGCGCTTCGAGACGTCGACGACGTGTGTCGTGCACTTCGCGCCGGTCGCTTCGACGAGTGCTTTCGTCTCTTCGAGGCCGCCCCCGTCCACGTCCGAGATCGCGAGCCTGCAACCGCTCTGACCCAGGAGCACTGCCGTCGCCCGGCCGATGCCACTCGCGGCGCCGGTCACTACTGCAACTCGATCTTTGAGTACCTTCATACGCTCACTCACTTCCCTGTCTTAGTCTGTCTGCGTCTCGGAGCTGGCGCGCGCTCTCGCGCGCTCGAAGTCTTACGTGGCGCCGGCGGACGTGCGCCTTGCAGCCGTGAGAGGCGGTCGATCGCCCCCAAGCACAACTCGGATGCGAAGACGGTCGCGCCGTCGATGTCCGGCGGGTCGCACGCGACCATCAACGCACCCACCTCGAACGCGACCGCGCCGATCGCCGCCGGCGCGTAGTCGATCGGGATGTTCGGCACGAGGCCCGAGGCCATCGCTGTCTTGAGGTCGGAGCGCAGCTCGGCCAAGCCGAGCGTGAACCCAGTCTCGTCGAGCCCGAGCGAGCGCAGAGTCGAGACGTTGCGCCGCATCAGCTCGAACGTGATGCGGTCGTGACTGCCGACGAACTCGAAGTACGCGCGAAAGCCGTTGTAGACGAACTCTTCGAGCGATGTCGCTCTCGCCCGTGCTTCACGCACCCGGCGTGCACCTTCCGCACCTGACTCGCGCACCAGGGCGACCAGCACCGAGCGTTTGTCCGGGAAGTAGTTGTAGAAGGTGCCGGGGGCCAGGCCGGTCCGCGCGACCACGTCGCGAATGCTCGCGGCGTCATAGCCGATTTCGGCGAAGACCGAACGCGCCGCTTCCAGAATTTCAGCGCGATTTCGCGCCTTATTCTGCTCGCGTTTGCCGCTCTGAGCTGACCCGTCTCCGTGCATGATTCAAAAACCTGACGCCAACGCCAACTTTTTTAGGAGAAGTTGACGGAGGCGTCAAGTTCCATTTACGGCTTTGTAACCAAAGCTGTGGAGGACACTCAGCTATTTGTCGCGAGCAAGCACATGGTGCTTTCAGCTCGCTAGCGAGAATCTCTAAGCTGTCAGCATGATCGCCCGGCTCTGGGGCCGGAGACGAACACGCGATAGGCATCGCGTTCGCTCCGACCGAGGTGGCAGTGGCAGTTCAACCGTTCGGCTCGCGCAGCTGGCAGCGGCAGGCCTGGCCGCGTTCGCACTCAGCGTGGCGCTTTCCGACACCGCGTCCGCCCAGACGTGGTCTCTGAAGCGGGAACGCCCCGCGTTGTTCGAAATTGTCGCAGTCGACGAAGCCGCATCGACCCTGTGGCCGTTCGGGCAAGAGGACATTGCGAAGGACGGAGTGGGGACCTACGCGGTCGATGAAACTGCCGTCGACCTGAGGACCGTGTACGCCGACACGCGCCCGGACGGGCTGTGGGTGCGCGCGTACGTCGCGAGCGACGTCGATCCGATGTTGACCGCGGTCGCCTTCTTCTTTCTCGACAACGACGCGAACACGAAGACCGGTGGCAAGGCCGAAGGCGACGCGCTGTTCGACGGCTGGTCCACGGATCCCAGCACCGGTGGATACGAGGTCGCGGTCGGGATGCGTGGCGACGACACGCTGCTCGGCGTCTGGCTCTGGGACGACAAAAAGGCTGAGTGGACGTTGCAACCCGACAAACCCGAGCTCGTGAAGCTCGAGACTGGAAAAGCGCGCGACCCACTTCGGCTTTCGGGCGACGATCACGGATACTTCCAGATCGCGCTCGACTTGAAAGTGGTCGAGCTCGGCGACGGCTGCACCGGGCCGTTGTTCGTGCGCACCTGGAACGACGCGATGGGCATGCGCGCGTTCGGCGACTCGAGCGACGTCACGCTGTGCAAGGCGCGGCTGAACGCGTACGGCGATCCCGAAATCCTGCAGAGCCACGAGTGCGACAGCGACGGGTCGTGTCCAAACCGCGGCAAGTGTCGCGAGCGCACCTGCGTGTTCGAGTACGAGTGCAGCGAAGACACCGACTGCCGTGAAGACGAGCGCTGCACGGGGAGCGTGTGCGTTCGCGTGGTCGACAAGACGTGCGACTCGTCTTCGGACTGCGATGGCTTGGTCTGCGCTGCGGACGAGTGCACGGCGTGCAGCACCTCGGGAGAACGTGCGTGCGCGTCCGGCTACTTGTGTACGCCCGGCGGCAGCTGCATTCGGCCCGGCGATACCGGAACCTCGGGTCGCGAGGGCGGTGGGTCGGGCACGAGCGGATCAGGCGGTGCAGCCGGAGAACGCGTCCGGGGCGGCGCTTTTACCTGCACGGCCTTTACAGTCGTTCCAGCCAGGGGTCATGGCAGCGCAGCTTGGAACGGCATCGCGCTGCTGGGGCTCGCAGGGTGGTTCGCGAGGCGACGGCGCAAAACGCAGCGAGCCGCTGAGAACCGCGCGCGAGGTGCGCGATGATCCGCCGCTCTGGGCTGCTTGCCCTGTTCGCGCTGATATTCGTCGCGGCTCAGACGCGCCAGGCGAGCGCTGAAGACGTCGACGTGCAGCGCTTCACGCCCTACACGACGAGCGGCGGTTTCCTCCAGACCGAAGGCACGCAAACCCGCTATCCGGTCGACCCGTTCAGCCTCGGGGTGTGGCTCACGTTTGCGTATCAGCCGCTCGTCGTCGTGAACGGCGACGAAGAGACGGGCAAGATCGTCGGCGCACAAGTCGGGCTCGACGTCACGGCGGCCTATGCATTTGCGACTTGGTTCGAGCTCGGTGTGCACGCGCCGCTGAGCTACTTGAGCGGCGACGATCTGAGTACCGCCGCACTCGGCGACATGCGCTTGGTGCCGAAGTTCACGTTCCTGCGCGACGATCGCGATGGCATCGGCATCGGATTGATCACGGAGCTGCGACTCCCAACCCACTCGAACGAGTTCACGGGTGGCGCGCGCAACCTCGCCGGTGCGCCGCGGTTCTTGGTCACCCATCGGTTTGGTCTGACCGGTTTTAGACTCGGACTCGACCTCGGCGTGTTGCTGCGTGAAGCGACCCACTATCGAAACGTCACTGCCGCGAGTGAGATCCAAACAGGCGTCGGCCTCGGATATCGCTTCGACGGCGGCCGCGCCCCAGTCGAGTTGCTGATCGATTGGCGGACCGGTGTCGGCCTCGCGGAGAGTGACGCGGAAGAAATCAGCATGGAGCTGATGGGCGGTGCCGCGATCGACCTGACACCCGAGTGGAAGTTCAACGCCGCGGCCGGGTTGGGCATTCTCGAAGGCTTTGGCGTGCCGACCTTTCGCGTGCTCGCTGGTTTGCGCTGGGAGCCTTCGCCGAACGATCCCGATCACGATGGGCTCGGAACCTCGAAACAACTGCTCGAGAAGCAGGCTGAAGACCTCGATCCCAACGCGACGCAGCCACCCGAGGAACCCGGTGCGGTCGCGAACGTGGACGCGGTCGACGATCAAGAACGCGCGGAGGCGATCCGCGATGGGTACGACGCGTGTCCGACCTTGCCGGAAGACATCGACGGCGACGAAGACGAAGACGGTTGCCCTGAGGGCGACTCGGACGGCGACGGCGTGCTCGACTACCTCGATCAATGCGAAGGCGAGGAAGAGACCATCAACGGCTTCAAGGATGACGATGGTTGTCCGGATGAAGGCCCGGCGCAGATCCTGATCGAGGGCGGGAAGATTACGATCCTCGAAACGATTCGGTTCCGGCCGAACTCTTCCGAGATCGAGACGGATTCGTATCCGATCATGGATCAAATCGCGCTCGCGCTGCGAAAGCACAAAGAGCTCGATCGGATCGAGATCGGCGGCCACACCGACAGCACCGGCCGCTACGAATACAACATGCGCTTGTCGCGAGCCCGCGCGCGTTCGGTGCGGCAATACTTGCTCACGCGCGGCATCCCGCCGGGTCGATTGTCTGCGCGCGGGTACGGGCCGGACAAACCGCTCGGCGACAACAAGACCGACGAAGGCCGGACGAAAAACCGGCGAGTCGAGTTCATTGCGAATCCCTAAGCACTTCGATCTCGCTGCGATCGGTTGCTGCGCGCTCGCGACGCTGGCCGTGTTTGGACAGACGCGCGGGTTCGAGTTTCTCAACTTCGACGATCCCGGCTACGTTACGAACAACCTGGAAGTGTCGAGCGGGCTCACGCTGCACTCGCTCGGTTGGGCATTCACGACGCTGAGCGAAGGCCACTACCATCCGCTCACGTGGTTGTCTCACCTGGCAGTGGTGCAGGTGTTCGGCCTTGCACCGGGCGCGCATCATGCGGTGAACGTCGCACTGCACGCCGTGAACGCCGCTCTGCTCTACCTCGCGCTCGCGCGCATGACGGGGCAGTCCTGGCAGGCGCTGATCGCCGCGCTGCTGTTTGCGGTGCATCCGATGCGCGCAGAGTCGGTCGCTTGGGTGACGGAGCGCAAAGACGTGTTGAGCACGGCGTTCTTGCTCGGCAGTCTGCTTTGCTACGTCGCGTACGCGCGGTCTGGCGGAGCGATGCGCTGGCTCGGCGCGCTGGTTTGTTACGCGCTCGGTCTGCTCGCCAAGCCGATGGTGATCACGCTGCCGGTCCTGCTGCTGCTGCTCGATCATTGGCCACTCCGGCGGAGCTGGAATCCGAAGCTGCTGCTCGAAAAGCTACCGTTCTTCGCGCTCGCCGGCGCATCGGCCGTGATCACGTGGATCGGACAGCAACATGCCGGTGCCATGTTGGAGCCGGTTCAACACGGACTCGGCGCGCGGCTTGCGAATGCTTGCGTCGCCTATGTTGCGTACCTCGGCCAATGGATCTGGCCTTCCGAGCTGTCGATCTTTCATCCGCTGCGCGCGGTTCCAGCCGGACTCGGCGTGAGCTCGGCACTCGTGCTGATCGGTCTCAGCGTCGCGGTGTGGCGTGTTCGCGACACCGCTCCTGCGCTGGCGATCGGCTGGTGCTGGTACGTGATCACGCTCGTCCCCGTCATCGGGCTCGTGCAAGTCGGCGGGCAGGCGCACGCAGATCGGTTTCTGTACCTGCCCTCGATCGGCATCGGGATTCTGCTCGTGTGGGGCATTCCCGCGCTGCTGAGAATGCCGCGCGACCTACAGCTTGCAGCCATCAGCGGCGCACTCCTCACGCTCGGTTGCTGGGCGTACGTTCAAGTTGGAGCCTTTCGCAACAGCGAGACCGTCTGGCGGCACGCGCTCGCAGTGGATCGCGACAACTTCATGGCCCACAACAACTTGGGCGTGGAGTTGAACACTCAGGGCCGCTTTGCCGAAGCGGAGCCGCACCTGCGTGAAGCGGTACGCCTGAATCCAACCTACCCGCCTGCACGCGCCAACCTCGGCAACGCGCTCGCGCGCCGAGGGGACTACGCGGGCGCGCTCGAGCACTACCAGATCGCGCTGCAGCGCCAGCCGGCGATGCCCGAGACGCACTACAACCTAGGCCTGACGTTGGCGCGGTTGGGGCGCTACGACGAAGCCGCCTCGCACTATCGCGAAGCGCTCGCACTCACGCCCGCCAACGCGCTCGCGCACTACAGCTTCGGTGCGTTGCTCGTCGGGCGTGGCGAACAGAACGAAGGCGTCGCGCACCTGCGCCGCGCGCTCGCTTTACAGCCTGGTTGGTCCGAGCCGCGCGCGATGCTCGAACGATTCGAGGCTGCGCACTGAGATCCAAACAGCGACCTCCGACGGGACAGACATCGTGAAACTCACACTCGTTATCCTGTTCGCCAGCGGCGTTGTTTCGATCTCAGCTGTCGAAGCACAGCCCTGTTCACCGGGAACCTTTAGCGTTTCGGGTAACGAGCCATGTGATCCATGTCCGTTGGGTCAGTACCAGCCGGACATGGGTGCAATGGCCTGCACCGATTGCCCGTTTGGCACCTATCAAAACGTTACGGGATCATCGAGTTGCGTCGACTGTGCGCCGGGCCAGTTCCAAGACAATCTCGGCGCGACCGTCTGCGTCGACTGCGCGCCAGGGAAGTTCCAAGACTTCCCTGGTCGAAGCACCTGCGCCGATTGCGACCCGGGACGATTCAGCACGACCTTCGGTTCGGATACGTGTAGCCCGTGTCCGCCGGGCAGGTTCCAAAGTAGCGCCGGCATGACGACGTGTTCGCCCTGCCCCGTCGGAACCGCGCAGCCCAGCGCCGCGTCGATCGCATGCGTCGACTGCGCCGCCGGGACGTACCAAGACAGCACCGAAGCGACGGCGTGTCTCGACTGCCCAGCCGGTACGTTCCAGAGCAACCCCGGCGCGAGCTCGTGCACCGATTGCCCCCTCGGAACCGCGCAACCGGATGAAGCTTCGATGGCGTGCGTCGATTGCGCGCCGGGTAAGTACCAAGATAACCCGGGCGCAGAGGCGTGCCTCGACTGCGCGCCAGGCACATTTCAGAGCCTCGTCGGTCAGAGCCTATGTCTCGATTGCGCGCCGGGCACGTTCCAAGACTTCCCGGGCAGCAACACCTGCTTCGAGTGTATGGCGGGACGGTTCAGCGACAACGCGGGCGCGATCACCTGTACGCCGTGTCCTCCCGGCAAATACCAATCCGATCTGGGCGCGACCGCGTGTGTCGATTGCCCGCGCGGAACCTCGCAAAACACCACGGGTTCCGCGACGTGCGTCAACTGCGCGCCCGGCGCGTTTCAGGACAACCCGGGCACGACCATGTGCATCAACTGCGCGCCAGGCAGTTTTCAAGACAACGCCGGCGCAAGCACTTGCTTCAACTGTGCACCGGGGCGATTTCAGGACAGCACGGGTCAAAGCGGCTGCGCGCTGTGTGCCGCCGGCAGCTTCTCAGCCTCCACCGCTGCTACGAGCTGCAGCGCGTGCGCTTCGAACAAGTACTCGGCCATCGGCGCCACGAGCTGCGAGACTTGCCCCCCGCCGCAAGTCGCAGCCGGCGACTGCACCAAAGAGGTTTGCGAAAACGGTGTCGCGACGAGCGTGGTCGACGCGAACGACGTGCCGGACGACAGCATCGGCTGCTCGGTCGACACGTGCAATGCGGGTGTTCCCACTCACACATTCGAGAACTCCGCGTGTAACGACGCTGACCCCTGCACGATCGACTTGTGCACGAACACCGGCTGCACGCACGCGCCGGCCGCGAGCTGCGGCGCCGACCCAGACGACGCTGGCGCAGTGACCGACGCTGGCAGCAATCCGCAAGACGCCGCGACGTCCGGGGCAGCTGCAGCTGGTAGCGGCGGCGCGATCGGTGCCGGTGGAACGAGCGGCAACGCAGGTTCCGATGCTGCGCTGAGCGACGCCGGACCGACCGACGCGGGCGAAGCCGTCGATGGCTCGACCGCACCCGACCGAAGCGACGATGGTTGCAGCTGCCGGATCGAAAGCGCACGCGGTCGCGGCCGCGCACCTTGGACTGCCCTGGTGCTGTTGGGAGTCATCGGCCTCGCGATGCGCGCGCGCCACCGGCGTCCGCGAGGCGGGCGATGACACGGACCAGCGTGCCGTCGCTGAGCATTCTCATCGCAGCATTCAACGAGGAAGCCAGCATCGAGGCCTGCCTGCGCGAAGTGGCGCTCGTCTTCGCAGACGACGTCGAAATCCTCGTGATCGACGGCGGTCACGACCGCACGGGCGAACGCGTCCGTGCACTGCAGCGCGCGATGCCCGGCTTGCGATACATCCGCAACTCGCCCGACCTCGGCAAAGGTCACGCGATCCGCCGCGGCATCCGCGAAGCGCGCGGCGACCTCATGGCACAGCTCGACGCCGACTTGCAGTTCCTGCCGAGCGACTTGCAGCGCCTGCTCGAGCCACTTCAACGCGGCAGGGCCGACGTCGTGCTCGGAAGTCGGTTCGCACCCGGTGCGTTGCGCTTACCCGGTGGCACCCCGCTGATGCGGAGCGTCGGCAACCACGTCATGAGCGCGTACGCCTCGGCGTTGAGCGCCCAGCGCATGACGGATGTGCTCGCCGGCATCAAGGCTTGGACGCGCCCGGCGATCGAACGCATCGAGCTTCGAAGCAACGGTTACTCGTACGAAGTCGAGATCCCGATGCGAGCCGTCCGGCGCGGCCTGCGCGTGATCGAGTTGCCAGTCACGACTCGAGCGAGGCACGGCGGCGAATCCAACGTCGACGTCTTTCGAGTCGGGACGCGGATGCTGTTCGACATCAGCCGCTTTCGTTTGGAGGAATCTTGAACGTACTCGTGACGGGCAGCGCAGGCTTCGTGGGAAGGGAGCTCGTGCAACTGCTACAAGCGAGCGGACACTTCGTGATCGGGCTCGACCGCCGGCCGGATCGCCACGCCGACCTGCCGCTACGGCACGATCTGCGCGATCCGATCCCAGTAGAGCGCCGCGCTGAGTTGATCGCACGCGCGCCGGAAGTCTGCATTCACCTCGCGAGCGCAGTCGGCGGCTTTCTCTACAACCTCTCGCGATCGCAACTGCCGGCGATCCAGGCCGCGATCGATGAAACAGTGATCGACCTGTGCAACGCCTGCCGCTGCCAGCGGCTGATCTTCACATCCACGATCAACGTGTTCGAAGCCACGCCGACGTTTCACCACGGGCCACTTCGCGAGCTCGACCAACGCTCGCCTTATGCGATTGCAAAAGCTGCCGCAGAGCGCCGCCTCGCAGGCGCATTCCAGCACTACACGGTCGTGCGGCCGACGAACATCTACGGCAAACGCCAGTCGCGCCGTCACAGCGCGTACGGCGAATCACACGTCATTCCGGACCTGCTCCGCAAGCTCGAGCACACCGGCGAGCTCGAAGTCTTCGGGGATGGAAGCCAGCGCCGCAATTTCGTTCACGTGAGCGACGTGAGCAGCTTCATCGCCGGTCAACTCGACGCGCGCGGCGCACGTTATCTCAACTTACGTTCGGAGCTGTCGCTGAGCATCGGCGAGCTCGCGCAACGACTGATCGCACTGCGCGATCCGCGAAGGCCGCTCAGCTTTCGAAAAGAGTTCATGCAACACGAGCTGTTCGCGCTGCCGGACTTCGATTCGAGTCCGGCAGCAGAGCAAGGCTGGGCACCACGAGTTCAGAGCTTGGCGGAGGGACTGTCGCGCTGAGGAGTCACTCGGCCGGCGGCGGCACCGAGCGGTGGTTGCCGCTGTTTTCGTTGCTGTCGCTCGCCTCTGCCGGCGGCATCTGGCTCTTGCGCTTCGAGCTCGACGACGAGTCCGAGGCTTCTGCACTCGGGTCGTCACCGACGTCGAGAATGCACTCGCCGAAAGTGACCTCGAGCTTTTCTTTGCTGCGCTGCAGCTTCACTTCGAGCGTACGCGCACGGATCACCGTATCGCTACGCACGTTGCCGGAGAGGTGCACGTCGTCCGCGTCCACGCGGCCCGCGAGCACACCTTCGCTCCAGATCGATTGTGCTTTCACGTTGCCGATGACCGTGCCCGACTCGGACACGATCACGACTGGCGCCGTGAGATCCCCGTCCACCACGCCGCGGACCATGACCTGACATGTCGAAGAGAGCGTGCCCTTGAACTGCGTACCCTCTTCCACCGTCGTCTGCTTCTGTCCCTCGCTCTTGTCGCCCTTGGACATCTCAGCTCTCCTGTTTTGCGGTAATCGCCGCCGGCATGATGTGGACGCGCAGTCGGCAACCGCGCTCGAACGCAAACTGTGTCGCTCCCGTCGGCTGCTGCAATGTCGCAGCGACCGCGCCTTGCTCGCTCACGAAGAGTTGTGAGGTGTCGATCAGCCCCGGGCTGCGGCGCTCGAGAAACTTCCCGAGCACGCGCAAACGCCCGCCCACGATCGTGCAGTCCTCGAGCCGGCCTTGCGCGCCGACGATGAGCTCCGCGTCTTTGCCGAGCCGGATGTTGCAGCGCTCGAAGCGGCTTTGAATCTCGACGTGGGCGCCGTCATCGAACTCGAGCTCGGCGTTGCGCAGCACGTCACCCGCACCAAAGAACCGGCGCACGCGGCCATCGGCAGACGTCGGGGCCTGACCGATCTTGCCGAAGTCCGCGAGCTGCGCGCGCTGCGAGCCATCGCCCGCCGCGCTGAGGTCGATCCAATCCGCTTCCGCGCCTTCGAGTTGGCTCGGATCGAGCTCAGCACCGTGCAGGCGCACGCCGGTGAGCATCGCACGCGTGAGGCTCGCCTCCTCGAGGTTCGCTTTGCGCAAGTCACATTGTTCGAGACACGCGCCGTCGAGCTTCGCGCCGCTCAAGTCCGCTTCGAGAAACGTGCTGCGCTCACAGTTCGCGTCGACGAGCACCGCACCGCTCAGGTCCGCGCCTTCGAAGTTTGCTTCCGCGAGCTCGGCCTCACCGAGATCCGCCCGCTGCATGATCGCGCGCGTGAAATTTGTCTGCTTCGCGCTCACGCCCCCGAGGTCGCTATCGACCAAGTCGGCGTGAGTGAAGTTCGCGCCCTCGAGATCCGCTTCACCGAGCTTTGCCGAGTCGAGCTGCGCGTACCGCAACTTTGCCCCCTTCAGCGTCGCGCCTTCGAGGTTCGCCCCGGACAGGTTCGCGCGCGTCAGGTCAGCGTTGGTGAGATCCGCACCGCTCAAGTTCGCGCCGTCGAGGTCCGCCTTCGCGAGCATCGCGTTCGCGAGCTGCGCGCCCACCAAAAACGCTTCGCGCAAGCTGGCGCCGACGAGCTCCGCACCCTTGAGGTCCGCACCTTCGAGGTTCGCACCGTCGAGATCCGCCCGAGGCAACTTCGCGCGACCGAGCTTCGCGCCGGTGAGGTTCATTCCGGACAACTCTGCGCGCTCCACTTTTTCGCCGCGCTTGATCTTTGCTTCCAGTTCCGCGGCCGTGATCGCTGGCATCTGTGTCTCCTTGCCCTTCCCCACCGCTGCTCGCTCGGCACTCACGCCGAGGCTTGAAGTCGCTCGAGATAGGTTTCCACGCGTTGAATCTTGCCGCGCACCGGACAGCGCTTGAGCTCTTCGATCAGGTCGACGTCGCCTGCCTCGGCGAAGATCACGTCGAGCTCGAGCACGGCAGCTTCACGGTCGCGCCGCGCTGTACGCTTGCGAGCGACGCTGTCGTCTTCTTCAGCCTCCTCGAATTCGGACTGCAGCTTGGCGAGGCGGCCGATCAGTGCGCGCAACCGTTCCTGAACGTGCGCGCGCAACGTCGTCGGATCCATCCGGCTACGCTCTTGCTCGAAGCGCTGGACGTGATCGACGACGGCCTGCGCCAAGTTGCGATCGACGCCCGCCACGACCGAAATCTCTTCCGCGTTTGCGGTCCCGAGCTGTCCCAAGGTCGACAGCCCTGCCGCGTACAGTTTCGCCAAGGTTCGGCGATGCATGTCCGGGACCTGCATCAACAGCGACTCGAGCAGGATCAACCGGCGGTTGTCCGCACGATCGGGCGGCTGGAACGCGTCAGGCATCTGGTTGCGCAAGCGTTCGTAGGCGTTGCTCATCGCTTCGGCCGCGGCGTCGCTGATGTACGCGTTCGGCTCGGCGGCCGCGCGCTCGAGCGCGGCATCGAATGCGCCGAGCCCACCGACGAGCTCGAGGAGGCCAATCTGCGTCGCCGCATCGAACAAAGGCTTCAGGATCGGACGGCACGCGGCGGCCCACTGACGGGGCGTGCGCCCGACCGAGATTTGAAACATCAACTCGCGCAGCGGATGCGCGTGCACTTTGGCGATGTCTGAAAACGTATCTGCGACCGCGCGTTGATCGACCGCGTCGCGCTGCTCGTTCGCAGCGTGGTGGTCGCCGGAGACATCGGTGATGCGCGCCATCGCCGCATCGACTGCTGCGTCGAGGGGAATGTTGCCCGAGTCGTTGTTCGCGAGCGGAAGCGGCGGAATCGGCGAAGCGAGTGGCTTCGATTGCACTGCCGTGTCCGGCTTCCCTCCAGCGATCCCGCCTCGACGCACGGGCGGCTGCGACACATCCGCCGGCGGCGGAGCCCCTGCTGCAGCCGCTGGCTGCGGAGGCTTGGCGGCGGCTGGAGCTGGCGCACCCATCGCTTGCGGAGGCTTGGCCGCGGTCCCCTTCGGCGGCTCGTTCTTTTTGCCTGCTTTTCCAGCCGCTTCCGGCGCTTCGAGCGGTGGCACCGCTCGCTTTTGCCCAGGAGCAGGTTGCTGTCCACCCATGCCTGCCTCCGTCCGCGCGCCTACTCGTTTGTCCGTTGCCGCTGGTGGCGGCACCGGGTCTGCTTTCTCGGCACCGGTTCGCGCGCGCGCATCTTTCTGCGTGCCCGCAGATTCATCCGACTTTTTCACGCCATCTTCGCCACCAGGCTGTGCCGCCTGCGCATCTTGACCCTCTGATTCGTTTGGCTCCTCGCCTTCTCGCGAGAAGAGTTTCGAAAACAGTCCCATGGATCTCCGCGTCGGAGGGGCGGTTGTCGACTCTAACACCGTCCACTCGACGGATGGATCAGGCATGACGTCGGTTGAGCAAAAATGGGAGCCGCATGTTGCCTGCAGTCGCAGCTAGGAGCTGCACGCGGCACACCGAATGGACACGCACTTGCACCGGCATACATCGAACAAAAGAGGCATATTCGGGGGTGAGGAAGATTGGCTATGAAAGTCATGCTCGATTTCTGCGTGGTGCCGGTCGGTGTCGGAGTCTCGGTTTCGGAATACGTCGCTGAATGTCAGCGCGTGCTCATCGACCGCGGGCTAACGCACCAGATGCATCCTTACGGGACGGTCGTCGAAGGCGAATGGGAAGCGGTGTTCTCCGCGCTTCGCGAATGTCACGAACGCGTACATGCGCTCGGCGTGCCGCGCATCAGCACCTCGATTCGGCTCGGAACACGGACAGACCGTGATCAAACGATGGCGGACAAGCTCGAGAGCGTGCAGCGCAAGCTAGCAATCGAACCGTAAGCGACTGCTCACTTGCAGCGCGTCGGCGCTTGCCAGTCCGCAGCTGAGAGCAGCAATGCGCTGCGCCGGTACACAGGCTGCGCCAAAGAAATGATGCCGGCAGGCCAAAACATGCTTTCGGCAACCTAGGCTAATCGAGTGTCTTGGACCGAAACGGGTGCGCTGGCATATTCCCTCGCGGGCGCACCACACTGAGGGCGTGACACAACGCGAGGGTCTTCGATGCACCGTTTCATTCCGGGTCGACTGGATCGCATCACCGAGCACTTGAGCCGGCACTACATCGAGCCAGGCAAGATCGCTGGTTGTCAGGCCCTCGTCGCACGCGGCGGTGAGATCGCGTATTGCCAGGAGCTCGGCCGCGCCGATCGCGAGCGCAACAAGCCGCTCCAGAGCGACACGCTGTTCCGCATCTACTCGATGACGAAACCGATCACGTCGGTCGCGCTCATGATGTTGTACGAGCGCGGTCACTTTCAGTTGAACGACGCCGTCACCCGCGTGTTTCCCGAGTGGCGCGATCACCGCGTCTGGGTCTCGGGCGACGGCGATCAGATGAAGACGGAGGCGCCGAAGCGCCCGATCACGTTCCGGCACCTGCTCAGTCACACCGGCGGGCTCACCTACGGCAACGTGCTCTCGAGCCTGGGTGCTGCGCCGGAGGAAGTGCATCCGGTCGATCAGGTGTATCGGAACCTGAAAGTCCGCCGCACGAAGGACGAGACGCTGCAGGAGCTCGTCGAAAAACTGGCGAAGGTGCCGCTGCGCTACCAGCCGGGTGAACGCTGGATGTATTCGCTGTCGACTGACGTGTGCGGCGCGCTCGTCGAGCGGATCGCGCGCATGCCGTTCGAGAAGTTTCTGCAGGAGAACATCTTCGAGCCGCTCGGCATGCACGACACTGGCTTTCACGTTCCCGACGCGAAGCTCGATCGATTTGCGGCCTGCTATCGGCGGCGCCCGGACAAGTCGCTCGAGCTCGCGGACGATCCGCAGACGAGCGCGTATCGAACGCCACCGAAGTTCGTATCGGGTGGCGGTGGGCTCGTCAGCACGATTGCCGACTACCACCGCTTCGCCGAGATGCTGCGGCGCAGTGGCGAGCTGAATGGCGCGCGCATCCTCGCGCCGCGCACGATTCGCTTGATGCACGCGAACCACCTGCCGGGCAATCAAGACCTCACCCAGCTCGCGATCGGTTCGTTCTCGGAGACGAGCAACGAAGGCGTCGGCTTCGGACTCGGCTTTGCGTCGACGTTCGATGCGGCGAAGGCGGGCAGCCCGAGCCTCGGCGAGTTCTACTGGGGCGGCGCCGCATCGACAATCTTCTGGGTCGACCCCGTTGCCGACCTGATCGTCATCTTCATGACGCAGCTCATCCCGTCCGCGACGTTCGATTTTCGCGGGCAATTGAAGAGCCTGGTCTACTCGTCGCTCGCGGACTAACCTGCGCGGGGTCATGCCTCGACCCCAGACGATCCTAGTCCACGCACCGGTCTCCGATGCGCTGATCGAAAGCATTCGCGCTGCAGCGCCGTACGCAACGGTGCTGAGCCCCGCGCAGCTGAAAGAGCGGCCGGAAGCTTGGCGCGAAGGCGACGTGTTGTTCACGCACTTGATCAAGCCCGAGCGCCTGCGCGAAGCGACGAAGCTGCGCTGGATTCAGACGATGGGCGCCGGCGTCGAGTGGCTGCTCGCACCGGACTTGGTCGAACGCAAAGACCTCACGATCACGAACGCGAGCGGAGTGCACGCCGAACCGATCGCCGAGCACGTGTTCGCATTGATGCTCGCGCTCGCGCGGCGCTTGCCCGAAGTGTTGGCGTTCCAGCGCGAGCAGCGTTGGGAGACTGCGAAGTTCCTCACCGGCGTGCCGACACTCTCCGGTTCGACGCTCGGCATTCTCGGTGTCGGTGCGATCGGCCGCCACATCGCGGCCATTGGAGCTGCCTTCGGCATGCGCGTGATCGGAATGCGGCGCGGCGGCGATTCGGTCGCGAACGTCGAGCAGATGTATCGCCCCGATCAGCTGCACGAGCTGCTCGCGCAGTCGCACTACGTCGTCAATGCGCTGCCGATGACGAAAGACACACGCGGCGTGCTCGGCGCCGCGGCGTTTGCAGCCATGCGCGGCGACGCCGTGTTGATCAACATCGGGCGCGGCGGAACGGTGCAGACCGGCGCGCTGGTCGCAGCATTGCGAGAGAAGCGCATCGGCGGAGCGGGTTTGGACGTCACGGATCCTGAGCCGCTACCGAGCGATCATCCATTGTGGAAAGTCGAGAACGTGATCATCACACCACACTTCTCGGGCGGAAGGCCGGGCTACGCGGACCAGGTCACCGGCATTTTTTTGCGTAACCTCGCGAAATACGAGGCCGGCGAGCCGCTCGAGAACGTGGTCGATCCGCACGCCGGCTATTGATGCGCGATCGCGCGATCGTCGCCAAGAGCGGCCGGCGCCCACTAAATTCGATCGCGTGGCATTGCTACAGGGGCCCAGGCGGCCGGAGTGCCCGCGCGCGCTCAAACCGCTTGCATTTTGCGCGTTTCGCAACACCCTCCGGAATCTGTGATAGGGCATCGCGTCATCGGGGTTTGCGTCAGCTTGCTGTTGTCCTGCGCGTTCAGCGCCTGCGGTTCGGACCCCATGTCGATCGACTTCGGTGAGGGCATCGATCCGAGCAAACCCGCACCTCGAGGTCGTCCCTATCCCTGTCCGCCTCAAACCCCACCGGAACCGCGGTCGATGTGCACGACGCGCGACTTGTCGTGTGAGTATCCGAAAGGCACGTGCGTCTGCCAGCAGGATCCGATGGGCACGTTCGGGTCACTCGCGTGGAACTGTCCTTTCGACGCGCCGGCAACGATGTGTCCGGAGTCGCGGCCTGCAACGGACACGCCTTGCACCTCACTTCTCGATGCGGCGGACTGCGTCTACTCGCAGAATGTCGCGTGTCACTGCTCCGGCGAGACGCAAGGTTGGGCGTGCTGGGATCCACACGACTGTCCCAAGAACGAACCGAAGGACGACGCTGCGTGTGATCCAGTCGGAATGTCGTGCGGCTACGACGAGACGACGTGCGAGTGCTTCGCGCGCGGCTGGCAGTGCACGGACGCGATTTAGCCGCGCCTTTAGACCAGAACAGTCAACGTGGGCGTAGCTTTTTTTCGGCTTCTAGCTGCGCCAGCAACGCGCCACCCGCTGGGATCACCGTCACGCGCAACTGTGGATTTTTCAGCAGGTTCTGCGCTTCGAGCACGTCGAATAGCGCATCACACAAGCCTCGATCGCGCGACACCGCTCCGAGTGCAGCACCGACGATGTTCGGCCGCATCGCGGCTGCCTTTGCGAACTCGGTCGAGGCTTCGCGCTCTGCCGCGGACCGGATCACGCTCACGCGATTCGCGCCGTCCTGCTGAATCGCCGCCGTCACCTGCCGCAACCGGTTTACGACCTTCTGCTCGATCTGCGAGATCATCCCGCTGTCGCGAAAGTGGACCTTCCGGACGTACACCGAGCCGGACTTGTAGCCCCACTCTTGCGACTTGAGTGAGACCTCCTCGCGCACGATTGTGCTCATGGAGTGGCGGTCTTCGAGCATGCGTTCGAGCTTCATGTTGCTGAGGCAACGCACGGTCGCATTCGACACGTTCGCCCGGAGCGATCCGGCGGGATCCGCGTTCTTGTACAGGTACGAGATCGGGTCGCTCACGTACATCTCGTACCAAACACCGATGCCCATCGGCGCGCCCTCTTCGGAGTTCACCGGTTGCGAGCGCAGATACGCCTGGTCCTGCCGCAGATCCACGAAGCGCCGGTGGCCGAAAAACGGCACGAATGCGGCGAACGGCCCCATGTGCATCCACGGATAGTGCAGGCCCGGGTCGTCCGCCACCCAGCGCACTTTGCCGAACAGCTCGAAGACGACGCACTGCCGCTCACGAATCACGACGTACAAGCAAAACGCGCGCGCGATCGCGAGCACAGCGGGCACGAGAATGAACGAGATCACGAACGTCGCGACGAATGCGGTGAAGAAGCTCATCACTCGACCTCCAGCTCTTGCTCGAGGACGAGGCCGTCGACACGTTGGAACAGCGACAGCCGCGCATTGCGAATGTACGCGCGAAGCGCGCCTTCACCGTGCTGCTTGAGCGTCGCGAGCTCGTTTGCGAGCGCGAGCAACGGTTGCACTTCGGCTTGCGCGTTGAGCGTTTCGATCTCGACTGCGCGGCGCGACATCACGATCTTTTGATCGGCCGAGGCCTGGGCGAGACTGATCTCGCTCGAGACGTGGTTATAGGCCGTGTTGATCGCCGCCAGCGCGGAGTCGACCTCGGACGGCGGATCGATCCCGGTGATCAACGCTGCATCGAGCGAAATCCCGTAGCGCGCTGCCGCCGAGGCGCACTCCACGTTCATGCGCTCGTTCAGATCGCGCAAGTGTTTCCGCAGGTCGTTGATCGAGATCTGCTGCGCACCGAGCTCGGTCGCGTGCGCGGGATGTGTCGCGGCATCGGACTCGCCCGGTGCGGCAAAGTTCGCGATGCGGTCGCGCAGAATCGAGATGAAGTAGCCCATCACGTGTGCGACTGGGTTCTTCACGCCGAACAAATACGCGTACAGGTTTCGCTCGGATACGGTGTAACGCAGCTGCCCCGTCAGCCCGATGTTCAGCTGATCCTTCGTGACTGCGTCGAGCATGCGCCCGCCATTGTTCGCCGTCGGCTGCTCGGGGTCCCAGGCGATCGACGCAGTCGACGTAGCGACCGACGCGCGATGCACTTGCTGCCAGGGGAACTTCCAGTAGAAGCCCGGCCCCATCACGCGAACCTGCGGATAGGCGTAGCGCTGGCGTTCGTCCTCGGTCAGGCCCGCGGACACGCCGTCTTGCAGCGTTGTCCGATCGCCGATCCGTTGGGCGCGGCCGAAGGTCGTGAGCACTGCGCGATCGCTCGGGCTAATCGTGTAGAAGCCGCCGATCCCGTAGCGCACGAAGAACCAGACCATGAACCCGAACAGCACACCGATGATCGTGCCCATGCAGCCTCCGCCGCGCATTCTAGGGGCGACGTCGCTGTGAGCTGCAATTTCCGGTGAACCGCGCGCCGTTACGCTACTGGATGCGCGAGACTTCCGGCGACGACCCGCGCGCCTCTTCCGGCGGGTCGCTGGCGGGCGGCTCGGAATCGTACATCTGCCGCTGCGACCCATCGCTCAATTCGAGGTCGCGAATCAGCTGCTGCACTGCCTGCCGCGTGATGCCGAGCAGGCGCGCTGCTCCGGTCTTGTTGCCCCCCGCCATCGCGAGTGCTTGTTCGGCCATCGCACGGCGCACGCGATCGAGCACATCGCGAAAGTTGACGCGGCCGACCGCAGCGATCAGGTGCGGCATGAACTCGGGTGGTCGCGACAGGATCTGTTCGAGCGTCACGGTCAGGTCCTCCACCGTCGCCGGCTTCTGCAGATGCGCGACCGCACCGAGCTGCGCCATCCGAAATGCTTCGCGGGCGGACGAGCGCGAGGTGACTGCCAGCACCAGCGGCGCCGGTCGCATTCGTCCGACGAGCTCTGCGAGTGTCACTCCACTGCCGTCGGGGAGCTGCGCGTCGAGCACCAGCAGCTCGAACGGTTGCGCGCAAGCGGTGATCGCTTCGTGCAGTGTTGGAGCGCATTGCGCGTTAGCCCCCCAGTCTCGGAGCGCGTCCCGGAATGCTTCGCCGAGCTCGGGTTCCTCGAGGACGACCAATACACGAAGAGGTTGTTTGCGTCTTTTTGCTGCCTGCACCTGACCTAAGCCCTCTCGCGCACTCACGCGTGTAAGCCGTTTTACTACTCTGATTGCAGCAATGTGCATGTGACGCGATTCACAACAGCGCGGGATTGCTTGCGCTCAGTTGCGAGGAGCCTTTGTGTGCCAACGGGTCGGCCACGAAATCCAAGCTTGCCTGGATCACGCGCGGATCACGCAAAATGCGCCTGTGACCGAGGCCTTGCGTCGTGAGGAGTTGCCCATTCGGTGCTGCCGCGGCGATTTCAGCACCATCTACGTACGGCACTTCACGGTCATCTCGATCGTGAATCACGAGCAGCGGCCAGCGAACATCCGCGGCTATCGGCTGCGGGCGTAGGCGTTCGAAAGTGACGCCGACGCGATCGATTACGCGTTGTTTTGCGAGTGGAAGGATGTTCTCGGGCAAACCGAGCGTAGCGAACCACTGACGGAAGAAGTCGTACTCGCTCGCGGGCGGTCCGATGAACACTGCGCGCTTCGTTTGTAGCCCGAGCGACATTGCAAATGCGGCCGCAGCACCGCCCATCGAGTGCGCGATGATCGCGTGTAAGGGTCCAACGTGATGTGCGACGTGGACTATCGATGAGGCGAAGCGAGGGATGGCAAGCCATGTGCCGGTCGCGAGACCGTGTCCCGGTGCGTCGAATGCAACTGCGGACAGTCCACGAGCGAGCAGTGGTTGAATGAATGGATGCAGCTGTCCGCTGCTGCCGCCCCAACCATGAACGAGAAGAACGGCGGGTCCGGTGCCGAAGCGATAGACGGGAAGTCGCTCGCCCTCGAACTCGATCTCGGTGCGAGTGGCAGTCTCGAGTAGAGCGAGCTCGGGCCCGGACGAGGTGCGGCGCGGCGGTGCGGCGAGAAACAGCTCGGCGACTAGTGCCGCAGCCGCTTCGGGTTTCAGCGCGGCGATCACGCCGAGCCCGTAGTTCAGCCACGACTGGCCACTGGCTCGAACGTTCGTGCTATTTTCAGGTGGTTGCATGGGGTCCTCAAATCCGGGTTGGTGGTTCAGCTGGGCGCCGCTCGGTGCCCACAGTCGTGCTCGTGCACGTGCGCGAGATCGAGCGCGATCGTGAACTACGCCTTCGCCCGCTCGATCAGCGCATCGAACGCCGAGAGTGCCCGCTCATCCGCCGCTGGATCCCGCAAGAGCCGAGCGGACAGGTGGTGCATCAACTGAATTCCATAAAACTCGAAAGCAAACTGCTCAGGTGCCAATTTCCCGCTGAAGTGCCCCTCCTGGGCCGCCACGCGAGCAAGGTTCGCCATCGTGTCGAGCCAGTCCTTCTGCTGCGCGACGAGCGCATCCCGAGCCGGCCCTTCCACATCATCGAGCTCGGCCGACGCAGCGATCATCGGACAGCCGCCGGGCAGCCCGGATCGCGTCGGCCAATCGATTACACGCTTGAAGAGATCACGTAGGCGAGGCTCTCCGCGAGGTGCCTTCAGAGCCGGGCGAACCACGCGTTCCACGAACTGCACTCCCGAGTGCTCGATCAGCGCGGTGTCGAGCGCGTCCTTCGACTTGAAGTGCGCGAACAGCCCGCTCTTTGAAAGTCCCAGCGCCTCCGCGAGCGCGCCGATCGTGACGCCTCTCAGCCCCGCGCGGCTCGCGAGGTCGAAGCCCTGATCGAGAATCGCCTGCCGTGTTTCAGCGCCCTTGCTCATGGGCTGGTTATAGAACGACCGTTCGTTTTGTCAAGAACGCCTGACACCAGGCTATCGCGCCTTGCGTCCCACCCCATCTCGGCCTCATATCAGACGCATGATAAAGAACTCCTCGACCCCCTGCGCCCGCCTGGCGTCGCTCGTGCTGGTTCTGGGCGGCGTCGCGGGGTGTGAGTCGGCAAAGGCGGGCACGCCCGATCCGCTCCAGGGCGTCGTCGAGTACGACGATCGCGTACTCGGGTTCGAAGTCAGCGGGCGGGTTGCCGCCATCGCAGTCCAGCGCGGTCAAGAGGTCGAGGCGGACGCACCGCTCGTGAAACTCGATGACACGCTCGAGACGCCGGTTCGCGATCTACGCGCGGCCGATCTCGCCGGCGCTGAGGCACAGCTTCGCCTGTTGAAAGCCGGCGCCCGCGGCGAGGAGATTCGAGCGTCCGCAGCCGAAGTCGCAGCACTTCAGTCGCAAGAAGACATCCTCGACAAGAACCTCAAGCGACAGCAAACGTTACTGAGCCAGGGCGCCTTGTCGCAAAGCACGCTCGACGACACCGCCGCGCAGCTGCGATCGACCAGCGAGCGCCGCCGCGCCGCAGAAGAACGTTTGCTCGCACTCCGCAACGGCGCCCGCGGCGACGAGATCGCAGCGGCCGTCGCACGCGTGCAAGGCGCGCAAGCTGCGCTCGCCGCTCAATCGGCACGTCTCACGCGCTACGCGCTGCGAAGCCCCGCGCCCGGTTCGATCGTCGACGTTCACGTAGAAACCGGCGAGATGGTCGCGCCCGGAACCCCCGCGATCACGCTCGCCGATCTCTCACACCCGTTCGTCGACGTCTTCGTCCCGCAAGCGCGCGCACACGAGCTGAAGGTCGGCGACCCGATGCAAGTCATGGTCGACGGCCTCACCGCACCATTGCCCGGACGCATCGAGCACGTCTTTCCGAAGACCGAGTTCACGCCACGCTTCTTGTTCAGCGAAGGCGAGCGCCCGAACCTCGTGCTCCGCATGCGGGTCCGCGTCGACGACCCGGAACACGTGCTCCACTCCGGCGTCCCCGCATTCGTGACCGCAGCGCAAAAGCTCGAACCGGCGGCGCAATCATGACGAGCGAAGCCACACCGCAGCCAATAGCTGCCGAGGGCCCGGTCATCGAATGTGAACACTTGAGCCGCAAGTTCGGCTCGCTCTGGGCGGTGCGCGACGTTTCGTTGCGCGTAGAGCGCGGTCAGATCTTCGGCGTGCTCGGCCCGAACGGCGCCGGCAAATCGACCACGATTCGCATGCTGTGCGGCATCCTCGATCCAACGAGTGGCCGCGGCACCGTCGTCGGCCACGACATCGCGAAAGATAGCGAGGGCATCAAGCAAAACATCGGCTACATGACGCAGCGCTTCAGCTTGTACGAAGACCTGACCGTCGAGGAGAACTTGCGCTTCTACGCGAGCGTCTACGGCATGTCCGGGCGCGCGCGCAAACAGCGCATCGAGGCGGTGCTCGAAGAGGCCGGCCTTCGCGATCGCCGCAAGCAGCTCGCCGGCACACTCTCCGGTGGCTGGAAGCAGCGCGTGGCACTCGCCTCGTCCACGATTCATCGCCCTCCCCTCTTGTTCCTCGACGAACCCACGGCAGGCGTCGATCCGGTCAGCCGCCGCGACTTCTGGGATCAGATCCACCGCATCAGCGATCAGGGCACGACCGTACTCGTGACGACGCATTACATGGATGAAGCCGAGCGCTGCCATCGCCTCGCGTTCATCTTTCGCGGCGAGTTGCTCGCGACCGGAACTCCGCTCGAAGTGATCGAGCGCCGCAACTTGAGCGTGCTCGAGCTGGAGCTGGAGGACAATCGCACGCTCGAAGCAGCGAAGCTCCTGCGCACGACCGAAGGCGTCGAAGAGGTCAACCACTTCGGCCTCGTGATGCGCGTCGCGCTGCGTAACAGTCAGGATCCCGAGGGCACGGTCCGCCGAGCCCTCGAGCCGAACGGCTTTGCGATCAAGCGCTTGCAACAAACACGCGTCAGCGTCGAAGACGCATTTGTGTCGATGGTGCGCGAGGACGACGCAATGCGGGCGCAGAAGCACTTGGAGACTGCAGCATGACGCGCTTGCTCGCGATCGCTTGGAAAGAGCTCGTGCAATTGCGGCGCGACCGGATGACGTTCGGGATGATGGTCGGGTTACCGATCATGCAGCTCATGCTGTTCGGCTACGCGATCAACACCGACGTCCGGCACATGCCGACGTTGGTCTACGATCAAGACCACAGCCTCGAAGCGCGAGACTTCGTAGCGCGACTATCGATCACGGGCTTCTACGACATCGTCGGCCACGTACACGACTACGACGAGATCGAACGTGCGCTCCGGCAAGGTCGCGCCCGCGTCGCAATCGTGATCCCGAGCGAGTTCGGCAAGTCGATCCGCGCCGGTCGCGGCGTTCAAGCCCAGCTCGTCGTGGACGGTTCAGATCCGCAAACCGTCGCGAGTGCGACGAACACGGCAATGTCGCTCGGTGCAGCGCGCAGCGGCGAGCTGAGCAGCTTGCGACTCGCTCAAAACGGCTTGGTCGGCCCAGCGCAACCGCTGAGTGTGGAGCCGACCACTTGGTATAACCCCGAGCTCAAGACCGCGATCTTCGTCGTGCCGGGCCTCGTCGGCGTGATCCTCACGATGACGATGATCATGTTCACGTCGATGGCGATCGTGCGCGAGCGCGAGCGCGGCACACTCGAGCAGCTCATTGTCTCGCCGATCGGCCGCGTCGAGTTGGTCGTCGGTAAAATTCTGCCGTACATCGTGATCGGGTACGTGCAGATGAGCTTGATCCTGGGCGTGGGCCGCTTGGTGTTCCACGTGCCGCTTCAAGGCTCCTTGCCGCTGCTCTACCTGCTCGCGTCGGTGTTCATCGCGGCGTGCCTCGCGCTCGGCATGTTCTTCTCGACGCTCGCAAAGACTCAACAACAAGCCATGCAGATGTCGTTCTTCTTTTTGTTACCGAACATTCTCTTGAGCGGATTCGTATTCCCGTTCGAAGGCATGCCCGTGCCCGCCCAGATGCTCTCGCAAGCGCTGCCACTGACCCACTTTCTTCGCATCGTGCGCGGAATCACGCTCAAAGGCGCGACATTTAGCGACGTGCGCATCGAGCTCGTCTGGTTGGCCGCAATCCTGTTCGTGCTCGTCGCGCTCAGCTCCATGCGCTTCAGCAAGAAGCTCGGTTAGCGCGAGATGGCCCGACCCCAAAGCGACATCGCCCCGCGCATCCTCAACGCCGCGCGCGAGCGTTTCTTGTTCGAAGGCGTCGATGGTGCGTCGCTACGCAACATCGCGAAAGACGCCGGCACGAACATCGGCATGGTCTACTACTACTTCAAGACCAAAGACGACCTGTTCCTCGCCGTGGTCGAAGCCGTCTACGTGAAGCTGCTCGAAGACATGCGCGGGATCATGGCGGAGCCGATCACGCCCGAAGAGCGCATCGCACGGCTGTATCAGCGCGTTGCAGCCATGAGCGACGACGAGTTCAAGACGGTACGACTCATCTTGCGCGAAGCCTTGGTGTCCTCGGCGCGCCTCGGTCGCCTCGCACAACGTTTTCTGGATGGTCACATCCCACTCGTGTTGAACCTAGTACAGGAAGGCGCGGTGCAATCACGGCTACGGGACGACTTGCATCCGGTGGCAGTGATGGGCGCGATGTTCATCCTGGGTTTGTTGCCGCAAATCGCGCGCCGGCAGCTCGCGGCGACGGACTTACCGTTCGTACAGTTGTTGCCACCGGGCGCTGCAGTCGCAAATACGATGTACGACGTGCTGCTTCACGGCATCGGCAAACGTTGAAACATGTCGCTTCAGTGATCATCGTCACTAGTGATGCGAATTTTTGCCCGCAGCCGTCAGCTGCAGACGGCCCGAATGATTTAGCCTGAATTCAGGCCAAATTGTATTGTTTCGATGCGCATCACAGCTGCACGATATTTTCTCACTCGCTTAATAAGTTGGCATTCCGGGCAGAGCGTGCAAACGTTGGAACGCTGCTGTTACGCGATGTTCTTTCACTCGCGGTAGTTTGCAGCGAATAACACCGATTTTCGGTGACCCATTGATGACCCCGGAGGCGCTGCGGCGTTGGGTCTGGGTTTGCCGCACGATCGGCGCGAGTCACGAATGCAGAGTGAGGAGTTTCACGATGTCGATCAGAAAACCCGGAATGCTGCGGAGAGAAGCCCCGCACGTCGTGATCTTGGGCGGCGGATTCGCAGGACTGGCAGCCGCGAGAGCACTGCGGAAATCCAATGTGCGGATCACACTGATCGATCGCAGCAATCATCACTTGTTTCAGCCGCTGTTGTATCAAGTCGCATCCGCCGCTCTCGCTGCGCCGACGATCTCGACTCCGATTCGCAAGGTCCTCCGGCGCCAGCAAAACGCGACTGTCTGGATGGCGCACGTGCGGCAGATCGACGTCGCAACCAAGCGCGTCGTCCTCGATGGCGCCGCGATCGAATACGATTACTTGATCGTCGCGACCGGCATGCAGCACGCGTACTTCGGACACGATGCGTGGGCCGATCACGCGCCGGGCT